>Ga0181526_10000071_pt1 | contig 101487 bp, 84 predicted proteins | sample PEATcosm2014_Bin_35_FD_119750 | JGI IMG/M metagenome (GOLD analysis project Ga0181526, IMG submission 119750) | Peatland microbial communities from MTU Mesocosm Facility, Houghton, MI, USA - PEATcosm2014_Bin06_30_metaG | ecosystem: Environmental > Terrestrial > Soil > Wetlands > Peat | place... | reverse complement strand
TAGGTCTTCCACGCATGATTCTCGTAGACCGCAAGCCCGTCTTCCGTTCCGGCCCAGATGCGGTCACCATCCACCAGCACCGAGAACACATGATCATTGGGCAGGCCGTTCGCGGTGGTGAAACTCTCAAAGCGAAAATGCGGTGCCTGCGGTGGCGCAGCCAAGGCCAGCGACGAAGCAATCGCCAGCACTGCGATCATGAATAGTTTCTTCATCGCGTCCTCAGGTACTCGATTAAGTCGTTCAGTTCATCTTTGGTCAGGTCGTTGGTGCGTCCGTGCTTGTCTTCCGGGTTGTAAATCGTCCAGATCTCCTCGAGCGTGTGCGCCGAGCCGTCGTGCAGGTAGGGCGCGGTCAGCGCAACGTTGGTCAACGGCGCCGACTTCAACATCCCTGAGTTGTCAGTAGACTTGCGCGTCCCTACATCGGAGAGCTGATGATTGGTTCCCTTGGGGCCGCTGTGGCAATACGCGCAGCGGTTGTCCTCCGGAATCGCCTTGCCGAATTTATCCCTGCCGCGCTCAAAGAGCGCCTTGCCGCGCTCCTGCGCCGGGGTAAGCTCGCCATCCGGCAGCCGCCAGCGATTGGGCCGCGGATCCAGGCTGCGCACGTAGACTGCGAGATCGGCGAGCGTCAGGTTGTCATAATTCTCCGAGCGCCAGAAATACTTTTCTGTCCGCGGCCCGCACTCGGTTGGAATATTGGGATTGCCACCATTCCACTTGTAGGGCTCTGTGTCCTTGATGCCCTCGATCATTTTGTTGTCCACGATGTCGCGGCCAAAGCCATCCGGCTCCAGATCCCATGTGAGGCCGTCGAATGTGGAGTCGATGTGGCAGCTTGCGCAGGCGATCTGGCCTTGGAAGCTGTAGCGTGCTGTGTAGAAGGTCTGCTCGCCGTGGCGAATCGGAGAGATCTTCTTCGGCCCATCCATTGTGATCGTCGAGGCCACGCGATTGGTGCGCGTATCGATCACGCTGATCGTGTCATCCAGGCGATTCGCCACAAAGAGGCTGCGTCCATCGGGTGTAAGCGCAAGGCCGCGAGGGTTGTGATCAACGGGGATGCGCGCAATTACGTAGTTGCTGCTGGCCGAGAGATCGTATGCAAAAGAGCCGGAGTCGGGATGAGACCGCGTGTGAATGAAACGTTGCAGGCGTTGAACATCGATAACGATCACACACTCAGAGCCGCCGATGGTGACATAGAGACGCGACTTGTCCGGCGCGATGGCCACGCCAAAGGGCTGCGAGGCGTAGCGCTCAAGCTCATCCAACGGCACCTCGACCGGCTTGCCCACATCCGCACCAAAGACTGTGAGCGTGTACGCGAAGGCACCGCCATGCTCCAGATGCGCCAACGGCACAAGATTCTTGGGGTGGTATTCGGCGACCGCACCCAGGCGGCCATCAGAAGAGAAAGCAAGATGAAAGACGCCAGCAATCGCATGCAGTGGTATGCGATCGACAACCACGGCGCGTGCCGTTTCGATCACTGTGATCTCCGACTCCGGCGCAGTGCGATTGTCCAATTCAGTGCGCACTCTCGGTGGATTCGGATAGATGTGCGTGGCATAGATGCGGCTTCCATCGGGAGAGATCGTCAGATAGCTGGCGCCACGTCCCGCCAGCAGCCGCTTCTCTTCCGCGCCGGTGGCGGCATCGAGCACGGCTATATCGCTCGATATGCGATTGGCCACGAAGAGCCTCTTGCCCGCGCGATCCTCGACCACGCTCGATGGCTCCGCGCCTACCGGCCACGTTGCCGTCACCGCCAGAGCGCGCGTGTCGATCACCGACAATGTATCATCCCATGCGTTGGTGACAAAGAGACGTGCGCCATCAGGCGACAGCGAGAATCCGCGCGGCACGCGGCCTACAGCGATCTTCTTGATTACCGCGTAGCTCGCTGCATCCAGCACCCGCACCTCTTCGCTCTGCTGGCAGAGCACGTAGAGCCGCGCGCCATCGGGCGAGAGCAACACTTCGAGGGGCGAGGCAAACACCTGTGCATCGCCTTGCTCAGCGCGCACCGCACGATCCACGGCCGGACAGAACGCAGACACCAGCAATGCCGCGCCAAGGGCCACAAGCGCCACAGCGTGCCGGGTTGAGAAGCGTCGCCTCACTTCGTGTCTCCGGACTTCGGCTCTTCGACCGTTAGCACGCGGTCAACGCTCAGCTTCTCCAGCGTCTGCTCCCGGCCGCTCGGCCAGTGAACGATCAGCTTGTCCACGGTTGTCGCAGCGCCGAGGCCGAAGTGCAAGCGGGCATCATCCTGCGAGAGATAACCGGAGGCCGCCATACGCTCTGCCGTTTGCCGCTTGCCTGCGGCGAAGACTTCTACGCGCGCTCCGATGCCGTCGCGATTGCTCTTGGTCCCCTTGAGATGGACATTGGCACTGGGGATATAGGGGGAGTCGTTAGGCCGCATCGCTCCCACCAGCTTGATCGCAATCCAATGGCCGGTATTCGTCGAGACATTATCCAGCAGCGTTCCCCGGCCGCCGAGATTGACCGCAAAGGCATCGACCTTGCCGTCGTTCTCGTAATCGCCAAAACAGGCCCCACGCGTCGTCGTACGCTCGCTCAATACCGGACCGCCATCGCGCGAAACATCGGCAAACTTGCCGTTTCCGATTCCGCGAAAGAGCGTGTGCTCTTGCGGAATCAGATGAATCAGCCCGCCGTGGAAGATGAGAATATCGAGCTGCCCGTCGTTGTCGAAGTCGTAAATACCTGTGCCCCAGCTTACGTATTGCGCATTGGTCTGCGAGATGCCGTTCGAGGCGCCCATGTCCTCAAAGCTCATTTTTCCCGTGTTGCGCAAAAACCGGTTGTAGTGGCCATCGGTGACCCAGAGGTCGAGCATCCCCCTGCCCCCGAAGTCGGCAAAGACCGGACCCATCGACGAGGTTGACTCGCCGTTTTGCCCAAAGGCCGTGCCGGTATCGTTGCCAATCTCTTCAAAGGTTCCATCGTGCTTGTTGTGAAAGAGGAAATTCTCTGTGCGGTCGTTGGCGACATAGATGTCGTCCCACCCGTCGTTGTCAAAGTCCGCAGCGGTCACGCCCATGGTGCGGCCGACATACGCGCCGATGCCCGACTTCTCAGTTACATCAGTGAAAGTCCCGTCGCAGTTGTTGTGGTAGAGCTTGTTCGTCTCGCCCTCGTAGTCCAGCGGCCCCGGATAATTATCCGCGGCATAAAAGGCGCGGTATTTGGGATCAAACTTGACATAGCGGCCAACAAACAGATCGACACATCCGTCCTTGTCGTAGTCGAGCCACGTGGAGCTGATCGCCCACCCATCCACATTAATGCCGGCCTTCGCGGTCACATCGGTAAAAGTACCGTTGCCATTGTTGTGATAGAGAATCGTCTTGCCGTAGCCGGTCACCAGCAGATCGACGAAGCCGTCGTTGTCATAGTCTGCCGCAGTTACGGCCATTCCGTACATATCGGGATTGAGGCCAGCTTGCTCCGTCACGTCGGTGAAGGTGCCGTTGCCATTGTTGCGATAGAGATGATTGTGCGGCGGCGTTGCCGGCTTCTCCTTCAGCGGATAAGGATGCATCGAGTCGTCGAGCGGGCGGCCATTCACCACATAAAGCGACTCAAGTCCGGAGTTGTTGTAGTCGAACCAGATGCATCCCGCGCCCGTGCCTTCGAGCAGCGAGCCCAACTGACGTGAGCCGAAGCTATGAGTGAATTGGATGCCAGCCTTGACACTGGCGTCTTCAAACCTGATGACAGGAGCCTGCTGTGCAGCAGACGCTGCATGAACAGCAGGGGCGGGTTGTGCCGGAGAAGTACCCGTAGCCGGAGGAGCAGTCTGCGCAGCCGCCATCGAGGCAACAAAGAAGAGTAGAAGACAGCGAGCTATGATCATCAGTTTCCTCCCGGCGACTTCGGTTTTGGTGCAGTCGTCCGCGCCGAGCCCGTAAGATCAACCGGCGTTGTCGAGCGAAGCAGCACGGCCGGTACGCGATTCTCCGAGGCATGCTCGGGTCCCACGTGGCAACCTACACAGATTCGTTGCTCGCCCCGGCGGATCCAGAACCATCCACGCTCTTGCCGCAGCACCGCGCCCTTATCATCGAGCAGCGACAGACGAATAGGCTTGTCCGCAGGGGCTTTTACAAAGAACGAACCATCCGGCTCAACCGGCGCTGTGCCCAAGACAACCGCGTGACCGGCGTCCAGCGTTTCCATTCGCACCGAAGCGGGCGTAACCTTGAGGTCGCCGTCGCGCGACAACCGCGCATCGAGCGCAAGGATGTTCGCATAACTCCAATCGTGCAGTCCCGAAGGATGACGCTTTGGCCTGTTACGTGGCGCAACCAGTACCGGGTCGATAAGATTCTCGTTGTTCTCGGCCAGCACAGTCTGCATCGTCGCCGCGCCAGGCTTCCATAGCTTCAATGCAAAATGCGCGCCAGCCGCCGCCCGAGAGCTAACGAACCACGCGCCTGAAGCCGTCTCTGCAATTGCATCCGCGTATTCTGCGTGCGGCGCTGCGATCGCCTCTTCGCGCGCCAACGGCGAGGTAAAACGCGCCAGCGAAGCTCCGTGCGTGAAGATCACGTCGCTGTTGGCCAACTGACGCCCGCCCCAGCGCGCTTTGCCGTGATCGCAGCGGTACGATTCCACGCCCGAGCCGTCGGAGTAAACCAGAAACAATTCGGGAGTCGCCCCGGAGCCGAGTGGGAAGCTGGATTCAAAGAGAATGCGCCCGTCAGCCAGAACATCGGAGGGAATTGCGCTGGTCGGAAGGTATGAGAGCGGAAGCAACGTTGAGCCCGCGTCTGAATCAACAGGCTGAAAGGCGTCAGCAGCATCTTTGCCTGCGGACTCCAGTTGAAATCCCTGCGGCGTGCGCTGCGCATAAACGAGGCGACCGGAAGGCAAATAAAAGGGTCGAATCGCATCGCTCGTCCCCGCGATCAGTCTGCGAACGGAGCGATCGGCGAGTGTCATCTCCCAGATCTGCCATGGATCGCTCGCGGCATGCTTGCCCGCGAAGAGCACGCGCTTGCCATCAAATGAAAGATTCGCATCCGCAGTAGCCGCAAAGTCCGTCAACAGAGGCTCCGCCGTGCCCGCATGAACAAGCAGCAGTTGCGCACCCTTGGGAAATCTCTCTTCTCCCCGCAGCGCGGCTACAGGCTCGTAAACCGGCGCGGCCGTGACAATGACATCGGCGCCGATGGCAGCGCCGGTGCCTCGCGGTGTGTTGGGCGCGGAACCGCAAACTGGAATCAGCAAGGCAACCTTCGCTGCAATCGAAAGCACTCTGGAAACAGGACTCATCCCACTGCCACCAGTGAGCGCGCTTGAGCTGTCTTGCGACGCGAAGCACCAAGGTTGCGCAAGGCCAGCCACGGATCGAGATCGGCCATCATCTCATCGAATGCAGCGAAGTCCAGAGACTGCTCGCCGTCGCTCCAGGCCTTTGCGGGATTGGGATGCACCTCGACCAGCAAGCCGTCTGCGCCGGCGGCGACGGCGATGCGCGCCAGCGATGGAACTAACTCACTGTGCCCTGCGGCGTGACTCGGATCGGCAATTACGGGAAGATGCGATACCTGCTTGAGCAGCGCAATCGCGGCCACATCGAATGTGTTGCGCATCGCCGTCTCGAAAGTGCGAATGCCGCGCTCGCAGAGAATGACGTTGGGATTTCCGTTGTCGAGAATCAGTTGCGCTGAACGCAGCCACTCGGCCACCGTGGCCACCATGCCGCGCTTCAGCAGCACCGGCCGTCCCGACCGCGCCGCGGCTTCCAGCAACGCATAGTTCTCCATGTTGCGCGAGCCGATCTGCAAAATATCGGCATACTCGGCCACCATCGGAACGTTTTCTTCCGACATGACCTCGGTGACAATGGCCAGGCCGCTCTCCTGGCGTGCGCGGGCCAGCATCTTCAGCCCTTCCAGGCCAAGCCCCTGAAATGAGTAGGGAGAACTGCGCGGCTTGAAGGCGCCTCCGCGCAGAATGCGCGCCCCGGCACGGCGCACATGGTTGGCCGTGGCCATCAGTTGGAACTCCGTCTCAACCGAGCAAGGTCCAGCCATGGTGACGAACTCGCCGCCTCCGATCTCAAGATCGAGCACTGGCACCACTGTCTGCTGGCGCCGCGCGCTCTTCAGGCAATCGGAGGATTCGGCAAATCGTTCCTGCCACTTCTCGCGCACCTTCTGCGCTCCGTTTCTGGGGAAGCGGAAGTTTCAGACTACCGCGACTGTGGACTTCACGCCTCCACCCAAAGGTGGAGATGCAGCTTTCCCGGTCGCTCCTCCAGGCGTGGCTCCCGCACGGCTAAGTGCAGCTTCTGCAAAGAGATGGATGGATCGAACGCGGCTATTCCGCTTGCGCGATCCGAGGCGGCTTGAACCCGAAGGCTGCATCCACAACCGCCGCGATGCCCAGCGCCGTTTCGTCCTGGAAGGGCCGGGCCACAGTCTGCACGCCGATGGGCAGGCCCTCAGGTGAACAGCCAACAGGAACCACCGTCGCCGGCGCGGCCAGCGCATTGAACCACTGCGCATGCCGCACGGCATCCAGATACTTCACGGCCTTTCCCTCGACGAACCACTCACGCTCGCCATGACGAAAGGCAGGAATGCTGGCAACCGGACAGAGGAGCACCGGATACGCGCTCATCTCTTCAAGGGTTTTCGCACGCAACAGATCCAACTCAGCCCACGCATTCAGCAACTCGGTAGCCGTCAATGGCGGCAAAGCCTCGGAGAAGCTAAGAAACTCTCGGAAGATAGGAGACAACGACTCCTCCCGACCGCGAATTGTGGGCTCGTAAAACATCGCCCCGCACTGCACGAAGAGCTTCCACCACAGCTGGCGCAACTGTTCCAACGTGCGCGGCCTGAAAGGTTCAACGCGAAAGCCCGCTTCGCGAAGCGCCGCCGCAGTGGCCTGCACCGCCGTGCGTGTCTCTGGCGTGACGGGAACAAGCCCGTCATCCTCAAAGACGCCAATCGTGTTCCTGCGCAGTTCATCGAGACTCGGATGACGCAACATAATCGGCGGACTCGCAGGGTCCTGTGGGTCCTGCCCACTGAGGACACGAAACATCAGCGATACATCTTCCATCGTCCGCGCCATAGGGCCAATCGCACCGAGGATCGAAAACGGACCTAAACACGGCGGCAGATGTCCGCGGCCTGGAATGCGGCCCGGCGTGGGCTTTAGTGAACAGATTCCGGTGAAGTGCGCAGGCACGCGCACCGATCCTCCGCTATCGCTGCCCAGCCCGCCCGCCGAGAGCCCGGCCGAAATGGCTGCCGATTCGCCGCCGCTCGATCCGCCCGGCGTGCGTTCAAGATCCCATGGATTCCGCGTTTGTCCGTGCAGCAGATTCGCTGTTTCGTAGGCCATCAGGAATTCCGGGCAATTGGTCGTGCCCAAGATCAACGCGCCGGCCGCACGAAGGCGCGCAACGACGACAGCATCTTCGGCAGGGACATCGCCCTTGTGCAGCAGGCTCCCGATCTCACACTTGAAACCTCGCGCGGCGATCGATGACTTCACCGTCACCGGCAATCCGAACAAAGGCCTGCGGGACCGGGTGCCTCGCCATGCATCGTGTTTTCGCGCCCGCTCGCGAACCCGCTCTGCATCGAAGTCGGCAAACGCATTCAACTGCGGATTCAGACGCTCAATCTGGCGAATGTGCGCCTCGGCCAACTCAACAACAGAGATTTCGCCCGATCGCAGCAACTCCAGTTGCCGCGTAGCCGACTCGAGCACCACATCGTTCATGGCCGTGCCGCCGCAGGAGACATGCTCTCCTTGTCGTCTTGAGGAGTCGATGGCATCATCTTGTAGTCGAATCGGTACGACCGCACCGGCTCGCCCGAGTCGAAGCGGTCATTCCAATTCAATTGATATTCGAGCGCATCTGCATCGTCGGGGAATCTTTCACTTGCCGGATACGGATAGGCGGTCATTGCATGGAACGGCAGTTGCGCAACGGTAAACGGCGATGCATCCCACCAATCCATATCCTTGACGAATCCGTTGGCGTAGAAGAAATAATCGCGCCTCCAGTGCGGAGCGAGCGCGGGCAATTGTGTCGCATCGAACTCCGCTGCGATCTCCTCGCCGCTGCCAAAGATGACATAGCGGTCGTCGATGCTCTTCAGCAACGCCGTCACATCGCCCATATGCGTGTAGCTGCCGCGCTGGTGCTGGAAGGGTCCCGTCAGACTCACGCGATCATAATCGTAGTCGAGATCGCCGGGGCTCGCGCCTTCAATCTGCGTTGGGTAGCCGCGGAAATGCAGCCGCGCATGGGTCAGAGGAACCTCCGCAGTACGCGCCTCAGCTTCGGCCTTGTTGTCGATGAGAGCCTGATCCCAATAGATCTCGAGATTCGTCACCAACCGGATCTTCCACGAGCCCGCAGGCAGCTTACCCGTGAGATCAACGACAATCGTGCGCTCCAGTCCCGCGGGAAAACCCACATCGTCCGCGATACGCCGCCATGAGCCATCAGGCATCTGCGCCTCGACATAGGGCGAAATCGGCTTAATTCCCGCCTGCCACGCGGCATAGAGCGAGGTCGCGCTGAAGTAATTCACATAGCCGGTCATCAGCAGTCGCAATGGAACCTCAGGCTTCACCTCGCCTAAGTCCAGCGTGAGCACGTGCAGATTCGCAAAGCCGTCGTATGGCAGCGGTGTAAATCCGCTGGCGAAGCTGTGATCGCGCCGGCTCACCTGCTCCAGCACATCGCGACCCTCGCCATCCCACGCACCGACAGGCAGCCGTGCGCCTTGTGTGGCCACCACGCGCCCCGAGGCAAACGGCGGATCGTCGAGGAAACGTTCGTCGGGATTGACCTCGACATCTTCGGGATGATCGACCGAGACCAGCCGCAACTGATCGATGTAGTTGACCTCCTCCATCGGTTCCATAAAGTGAAGGCTCAACTTGCCGTTCACAGGCGCAAGCTGCGCGCCGTCGATCTTGATCCACTCGCCGGGGTTGGGGGTGTTGCGCCGCGTGGGCGTGAACCAATGACCCACGACCGCCGCGCCGATCACATCTGTGACGAGCTTGTACTTGTGCCCGTTCCATGCGAAGAGCACCGGGCAGGAACTGCCTCGCCGATCGGCCTCTTTCATCGCAATCACCGGCTGATGCGGCAGATCGATCTCGTCCTGCAGCACGCCCGTGGGCCAGAGAATGCGCAGCAGATCGATTCCCTCCGCGTCGCCCAGGCCCACGAGAAGCTGCGGCGGACCCTGCGTCTGGTAGCCCGAGGCTCCGGCGATCTCCCACTTCTGCCATTGGCTGTTGGCAAAGATTTCCACCTTCGCGCCCAGCGCCGTCTTGTTGTCCGCAAAACCGGTCAGATCGAGGCGAACGGAGTGATTCTTGTTGCCGCCCAGATTGCGCAGCAGCACCGGTGGCGCATTCAACTGGGTCACAATCAGATCAGCCGCGCCATTGTCGTCTACTGCAATCAGCCCACGCGGCGCAGTCAACTTTACACTGTCCAGTCCCAGGGCATGACTCACATCTTCAAAGGTCCCATCGCCGAGATTGCGCAGCACGCGCACCTGTGGGCCGGCCTTGGTCTCGACAATCGCCGCCAGATCGATCCAACCGTCGTTATCGATATCAACTGCCGTGACGCCCCATCCGCGCAGCGCATCATGCAGCGGAAGGTCCACTCTCTCAAACCGCCGGCCAACATTCTCCGGACCCGCGACATTGCGCCACAGCGTAAGGCCGGGAGCACCGGCGTGGGTAACGGCAATGTCCATCCAGCCGTCCTTGTTGTAGTCGAGTACCGCAATGCCCAAGGTGGGCGGCAGTGGCGCGACAGAGTGCTTTACCGCTTGAGCATATTCCCGAGCCTCTTTCTTTGTTGCCTGATGGAGAGTTCCATGTTCCGCGATCTCCGTGATGTCCTCAGCTGTCAAAGTTGCAGGATCCAAAGCTTGCGTTGGATACTTGCCCTCGCGCGGATTCACAAAGATCTTCGGCGCCATCCCATCTCCTGTGGTCACCAAATCCACTGCGCGATCGTTATTGAAGTCGGTCAGAATAGCCCCATTGCTCTTTCCGCTACCACCCAATCCTGTTGGCTCGGTCCATTCGGTGAAGGTTTTGCTGCCATTGTTCCGCCACAGGACATTCGGTGTGCCTCCATCATTCAAGGGAGCACCGGTCAAGAACAGATCCAGATCCCCATCGTGGTCGTAATCAATAAACGTGATCCCGCTCGGTCGGTTTTTCGGTGTGAGCCCAGCCTCTGCCGTCACATCCTGGAACTTGCCCTTTCCGAGGTTCCTAAAGAGCAGCACCGCATCGTCCAACGCAACAGCCAGATCGTTCAACCCATCGCCATCGTAGTCGCCAACGGCGCAGGCCACGGCGTTGCCCTTGGCTCTAAGCCCTGCCGCCACCGCATCCCACTCTTCATAGTTGCCGTTACCCGTGTTGTGCAGCACGCGAATCGCCTGCGCACCCGACTGCATCAGTACCAGGTCCATTGTTCCGGCGCCGGTCACATCCATCATGCAAGCGCCGCCGGTAGTCGTCCATTGCTCTCTGGGTGCCCCATCCTTGCCGTGTTGTTGTCCTTGCGGCAAGGGTGGGATTGAAGAGACCATCGACTGCGCCACCAGCTTCACCGGAATCATCGCGCGCTTACTTGCTTCCGGCGTCTGAATCGGCGTCACGGTTGAGTAGTGGCCCTGTTCGCCATAAGAGAGCCCAATCGGCGCTCCAATCTTCGTGCTGGTCAGGTGCTGGAATCGCTTGAAGTGCTCCTTGGCCTCGTCCACATGGCCCGAACGCTGCAAGGCGCGCGCCAGCGCAAACTCCGAGGAGGCGTGCAGCGGATCGATCTCCAGCGCTTTGCGCAGAGTCTCAATCGCCTTGTCGGGCTGCTTCAACTCCTGGTAGCAGACGCCCTCAAAATAATAGGAGTCCGCATCCCTCGGATCGATCTTCACCGCCTGCTGAAAGCTGGCCAGAGCCGCTTCGAGCTCGTTTCCCGCGTGTTGAGCAAGTCCGAGGTTGTACCAGGCCTGTGCGCTCCTCGGATCCAGAGCGAGCGCCGTTTGCAGTGCCTTCTTTGCTTCCTCCAGCTTTTGCAGCGCCATCAGCGCGATGCCCTCGTTGACCTCCGCCTGCGCCAGCTTTGGATCCTTCTGAAAGGCCTCGGCAAACGACGCGACGGCACGCTCGGTGAACTGCTGGCTCATCTGCGCAACGCCGCGATTGTTGATCCGAACCGCCTCGGCGTCAAAGTGCGCCTGCGCCCCGCACACTGCCGCGGTTGCCACAAAAAGAACAAGGGCCAGCGGCCCTGCCGTCCTCATGATCCTCTTCCCCAACTCACTCTCCAAGGCGGCTGGAGCCTGGCAGCCCCATGAATCCGCGGAACCCTAACAGTGTATGCGAGCAGCCAAGTGTCTCGCTTCGATGCAAAGTCCGAACTACTGATACGCGCACGCTCAGGACGCACGGCGAATTATACTTCTCCTGTGACTCCATCGCTCCGAGACCTCGATTGGCGCGGCTTTCTCGCTCGTCCGCGACTGCCGTTCCCGCCTCCTCAGGTTCTCGAACTGTTGCGCCGGCAGACGATTCTCATCACCGGAGCGGGCGGTTCCATCGGCTGCGTTCTCGCTCTGCGCCTGGGAACAATCGCTCCACAAAAGCTGATTCTCCTCGAAGCCTCAGAGAGCAACCTCTACGCGCTTCAGCGGGATTGGCTGGCCGCCGGCGCGGCTTGTGCGGCGACATTCATTCTTGGCAGCGTGACCGATGAGGCGCTGCTGGATGAGATCTTTGGTGCACACGCGCCGGACCTCGTCATTCATGCTGCGGCATTCAAGCACGTGCCGCTTATGGAACAGCAGCCGTTTGCGGCCATCGCCAACAACATCTTCGCCACAGAGACCCTGGCCCAGGCCGCAGAGGCACACACAGCGCGTGTGGTGCTGCTCTCTACTGACAAGGCCGTCGCGCCGGCTTCGGTGATGGGCGCGACCAAGCGAGTTGCGGAACAGATTGTCCTCGCCTCCGGCGGCACGGTTCTGCGCCTGGGTAATGTGCTGGCCTCGCGTGACAGCGTGGCCGAGATTTTCGCGCGCCAGATTGCACAAGGCGGCCCGCTCAGGGTCACCGACCCGGTTGCGAGACGCTACTTTCTCACTCTCGACGAAGCGGTCGATTTGCTCCTGACGGCCACAGCGCACATCGAGTCCGGAGCTGTGCTTGTGCCTGTCCTGCCGGAAATGCACTTTATAGCAGATCTGGCGCGGTTCATGGCGCGTGAACTCCGCCCAGAACAAGAGGTTGCGATTGAGTTTACCAGTCCGCGAGCGGGTGACAAAGAAACTGAAGCATTGTGGTCGGCCAGCGACCGCACCACTCCGGCCGGCTTCGACGGAATGCTCGTGGTCAAAACAGCACAGCCTACGGAAGCACAACTAGCAGAACGGTTCGCCATTCTACACGCAGCCATCGATGCCCGTGACCTTCGAGAGGCGCTCACTCGGTTGCGTGCGCTGGTTCCCGATTACACTCCAAGCAACGCCGTGCTCGCCCTCGCAAGCCAGCACAGACCGCAGGTCTGCCTATGAGCGAAGCCGGCAAGAGACGGCGCATCGGCGTAGTCACGACCTCGCGTGCTGACTATAGCCACCTCTACTGGCCGCTGCGCGAACTGGCCGCTCACCCTGACGTTGAATTAGGTGTCTTCGCCCTGGGCGCGCATCTGGCGCCGGAGTTCGGCAACTCGATTCGCGAGATTGAGGCTGAGGGTTTTCCAATCGTCTCGCGCATCGAGTGCCTACTCAGTTCAGACACCGACACCGGCATGGCCAAAACCATTGGAGTAGCCATCCTCGGTCTGGCCGATGCGCTCGCTGCATGGCGTCCAGACCTGCTGCTGCTGATCGCCGACCGCTACGAAATGCTCGCGCCCGCTGCGGTTGCGCTCGCGCTTCGCATTCCTATCGCACATATTGAAGGCGGAGAAATCAGCCAGGGAGCCATCGACGACGCGGTTCGCAACGCTCTCACGAAGCTGGCGCACATTCACTTCACGTCCACTGAAACCGCTCGGCGCCGCGTGATCTCGATGGGTGAGGAGCCGTGGCGCGTGCATCATGCCGGAGCCCCTTCGCTCGACCACTTGCGCCGCTCTGCACTGCTTGACCGCGCCGCGCTTCAAGTCCGCCTCGGCATCGTGCTTACACCGCCAACGCTGCTTGCCGCATGGCATCCGGTCACCATTCTTCGCGACACAAACGCCGAAGCCGACGCTCTTTTTGACTCGCTGGCGACGGCCTCCGGCCAACTCATCTTCGTCTATCCCAACGCCGACGCCGGCAGCCACACTCTCATCGAACGCACCAAGGCGCTTGCAGCCGTGACGCCGCACACGCACATCTTCGTCAACCTTGATCCCATCACCTACTGGAGCCTGCTGGGCAATGTGGACGCGATGGTTGGCAACTCGTCCAGCGGCATCATGGAAGCTGCCTCTTTAGCGCTGCCCACGGTCAACGTCGGCATGCGCCAGCAGGGCCGCGAGCGCGCTCGCAATGTAATCGACTCGCCGGCGGAAACGGCAAATATAGGAGCTGCTATCGCCAAAGCTCTCAGTCCGGAGTTTCGCTGCTCTCTTCGCGGCATGGTCAACCCATACGGAGACGGAACCGCGGCTCAAACCATCGCGCGGGTGCTCACCACAGTCAAGCTGGAAGGGTTGCTCATCAAGCAGCCTGCGCCGCTAGGCGACGAGGCCGGCCAGGAGCTGCCATGAACTTCCAGATTCCTCTCTCCGCACCGGACATCACCGAAGCCGAGATCGACGCCGTCTCCGCAGTTTTGCGCACGCCGCATCTCAGCCTCGGTCCCGAACTTGCAGCCTTTGAAGCTGCGCTCGCCGCCTATCATTCCGTCTCCGTCGCACTCGCCGTCAGCTCTGGAACCGCCGGATTGCACCTGGCTCTGCTCGCCCTGGAGACAGGCGAAGGCGAAGAGGTAATCCTGCCCTCTTTTGCCTTCGTTGCCGTCGCCAACGCGGTCCTCCAAATCCGCGCCAGGCCCGTCTTCGCGGAGATCGATGCAATCGATCTCAACCTCGATCCGGCAGCCGTCGAGCGAGCCATCACGCCGCGAACGAGAGCGATTATTGTCGTTCACACATTTGGCGTGCCAGCTAAGATGGACTCGCTCGCTAACATCGCCCGCAGCCACAACCTCGCGATAATCGAAGACGCCTGCGAGGCCATCGGAGCAGAGTTCCAGGGCCGCCGTGTGGGCGGCTTCGGCGACCTGGCTGTCCTCGGCTTCTATCCCAACAAACAGATGACTACTGGCGAAGGCGGCGCAGTGTTGGCCCGCGATCCGGAGCACGCTGCCCGCCTCAGCGGCTTGCGCAATCAAGGGCGCCAGCCCAGCGGCGAATGGCTCGACCTTGTCGAATCAGGCTACAACTACCGCCTCTCCGATCTGGCCTGCGCGCTGGGCCGCGTCCAGTTGGGCCGCATCGGCGAAATGCTCGCGCTGCGCAAGGCCGCCGCCGAGCGTTATGACGTACTGCTCAGAGGTATCACTGGACTCGAACTTCCGCCGCTCACTCTTCCCGGCAGAACCGTCAGTTGGTTTGTCTACGTCGTCCGGCTGCCGGAAAATGCGAACCGCGACCGCGTGCAGGCCACCCTCGCCAGACGCGGCATCGCGACCGGACGCTACTTTGGTCCGATCCACATGCAGCCCGCTTGGCGCGGGCATTCCTTTGCGAGCGCGGTCACGTTGCCAGTCACGGAATCGATCGCCCGTCGTACGCTGGCTCTGCCCTTCTTCAATCGAATCACCCTGAGCCAGCAGCAAGAAGTCGCCGGCGCACTTCGCGAGGCGATCGACTCCGAGCTGCGAGACTCCCGCGATTGAAGCCGCAGCTAGCCTTCTCACACCAGGCTTCCAACAGCGCGCTTGCGCCTTTCTCCGCAGCGTATCATCTAAGACAAACGGGAGAAGGATATGACGGATTTCATACTGCGCATCGATGGAATGCACTGCGGCTCCTGCGTTCGCCGCGTCGCCCAGGCGCTGGCCTCGATAGAAGGAACAACGGCAAAGGATGTTCAGATTGGAAGAGCGCAACTTACTTCGGAGCTCAACCCCGCGCCCATCGACCTCGCTATCGCCGCTCTGGCCAAGGCCGGCTACGCGGCGCATTTGGAGCCGTAGTCTAGCACATGGCCGCGACAGCAACGGAATCGATCACACTGCCCATCCTGGGCATGACCTGCGCTTCCTGTCAGCATCACGTGGAGGAGGCTCTGCGCTCGACGGCGGGAGTCGAATCCGCGCGTGTCGATCTCATGGCCAATCGCGCCAGCGTGGTCTTCAATCCGTCGATTGCTGAGCCCGACGCGCTGGTCGAGGCCGTTCGCTCGGCAGGATACGACGCGGTGCTTCCCCGCCTCGACGCATCTTCAACCGAATCCCGCTCCGATGAGCTTGCCGCCGGAGCCGACCGGAAAGCCGCCACCACAATCGTCGCCGGCGTAGCTGCCATGCTGTTTGCAATGCCGCTGGGCGCTGAAATGGGTTCGGTGGACCATGCGCTGATGCGCGCCTTACCTTGGCTCTATGCCCTGCCGCCGGATCTGCTGCGCAGGTCGCTGTTAATCCTCACGGCATCTCTCCTGGCCTGGGCCGGTCGCGGCATCTACTCGAACGCCGTGAGCGCAGCACGCCACGGCACAACCAACATGAATACGCTGGTGAGCCTTGGAACGGGTGTGGCCTTTGCCTACTCGGCGTACGCCACCATCTGGCCCGCGTCCGGCCGCCAGATTTACTTTGACGCGGTCCTGCTCATCGTAGGATTTCTGCTTCTGGGCAAGAGCCTTGAGGGCCGAGCCAAGCGTCGCGCTCTGGCCGCGCTCGATTCGCTCTCCCGGCTGCGGCCCGCGACGGCACGCCGCATTCGCGACGGCGTGCAAAACATCGTCCCGCTCGACGAGGTCGAGTTGGGCGACAGCGTTGCCGTGCTGCCCGGCGAACGCTTTCCAGTCGACGCAACAATTCTGGAAGGCCGCACCACCGTCGATGAATCGATGCTCACCGGCGAGTCCACTCCGCTCGACCGCGAGCCGGGCGGTTGCGTCCTTGCGGGCTCTCTCAACTACGAAGGCGCGGTCACCTGCCGGGCTGAATCACTGGGCGAGGCCACGGTGCTGGCTCAAATCACGCGCATGGTCGAGCAGGCGCAGGGGTCGCGCGCGCCCATGGAGCGGCTCGCAGACCAAGCCAGCAAAATCTTCGTGCCCGTGGTCCTGGCACTGGCAGCGCTCACGTTTGTGGTCTGGCTCATCGCCACGCACTCGCTTCAGATGGCTCTGGCGTCGACCGTCGCCGTGCTGGTGATCGCCTGCCCGTGTGCCATGGGGTTGGCTGTGCCCGCTGCGCTCACCGTTGCCGTAGGGCGTGGCGCACAACTTGGCGTGCTCTTCAAAGGTGGCGAGGCTCTGGAACGCCTTTCACATCTTGATGTGGTTGTCCTTGATAAGACCGGGACGCTCACTGTCGGCCGCCCGGTGATGGAGGCCGTTCACTCGCTGGGAGGCTTCTCTGACGACGAACTGCTCCGTCTTGCCGCCGCCGCCGAAGAAAAATCCAATCATCCGCTGGCCCACGCCGTTATCGATGCAGCGCGGGCGCGCAACCTGGTTTGGCAAGCTGCGGAAGAAGCACAGGTTCTGCCAGGCCGAGGTCTCACCGCCGAAGTCGAAGGCAAGAGCTGCATGCTCGGTAACGAAGCCCTCTTCAAGGAGTTCTTTCTCCCTTTGCCAACGGGAGTCGCCGCGCCTGAGGCGGGTGTAACGCGGCTGTGGATGGCTCTCGACAGAAAGGCAGTTGGCTACTTCGACGCTCGCGACGCTTTACGGCCCGATGCAGCCCGAGCCGTGGCCGCGCTGCGGCACGCGGGTTTGCGTGTGCTGATGCTGACGGGCGACTCGGCAGCGGCGGCAGCGCCCATCGCACAACAAGCGGGAATCACGGAGATTGAAGCAAGCCTCGATCCGGCCGGCAAGCTGGCTCGCATTCGCTCGCTCCAACAGAACGGCCTGCGCGTGGCCATGGTGGGCGACGGTATCAACGACGCAGCCGCGCTGGCCCAGGCCGACGCGGGCATCGCCATGGGCACCGGCGCCGATTTAGCTCAGGAGGCCGGCGACGTACTGCTCCTGCGCGCGCTGCCATCCGCCATTCCAGCAGCGCTAGGTCTTTCCCGCTCGACGCTGCGCGTGATGCGCCAGAACCTGATTTGGGCTGCCGGCTACAATCTGCTGGGCATTCCATTGGCGGCGGGCGCACTCTACCCGAGTTTTCACATTCTGCTCAGCCCCTGGCTTGCCGCCGCCGCCATGGCTCTCAGTTCCGTAAGCGTGCTGGCCAACAGTCTGCGCCTGCGAAGCTGGAAGGCTTCCTGAGCAGCGAGTGAGGTCCCACATCTGGCCGAATGAGAATGAGTCTGATGAGGGGAACCCGGCCGCGTCGAGCGTTCAGCCGCTATAAACTAACCTCAGAGACTGTTTGTGCGCACCCTGACCCGCTACATCCTCGGCGAAATCCTCTCCCACGGCCTCATTGGCTGCGTGATCTTCACCTTCGTTCTCTTCATGAAGGAGTTACCGCGCATCCTGGAGATGGTGGTGCATAACAGCTCGACCTTCACCAGCGCGGTTGAGGTCATTCTGTTCTTGCTGCCCAACATTTTCATGTTCACCATTCCCATGTCGGTGCTGGTGGGCGTGCTGCTGGGATATAGCCGCCTGGCCGCAGACAGTGAAATCATCGCCATGCGCGCCTCCGGCATGGGCATCGGCTACTTTGTTCGCGTAGCCAGTATCGTGGCTGGCGGCGCCACATTGCTGGGATTGGTCAATTCGCTGGTTATCGCCCCGCGCGCCAATCAGGCCATTCTGGCGATGGATAAAGCCTTCGCCATGCAGGCCTCTTATGAGATCGAACCGCGCGTCTTCGACGAAGACTTTCACAACTTCGTTCTCTACGTGCAAAATCCGCGTTCGGGAGCCGGCGCAGCCCACTGGGATCAGGTCTTCATGGCCGACACCAGCGATCCAACTACGCCGCTCGTCACAACCGCAGCCTCAGCAATCGTGGCGAACGAGAGCAGCCGAGACTCCAGCTCGGTCTTGCTCGTGCGACTGCGCGACGGCTCGCGCCACGAGACAGTGGCCAACCAGCCGCAACAGTACAACATCTCCACCTTTAACTTCATGGATCTACCGTTGGCTTCGAGCCAGCAGAGCGAAGCTCATCTCGGCCGCCTCGACACAAACATCTTTGCCATGCCCATGAGCGATCTGCGGCAACGAAGCCATGGACCCGACGGCAAGCGGTTCTTGATCGAGATCCACAAGCGCTACGCCTATCCAGCCGCATGTCTCGTGCTGATGCTTGTCGGCGTTCCACTAGGCGTCACCTCGCGGCGCGGCGGCAAGAGCTTCGCCTGGGTTTTCACCATTATCCTGGTTTTCATTTACTACCTGCTCTCCTCCACCGGCATCGCCCTGGGCAAGCAAAACTGGCTTTCGGCTTTCTTTGCCGTGTGGTCGGCCAACTTGCTCTTCGTCGCGGGGGGGCTCTTCCTGCTGTGGCAGATGGCCTCCGGTGGCCGCGTTCTGAGCGCGGTAACCAATTGGACCTCACGCTTCCGGAAATCCGACATCGAACCGGCCAAAGCGACGGGCCGCCTGCTGCGAACTCTGCTAAGCAAGTTACAATCGCGCCCCCAACGCAGAAAGGCCCGCAATGTCTTTCCCCGCATCCTCGACGAGTATGTGGTGCGCGAGTTTCTCGGCATCTTCCTGCTGGTGCTCTCCGGTTTTGTCATGCTGATGCTGGTCTTCACCTTCTTCGAGCTGATCGGCGACATTCTGCGCAATCACATTGCGCTCTCCTTGATCGGCATATATCTGGTCAACTTGACGCCCAGCATGCTCTACCAGATCACTCCGCTGGCTGTGCTGATCGCCGTGCTGGTCACCTTCGGCGTGCTCAACCGCAACTCCGAGATTGTGGCCATGAAGGCCACCGGCATCAGTATCTACCGGCTGGTGATACCGATTGTCTCCATCGCTGCCATGCTGGCGATCGGCCTCTTCCTCTTCGACCAATACTATCTGCCGCAGGCTAATCGCAGGCAGGAGGCCCTGCACAACACCATCAAGGGCCGTCCGCCGCAAACCGTTCTCCACCCCGAACAGAACTGGATCTTTGGCCAGTCGCGCCACGGCGAGCCCGACCACATCTTCTACTACCAGTTCTTCGATCCCGATCACAACGAGTTTGCCAATCTCTCACTCTTCGAATTCGATCCCTCCACCTTCGCGCTCTCTCGCCGCATCTTCGCCGCCCGCGCGGTCTGGGATGCGGATACGAGCACATGGGTCTTCCTCAACGGATGGCAGCGCGACATATCCGGCGCTAACGTCGCCGAGTATCGCCCATTCCTCAAAACTTCGTTTGTCGAGATCCACGAAGACCCAGGCTACTTCAAGAAAGAGAACCGCCAGGCACAGGAGATGAACTTCGGCCAACTCGATGACTATATCGGCGCCCTGAGCCAGAGCGGCTTCGATACGGTGCGGCTGCGCGTCGAACTGTGGCACAAACTCGCTTATCCGCTGATGGCTGTCGTCATGGCTGTGCTGGCCATTCCCTTTGCGCTGTCGATGGGGCGCCGCGGTTCGCTCACCGGCATCGCCGTGGCCATCGCTGTCACACTTGTCTACATCGTCTTCAACGACCTATTCGAGGGGCTGGGCAACGTAAACTACCTGCCTGCCGTCCTGGCCGCCTGGGCCTCGGATCTTCTATTCGGGCTCGTGGGCGGCTATCTGCTACTGAAGACACCGACGTAAGGCCGATTCATGGTAATCTGGGCCATCGGTAGTGACGATGAAGAAGGACTTCCCCTCGCTCTTCCTCATGCTTATCCTGGCGATCCCCAAGTTTTGGGCGCAGGCAGGGCCTCCATTCCAGACCGACGACCCAACCCCGGTCGACCTGGGGCATTACGAGTTCTACGTCTTTGGCACCGTGGATGGCACACCAGCGGAACTTGACCCCACGGGACCGGCCTTCGAATTCAACTGGGGCGCCCTTCCCAACATTCAGCTTCATGCGATTCTTCCCTTCGGTGCAGTAATCCCATCAAACAATCCTGTCTATGCCCCGGCCGGAGCGGGCCCCAGCGCTTTCGGACTTAGCGACATAGAACTCGGCGTGAAATACGGCTTTATCAAGCAGACAAAACGCCGCCCGCAGATCGGCTCTTTCACGATGTTCGAACTGCCAACAGGCGATTCAAACAAAGGCCTCGGCGTGGGCAAAGCATGGTACAAGCTGCCCATCTGGGCCGAAAAGGAGTTCGGGCCCTGGAGCCTGTGCGGCGGCATGGGTTACACGGTCGTCCCGCAGACCGGTTACGACAACTATCTGTACGGCGGATTTCTCGTAAAGCGCGAAATCGACAAGAAGCTTGAGATGTCGGCCGAGCTCTTTTCGCATGCGCGCGAGGGAATCGCCGCGGCGCAGACGCAAGCCTCCACAATGATCGATGCGGGGGGATATTACCACTTCAAGTCTCCCGGCCTGCAACTGCTCTTTGCCTACGGCCACTCAATCGCCGGACAGACTGAGAACTACGGCTATCTTGGCCTCTACAAGACCTGGGGTAAAGACAAAGGCGCGGGCGCAAAGAGCGCCGGCGATGCCATGCTCTCCGCGCAGCCGCGTTAGTACTATTCTGAAAGGCCATATTCTCGAACAACGAGCCGCTGATCATTCCATCTCAATGGCCGACTCCTCGTCAGCCGCATACAATAGAGCCATGATCCGCAGTCTAGGCGCGCTGTTTCGGTATGCGCGCCACACAGCCAGCCCCTTTTTCCGCCGCGTCGCCCATGCGTACGCCTGGCGTTCCGGATACGCGAGGTCTTCCTTGCGTCTCCGGTGGGCGCGACTAAGTCTGCGATTGCCGTTGCCCTTCGGCACGCGCGGGCATCCTTTGCCCGGCCCGTTGATTGTCTCCCTCACCTCCTATCCGTTGCGATACCCAACCCTGGCATTGACTTTACGCAGCCTGTTGAGGCAAACGATTAAAGCCGATCGAACGATCCTATGGGTTGCTCATGCCGATTTCGAGCTTCTGCCTTGCGATGTGCTCGATCTTCAATCTCGAGGGCTCGAAATCAGATGCACCCAAGACATGAGGTCCTACACCAAGATACTTGCAACTTTGGACGCCTTCCCGGAGGCGTTTATCTGCACGGCCGACGACGATATGTATTACTGGCCAACCTGGCTGGAGGAACTTGTCGACGGAATCGACGAAAGTTGTGTCACCGTCTCCTGCCATCGTGCTCTTGAGATGGTCTTCAATAACGAGGGAAAGCTCGAGTCCTACCTTAATTGGGTCTTCGATGCCGCAAAGCTGAGAAGGTCGGACCGCTACTTTCCCCTCGGTGTGGGCGGCATCTTGTATCCTCCGGGAATCCTCAAACACAGCGAGGCCGACAGGGAGGCGGCCTTTGCCCTGTCTCCGTTCGATGATGATGTCTGGCTCTTCTGGATGGGGCGGCGTAACGGCGCGCGTTACAGGATCGCCGGGCGCCCTCGGACCCCTGTCTATTGGCCTGGTTCTCAGGAGCGGGGACTTTGGCAGGAGAATCAGAAAGGCCGCGTTGATCTTCAAATCGGAAAGATGATCGAGCGGTTTGGCCTCCCGGATTGTTCCGTCTGAATTGTTCGCCGTTGCCACTCGTCGCAGCGATGAGCAAAGCCCCTGGCGTACCTGGATTCCTCCAATGGCTTGCCCGATACAATAGAACCATGCTTCGCGATCTGGCCCCAATTTATGGGTACATGAGCCGCTACCGCTGGGGATACCTGTGGGGCACGCTCTCCTGCGTTTGCACCAATGCCATCTGGGTGCTTTTTCCCCAGGTTATTCAGAAAGCCATCGACGAGATGGGCCATGGCGCCAGCCGCCAGAGAATCCTCCTCTACGCCGGACTGCTGGTCGGCATCGCTATGATCAAGGGAGTCTTTCTTTACGCCCAGCGCTGGATTCTCATTGGCATCTCGCGGGAGATCGAATTCGATTTGCGCAACGACCTCTTCCGCACCTTGGAACAGCAAGACTCAGGTTTCTATCAGCGTTATCGCACGGGCGACATCATGGCGCGGCTGACGAATGATTTAAATGCCGTCCGCATGTTGCTCGGCCCAGCCCTGATGTACAGCGCCAACACCATCTTCTTCACTGTCGGCGCATTGTTCTTCCTCTTGCGCATCAGCCCATGGCTCACGCTCGTGGCCTGGGCCCCGATGCCTCTTGCCAGCATTCTGGTGCAGTACTTCGGCAGCAGAATCCACGACCGTTTCGAGCGCATCCAGGCCAGCTTCTCCGAGATCAGCTCACAGGCCCAGGAGAACTACTCCGGCGCCCGCCTTGTTCGCGCTTTTGCCCGCGAGGAGTCGCAGATCGGCCTCTTCGAACGGCTCAACCGCCAGTACATCGCCCGCTCCCTCAAGCTGGTTCAGCTCATGGGAATGCTGTGGCCTACGCTCGAATTCATCCTGGGCGTCTCGATGATCATCACACTGCTGGCCGGGGGCCACCTGGTCATTTCCCATCGCATCAGCGTCGGCCAGTTTGTAGCCTTCAATACCTACATGGTGATGCTCATCTGGCCGATCATCGCAGTGGGCTGGGTGGTCAACCTCTTCGAACGAGGCACCGCTTCGGTCAAACGAATTGACGAGCTGCTGCAAGCCAAGCCGGCCATCGACGACAGCGCCGTCGATCTCACAATAGCAGCCGACGCCGTGCTTCGCGGCGAAATTGAATTCCGCGATTTGAACTTCAGCTATAACGGTACGCAGGTCCTGCGCGGAATCTCTCTGAAGATTCCAGCCGGTTCAAGTCTGGCTATAGTCGGGCCAACCGGCTCGGGCAAGACCACGCTCGTCAACCTGATCGCGAGGTTGTACGAGGCTCCCGAGGGCTTGCTCCGGATCGACGGTCGCCCGGTGCGCGATTATCCCCTCGCCGTGTTGCGGCGCAACATCGGCATGGTTCCCCAGGAGACTTTCCTCTTCAGCTCGACAATCCGCGAGAATCTCACCTTCGGCGCGCCCGATGCCACTACGGAAGAGATGCTGGAGGCCTCCGAAGCCGCCCACATTCGCCGGGAGTTTGAGGAGTTCCCGCAGGGATTCGAGACCATCGTCGGCGAGCGGGGTGTCACGCTCTCTGGCGGCCAGAAACAGCGCTCGGCCATCGCCCGCGCATTGCTGCGCCGACCCTCCATCCTCATCCTTGACGACGCGCTGGCCAGCGTCGACACCTACACAGAAGAACGCATTTTAGGTGGGCTTCGCAGCTACACAAACGCTTCGACCACCATTCTCATCTCCCATCGCGTCTCAACCGTGCGCGGCGCCGACCAGATCGCCGTCCTCAATCATGGCAAGATCGTCGAACTAGGCCGTCACGAAGAGTTGCTTGCTCTCGACGGCTACTACGCCGGCCTCTACCGAAAGCAGCAACTGGAAGAGGAGTTGACCGTCACCGGATGATTAAGAGCAGGGAACAGGGAATAGGGAACAGGGGCCAGGAAATGCTGAGCACGCTTTTGAAACCGATCCACGCGAGTCTTTTCGCCCTAAAGATACGAAACGGAAATGCCCGATCAAGCAGTAATGGTCTGTTCCCTATTCCCTGTGCTCTGTTCTTCACGCATTCCATCTCGAACTACGAGTCGCATCCTCGCCAAAATCGGCGCCATCGAAGCCCAGCCTGCCTCCAGTTGTCAGCGCAGCCACCTGGGCCGGCGCAGGATTGACATCGGGATCTCTTGCCACCTGACGCCAGGCGTCCCGCACTGTCTTGACGCAGCCGATCGCATGCTCAAATTTTTGTCGCGAGGCCGACTGCGAGGCTTGCAGGATCTGCGCGAAGATGGACGCATAAAACTCGCTCAGAACCTGGGCGGGCCGCCCGCCCACATCCATGCGCAATCGCGCCTGCAGATGGATGATGATGTCCAGCGCCCGCTTGACCGAGTTCCGGCGTGCGGTCTCATCGCCTCGCTCCGCGGCGGTCAAGGCCGCGTAGAGAAAGCGGATCATCCCGTCATAGAGCGCCACAACCAGATCGACCGCAGAAGCGCTGTCCAGTACATGTTCCTGATAACCTTCCATGAAGATCGAACTCCTTATCCGTTCGTGTTCTGGTTGTATCCGGTGATGGCCGAGTAGAGCTCGTTGATCCCTTCCAACTGCGTGGGCAGCTCCTGCATGATCTCATTCGCGCTGTTCAGCTCAGCCGTCAGGCTGACCCGCTGCGCCGAGATCGCGCTCTCTTCCTTGGAGATGTTTGCGTTCAGTGTGGACTCGATGCCGCTGTTGGAGCTTGACGAGAGCGCCAGAATGCCGGTCGGCGAGCCGGTCCCGGAGTTGGTGAGCGCGGTATTGAAGCTCTGGCCCCAACTGTCGGAGTTCTGGAAGAAGCCCACTACACCGCTGTAATCCGTGTTCAACACCGAATCCAGGCTCGCGGCATCGAAGGTGAGCGAGCCGTCGTTGTTGACGCTGATGCCAAGCGTGGTCAAGCTGTTGATGTCCGTCGAAGTGGTGTAGCCGAGAGTCGCGTTGTTGGTGTTGGTGGTATCCAGAATAGTCGACGTTATGGTCAGATCGCCGTCGCTGCCAGGTGTTGATGAAGAGAGTGAAAGCCCGTAGGAACCATCCGCATTTTGAACCACCGAGGCCGTCACTCCCAATGGAATCTCGCCGATCATCCCGGCAAGGCCGCTGAGGGTATTGTTGGGAGAAGATGGAACGCTGATCGTCATCGTCGAGCCGGTGCCCACCTGAATGGAGATCGATCCGGAGAGCGCATCGTTTTCGCCGGCGACCTCGCTCGAACCCCCGCTGGCGTTCGCCGAGCCGGTTGCCGGCGTCGTCGTGAAGCTCAGCGGCGTATCGCTGGTAGCCACAATGCCCGAGGTTACTGTCAACGCTCCCCCGGACGAGCCTGCGGTTTGCGACGCCAGCGTCAGAGTCGATTGGTTGTTCGCGGTCACAACGTTGGCCGTAACCCCAAAGCCGGCGGCAAAGACCCTGGGAGTGACCGTCAATCTCCCGGCGCTCCCAGCGGTCCCCGAGGTTAATTCCAAAGTCGCGACGCCATCCGAGGCTGTCGTCACGTTGGCCGAGACTCCAATGCCTGCCGCAGTGATGGCGCCGGCCAGCCCGGAGAGCGTATTGATTCCGCTCCCGGTATAGAACGTGTTGGCCGCTGGCGAGGTCGGTTTGGCGCCGATCATGATCGTTTCCGCCGTGCCGCTGCCCACCTGAAGAGTGATCGAACCGGCCAGCTGATCGCCGGCGCTGGCAATCGGCGTCAACGTGGCCGTGGACGCTGCCGTGTCGCTGCCTGGCACGACCGTAGAACTCAGCATGGTGCCGGCGCCGGCGGCGTTGATGGCGGCCGCCAGCCCGGAGAGCGTGTTCCAGCCGCTCCCCGACCCGGTGTAGATGGTGTTGGCCGTATTGGTTCCTGCGCCGACAACTACCTCGACCGGCGTGCCGTCTCCCATCGTAATGCTCATCGAGCCGCTGAGTGTCGTGTTGGTATTGGTGGCGATCGCCGTCATGGTGCCATTCGGGCTCTGGAGATTCAGGCCGTTCATCAACTGCTGCTGCAGCAGAGAAAGTGTGGGCGAGCCGAACAGGGGCTCGGGTGTGCCCGAGCTGTCGTTGCCTTCCTGGGCGTTGATGGCGCTGATCAGCGAGTTGTAGTCGCTTACCATCTGGCTGACCGTGCTCTCGACTCCGGAGTTGTTGTTCGCGATCACAACCTGCACCTGTTGCAGGCTCTTGTCGGACTCCTCCGCGCTTGGCGCCAGCAACTGGAATGTTACTCCTGGAATCAGGTTGGCCACCGTGTTCGAGGTGCTGGTCAAGGCCACGCCGTCCACGGTCAGATTGGCATCCGCTCCGGGCACCGGGTTGGAGTAGCTCAGCGAAGTCGTGCCGGTGATCTCATTGATGCTTGAAACCACATTCAGCGTCCCGCTGGAGCCTGCCGTGCTGGAAGTCAGCGAGAGGCTTTGCGCTCCGCTCGAACTGGCCACAACCGAAGCTGTCACGCCGAGAACGGAGGAATTCAGTTTGATGGTGTTTTCCAGGCCAGTGAGCGTGTTGTTGCCGCTGCCGGTGTAGATGGTATGGTTCGCCTGCCCGCTGGCCGGAACTCCACCGATTACGATGGTATACGCCTGCCCGCTGCCCTCCTGAATTGATATGGAGCCGGAGAGTGTATCGCTCGCATCGGCCAGCGCGGCCAGAGAGCCGGTCGAGGCCGTTGTGCCGCTGCCCGCTGTTCCGCTGTATGCGAGCGCCGTGCTGTTGGTCGCGGCAATCGAGATCGCGGGGACGGAGATGTCTCCGGCAGCCCCCGAGGTCGACGAGACCAGGCTCAATCTCGAACCCGAGGAGTCTGTCAGCACGCTGGCGTTGATGCCCAAACCGGCGGAGTTGATGGTTGCGGCCAGCCCTGTCAGTGTATTGTTCGAAGAGTTCAGAGTAATCTTCAACTGCGTCCCGCTTGGCCCCTGCAAAGTGATCGAGCCGCTTAGCAGATCGTTGGCGTTGGCGATCTCGGTCAGGTATCCGCTCGATGTCTGTGCCAGATTGGTCACCGTTACCGTGTGGGTCCCGGCGATCGCCGTCTGGTCGGCCGCCGTCAGTGTCAGCACATTTTCGTCGGAGCTGGAGCCCCCCTTCAACGCCAGCACACCCTGAAAATCGGTCAGCGAACTCAGGTCGTTGGAGAGACTTGAAAACAGCGTCCCCAGGCTGGAGATCGCCGTGTCCTGGCTCTGCAAGGCCGTCAATTGACTCTTCCACGGTGTCTCCACACTCTGGAGATTGCCCACGATCTCGGCCACCGTCGAGCTCACATTGAAACCGGCCCCGCTGGTCGGCGACCCGAAACTCAGTCCCACTGTGCCCATCGCACCCTCGATCTATCACTTCAGCAACCGGAAAACCATCGGAGTCCAGGCCAGATTGGAAAGAACTCATGACTCTCGCCTCCTAACCTTGCAGCCTTCAATCCGCCTGTTTCCTTCCGGTATGGCCGCTCATCGGCCTCGAAGCCGCACTGCATGAGCGAAACAGTCTTGAAATCCGCCAGCAATTCCGCCGTCTCCTTCTAAACGCAAGCAAGGGCGCCCTTGCGGACGCCCTTCCCCGATTGCGGCATCGTGCCGGATTGCTTCACCCCGACGGCCAGCCTCGGCCGCCCGAAAGCCCGGTTCATTCTGCCCCGACAACAATCCTCAGCCGCCGCGGAGCCGCTAATTCCTCTTCCCCCCGTGGCAAAAATCCGCCACGGGGGACGTCTGTTCACACCACCCCGGCGACAACGACCCGTCGCTGGGGACCTCGGATTATTGCAGCAGCTTCGTCACCTCCTGCTGGACGCTGTTGGCCTGCGCCAGGGCCGCGATACCGGTCTGGCTCAGGATCTCGTACTTCGACATGTTGGAGGTTGCCGACGCATAGTCGGTAGCCTGCACTGCGTTTTGCGCGGCTTGCACGTTCTCCTGCTGCGTGCTGAGCACCTGGCTGACTGCGTTCAGAGTGTTGATCTGCGCGCCGATGTAGCCGTCCTGCGCGGCCACCGCGGTGATCGCGGAGTTGAGGCTGGTCAGCGAACCCTCGGCATCCGTCTGGTTGGTCAGATCCGTTGCGTTCAGGCTCACTCCGGCACCGTCCGAGTAGCTGATGGTGGCGACGCCGCTTCCGCTCGAGTTGGAGCCGAAGTTTGTGAACTGCGTATTGGTAGCGACCGTCATCGGATTTGTCTGGTTGTCGGATGAATCGTAGAGCGCGGTGCCCTGCGAACTGGAGTTGCTGAGCCCGATGTTGTAGGCATTTCCCTGCCCGTGGCCGGGGCAGCCACTCTCTCTGTGACGGTGTCGGTGAGGTTCGAGGCGCCGCCCACGGTGATAGTGGTTTGAGTGTTGGTTGCCTGCAGATCCAGGATGCCGTTGCTGATGGAGGCGCTGATGCCCAGCGTGGCGCTGTCGGCGTTGATTGCCTGCTGCAACGAAGACAGGGTTGTTGTGGTTCCGGTGTAGTGGACGCCACCGGTGCTTCCAGTGCCCATGACAAAGGTCTGGTTTCCGCTGCCTCCGTTGGAGAGAACGAGAGTACCGGCCAGTTGATCGGTGGCGCCGACGGCTCCTGTTGTGATTCCAACCGTGGCTGCAGCCGTGGTGGCGCCTGAGGGCCCAGTGCCGGCAACAGTGCCTTGGCTGATAGCGCCGTACTGATCTTGCAGCGTGCTGGTGCCCAGGGTGATAGCGCTGGTGGAGTCGCCGGAGGTGAGCGTGAGACCGCCCGGTCCGACCGAGGCGGTCAGGTCGCCGTTATGGGATGTGCCGGTGTTGTTGATGAGATCGGCAAGGCCCTGGAGCGATGAGGTGCTGTTGCCCTCCGTATCGGTGAGGATCGGGGAGGCGACGGTGCCCTCAGTGTAGAAGTGCGTGGTATCGCTCGTGCCTTGCCCAACGACGAAGGTCATGGCGCCGCCATTGTAAGCGCCGCCACCGTTCGCCGTGTTGGTGACAACGATCGAGCCGGAGACCGGATCGCTCCCGGAGTTTGATCCGCCGTTGGTGTAGACCGCATGGGCAGCCGTATTGGTGATGGTGCTTCCGTCGGTGCCGTTTGCGCCGGTCTCGCCGAGTGAAACGGTCAGCCCGGTGGTGGTGGCGCTGAGGGTGTTGGTTCCCGGCGTGTTGGACTGCACGAAGATGCCGCCGGTGGCCAAATCCTGCGATGCGGTGAGGTTCAAGCTGCCCTCGCCGTTGGCCAACCCGGAGGTGGCGCCGGCCGAATTGACGGCCGTGATCAGCGCATTGACGCTGGTACTGTTGATGTGGATGGTGCTGCCGCTGGCGGAGTAGGTGTTGGCGCTGCTGGAGTTCATCACGAAGGTATCGGTGACACCGGCATTGCTGACAATGAGGTTGCCGGCGAGTGTTCCGAGCGATTGACCCAGTGTCAAGCTGGTGGCCGATGCCGGCAGCTTGCCGCCATCGGTCAACGCGATGACGCCGGACTGATTCTGGCTGAGGCTGCCGGAGGCCGGTGTGGTGAAGCTCAGCGTGGAGGAGTCCGTCAAGGCAGACGAGTTGACAGCGATGCTGGTTCCGGTGGCGCTCGGTGTAAAGGTCAGCCCAGTGCCGTCCGAATTCATTGCGGCGGTAACGCCCATATTCGCGCTACCTCCGTTACCGTGGTGCCAACGCCGAGCGAGTTGCCGGAGCTGGCAGATGGGGTCGCATTGACCAGCAGCGCGCCGCCGGTGTTGGAGGTATCTGCCAGCGAGAGCGTCTTTGAACCATCGTTGGCGGTAATGACAGTAGCCGTGACGAGAGCGTTCTGGGCGACTTGCTGGTTGGGATGATTGATGGCGGCTGCCAGCTCGTCGAGAGTGCTGGTGCTGGAATTGATGGTGACAGAGGCCGCGCTGACGCCGCCGACGGCCACGCTGATGACTTGGCCCTGGGTGAGATCCGATCCTTTGATTCCGCTTGGAGACAGGGTGCCGCTGGTGATGGCGGCACTGGGATCGACGCCGACTGAGACCAGGCCGCCGGAGATCTGGATTCCGGTCTGCGTGCCGCCGCCGGCGACGCCCGCGGACGCCTGGGTGCTGAAGCTGGCAGTGAGTCCCAGGCCGGAGTTGTTGATCGCGCTGATCAGCCCATTGGCGGTATTAGCGATGCCTGTCGTGCCGCCCACGGAGATGGTTGTGCTTGCCACATTCTCCGTACCGTTGGCGCCCTTGACGAGATAGTTGACGTTGATGGTCGTCGAGCCGCTCTGATTCAATGAATCGGTGGCCTGCGCATTGGTCACGACGCCGGTGGACGCATTGGTGCTGGAGAGATTGAGGAAGACGTTGTTCGCGCCGTTGCTGTAGGCCATCACGCCGGCGGTGTCGCCGACGTTGGACGAAGAGAGCGAACGGATATTCAGAGCATCGATCGATGAGCCGGTCGTCGATGCGTCGCCGGTGTAGATGGATTTGGTGCCGGAGCCGAAGACCTGTTCATCGTTGTACGTGGTCGTCGAACCGATGTTTGAGATCTCCGACAGAATCGACTGGTACTCCTGGTTGGCCGCCGTGTCCTGCGAAGAGTTGAGGGTTCCGTTCGAGGCTTCGGTAGCCAGCGTAACGGCCCGGTTGAGCAGGCTTGTCACTTGCGAGAGCGCGCCATCGGCGACTTGAAGAAGGCCTACGCCTTCCTTCGCGTTGGTTACCGACTGCGTCAGGGCGGTCTGGTTGGCTTGTAAGCCATCGACCAGCGAAAGACCGGCTGCGTCGTCGGCGCCGGAGTTGATCTTCGAGCCGGACGACAACTGCTGCAGCACAGTCGTCAGGCTGTTGTTGCTGTTATTCAGGTTATTCTCAGCATAGATCGCATTGAGATTATTCAAGATACCCAGGGACATGGGGTTCTCCTTCAGATGCGTGGAATTGCGGTCCGTTCCGGAGGCGCTCCCGTTTCTTCGCTAACCCTGGGTCGCTGCTTCCGGTCTGGTTGCCGCCGCATCTTGCCCCTTCTTCGGCCCGCGAGTGCGCGGCTTTATGCACCCCGCAATGATGTCCTGACTGGGACACCAACTGTTCAACTTTACTAATCTCTTATCCTTTCCCAACCTTTGCCGATGACCATTGCGAAGGGATTATAAGGCGATGATCGAACTGACCCGCCTGAACGGCAACCCGCGCATGCTCGAAGTCAAGCTGGCCGGCTTTCTCAACGATCCTGAGCAGAAGAAGGAGAAGGCGGCATGATGCGGGAAAGGCGCAAGAGCCACATCAGCCGTGACCGCTGGCTGGTGTCTTATGCCGACTTCATCACTCTGCTCTTTGGTCTCTTCGTCGTCCTCTTTGCATTCGCAAAGGCGGACCAGAAGCAACAGGCGCAGGTCTCCACCGCCATCAATACAGCATTCCGCTCCCTGGGCATCTTTCCCGACGTCTCGCGCCACCCTGTCAAAGGCGCAAGCGGAGCATCCGGAACCGAAAACGCTCTGATCCCAATGAACATCGTCATGGGAGAGGAGGTGCTGTCACCCGCCAGAGTGAAAGATGATCTGGGCGCCATCGGCCGCGACCTCAAGCAGAGGCTCTCGAATCAGGTCGCCACGCACACCGTCTCCATCGAGATGGGCCGCGCCGGTCTGGTGATCAGCCTGCGCGAGGCCGGCTTCTTCGGTTCCGGCTCGGCCACCCCCAAGCCAGAGACCTTGCTTACGCTGCGCCAGATCGCCGCCTCGCTGGGCAGCACACCTTACGATCTGCGCATCGAGGGCCACACCGATAATATCCCCATCCATACCGGCGAGTTCGACTCCAACTGGGAGCTCTCCTCGGCTCGCGCCACGCGCATCGCCCGCCTCTTGCTCGACATGAATGCGATCTCTCCCGAACGCATCTCGGCCGCGGGCTACGCCGAGTTCCACCCTGTCGCGACCAATGACACACCCGATGGCCGCGCCGAAAACCGCCGCGTCGATCTGGTTGTACTGCCCCGCACAAAGATCGACTTCCGTGTGCCTGGATTTACTTCATCCAACGGCCAGTGGCGCAGAATCACCGACGGCGATCCGCCAGCGCAAGACACAGCCCCAACTCCTTCGAACCCATAAACAAGCCGAGTCAGCATCGCCAACTCGCCAACTTGCCGACCTGCGAACACGCGCGCTGCGCGGCTAACTCGGTAAATCGTCCAACCTGCTACTCCACCCCCAGGACTTTAACGATCACCCGCTTCCTCCGCTGACCGTCGAATTCGGCATAGAAGACCCGCTGCCAGGTTCCCAGGTCAAGCCGCCCGTTGGTCACCGGCAGCGTCGTCTCGTGGTGCAGCAGAAGCGATTTCAGATGCGCGTCGCCGTTGTCCTCGCCCGTCTGGTGGTGCTTGTAATCGGGCCGCGCCGGAGCCAGCTCCTCCAGCCACTTGCCGATATCCTCGATCAACCCGCTCTCCAGGTCGTTCACATAGACGGCGGCGGTGATGTGCATTGGCGAGACGAAGCACAGCCCATCCTTCACTCCGCTGCGCTTCACAACCTGCTCCACCTGATCTGTGATATGCACCATCTCCCGCCGCTTCTTCGTCTCAAAGACCAGATACTCCGTATGGCTTTTCATCTCCGCCTCCGCGCATCAAGCTCCGACCAGCTAATGTGCTACATACTTGTGGGTGCCCCACACTCGCCGCGTTTTTGCTTTTGTGGCTAGGGTCCAATCTCAAAAGTCCATTTACAAATTGCTCTGTCATCCTGAGCGACGGTAGCGAAGCGAAGGGAGTCGAAGGACCTGCTTCTCCGTCTCTCAATTCCTCTACGAACTTCAGAGATGCCACACTAGGGCGGAATTCAACGAACCTCAACCCCGTCCGTCAACCATTATCCTAAGTCCAGCCGTGACCGCGTCCCAACCCACCCCCGCTCAGCGAATGCACCGGATGCACGATCAGCTCTTCGAGGCCTACGGCCCTCAGCACTGGTGGCCTGCCGAGACTCCCTTTGAAGTCATCCTCGGCGCCTACCTCACGCAGAACACCGCATGGAAGGCCGTCGAACGCTCACTCGACAACCTACGCGCGGCCGGGAGCCTCACCGTCGACGGCCTGCGCTCGCTCTCTCTCGATGACTTGAAACGATTGATCCAACCCTCCGGCTTTCCCACCCGCAAGGGGCCCGCGCTCAAGGCCTTTGTCGCTATGCTCGACGAAGAGTTCGGCGGCTCGCTTGATCGCCTCGCATCCAGCCCCACGGCTCCTCTTCGCACCCGCCTGCTCACTCTTCCCGGCGTGGGTCCCGAGACTTCCGACGCCATCCTGCTTTACGCCCTCGGCCATCCCGTCCCCGTCGCCGACGAGTACCTGCGCCGCATCGCCGAGCGCCACCGGCTTCTCGCGCCCCCGCCCGGCCACAGCCGCAAGGGCTATGACTCCATGGTCGCTCTCACGCGCGCGGCCTTCGCTGCCGATAATACTGAGAACCATGTACGGCTCTTCAACGAGTTTCACGCTTTAACGGTCGCCGTGGGCAAGGCGCATTGCGGCAGGACAGCCCACTGCGCGGGCTGTCCCTTGGCTGGGGACTTGGCGCTTGCAGGGCGGCATTGCACAGAATCTGCCGCCTTGCCGTAGGATAGGAAGGGGATTCTCTTCGATGGCGCAATCCGGTTCAACCATGCAACTGACGCGGGCGGCGGACTACGCGGTTCGCGTAATGATTCATCTGGCCACGCTGCCCGCCCAAGAACGCACGCTGCTGCCCGCGCTGGCCAGCGCAACCGGAGCCCCCAAGAGCTTTCTATCCAAGGTCTTGCAGGCATTGTGCCGGGCCGGATTCATCGTCTCCCGGCGAGGACAGGCGGGCGGTTTTGAGATTCTCGATCCCGGCCGCGAAGCAACTATCCGGGCCGTCATCGAGGCCATCGACGGCCCGATCTGCCTGAATCTGTGCCTGGTTTCCGGAGTCTCATGCAACCGGAGTTCTTACTGCCCAGCCCACCCTATCTGGGAAAAGGCTCAGGAGGCAATGCTAAGCGTGCTGAACGGAGTAACCGTCGCCGATCTGGCGGTTGAGGCGGCTTCACCAAAGGTGCAACTAGCCGCCAGCATCCTTTGATCCGTTTGGGATACCGTCACTGAGGCCTCAGCTCAGGAGCTGCTTAGCCACCTTGATATAGAGTTCCACCGCCTCAAGCAGTTCCTTCTTCGCGAGCTTCTCAAAGGGCGTGTGGGCCACGTGAATCGACCCTGGCCCCAGCAGCAGCGGCTCGCCCCAGTTGTTCAACTGCGGAATATCGGTGGAGAACTTGGCCACCATCGTCGGCAATCCCTCGACGGCGCGCATGCGAATGAAGGGCGTGTCGAGCGTGAACTCCACCTCCGCCAGATCGCCGGCAATCTCGGTCAATTGCTTCCGCACCGGCCCCGAGTCAGTCACCGTGCGCACCAGCACCTGCGCCTCGGCCTTGTCGGCGATGACGTTGGGTGCATAGCCGCCTTGAATCTGGCCGATGTTCAGCGTGCTGGGCCCGATGCCTTCCAACTCCGGCAGCGGCATCGTCAGCAGCCTGCCAAGCACCTCGACCAGCTTGTGCACTGCGCTCTCACCCAACTCGGGATAGGCCGAGTGGGCCATCTTGCCTGTCGACTTGAAAGCGGCTCGCAAGGCTCCCTTCGAGGCCAGTGCCAGGCGATTGTCGGTCGGTTCGCCGTTGATCAGGAAGCGGCTGCCCTTGGGCGTCTTGTTGGCAGCCACGGCGCCGGCCGAGTCGCGTTCTTCGCCGCTCAAAAACAGCAGCCCGATCTTGAAACCCTCAACCCGCAGCGCCTCGGCGGCGGCGACCTGGGCCGCCAGTATGCCCTTGGCGTCGCAGACCCCGCGACCGTAGATAAACCGCTCATCCTCGTTGAAGGGGATGTAAGGAGGCACGGTGTCCATATGGGTGGAAAAAACCAGATCCGGTCTCTCGCCTGCCGCGCCCGCATAAACATTCCAGCGCGGACCGCCGTTCGCATTCTCCTTGGGCTGCTCGACGGCGGTCTTCTCTACATCCCAGCCGTGCCGGGAAAGAAAATCGGCAAGAAAATCGCCAATCTCGCCTTCGTGGTAGGTGGTCGACTCGATCTCGCAAAGCTGGCGGGTAAACCGAATGGGGTCAATGAAAACAGCGGGCAATTCTGCCGGCAAACGATCGCTCATGATGTTGCCAGAATACCGTATGCGGCTTCTTGTTCCCTTGCATTGAAACGGTTGACCACTTCATAACCTGTCGCGCATGCGCAGAATGACTGATCCATCGCAAAGCAGCCATCCTGGATTCAATGTAAGCTCGAAAACGCGTAGAATGGGGGAAGGACACCCACACACTCGCGCCAGTCCAGCTTGACTTCGGTTGGATGAAGGAGCAACTGCGATGACCCCGGTCAGCGATTCCACCCTCGACTCATTGCATACCACTGCAACCGGCATTTTTACAGGCGCCATCAAGGCATGCAGCATCGAATCGGCCTTTGACCGCCGCATTCGAGTCGAGGGCAACACTCTTCACCGCCTTTTGCCGGAGGGCAGCGGACCGGAGACCATCGACATCTCGAGCTATAAGCGCATCTTTGTCATCGCGCTGGGCAAGGCCGCGAGCCCGATGCTCGAGGTCCTGCTCAGCCGCGTGAAGCGCCGCAAGGGAATGCGCGGCATCTGCTGCTCCAACCTGCTTCCCACGAAACGCAACTGGCGGTTTCGTTACTTCGAGGGTGGCCACCCCCTTCCCAATGAGAACTCCTTTGCCGCAGCCCGCGCAGCGCTGGGCATGCTCAGGAAGGCCCGTAAAGACACGCTGATCTTCTTCCTCATTTCGGGCGGCGGCTCGGCGATGTTCGATCTGCCTCTCGACCCGCGCATCTCCCTTGACGACACCATCGCCTTCCATCAGTTGCTGCTGGCCTCGGGAGCCCCGATCGGCGAGATCAATACACTGCGCAAGCACTTCTCCGCAGTCAAGGGCGGACGCCTGGCCATTGCCGCGCCCGAGGCCGCCAAAATCAGCCTTCTTGTCCCCGACGTGCCCATGCGCTCGCTCGATGCACTCTCCTCCGGTCCCACTTCGCCCGATCATTCCACGGTTGACGAAGTCCGCCAGTTGCTGGATAAGTACAAACTCAGGTCCAAGCTGCCCCCCTCCATCAATGCCTTTTTCGAGCGCGCCGACTTGCCCGAATCGCCCGGAAGCAAAGGCTGGCGCGCCCCTTTCTTTCCCAAGCTCTCCATGCCGGGCTTTGTGCCAGCCCGCCGCATCACCGCTGCCGCCAGCATGTCCGGCGAAGAGACCGCTTTTCGCGATTCGGTCTTCGAGATTCTCCTCTCCAGCCTCGATCTTGCGGAAAACGCCAAAGCACAGGCCGAGAAGGCTGGCTTCCATGTCGCTATCGACAATACCTGCGACGATTGGGACTACGCCGATGCCGCCCGCTATCTGATGGAGCGCTTCGACGCCTTGCGGGCCATTCATCCTCGGCTCTGCCTGATCTCGGTCGGCGAAGTGACCGTCACGCTCGACCGCACTCCCGGCGCTGGAGGCCGCAACCAGCAATTCGTCATGGCCTGCGCGCTGGAGCTGGAGAGCTATCCCGGCCAAAGGCTCACCGTACTCAGCGCCGGCTCCGACGGCATCGACGGCAACACCCGGTCGGCCGGGGCCATCGCCGATCCCACCACCGTCGCCCGCGCCCATGCCTTCGGATTCCACCTCAAGGCGTCGCTCGCCGCCTTCGACGCTTGCCCAATGTTCACCGCTCTGGGCGACGCCGTCGTTACCGGCCCCACCGGCCAGAATCTGCGCGATCTACGCCTACTGCTAGCAGACAACCAATGACGCTTCATGGCGAAAAGGATGGTTTCGTGACTCGGAGAGAAACCCGAAAGACTGCCGCCAAGACTCCCGATATTCGCACCGTGGCCTCACTGGCCAGGGTCTCCATCGCCACCGTCTCCCGCACTGTTAACGGCTCCTCGGCGGTTAGCGAGCGCTTGCAGAAGCGGGTCTGGCGCGCCATTCACCAACTCAACTACTTCCCCAACAGTCACGCTCGCACCCTGGTCTCGGGCCGCAGCCGCCTGCTTGGCATCATCGTTGAAAACATTACCAACCCATTCTTCCCCGAGTTGATCCAGAGCTTTGAAGAGATCGCGGTCGCCAACGGATTCGAGATCCTGGTCAGCAGCTCGAATAGCGATCCGGCCGTGCTCACCCGCTGTGTCCGCCGCATGTTGGAGCGCAAGGTCGATGGCGTTGCCGTGCTCACCTTCGGTGAAGAGGAACCGGTCCTCGACCAGTTGATGCGCAACAACATTCCGATGGTCCTGGCCGAGTTTCGCCTCGACAACCCCAAGACTGCCACCATCCTGCTCGACTACACCACCGGCATCGGCGCCGCAGTCGATCATCTCAAGGCTCTGGGCCACACCCGCATCGCATTTCTCGCGGGGCCCCATACACTGCACTCTGCCATCACCCGTGAAAACGATTTCCGCTCGGCGATGGAAGCTGCCGCTTTGCCCATTCAAAAGAAGTGGATTGTCGAGTGCGACCATACCCTCAAGGGTGGAGTGACCGGTTTTGGAAGGTTGCAGGCTCTCGCTGCGCAGCCTACTGCCGTTGTCTGCTCCAACGACATGACTGCTGTAGGCGTCCTCCGCGCGGCCTACATGGGGGGATTGCGCGTCCCCCAGGACCTCTCGGTGATCGGCCTCGACGACATCGCCTTCGCCGAGTACACGCTGCCGCCGCTGACAACCATCCGTCTTTCGCGCGTCGAACTCGCCCGCGCCGCCTTCGAAGCCCTCCGCCAGCAAGCAGAAGACCCCGTCAATCCTCAAATACAGCGCGAATTCCTTGTCTCCACCAGCCTGGTAGTCCGAGGTTCAACAGCTCCACCAGCCTCAGGCGGCCAATAGCCCATTTCTCAGTTTGATACTCGGCGATTCGGCAACAACTGAGAATCCTTCCGGGCGATATCGGCGTTTTCGGGATCTTTCGGGATTTAGGCTCTGGCCTGTTGGGGCCGGTGGAATCCCCGGTCCCCAAGTGCGAGGGACCGGGGGGCACCCACATCGATAGTTTTACAAAACTTACAGGACCTGGGCCACCCGCTCAACTTGAAATGATGTATTGATAAACAGAAATTATTTATCGATATTCGTATAAATATTATTGACAATCAATAAATTATGATCCACAATAATAACGCTTTGTTGGGGGATACTATGAACCTCATTGGCCCGAAGTCAATTGCTTCGAAACTCCATTTAGCTGTCAAGGTGCTGTTTTTTCTTGCAACCGCGGGTGTTCTGCTCATGTCAATCGCTCCAATTCTTCCTTACAGGTCTCTTCACTATGTGTCGTTTGTTGTCCAAAGTGGCCCACTTGAATGCTCCTTCGATATGTTCCGAGCCACCGAAGCAAGATGGTGGATCTGGGCTATGGAACTCGTATCTCGAACCTGCCATGCGGTGGTTCTCTATCTGCTTATGCGAATCCTGGAACCCGTTGGGGCCGGGGAGCCGTTTCATCCAAGAACGCCGAGTCGCTTGCAGATGATGGGCTGCGCTGTCGTGATCGGCGCCCTTCTGCGAACGGTCTTTTGTGCCGAATTGCTAAAGATGGGGACGGTTCCCGAATCAGGCGCACATTTCTCCTGGGCGATCGACTTCGACGCGATCTTTATGGGACTCCTGCTCGTAGTGCTCGCTGAGATTTTTCGTCGCGGCTTCGCACTCAAGACAGAAAGCGAACTCACTGTGTAGGCGAGGAGCTATGGGAATTCGTGTTCATCTCGACCGGGTCATGCTCGAACGAGGTATCTCTCTGACCGAACTTGCCGGCCGTGTCGGAATTACGCTGGCAAACCTATCCATTCTGAAGAGCAACAAGGCAAAGGCCGTTCGATTTTCCACTCTTGACGCTCTGTGCGAAGAACTGCACTGTGCTCCTGGAGATATTTTGAAGTATGAGAAATGCGCCGAAGAGAAGGAATGAATTTGAGCGGCCTCTGGCAAGGCAACGGTTCATGCCGAGGTGAAAGCAACACAGTGGTAGCTGTCGCGCATCATGGCTCCCCGACTCAAAACCCCGTTGCGGCTACAGCGGGTTCTGGATTATTCCCTGAATGTCGCCCAGTGTTCGCCGATTTGTATGGGCATGACTCTGGGTCGACGGCAACCATCTATGGCGTGAAATGAAAGCCAAATTGTGGATTGTCACCAAGAGTGAAAGACAAAAATCTTCGCCGCCGCTTTGCAGATAATTCTCCTCTTCCGGAGCACAATAGAAGCAGTCAGCAACGCGGGGCCAGCCTGACCTCTGCCCACTGTTCACTGATCACCATCCGCTAAGAATGTCGCTGAAGAATCCATGCATAACGTCTCTAAGTCAAGCACAACAATCAATTTACAGATCATCTCCAGCCCGAAAACACGAGAGAGTTTGGCGATTTTGACTGTGAAACTGTGGAGACCCTTCTGCCTAGCTCAAAATAGATGAGTTCTGCATGCCGCTCTCACAGGAACGCAAAACCACCGATTGCGTGAAGCTGTGAACCCATCCGTAACCTATCCGATAAAATGACCTTCCAGTTCTCTCTTCCACGGGATCACAGGATGGATGAGACAGTGAATCTTACGGCAGCGGCATTTGCATCCGCATCGCCGCAACCTCCGCGTGGGTCGAGTCCGCCGCGGTGCGGCGGTCGGGGTAGACCTTCGGCTCGCCAAAGCGCACCCTGGCCGAGAAGCCCGGCGTGCCCAGCGCCTTGAAGAGATGGGTCACAAAGACCGTGTCGCCAAACCAGCAAAGCTCCCGCTCCGGGGTGCCGTCTTCGATGACATAACGAATGGAGGCAGCCGTGATCGGCGCTCCAGCCGTGGTGGCCGGATCGATCAGCCGGGAGTGGAAGCGCAGCACCTGGCTGCCGTCTGTGCTCGTGCCCTCGGGAAACAGCATCACGGGAATCGGCAGCTTGAGCCGCTCGCCGATCTGCGCGGCAACCGTCGCCGCGCTCGCCCGGCTCGAACGGTCGAGAAAGATGGTTCCGTTGCTGCGCGCGGCCTTTCCGAAGATGGGCCAGCCGCCGATCTCCATCTTGGCGACAAAGAAACAGGGCATGGCCGCGCAGAGAAGAAGGATATCCAGGTAGCTGAGGTGGTTGCAGACAACCAGCCCATGAGTGGGCGGCTGGCCATCGATCCTGTAGTGGATGCCCAAAGCATCGAGGACCAGTCGCGAGCTTGCCTGCGACCACTCCGCCTTTTGTTGCATGGTGAGTGGGCCGCGTATGCGCGTGAGCCAAAAACGGAGGATGACCAGGGCCAAGGAGAATCCCAGCGCCACAGCGCGCCGGATTGCGCGTAAGTTCAAGTGGTCAGCGGTGTTAGAAAGCGATTGCGAGCCGCCGACGAAATCGATCTTAGATCGACCAGAGTGAGGAAATCGATGGTGCCAAATTCACGATCCCATGCCGGCGGTCCGCAGATGCGCGCCCCGATGGCCACGTAGGTCTTGAGCAGCTTGGGAATCTTGACCAGAGCGCGGGGCAGGTTGTTGAGCGCCGAGTCTTCTGGTTGGGCTAACGTCTGTGTGTGTCGGCCCTCTGGCGCGCTGGGGCAGACATAGGCGGTGGCCGGCACCGTCTCAAACTCTGGAGAAACCCGGTAATGCTCAAGTTGGCGATACACCTGCCAGCCCTCAGCCGGGTCCTTCGAGTTCAACGATGAGCAGCCGATCAGGTAACGCAGCCCCATGTCGGAAGCATACTGGGCAATGCCCCTCCACAACAAGGTCAGCACCTCGGGCGTCCGATGCTCGCGGTCGATCGAGGCCCGGCCGAGCTCCAGAATGTCGGGCCGCAGCGGCTCATAGGGAGCAAAACTGAACTCCTGCTCGGAGTAGTAGCCCAGGTTCCTTTGGGCGGTGGCGCCGGATTGCATCCGGTATGTGCCTACCACGCGCCTCGCCGGGTCGGATTCCAGCTTGTCCTCCACCAGCAGGTGTTCGCAGAAGATGTCGAAGTGGTCGGCGTCCAATCCAGTCTGGTAGGAACTCTCCAGTCCCTCTCCCAGCTCGATGTTGAAGACCTTGAATCGCAACCGGCAGGCGGCGTTGCGATCTTCCTGAGTTTCGGCCATTCGCAGCCGGTAGCGGCCGACTTCCGCGTGAATACGAGGCTTCGACGGCGACGGAGGCGAACATGCATCAAGAGTTGAAAAGGTGAGATCCACGATAGGTGTGGAATCGAGGGCCAGTTTCAGCGGATCCGTATTCCGAGTGTGAGAGATCACAGAAGCAGTATCCACCCGGGATTGTAAAAGGACGGTCAAGCCCATGCGAATACGATGCGAATATTTTGTTCGGTTTGTAACTCCCGAGTAACACAACTCGCTATCTACTGCGACAAGGCTCGGTAACGGCGGTAACTTAAGATGTTGAACCTAAGATACTTGTCAATCGTTGAGTTCTCACTGAACAACTCAGTTGGTGTAGACCTTTACGTAATCCACTTGAATCTCCGACGGAAAGACAGTGGTCGTGTCCGGTGAGCCCGGCCAGTTGCCTCCGACGGCCAGATTCAGGATCACAAACTCCGGCCCAGAATCGAAGGGCCACGTGCCTGCCTGCGTAGCGGGCGTGAAGGTGGCATAGATGTTAGTAGGATCGTCCACATAGTACTGGATCTTGCCCTTGGTCCAGATCATGCCATAGATGTGCCAGGCCGCAGCAGAAAAGCCCGCCGGGTGATATTGAATGCCGCCGTTCAGCCCCGTGCCGTGAACCGATCCCTGCACCCAGTCGAAGCCCTCGTTCTGGGGATCGCTTCCGTTGATATGTTCCATCACGTCAAGCTCGCCGCAGGCTGGCCAGTTGACGGCCGTAATATTGTTGCCCAACAGCCAGAAGGCCGGCCATATGCCCTGCGACTCGGGCAGCTTCATGCGCGCCTCGATGCGCCCGTATTTGAAGCTGAAGAGGCCTTGGGTCTTCATTCGCGCGGAAGTGTAGACACCGGCTGAAGGACTCCGCGCAACGACGTGCAGAATGCCGCCGGTGTCCTCATACGCATTGGGGTTGGTAGCATCGCAAGGCGATGCGGTCGAGCCCCACGCGCAGTAGTTCTCAAGCTCGCGATTGCCAAAGCCGCCGTTGCCGGTGTCGTAGGTCCAGATATGCGGATTGGGTTGGGCATTTGCGTTGGTGGAGTTCGTGAACTCGTCGCTCCAAACAAGCGTGCCCGAAGTGATGTTGGGCGTGAAGGGAACGGTGACAATCGGGCTGGCCGCGTAGCCGGAGTTCGCCAAAGTCGCCTGAGCGGTGACCGTCAGATTCGAATCCACCAGAAACGGCGCCACATAGGTAAACGTGGATGCCGAAGAAGCGCTCGGTGTGCTCCCATCGAGGGTGTAGAGGATGGTCGCGCCGACAGTGGCCGAGCTCATGCTCACGATCAAGGCACCGTTTTGAGCTGCCGTACTCGCGATGTTGGGCCTGACCGTTTGCTCTCCGCTAAGAGCGCAACCAGGGCAACCAGAACTCTGAGAAACAACCGGACTGCTGCATCCGCACATCAAAGAGCACAAGATCAAATTGGCTATGCTGATTAACACACCTGCGCGCATCCCAATGCCCCCGTCACTTCTGCTTACCGCTTCTTTGTCTTTGCAGGGTTGGCGGCCTTCTTACCCAATACGGCAAGATTCCTCTTGATCAATTCGTAGCGCTGTTCAACGCAGGCATAACTGCGCAGCGGGTCGGCGGGAGTGTTCATGACATAGTCGAGCATCTTGGGAACAGAGCTGGTCGCTACGTGCAACCGTGTGTCCGATGAGGCGTAGTAGATCAGAACATCGCCGTTCTTGCGCTCGATCCATCCGTTGCTGAAGATGACGTTCGAGACGTCGCCGACGCGTTCCCCGCCCATCGGAGCGATGAAGTACCCGCCAGGCTTGTGCGTAACGACCCATGGACGCTCTAACTCGGAGAGGAAGAGATAGACCACATAGCGCAGCCCGGCTGCGGTGTTGCGCACGCCATGCGCCAGATGCAGCCAGCCCGTCGCCGTCTTGATGGGCGCCGGACCGAGGCCGTTTTTGACCTCTGTGATGGTGTGGTACTCGCGATTGTCGAGGATGATCTCTTCGTCGATAACGGCGTTCTCGATACTCGACGAGAGTCCCCAGCCGATGCCGCCGCCCTTGCGCGCCTGGATGAAGTCATCCTGCGGGCGCGTATAGAAGGCGTATTTACCATCGACGAACTCCGGGTGCAGGACGACGTTGCGTTGCTGCGGAGATTTGCTCTTCAAGTCGGCCAGCCGCTCCCACGTCTTCAGATCCTTGGTGCGCACAATGCCGCATTGCGCCACAGCCGAGGAGGTGTCCCACTCCGGAGTCTTGCGATCCTTGCGCTCGGTGCAAAAGAAGCCGTAGATCCAGCCGTCTTCGTGCTTCACCAGCCGCATGTCATAGACATTGGTATCCGGCTCACTGGTCTCGGGCAGAAGGATAGGGTACTCCCAGAATCGGAAGTTGTCGATGCCGTTCTTGCTCTCAGCGACGGCGAAGAACGACTTGCGATCCGCGCCCTCGACACGCGCGACTACCAGGAACCTGCCCTCGTGCAGAATCGCCCCCGCATTGAAAACAGCGTTGACGCCGATGCGCTCCAGCAGGAAAGGATTGGTTTTCTGATTGAGGTCGTAGCGCCAGGTGATTGGCGCGTGCGCCGCAGTCAGCACCGGGTTCTCGTAACGGTCATAGATGCCATTTCCGCCGGGCGTCTTGATGTTGCGCTGCGTGATCAGCCTCTCATGCTGTTTGAAGAGACTCTGCACGTTTTTCTTGAATTCAGCTTGCGTCATGGGTCTTCTCCGGAGATTCCTGCTGCGTATTTAGCTTAATCCCTGATGTCGTTGTGAGCCGCCTTCGCGGCATCCAGTCGTTTCATCGCCTCAATGCATGCGCGGCTGTTGTGGTAAGGGCACTTCCAAGGATCGACTTTATTCTCATCCTCGCTGGGGACACCCGACTTTGAAACCCGCCAGAACCACTCCCCGTGCTCGTGATCGACGATGTACTTGTCGATAAAGGCCCAGCTTCTTTCGGCCGCGTCTAGAAACTTCCGTTCGCCAGTCAGGACATAAGTATTGAGGAAGCCAACCACAGCTTCAGCCTGCGGCCACCAATGCTTGTCGGTATCGATGATGCCTGTCGGGTCGGCTTCGTAGAGCAGGCCGCCGTCGCTATCCAGGCCGTGTTCGTAGACAGCCTCAGCCATCTTCACCGCAACCTCGCGCACGCGTTTCAACAGGTCCGTATCGCCCAAGACTTTCGCAGCATCGCAGAGCAGCCAGCTTCCCTCAATGTCATGGCCAAAGGAGATCTTGTTCGATCGCGGATTCCATTCCTCGTCGAAGAACAGGATGAAGTGGTTCGTCGTGGCATCGATGATGTGGTCGAGAAAGATCTCGATCAGCTCACGCAACCGCTCGCGCACAATTGCAACTTCGTGGAAGCGGAGCAGCGTGGCGTAGGCCTCCATCAGATGGAGGTGAGTGTTCATGGACTTCTTCTCGTCCATGTCCACATCGCTCAGCCGCTGGTCCTTCGCCAGCGTCCAGTCGCGGTCGTAGGTCTCAAAGTACCCGCCGTTCGCCTCATCGTGGCTCGCGGACTCAATCGACCGGACCATGCGCAAAGCCTTGTCCAGTGCGCCGGGATCGCCGCTGGTGTGGAAGTATTCGGCCAGGGCGTAGACCGTGAAGGCCTGGCCGTAGATGCGCTTCTTGGTGTCGTGCGGCTTGCCCAGATAGTCGAGCATCCAGTAGACGCCGCCGAACTCGGCATCCCAGAAGTAGCGGGTCAGGTAGTCGTAGGCGCGGTGAGCCGTGGCAAGGTAGACCGGGTCGCGATAGACGCTGAAGGCCTTTGAAAACGTCCACAGGATTCGTGCGTTCAGGATGAGTCCCTTGGCGGCATGCGGGTCGATGGTCAGGTCGTTGGAGACCTGGCCGCGAAAGCCACCGAACTCTTCATCGATGGCGAACTTAAGCCAGAAGGGCAGGATGTTGGAGCGCAGCTCCACTTCCACCTTTTGCCGCAGCTCGTGCACGAAGGTACCTCCCGATGAGCGGACCCGATTCCGATTCTATGGTATCGTGACCACCTCAGGCGGGTTTGCTCAAGATCGAATCGATGAGAGCAAGCTCGCCGGCCGTGAAGCTGAGATTGGCCAGCGCGGCCACATTCTGCTCGATCTGCTCCACTCGGCTTGCCCCAATTAACGCAGAAGTCATGCGACCGTCGCGCAAAACCCAGGCTAAAGACATCTGCGCAAGCGACTGTCCACGCGCGGTAGCCACCTCACCGAGGGCGCGAATCTGCGTCAGGCGACGTTCATCGACATCGGCCTTCTTGAGAAACCCATGAGGCTTGGAGGCACGCGAGCCCTCGGGAATGCCTTTCAGGTAACGATCGGTCAGCAGGCCTTGTGCCAGTGGGCAGAAGGCAATGCCGCCGACGCCTTCCTTACCCAGAACATCCAGCAAGCCACCCTCGACCCAGCGCTCGAACATTGAGTACTTGGGCTGATGGATAAGGCAAGGAGTTCCGAGCTCGCGCAGAATCTTGACGGCGGCAGCGGTCTGAGGCGCGCTGTAGTTGGAGATTCCAGCATAGAGCGCCTTGCCTGAGCGCACCGCTTGATCGAGCGCCCCCATGGTCTCCTCGATTGGAGTCTCCGGATCGGGGCGATGGGAGTAGAAGATGTCCACATACTCCAGGCCCATGCGCCGGAGGCTCTGATCCAAACTGGCCAGCAGGTATTTGCGTGAACCCCAGTCGCCGTAGGGACCGGTCCACATGCCATAACCTGCCTTGGTGCTGACGATCAGTTCATCGCGATAAGGCTTGAGATCGAGGCGCATAATCTCGCCAAAGGCGCTCTCGGCGCTGCCCGGCGGCGGCCCGTAATTGTTGGCCAGATCGAAGTGCGTGATGCCCAGATCGAAGGCCCGGCGCACCATGGCGCGGCCGTTCTCGAAGACGTCGATCCCGCCGAAGTTGTGCCACAAGCCTAATGAGATCGCGGGCAGGCGCAGGCCGCTCTTGCCGGAGCGGCGATATTGCATGGCGTCGTAACGCTGTTCGTTCGCGATGTACACGAAGTGCTCCTTGTGAACAGGAAAGGTCGGGGTTTGTGGTTTCCCACCCTTTGCGCAAAGAGCGCGAAAAGGATGGGGTACCCAGCGCATTTTCTTCAGGTCCGCAGTTTCCCAGGTCCCAAAATCGGGACCTGGGGCACCCACAGTTTATGAGTTAACTCAGAATGCCCTTCACCGTAACTTCCTTCCGGCCGTCGGTCGGCGCAGGCACTACATCCCCCGCAATCGGCGTTCCGTCTACGGTGAGGGCAATCGAGTTACCGTCCCCTTTGCGCTCGATGGAGATCTTGTAGACCACTCCGCGATAGCTCCGGGTCGCCGTGAAGCCCGGCCAGCTCTTTGGAATCACTGGGGCAATCTCCAGCCCCTCGAGCGAAGTACGGATGCCGAGAATCCACTGCGCGATGGCGTAGTAGTTCCACGCCGCCGTGCCGGTGAGCCAGGAATTCTTGGCCTCGCCGAAGGTGGGCGCATCCTTGCCCGCGATCATCTGCGCATAGACGTACGGCTCGCAGCGATGCAGGTCGCTGATCTCTTCGCGGGCCGAGGGGTTGATGCGGCTGTAATAGTCGTGTGCAAGATCTCCGTGGCCGATGCGGGTCTCGCCGATCATGACCCAGGGATTGACGTGGCAGAAGATGCCGGCGTTTTCCTTGTATCCCGGCGGATAAGAGGAGATCTCGCCCATCTCGATGTAGTACCGGCTATAGGCCGGCTGCTGGACCACGATGCCGTGCTTGGTTGCCAGATACTTGCCAACATTGGCCAGAGCGCTGGCGGCCTTGCCGTCTTCCAAGCCGATGCCTGCCAGCGTGCAATAGCCGTTGGACTCGATGAAGATCTTGCCCTCCTCGCACTCCTTTGAGCCAATCTTGCCGCCAAAGTCGTTATAGGCGCGGAGGAACCACTCGCCATCCCAGCCGTGTGCCAGAATCACCGACTCCATCTTGGCGGCCTCGGCGAGATAGGTGGTCGCCTCGGCACCAAGTCCGCGAAGGTTGGCGATGGCGGCCAGCTCGCGGCCGGCATGAACGAAGAGTCCGGCGATGAAGACAGACTCGGCAACCTTGCCTTCCTTGTTTGTGGTCGTTTGGAAGCTCTGCCCCGGCGTGTCGGAGAAGCAGTTCAGGTTGAGGCAGTCGTTCCAGTCTGCGCGCCCGATTAGCGGCAACCCATGCGGCCCAAGGCGGGCAAGTGTGTAATTGAAGCTGCGCTGTAGGTGCTCGTAGAGCGGCTGTTCCGAGCCGGGCTCGTTGTCGTACTGGACCGGTTCATCCAATATGCTCCAGTCGCCGGTCTCCTTCAGATAGGCCGAGACGCCGATGATCAGCCAGTGCGGATCGTCGTTGAAACCGCCGCCGATGTCGTTGTTGCCTCGCTTGGTGAGCGGTTGGTACTGGTGATATGCGCCGCCTGTGGGCAATTGCGTTGCGGCCAGATCGAGAATGCGTTCGCGGGCGCGGGCCGGCGCCATGTGGACAAATCCTAACAAGTCTTGATTTGAATCGCGGAATCCCAATCCTCGACCGATGCCCGACTCATAGAATGACGCCGACCGCGACATGTTGAAGGTCGCCATGCACTGGTAGGCGTTCCAGATGTTGACCATGCGGTTGGTGTGAACGTCGGGCGTCGAGACCTGGAAGATTCCGAGCAAGCTCTCCCAGTATTGGCGCAGTTGCTCAAAGGCCGCATCGGCATTTTTCGGGTCGAGATACTTGGCGATGGTCGGCTTGACCAGCTTCTTGTTGATGGTCTGCGAACCGGGAGGATCGAACTTCTGATCTTTTGGATTTTCGTGGTAACCGAGCACAAAGACAATCTGCTTCGTCTCGCCCGGAGCCAGTTCGAGCTTGACCTGGTGCGCGCCGATCGGCGACCAGCCGTGCGCGATGGAGTTGGTAAGCTGGCCCGCCTCGACTGCCAGCGGCTTCTCCCAGCTCCGGTAGCGGCCAAGAAAGGCCTCGCGCTGTGTGTCAAATCCCGCACCCTGCTCGGAGCAGGCAAAGTAGGCAAAATGATCGCGGCGCTCGCGGTACTCGGTCTTGTGATAGATCACGCCGTCTTCAACTTCTACCTGACCGGTGTTGAAGTTGCGCTGGAAGTTGGTAGCATCGTCCTGCGCATCCCAGAGGCAGAACTCGATGCTCGAGAACGAGGAGATTGATGCTTTCGTGGACCGTTTGTTAGTGACTGTGAGTTGCCAAATCTCGAGATTCTCGTCGAGGGGAACGAAGTAGCGAGTATGCGCCTCGATACCGCTATAGCTCGACCCGATCACCGAGTAGCCCATGCCGTGGCGACAGGTATAGTCCTTAAGCTCGTGGCGGGTTGGCTGCCATGAGGGAGACCAGAACTCCTTCGACTCATCGTCCCGCAGATAGATGTAGCGCCCGCCAAAGTCCATGGGCACGTTGTTGTACCGGTACCGGGTCAGCCGGCGCAGACGGGCATCGCGATAAAACGAGTAGCCTCCGGCTGTGTTGGAGATGATTCCGAAATAAGCCTGGCAGCCTAAATAATTGATCCAGGGTAGCGGGGTGTCGGGCTGGGTGATCACATATTCACGATTCAAATCGTCGAAATATCCAAACTTCATCTTGCTTGCTCCCTCTAAGAGACGTGCCGTCAGTATAGCCTCCCGGACAAAACCTCATCAAACGTTTTTGTAGAGGGTTGCGTGATACTTTTGAATCAAGCCGAGAAAATGTTTCTGAGGTTCACCGCAACACGAAGTGTGTCGAGGGGCGAGGAATCGGGCAGAACCAAGGAAACGATCTCATGGAATGGTCGGAGGCGCATGGAATCGTTGCCAAGCTTCAGACGGATGTGAGAGAATTTGGCGTTTTTAGAGAAATCCTCGGTGCTGACGGGTAGAGAAAGCGCAAAGATGGCAAGCCCTAATTTTTTTGAGTCGAAGAGCGCGCAAGTTTGTGGCAGATTGCTTCAATCCGTCGGCCTGGCCAGTCTTCTTTTATGCCCCGCCGCCTGTCAGCACAAATCCGATCCCATTCCGTGGGCGATCAAAGTTGATCAGGTCGGCTATCCGGTCAAGGGACCCAAGGTCGCGATGGTCAGCACCCCCGGAACAGTTTTTGAAGTCCTTCGTTCGAGCGACAGCGCCCCGGTTTTCAAGGGAAAGCTGACCGCGGCCCAAGCCGACGAAAACTCCGGCGACCAGGTGCAGGCCGCGGATTTCTCCGCCTTCAGACAGACGGGGCGTTTCTACATCTCGGTTCCCGGTGTTGGAAGAAGCTGGGACTTCGAGGTCGGCCCTAATATCTTCGAGCACACCTACTATATGGCCATGCGCGGCTTTTATGGGCAGCGTTGCGGGACAGCGGTGGACATGGGGCCGGAGTTTCCCGGCTTCACCCACCCGGCCTGTCACATGCATGGCGAATTCAGCCCTACTTCGGGAAGGTCAGGGCCACGGGACAATGTCGGCGGCTGGCACGATGCGGGCGACTATGGGCGCTACATGACGAATTCCGGCATCGCTACCGGCACCTTGCTTTGGACCTGGGAGATCTATGGAGAGAAGATCAAGCAGATTTCGCTCAAGATCCCCGAATCCGGCAACGGCACGCCGGACATTCTGAACGAGGCGCGCTGGAATCTGGAGTGGATGCTCAAGATGCAGGACGACGACGGAGGCGTCTGGCACAAGCAGACCAGTGAGAACTTTGCCGGCTTTGTCTCCCCCGAGGAAGACAAGCTGCCAAGCGAGGTGATCGGAACCGGATCGGCGCCTTACAAAAGCACTTGCGCGACCGCGGATCTTGCTGTGGTGGGCGCGATCGCCGCCCGAGTTTATCAACCCTTCGATCTGAAGTTTGCCGCACGGGCGCTTGAGGCGGCGCGGCTCGCCTGGGCCTGGACCGAGAAATACCCTGACGTGACCTTCAAGAACCCGCCTGGAATCTCCACCGGCGAATACGGCAGCACGGACTGCCGGAATCAGAGGCTGTGGGCGGCGGCGGAACTTTGGCGCACTACCGGCGAGGCGCAGTACAACGACTTCTTTCTGAAGAATTACGCCGATTTCCTTCGCGACCTGGACACGCCTCCAGGTGTGAGATTTGATCCAGTCGCTTCGATGGCTTTGTGGGCCTATGCGCTGCCGATGGGCAGGACCCCAAATGCCTACGTGGACCCCAAAGCTGCTGCGGTGATCCGCAATCGAAGCGTGGCGGCGGGGCGCATGCTCGTCGAGCGTACGCGCGCCAATCCCTACCATGTAAGCATCCAGCCGATGGACTTCGTCTGGGGATCCAATGGCATCGTGGCAGAGTATGGCATCTGCCTTCTGGTTGCCGATCTTTTTCAGCCGGATGCGAGTTTCGTGGACACCGCGCGGGACAACTTGCATTTTCTGCTGGGCCGCAACACTTTTTCGCTCTCCTGGGTAACGCAGGTTGGCGAGCACCCATTCGAGCACCCGCATCACCGGCCCAGCGCAGACGGAAAGCACGATAAACCCTGGCCGGGGCTACTCTCTGGAGGGCCAAACAGGGACCGGCAAGATAAGATACTCGAAGCCCTTCCGGGCGGCTTACCTCCTGAGAGAGTCTACGCGGATCGATGGGAGTCGTACGCAAGCAATGAGATCTGCATCAACTGGCAGGCCTCTCTGGTCTTTCTTCTGGCGGGAGAACTGCAATAGGGAACCTCCGGTGCCTAGCTCAAGAGGGTCATTCGGCAGTGGGTTGCCCAATTGAGACCTGCGTGCCGCAAATCACACTTCGGCCTCGTGAGGCCGGTTTAGAGTTATTTAGGACTGGCAGAAAATCGTTTAACCTCTCCCTCCGAGAGCGGAGAGGGATGCCCGTTGGGTTCGAGGAGTGAAATGCTGCAACTTCACGTCGCTGACATTGTAATCATCGTGGCCTACCTGCTGAGCACGGTATTCATCGGCTACTGGGTCTCAAAACGCGCATCGCAAAGCATGCAGAACTACTTCCTCGGCGGCAATGCCATGCCCTGGTATATGCTGGGCATCTCCAACGCATCGGGAATGTTCGACATCAGCGGCACCATGCTGCTGGTCTACTGGATGTTTGTCTATGGCCTGAAGAGCGTATGGATCCCCTGGCTCTGGCCGACCTTCAATCAGATCTTCCTGATGGTCTATCTCTCCGCGTGGCTGCGCCGCTCCAAGGTGATGACGGGTGCGGAGTGGATCAAGACCCGCTTTGGCACGGGCCGCGGCGCGCAACTCTCGCATATCATCGTGGTGGTCTACGCCTTTGTGAGCATCATCGGCTTCTTCACTTATGGCTTCAAGGGTATCGGCAAGTTTGCCGCCGAGTTCCTTCCCTGGCAACTTTCGTCCGATCCGGCCACTTCGGCCAATTACTACGCCTTGATCCTGATCGCCATCACTGCGATTTACGTCATCAAGGGCGGCATGGTCAGCGTGGTGATCACCGAGGTCGTGCAGTTCTTCATCCTGGCCATCGCGTCCTTTGCCGTAGGCGTCATCGCGATGATGAAGGTAGCTCCGGGCACGCTGCATAAGGTTGTGCCCGCCGGCTGGGACAACCTCTTCTTCGGATGGCATCTCGGGCTTGATTGGGCGACACTGCTGCCCGCGGCCACGGCCAAGATCGCCGAAGACAGGTATGAGCTCTTCGGCTTCTTCGTCATGATGCTGCTCTTCAAGGGTATCCTGATTTCGTCAGCCGGCCCTGCGCCCAACTACGATATGCAGCGCGTGCTCTCGTCCAAGAATCCGCGCGAGGCCTCGATGATGAGCGCATGGGTCAACATCGTTCTCACTCCTCCCCGCTACTTCCTCATCATCGGTCTCACCGTATTGGCAGCGGCCTTCTTCGGTCCTGATCTCCGCGCTATGGGCACGCACTTGGATTTTGAAACCGTGTTGCCGATGGCATTGAGCCGCTTCGTTCCGGTCGGCCTGCTGGGCTTCCTGATCGCCGGATTGCTAGCTGCCTTCATGTCGAACTTTGCAGCCACGGTCAACGCCGCGCCGCCCTACTTTGTCAACGATATCTACAAACGCTACATCAATCCTGACGCGAGTCCCAAGACCTATGTCCGTCTGGCTTATCTCAGCTCTTTTGCGGTCGTCGTACTGGGTGTCCTGATCGGGTGGAACGTTCCCTCGGTGAACTTTGTCGTTCTGTGGATCGTCTCCGGTCTGTGGGGAGGCTACATCGCTTCCAATTCGTTGAAGTGGTACTGGTGGCGCTTTAACGGCTATGGCTACTTCTGGGGCATGATCACGGGTATTCTCTTTTCCATCCTGATGATGCCGAGTGTGATGGGACGGATACCGGCGGTGCAGAGGCTCCTCGATCGTGTTCCCATCAATCTTGAAGTCGCGGTCACTTTTCCGCTGGTGTTCCTAGTCTCCCTTATCGGTTGCCTGCTGGGCACGCTGCTCACCAAGCCAGAGTCGGATGAGGTGCTCATGGACTTCTATCGCCGCGTGCGCCCATGGGGATTCTGGGGACCGATTCTAAAGAAAGTGCTGGCCGAAGATCCCGGCTTCAAGCGCAACATGGACTTCTCCCGCGACATGTTCAATATCGTTGTCGGCATTGTCTGGCAGGTCGCATTAGTTGCGCTGCCACTCTACGTCGTGATTCAGGAATGGGATCGCGTAGCCATCGCCGCGGGTGTGGTGCTGGCGACCTCGCTGACTCTCAAATTCACTTGGTACGACCACCTGGTCGAGCGCGAGGTTGAGACAGACAAAGAAGCGGCCAAAGACTAGTTGCTCAATCGCGACGACGGCTGCATCTCCGCAAAGAAATGCAGCCCTTGCAGCAAATGCCTCGAAGGACATCGATAGAGACCGCATTGCATAGCGCCAGAAAGGCCCTGGAACTTGGAAAGCCCGACAGAAACGCAAGCCACGCTCGATCTGCAGGGCGCCAGGCAAACAGAGATCACTGTCAGGCGAGTCGCCTACCATGGCTGGCCTGATTGCTTTCTCATCGACAACGGCATTGTGGAAGCTGTCGTCGTTCCCGCGATTGGCCGGGTGATGCAGTTGCGTTTGGTGGGCGAGACGGAGGGAGCATTCTGGGAGAATCGGGCACTGGACGGCCAACTGCACGCGCCGGTTCCGACTCAAGCCGATCCAGCCGAGTGGATCAACTTCGGCGGTGATAAATGCTGGCCTGCTCCGCAATCCGATTGGTCTCGGCACCAGAAACACGAATGGCCGCCGCCCGCGGCCTTCGATTCGTGCCCCGTTGCGGCTCTTGCCGAAGAGCGCGGCGTTCTGTTGACCTCGCCCGTCGATCCGGCCTATGGCATCCAGGTCGTGCGTTATATCGAACTCGATTTAGTAGATCCCGTGATGCGGATTAGGACAACGTATCGCAAGATTGCCGGATCGCCAGTCGCAGTGAGCGTTTGGACCATCACTCAGATGCAGGAGCCGGAGCGGGTCTTTTTTCAGCTCAAAAAGGACTCTAAGTTCCCCAATGGTTTTGCCCGGTTGATCGACGTTGAGCCGGAGGGCCTGCGAATCGAGAGCGGCTTGGTTTCGCTGGTGCGGCATCCGGTCAAGCTAACAAAGATCGGATCGGATGCAACCAGCATGGTCTGGGTGGGACAAAGTTTGGTCGTCCGGATCGATGCCGAGACAGGCCACGGAAAGTATCCCGATGGCGGCTGTATCACCGAAGTCTACACCAACCCAGACCCGCATCCGTATATCGAATTGGAGACGCTGGGCCCCCTGGCAACGATGAGCACAGGCGACCGGATCGAGCGGACTGCCACTTATACAATCATGGCCCGTTCAGCCGCAGATCCCGCCATCGAGGCGCAGAAAATCCTCTTAGGTTGACCGTTCCAGCCGTTCCTTACTATGAACAGTTTCTTTTGCAGCGGGCCATGATCGCCGCATGGAGGCGGTCGCGAAGGCCTGCGGGAAGGTCGTAGATTTCGTGGGAGCGGTAGATCTCGATCGTCTTGCGCGTGGTGTTGAAGATGACTTCGCAGTGGCCGCAGCGGCTCAGGTGACTTTCGAGCTCGGCGCGCGTCTCTGCGGCAACGGTGCCGTCGATCAGATCGTCGAGGAGGGCGAGAAACTCTTTGCAGGTCACTTCTCACTGCCCCCGATTCCATCAGGATTTGTCTCTCTGGGGGCCGCTTCTCTGGGCTTTGCGTGTCTGCTCCCTTTCTTCCTATGAAAGTAACGGCTCAGGCGCTCGCGGAGTTGAAGGCGGGCGCGCAGGAGGCGCGACTTGACGGCGGGAATGCTGAGCCCCAGCGTCTCTGCGGTTTCCTCGGTCGAAAGTCCCTCAACATCCCTAAGAACAAACACGATACGAAACCCCTGCGGCAGCCCCTGAATGGTCTTGCGCAGAATCTCTGCCAACTCGGCCTGGCCGTAGTTCTGCTCAGGGTCGGGCGCCCAGTCGGCCAGATCGCGCGGAACGCTGCCCTCATCAGTAGTGATGTCCTCGTCGATCGAGACCATCTTGCCGGTGCGCCGCTTGCGCAGGCGCATCAGGCTTTCATTGACCGCAATCCGGACCAGCCACGTGTAAAACTTCGAATTCCCCTGAAACTGATCGAGCTTTTCGTACGCCTTCAGGAAGGCGTCCTGTACCACATCCTCGGCATCCTCCCGGTTCTGCGTTATGTGCTGGGAGATGCGGAAGATCTGGCGCTCATACTTGCGCACGAGAGCATCGTAGGCCGCTACGTCCCCCGCGCGAACCCTTTCAACAAGGGCTACGTCGGGATGCGGCTCGAGTTCTCCTGCAATCGGTTGGATGATCGCCATGGGGCTTGGATGCGAGAAATCCGCGGGACCTGATTTGGGTTGCGTTTGGGTCCTTAATAGATGAGTGTACCGGACGGTGGCGGGGGGAACCAAACGGAGGATGATAGTCGAGGTGTTGCAGTTTCCGCTTTGGCGATCCAGTTTGAGGCGAGAATTCTCCCCAGCTGGTTCGTTCTTTACAAGAACAGCGTTCAAGGCTGGCCAAGCGCCTGAGAGCTCCACAAGCCACCGGCCAACATAACGACAGCTAAACTTGACAGTTTATCTGTATATATGAGATGTTGACCTCGTGAGCAATCGAATGTCATCTACACGGGCCGGACTCGCTCAGACGCTTGCTGCCGAAATGCGTACAGTGTTCCGCAAGCTCAAAGTGCGTGTACGCGAACATGGGGGCGGCAACGATCTGACCCCGTCACAGGCTTCCGTTCTTCTTCGACTTGAAAAGGATGGTTCGGTTACGGTTTCAAGTCTGGCGCGAGCGGAAGGCATGCGCCCTCAGTCCATGAGCGCTATCGTTGCGCCTTTGCAGGAGTCCGGCCTTGTGATGGGTGCACCGGACCCGAGCGACGGGCGCCAAACTCTGATGTCACTCACGCCCAAATGCCTGAAGTGGCTTCAGGAGGGTAGGGCCGCGAGACATGACTGGCTCGCCATGACGATTTCCCAGAAGCTTTCGCTTGACGAGCAGGAAAAGCTTCAGGCAGCACTCGAATTGCTTAAGCGGCTGACTGAGGATTGAACCCACTGCGTCTAGCTTTTACCTATACCTGTTCTGTAGTCGGAAAAAGGAGCTTTTCATCATGAATTGGCTTTGGCTTGTGTCGTACTTTTTCGCGGGCGCTTTTACGGCAAACGCCATCCCGCACTTTGTCTCCGGCGTCACGGGGCGTTCATTTCAAAGTCCCTTTGCAAAGCCGCCTGGCAAAGGGCTCTCCTCTGCGACGGTCAACGTCGTTTGGGGATTCTTTAACGCGGTGGTTGGGTATCTGCTCGTCGGGCATGTCGGTGTTTTCGATCCGCGGGCGACAACTCATATCCTCGCGTTCGGACTGGGCGCGCTGCTCATCAGCATCTTTTCGGCGCGTCACTTCGGCCAGTTCCATGGGGGTAACGCGCCGTCGCGCCCATGAAGAACCCTGTGTCCGGGACCTTTCGCTCCCTGAGAAGCTTCAACTTCCGCTTGTGGACGGCTGGCGCTCTGGTGTCTAACGCCGGTACCGGGATGCAGCGCGTCGCTCAGGACTGGCTTGTGTTGACGCAACTTACCCATCGCAATGCCTCGGCGCTGGGACTTGTGATGGGGCTACAGTTCGCGCCGCAACTGCTGCTGCTGCCCTGGACGGGATCGGCTGCCGACCGCCTCAATCAGCGCAAGCTCCTCATGCTGACGCAAACAGCGATGGGAGTTTTTGCGCTCGTCCTGGGAGTTCTTACGATCACGGGATTCATCCAGCTTTGGCACGTCTATGTGCTCGCGTTCCTGTCTGGCTCCGCAGCAGCGCTGGATGCACCGGTGAGACAGACCTTCGTGGCAGAGATGGTCGGCGATGAGGACCTGCCCAATGCCGTCGCATTGAACGCAACTTCGTTCAATGCCGCGCAGATGATTGGTCCCGCCGTTGCCGGTTTGGTGATCGCAGGCGTTGGCATCGGGTGGGCCTTTCTTCTGAATGGGCTCTCGTTCGCGGCTGTCCTGATCTCGATGATGTTCTTTCGTCTTTCGGAACTGCGTACAAGCGCCAGGGCGCATCGCACCGCGTCTGGATTTCGGCAGGGGCTTCGTTATGTTTGGGCGAAGCCGGATCTGAGGGCCATCCTGATCATGTTATTTCTGATCGGCACCTTTGGATTCAACTTTCCGATTTTTATCTCGACCATGGCAGTGAATGTCTTTCACTCCGACGCACGTGCTTTCGGCCTGCTCTCCTCCATCATGGCCGTGGGTACTCTCTCAGGAGCCTTGTTTGCTGCCGGCCGGAGGAGACCGGGCTTATCGACTCTTTTGGCCGGAGCCGGCGTTTTCGGGCTGGGATGTACCCTCGGTGCACTCGCACCCGGATACTGGTGGTTCGCGGCCGCTCTCGCGATCAGTGGCGCCGCTGTGCTGATCTTCGCCAATGGCACGAACAGCATCATGCAGCTCTCGACAGACCCATCCATGCGAGGAAGGGTCATGGCGCTCCGGGTAGGCGTTGGACTCGGGGGAATGACGATTGGCGCTCCGATCACTGGTTGGGTTGCCAACCATTTCGGCCCACGCTGGTCGCTGGCATTGGGTGCTGCGGCGGGTTTCACCGCTGCCTTGGTCGCAGTCTACGTTCAGGCCCGCCGAGATGAGACCCTGCTCGCCCAGTAATTATTAGCTCTGTGGAACTGGCAAGGATCCGCTGATCTGAGCCGAGGCGATTCTGGACGGACGACGAATGCACGTTTCGAAAGGGATTTACCATGAACACGTCCGAGTGATTATGTAAGAAACGACGGCAGGGTCCAGACATAGGGCTAATCGAATTTGTTACATCCCACCCTTTGCAGAGTGTTTGAAGGACGGGGCATGCGGCATTTACCTCGGGCAACTTCGCCCTTCTCTTAGCCGATCTCAAGGTTGCTCTGCCGCAACGCCTCGCTGCACTTTTTGCAGGTTGACACTAAATCTCTAATGCCGTATCGACAGTGCTTCGCGGGCGAGAATTTCCGGTTTCCGATTTTGCACGCGGCGCGTGGCGCAGGTCCGACCGTCAAAGAACGAGTAGGTGCGCTGGGTCCGGATTTTCGGAACCGGGATGCCGCAGACCTTAGCCAGCGGTGTTCTGTTCAATGTTCACTATCCACTGGCGAGAAACCATGAGCCAGTCAGTCAGAGGCCAATAATTTAACATTTCATTCATGCACCTGAGCTCCCCTCTGACTTGTCTACTGCTCTCGCTGATTCTCCCGCTCGTCGCGCTGGGCCAGGACCCTGCCGGCGCTCCGACCGCCAAGAACGACAAGGAATGCGGCTTCAAGGCGATCCCGACCTGTGCCCTGCACGTCGCGCAAGACGAATGGGGAATCGTCACAGCCCCCACACGTTGGCGCGAGCGCGATGCGCCGATGGTGGCGGCATTCGGTCTGGGCACCACGCTTGCTTTGGCCACAGATACCGATGTCATGGGGAAGGTCGGCGTGAATACGAACCGCGAGAAACAGGCGACCAAGTACTCAAATTATGCCGGCCTCTACGCTCCACCGGCCGTGCTGGCGCTGGGATTCGTCGTCGGCAGCGCCCAGCACGATCATCATCTGCAGGAGACCTCGATCCTGGCCGAAGAGGCGATGGTTGACTCCTTGATTCTGAGTACAGGGCTTGAATACGCGATCGATCGGCAGACACCAACGCAGGGCGACGGCAAGGGAAGAATCTGGGTCAATGGCACAAAGACTTGGCCTGACGGACAGTCTATGCCTTCCGATCACTCCATTCTGGCATGGTCTTTCGCGCACGTCGTCGCATCGGAATACGACGGATGGGCCACCAAAGTGGTAGTCTACTCGCTTGCCACCAGCGTTTCCGCAGCGCGCGTGGTGGCACGCAAGCACTTCCCATCCGATGTCTTTGTCGGAGGAGTGCTCGGCTATAGCATCGGCGGATATGTCGTTCACCGCCGCTCCACTGAAAGCGCCTTCGATAACTTCTCATTGGCCCCCGTGCGAACATCCAACGGAACGGGGATCGAACTCTCGTACAACTTTGCACATTGATCCGCGAATCGCTTGTATCCATTGACGCGATCGCGCAGTTTTGCCGTTTTGTTGACTGGCGGCGCGTCTCTGCTATACCTAAATCTATGCGGTTTGTCTCTTGTTTTTATGGCTTGATCGCGGCAGTGCTTACCGTCGTAGCGCCGCTGTCAGCCCAGCAGGCTCCCGACAACTTCCGCTGGGTCGACTTCCACTCCGCCAAAGAGGCCGACACCATCGCTTGGGTTCGCCGCTCGCTGGAGCCGGAGAAGTGGACGGCGATTCGCGAAATCGGTGTCGAGTACGACGCGGCTCTGGTCGTCACTACGTTGCGATCCACGCCGCAATCGGAGCCAGCCGACGATACTTTTACCGTATGGAGTCTCTCGCTGACAAGCCATCTGGTCGCCCCGCTTCTGAAGGGAGTGAACCTGCGCCTGCTCGACTGGATGCTGCTCTCCGATGGTCTCCCGCGCGAACTCGGTGCTCTCTACGACGACTGCCGCGAGTGCTTGGGCACGACATTCATCACCGCATTTTACTACGATTTTCCGCACCACATGTGGTCGGCCCGCTGGATGCGCGGGGCGCAGTCGGTGCCGGTGTGGACTGCTAATCCACCCGCAGGCGTCGCGCTGACTCAACTCTATGCCGTCCTCGTCGAGCCCAACGGACGCCAACTGATCGGAACATGGAGCCACTTCGACTACGGCACTGAAAAAGACCCAGTCGACAGCGTCTTCCGCTACGATCTCGACCCCTTTAGCGGCCTTGAGCGCACGCAATTGCTTACCGGCAAAGAGGCCGACACCATGAAGCAGCGCCTTTGCACAGCACTGAGCGAGGGGCCGGAACTGGCGCGCGGGCAGGACTCGCCGCTCTGCCAGCAGACGGTGAAGCCGCATCCCGAGCGCAGGCCGGTCACCACTCCACCGGGAAACAACCACGGCCAATCCCAGCCGCCCAAGGCTCACCGCTAGCGCATTGGTGGTGGTCAATAGAGGGCTGTCTAGCTCCATTCACTTCCCATAGCATCAAGGTGAATTGGAGTGTGAAATGAACTGTTATTCAAGATATTCAGTGTTGCCGCTGCTTACCCTTTCGGCAGCGCTCTTCATCACCGGATGCCCCCAAAGTCAAGACCAGGTGGCAGCTTCTGGCAGTCAGGCCGTCCCGCAGGATCAGGCATCGGACCCGGCGTCGGCCAATCTGGCGCCAGCCGATTCAAACAACACGGCTTCCCAATCCTATAGCGGGCAGAACTCTGTCCCGGCGCAGACAACCTATTCCGCTCAGCAGAGCGGTCCGCCTCCCAACTCGGGCGGCTCTTACAACCAAGGCTCCGACCAGAATTATGACCAGGGCTCGGAGGATCCAGGTTACGGCGCTCAGCCGGTGGAATACGCCGATCAGGCACCGCCGCCGCTGCCCGACTACGAACAGCCTCAGGCTCCGGGCGACGACTATCTCTGGACGCCTGGCTACTGGGCCTGGGGTCAAGGCGGTTATTACTGGGTGCCTGGCGTGTGGGTAGAGGCTCCCTACGAGGGTGCTCTCTGGACCCCTGGCTATTGGGGTTATCACAATCACCGCTACGGCTTCTATCGCGGATACTGGGGTCCGCACATCGGCTACTATGGCGGCGTCGACTATGGTTTTGGCTATGTCGGCTTCGGCTACCAGGGCGGCTACTGGGGTGGCGGCCACTTCAACTACAACCGTTCGGTCAGCAACGTAAACGTCTCGATTGTGCATAACATCTACAACCGCTCGGTGAACGAAAACCGGGGTGGCGCACGGGTGAGTTTCAACGGCGGTTCGGGTGGATTGCAGGTCCGGGCCAGACCTGCGGAACTGGCGGCTCGGCATGAGCAACACGCTCCACCCATGACGGCGCAGTTGCAGAATCAGCACGTTGCCAGCACCAACCGAGCTCAGTTTGCCAGCGTCAACCATGGCCGGCCAGCGAGCATGGCGGTCAACCAGCCGCTTGCGGCCGATCGCAACGTGAGGACTCCGGCGGCGTTGCAGGCGCGGAATCAGGCGGACGCGCAGCACATGCAACGTCAGGGGCCACCGATGCAGCAACAGCGCCAAGAGTCTCCGCAACAGCAACAACAGCAGCATCAAACGCCCGCGATGCAACCACAGCAGCACAAGGCGCCCCAGATGCAGCCGCAGCACCAGAGTCTCGCGATGCAGCAGCAACAGCAGCAGCGCGAGGCACCACAGATGCAGCCTCAGCGCCCGGTGCCTTTACAACAGCATCAAGCGCCCACGATGCAGCCACAGCACCAGGCGCCTCCGATGCAGCAACATCAGGCGGTCCAGCAGCAACAGCAACAGCACAATCAAATGGTTCAGCAGCAACAACAGCACCAGGTCCAGCAACAACAGCGCCAGGCGGTTCAGCAGCAACAGCAGCATCAGGTGGTCCAGCAGCAACAACAGCGCCAGGCGGTTCAGCAACAACAGCAGCATCAGGTGGTTCAGCAACAGCAACAGCGCCAGGCGGTTCAGCAACAACAGCAGTATCAGGTGGTTCAGCAACAGCAACAGCGCCAGGCACCACCACAACAGCAGCATCCCCAAGCAGCGCCCCAACAGCAGCATCAAGCGGCACCACAGCAACATCAAGCGCCTCCGGAGCATAAAGAGGAGGACCATCCCAAGAAGTAACATCTTCGAAAGCACCCGCACTGGACCGTGCGGGTGTTGGAGCCGAGGGTGTGCAACCGATGCGCTGTCCAAACCAGGACGGCCGAAGGCTGCCCACCCGGCAGGCTGAACCCAAAACGGAATCCGTCGTATACTGGGCCCATGGGGATCGTGCGCAATCTCGCCGGCATCGCCAAGGGCATGAGCATCACCTTCGGGGAGATCTTCGAGCCCACGCAGGTTGAGAACTACCCCGACGGCGAAGGCCCCCTGCGCGGGGCGGTCCTTGAACAGCGCTATCGCGGCGCGCACGTTCTTCAGCGCGATGAAAACGGCCTGGAAAAGTGCGTGGCCTGCTTCCTCTGCGCCGCCGCCTGCCCTTCCAATTGCATCTACATCGAGGCCGCAGAGAATACAGAAGAGCGGCGCATCTCCTCATCCGAGCGCTACGCCAAGGTCTACAACATCGACTACAACCGCTGCATCTTCTGCGGCTACTGTGTCGAGGCCTGCCCCACCGACGCCATTACCCATGGCCACGGCTTCGAGCTTGCCACGCTGAACGCCACCAACCTGGTCATGCGCAAAGAAGACATGCTGGTGCCGGTGAGCGCTCTGACATCGGCAAAATAGCTCATCGGCCTCCCCTCCTGGCTTCCGGATCGCTTTGGCGTCTTCCGGGTCAACAGCTATTCTGATCAGTGCACTCCCCGCTCTCGGGCGGGATTGAGGGCCTTGGATTTACCGGAGTGAAATGACCCCAGCTCGTCAGCATCCTCTTCAGAAGATCATCGAGAGTCGAATCGCCATCATCGACGGTGCGATGGGCACTACGATCCGCACCTATGGCATGACGGAGGCGGATATTCGCGGCGAGCGATTCAAAAGCTCCACGAAAGATCTCAAGAGCAACGGCGACCTCTTCTCCCTGACGCAGCCGGAGACGATCCGCGATATTCATCGGCGGTTTCTTGAGGCTGGCGCGGACATCATCGAGACCAATACCTTCGGCGCGACCAGCATCACTCAGAGCGAATTCTTCGTGAACGATCCGCGTGAGCACGGCGGCCGCAAAGATCCCGAGTTCTACCAGAAGATCGTCGACGATCCATTTCTGAACGGCCTGGCCTGGGAGATCAATGAGGAGTCGGCGCGGCAGTGCCGTGAGGAGGCCGACCGTGCAGCGAACCAGACCTCGCGTCAACGCTTCGTGGCCGGGGCGATCGGGCCATTGACTGTCTCTCTCTCCAACTCCCCGGATGCCGACGATGCAGGCTTCCGGGTGGTCACCTTCGATCAGGTCAGGACCGCCTATGCCCAACAAATACGCGCTCTCATTGCAGGCGGCGTCGATCTGCTTCTCGTGGAGACGATCTTTGACTCTCTGAACGCCAAAGCGGCTCTGGTCGCAATCCGCGATGTCTTCAATGAGGTGGGCAGGGAGTTGCCGGTGATGATCTCGGCAGCGGTTGGCCGCGGCGGCGAAACGATGATCTCAGCGCAGACGATCGAGGCCTTCTGGAATGCGGTCAAGCACGTGAAGCCGCTGTCGGTCGGACTCAACTGTTCGCTCGGCCCCGATCTGATGTATCCCTTTCTGGCCGAACTCTCTGAGAAGTCGAACGCGGCGATCTCGTGCTACCCAAATGCCGGCTTGCCAAATCCTCTTTCGCCGACCGGCTTCGATCTCGGGCCCACGGAGATGGCCCGCTATCTGGGTGATTTTGCGCGTGGAGGGCTGATCAATATCGCTGGCGGCTGCTGCGGCAACACGCCCGAACACATCGCGGCCATCGCCAAAGCGCTCGAAGGCAAACCTCCGCGGAGGCTGTGGACGGTGTTGTCGGTGAATCAGTCAGCGGAACAGCTTGAGACGGAGGGAGGCGGGGGTTTCAACCCCCGCATAGAGCCAATAGAGCCGACTCGGGCTTTAGCCCCGGAAATAGAGACCCAGCCCCTGCGTCTCTCCGGTTCGCAGCCATTTACTCAGCAGCCTGGAGTCTTCATCATGATCGGCGAGCGCACCAACGTGGCCGGTTCGCCGAAATTCGCCAAGCTCATCAAGGAGGGAAAGTACGAAGAAGCAGTCAGCGTAGCCCGCCAGCAGGTCGACAATGGCGCCAACGTCATCGACATCTGCATGGATGAAGGCATGATCGATGGCGTCGCGGCGATCTCACGCTACCTGGATTTGCTGGCCAGCGAGCCCGAGATTGCCAAGGTGCCCTTCATGGTGGACTCATCGAAATGGGAGGTCATCGAGGCGGGCCTGAAGCGTTTGCAGGGCAAAGGAATTGTCAATTCGATCTCGCTGAAGGAAGGCGAAGCGAAGTTTCGCCAGAATGCCGCGACCGTGCTCAAGTATGGCGCGGCGGCCGTGGTGATGGCCTTCGACGAGCAAGGCCAGGCCGCCACCTTCGAAGACAAGATCCGCGTCTGCGAGCGCGCCTACAGGATTCTCGTCGACGAGGTCGGCTTCGCGCCTGAAGACATCATCTTCGACCCCAACATCCTCACCGTTGCGACGGGCATGGAGGAGCACAATAACTACGCGGTCGACTTCATCAACGCGACGCGCTGGATCAAGGCCAACCTGCCGCATGCCAAGGTCTCGGGCGGCGTCTCGAATATCTCCTTCAGCTTTCGCGGCAACAACCGAGTGCGCGAGGCCATGCACTCCGCCTTTCTCTATCACGCTATCGTCGCCGGCATGGATATGGGCATCGTGAATGCCGGAATGCTCGCGGTCTACGAAGAGATTGAACCCGAATTGAAGCTCCTGGTCGAGGACGTTCTTCTCAATCGCCGTCCCGACGCAACCGAGCGCCTAGTCGAGTTTGGCGAGAAGCTGAAGACCGAGGGAGCCGGCGCAGTTACAGATGAAAAGAAGACCGAAGAATGGCGCAACGGCTCGGTCGAGGAGCGACTTTCACATGCATTAGTGAAGGGAATCGACTCTTACATCGAGATCGACGCCGAGGAGGCGCGCGTCAAGCTGGGCCGTCCCCTGGCAGTGATTGAAGGCCCGCTCATGGCCGGCATGAGCGTGGTGGGCGATCTCTTCGGAGCAGGCAAGATGTTTCTGCCTCAGGTGGTCAAGTCCGCGCGCGTGATGAAGAAGGCCGTGGCCCACCTGACGCCGTTCATGGAAGCCGAAAAATCCGCGATGGTTGCAGCCGGCGAGGTGGTCAAGGCCCAGGGAAAGATCCTGCTCGCAACGGTCAAAGGAGACGTTCACGACATCGGCAAAAACATCGTCGGCGTTGTGTTGGCCTGCAACAACTACGATGTCATCGACCTCGGCGTGATGGTCCCGTGCGAAAAAATCCTCGAGCGCGCCAAGGCCGAGAAGGCTGACCTCATCGGCCTCAGCGGCTTGATTACGCCCTCTCTCGACGAGATGGTGCATGTGGCCCGCGAGATGGAGCGCCAGGGCTTTGAGCTGCCTCTGCTCATCGGCGGGGCAACCACCAGCCGTGCGCACACTGCCGTCAAGATCGCTCCGCACTACAGCAAGCCCGTGGTCCATGTGCTCGACGCCAGCCGAGCGGTGCCAGTCACCAGCAGCCTTCTGAGCGACGACCGCAAGGCGGAGTTCGAGACGCAGCATCGCGCCGATTACGATGCGTTGCGCAAGCTCCACTCGGCGCCGCCTCAAAAGCTCGTCTCGCTTGAGATCGCACGCAAGCGGCGCACTCCCATCGGGTGGCGTGCTGAAGATCTGCCCAAGCCTGAGTTCATCGGAGTGCGCGTGCTGGATGACTTTCCCCTCGCCACGCTGCGCGAATTTATCGACTGGACGCCCTTCTTCCACACCTGGGAGCTGAAAGGCGTTTATCCCCGCATTCTCGACGACCCGCAACAAGGTGAGCAGGCGCGTCAGATCTTCACTGAAGCCAATGCTCTGCTCGACACGATCATTGAAAAGAAACTCATCACGGCGCGCGGCGTCTACGGCCTCTTTCCTGCCAATGCGGTGGGCGACGATGTAGAGTTGTACTCGGGCGAGCAGCGCGAAAAGGTTCTCGAACAATTTCATTTCTTGCGCCAGCAGGCAAACAGGGAAGGGAACGAGCCCTGCCGTTCGCTCGCCGACTTCATTGCGCCGAAGGAAGCCGGGCTGCCCGATCACATCGGCGCCTTTGCAGTGACCAGCGGCATCGGACTCAAAGAACTCTGCGACCGCTTCCGCGCCGACAATGACGACTACAACGCGATCATGGCCGAGGCCGTTGCCGATCGACTTGCCGAAGCCTTCGCCGAATGTCTGCACAAACGTGTGCGCGATGAATGGGGCTATGGCCGCGCGGAGACCTCGACCATCGACGAGTTGATCCACGAGAAGTATCGCGGCATTCGTCCCGCCGCGGGTTACCCGGCCTGCCCCGATCACACGGAGAAGGGCACACTGTGGCGTTTGCTTGATGTGCACGCGAATACGGGCATGATGATTACCGAGTCGTTTGCCATGTGGCCCGGTTCGAGCGTCAGCGGACTTTACTTCGCCCACCCCGAGTCGCGCTATTTCTCGCTCGGCAAAATCGAACGCGACCAGGTTGCCGACTATGCCGCGCGCAAACGAATGAGCGTCGCGGAGGTCGAGCGATGGCTCGGCCCTAACCTGAACTACGACCCGGCGAAGTAGAATCTCGTGGCTGGCGGCATTTGCGATCAGCCATCAAAGAGAATCAGGAGCTGCCCATGAATGCAAAGCAGGCGTCTCGCTCGGCGAAGCAAACCCCCAAATCGCAAAGCCCGGCGTCGCGCGGCTTCGACAAGGAGCTTGCCGAGCTTGAGGCCTTGAACGAGGCTTTGAAGGCTGCTCCCGCGCCAGATGAGGCCCAGGTCGAACAGATCCGCCGCGCGCTCGCCCACCGCAACAACTTTCTCGTCGCCAAAGCAGCCAAGATGGCTGCCGATGCTGAGCTGTTTTCTCTGCTGCCCGATGCGCTCGCGGCCTACGACCGCTTCTTCATCGACGCGGAGAGATCCGATCCGCAGTGCTGGGCCAAGAACGCACTGGTGAAGACGCTCGTCAAGCTTGAACACCGCCAGAAGGACGCCTATCTGCGCGGACTGCGCCACCATCAAATGGAGGCCGTTTGGGGCGGCGTCACAGATACCGCTGGAGTTCTGCGTGGCGCCTGCGCCCACGCGCTCGTCGATTGTCCCGGCATCTCCGATGCCGACCTGCTCACGATTCTTCTCGATCCGCTCACCGACACCGACAAGACCGTCCGCATCGAAGCCGCGCGAGCCATCGGCCAGGTCGGCGGCCCGAGCGCCGCGCTCGTCCTGCGGCTGCGTGCACTGCTTGCGAACGACGAGCCTGAGGTGCTTTGCTCCGTCTATTCCGCGCTGCTCGCTATCGAGGGCACGCGCGCCATCCCCCTGGTCGAGAAGGCCATGCTGGAAGGCAACGACCTCGCCGCCGAGGCCGCCTTTGCCCTGGCAGAAACGCGCACGGCCGAAGCACTGGCCGCACTTCAGAGTCGTCTCCGAGCCGGCGCCGACGCCTGGTTCACCTCGGTGCTGCTGAGCGCCATCTCTCTCACCCGCCTGCCCGAGGCACTCGACTCTCTCATCGCACTCATCGCTGAAGACGAGCTACAGGCCCCTGCGGCCATTGAAGCCATCGGCCGCATCGCGCCTAACGCTGAGCTGCGCGCCCGCGTCGAAGAGGCTGTCAAGCTGGCCGGGAGCCCACGCCTCGATGCGGCTCTTCGCCAGCATCTTCTTCTGCGCCCCGAATGAAACAGCTTCAACGCTGTTGCCTGGAATGGAACTTCCACAGGCAGATTTGCGTAGGATTATCGCCGGTTGTGCGACAGTGAAATCACGGCAAACAGAAACATGGTCGTGTGATTCCTCCGCGAACGGCCGGGGCGCTGCCGAAAAGAAGGTTCGCACTCCCGGCCGTTCGTCTTTTGCCCAGATTTCAGAGGAGACACAATAGAATCTACCGCCCAGCCTCTCGGTAGCGGCCAAGCTCCTTGATCATGTCGCAATGGGGCATCAGCGCATCAATCGCGCGCGAGCCCTCCTCGGCGGCCTTCATCTGGCAATCCACATAAAACATGTACTCCCACGGCTTGCCATGCACCGGGCGCGACTCGATCTTGGTCATGTTGGCGCCGATCTCGGCCAGCCCAACCAGCGCCGCCACCAGCGATCCGGGGCGATTCTCCACCGAAAACGCCAAGCTGATCTTGTTCGCTTTGGGATCGGTTACCGCCTCCTCCGCCCTCCGGACCAGGAAAAAGCGCGTGTAGTTTTCTGGGTTGTCCTCGATGCCGGCCTCCAGAATCTCCGCTCCATAGTAGCGTGCCGCCGATTCGCTCGCGATGCCAGCTTCATGACGATCGCCCGACTTCAGCAACTGCTTCACGCTTCCCGCCGTATCGTAGGCCGCCAGGACCTGCATCGAGGGATGCGCGGCCAGATATCGCCGGCACTGAGCCAGCGCCACGGGGTGTGATGAGACGCGCTCGATCTCGTCGATCTTCGCGCCGGGCAGGGCGATCAGATTGTGCCGGATGCGCACCATCGTCTCCTGCTCCACGCGCACGTCGTGCGTCAGCAGCAGATCGAAATGTTCAAGCACCGATCCGGCCAGGCTGTTCTCGATCGGGATCACGGCCACATCCACCACGCCCCCGCTCAGCGCCGCAAAGACCTCCGCCGAAAGCGGGCAAGGAACGATCTCCCCCTCGGGAACCAGCTTCATCGCCGCCTCGTGGCTAAACGACCCCGGCTCACCCTGAATTGCAATCTTCATTAAATTCTCGTCATTCCTTTGGTTAGCATCTATTCAATCTGATTATCGTTCCGTGCCCCATCCTTGCGCCTTCATTTTGGCGCATGGGTGGGAAACCACGAACCTCAAGCCGTCCGTTTATCTCAACCACAAATCCCCCGCCACGAATCCAAGAAAGACCATAGCAATCACGCCGTTCATCGTGAAAAAGGCCGCATTTAATCGACGCAAATCTTTCGGCGAAACCAGCGAGTGTTCGTAGGCCAGCAGCAGCCCCACCGCCGCAACTCCCAGCCAGCCCGCTGTGTGAAATTGAAACAGTTCTCCGAACCACATCAGCAGTCCCAGCATCGCCAGATGCATCGTCCTTGCCGTCCAGAATGCCGCAGGAATTCCCGCCGCTTGTGGCAAACTGTGTAGCCCCGCAGCCCGGTCGTGCTCGAAATCCTGGCAGGCGTAGAGCACGTCGAAGCCACCCGCCCACAGCGTCACCGCCGCGGTCAGCACCAAAATCCTCATGTCGAGTGATCCGCGCACCGCAATCCACGCAGCCGTCGGAGCGAGCCCCAGCGCCAGCCCGAGGCCAAGATGCGACCAGCGCGTCACGCGCTTCAGGTAGCTATAACCCAGCAGCACGACCAGCGTAAATGGAGCAAGCCAGAGGGTGAGCCGGTTCAGTTCGGCGCAGGCCAGCAAAAACGCTGCGACCGCCAGAACAGTAAAGCCCAGCACAAACTGCCGCGTCAGCAGGCCAGCGGGAATGGCTCGGCTCCTCGTTCGCGGATTGGCCGCGTCAAGCTCCGCGTCGGCCCAGCGGTTAAAGGCCATCGCCGCCGAGCGCGCGGAAACCATGGCCACCAAAATCCATGCCAGCGTCCGCCAGCCCGGCATCCCGTTGGCCGCCAGCAGCACCGCCGTCAACGCAAACGGCAGTGCGAAGATCGAGTGCTCCCACTTGATCATCTCCAGCGTCGTTCGCGTCTTGGCCCACAAGCCCGGCATGGTCAACTCCAACCCCAGTGTACTTGAGGGAGAGGGGGGGAAACTGCCCTGGTTCACCACGGGGTGGGATACGTTTCCGACCTGCTGTCTGGCCGAAAATGCGACGAAAATTGGTCACAACGATGGGGCGTTTGAGATATATTGGCTCCCGCCGGAAACGCACATCTATAACCCGGCCCCAAAAAGGAGAGAAAGTGAAGATCAGCAAGATTGCGTTTGGAATCGGAATTCTTCTCTGTCTAGGATCGGTCGGCCTTATGGCGCAAACGGTTCGCGTAGGCGGCGAGTCGCTGCGCGCCAACGGCCAGATTGCGCAAGGATTTCAATTTACGGGCTCATGCCCCGTCGACCTTAAATTTGGCTGGGGATTGATCTCAACCGGGCCAACCACTGTCAATTACCACTTTGTCCGCAGCGACGGCGGCCACTCCTCCAACGGACAAGCTATCAATATCCCCCAGGGCAACCGCTCCGTGCCGGTTTACTACGATTGGCATCTCGGCGCGAATATTCCGAAATCCGCTAACTTCGTTGGTTCGGTTGAACTGGTCATCGACTCTCCCAATCCAGTCCAGGGGAACATCAAATTCACTCTTCACTGCCAATGATGGAAAAGTGACCCAGAATCCTTGCCAGGATGTCAAACGAGAGGCCGGGCTCCGGCGCAAAGATCGAGCGGCGGTGCTCGATCTTCGCGAGGGCCTTCAGCACCCTCGCCAATCCCCGTGTCCTTAGCTATAACCTACGTTGCAGCCAAGGATGCGGTTCGGGGCCATCACGGCTAGGCCCTCTCTTCCGCCTCTTCCACCGTTGCCGCCAGCGTAATCACCGTGTTCACCTTCGTCAGCTTGAAGAGCTCCATCACGCGGCTGCTTACGCCTGCAACCGTCAACTTGATGCTGAGCTTCTCACAGTGAACGTAGTAGTTGATCAGCGCGCCCATTCCTGCGGAATCCATGTAAGGGACCTGGGTGAGGTCGAGAATAACCGCGCGGGGCTCCAGGCCTCGGCGCAACTCATCCTGGAGGGTGAAGATGTTGCGCAAGGTGAGCGGGCCGTTGAAGTGGAGAATCCGCGTGCCTGGCAACTTACCGGCCTGACGTTCAATGATCAAGGGGGAGTCGGTGAACATGGTGATAAGTCTATAAAAACAAGGCGCCTCTTATCGTTGCGAATCATCAATGTCGCGAGCGAACAGAGGTGCCCCATTTTTAGAGTCTATTGCGCCTTAGAACCCCATCGATTTGCTTGTGAAAGCTTGAGATTTGCGAGAGCGAAAGGAACGATTTTCCGTCGATCACCTCATTTATCAAGCACCATTATCGCCACTTTAATTCCGCAGCTTTGGTCGGTGCCGCGAAGGCCTACAGCGCGCTGCCTGCAGCCATTAAGATATAGGGGGCTCCTGCAGAATCGGAGCTTCCTCAAGAGGCACGGCAAGCCACTCCTCACTCGCAAAGTGGGAACGAAGCTGTTGCGCCGCGATCGCTCTCGCCCAACTGGCGCGCAAACTGAGAATCGCGCTACAGCCGAGAATCACCAGGAAGGGATCGAGCGGGCGCAGGTGGTATGGCTCCGGATGAGCGAAGTAGTAGATCAGGGGAAATAGGAAGAGCACTCCGGCGTAGCGCATAACCTCGAAGGGCTGCTCCCTCCATGCGAGAAGCAGCCCGAGAAGCCCCAGCAGCGTCATGCCAGTCGCAAATGGAATGTTTGCCGGGTCGGCCGGCTCCATCGCAAGATAATCCGAATCTAAGCTCCAATAGCCGGTCCATAAATAGAAGGCGCGGCGGACGCACATTTTTGCGTACCAGCCCGGATGGTCCTGGATATATGCCTTGGCCTGCTCCGCTTTGTGATCCATGTAGGCCAATTCACCGGCGTTGTATGCGGCCCACTCCGTGGCGTCGTGCAGCGGGTGTTGAGCGTCGTTCGTCCAGTGCATGCCGTTGCCGTTGTTACCCATCCACAGTTCCAAACCCATGCTGTCGCGTATCGGAATGAAGCGGTGAAAGACCACGGCATCTCGAATCAGCCAGGGCGAAATGACCAGCGCCAGAGCGAACGATGCCACAATTCCCGGACGCAGCCATCGCTTGCCCGCGCGAGCCAGCCTCCACATAGCCAGCAGCAAAAGGAAGGGGATCACAACCAGGATCGATGGCTCGGTGAGAGCGGAAAAGCCGGCGAGTGTCCCGAATCCAGCCCACAACCAAAATCTCGATGAGCCTTCCATCTTCTGGGTCAGGTAGAGCAGCCAGAGCAGGCAGAGCAGCAGCAGGTGCGTGGACCAGGCCCATGCTGCGGAAAAATAGATGCCGTTAGGAAACAGTGCCCAGCCCCAAGCGGTCCACAAGGCTGTACGCTCGCCAAAGCTGCGCCGCGCCAACAGGAAGACCGGGATGCAAGCCAGTGCATTAATCAGGCAATCGAAGGCGTGGATGGCTTGGATCGACTGGGCGGTATGAATACCAAAGATGCCGAAGAAGGCAGCCACAATCAGGGGATAGACTGGCGGCATGACCGCCGAGGGCTGCATGGAGCCGAATGGACTGCCAAAGCCATGACCTGCCAGCAGCGCCCGCGCCACATTCCCCTGTTCCCAGGCGTGGATATGGTTGGCATCCATCAGATCTTCAAAGAGAAAACGGTTGAACGGGATCACCGCCAGGCGCAAGACGAGTGCTATCAGCACTATCCAAAACAGAACCGGCACGGCGCTTAGCCGGCTGCGAAAAAAAGGCCCCAAGCTGCTTTTTCCTCTGAGAATACGCTCTGTTTTGTTTGACGAAAGAGCCGGAACGCCGAGTACACAATCCGGACTGTACCGGCTAAAGAAACGGGCATTCACAAAGCCAGACGCAACCCCGTCCATTCATTGGGACTTGATGCGATTGTGGTAGGTTAAAGGTGGGAGAAAGCCTGGATATATGCCTTCTATTACCTCATTTATCAAGCATCATTATCGCCATTTCAATGCTGCGGCTCTGATCGATGCAGCCGCAGCCTACAACGCGCTGCTCGCCTCAGGCGGCAAGATGTTCGTCACCATCGGCGGCGCGATGAGCACGGCCGAGCTTGGCCTGTCGTTGGCTGAGATGATCCGTAAGGACAAGATCCACGGCATCTCGTGCACCGGAGCAAATCTCGAAGAAGATGTCTTCAATCTCGTTGCTCACGATTTCTACGAGCGCGTGCCCCACTATCGCGACCTGACGCCTGCCGACGAAGCCAAGCTGCTCTCGCGTCACATGAACCGCGTGACGGACACCTGCATCCCCGAGATGGAGGCCATGCGCCGCATCGAGAATGAAGTGCTCAAGGAATGGGTCCGCGCCGACCAGGCAGGCGAGCGCTTCTTCCCACATCAATTCATGTACAAGATTCTGCTCTCGGGCGACCTTAAGCCGTCCTACCAAATTGACCCCAAAGACAGTTGGCTGCTCGCCGCTGCCGAAAAGAATCTGCCGATCTTCGTTCCAGGCTGGGAGGACTCGACGCTTGGCAACATGTATGCCGGCCACTGCATCTCCGGCGACGTGAAAAACGTCCATACCGTCCGCACCGGCATCGAGTACATGACCGAACTTGCCGAGTGGTACACGGCCACCACTGCGAAGACGCCGCTTGGCTTTTTCCAGATTGCGGGCGGAATCGCTGGCGATTTTCCCATCTGCGTGGTGCCGATGTTGCATCAGGACTTGCAGCGCGAGCACGTGCCGCTGTGGGCCTACTTCTGCCAGATCTCGGACTCGACCACCAGCTATGGTTCTTATTCGGGCGCAGTGCCCAACGAGAAGATCACCTGGGGCAAGCTCGGCGAGAAGACGCCCAAGTTTATCATCGAGTCGGACGCCTCGATCGTCGCTCCGCTGCTTTTTGCCTACGTGCTCGGTTGGTAGGTGGGCCTCGATTCCTGCCTTGACGAGCCGCCGCGGAAGGGGCATGGCCGAGGTTCTCAATCAGGCGGTTTGCAGGAATCCGAGAAGTAGACTAGACTAGACCTAGTCAACCAGGAGGGTGCCATGCAAACCGTCAATATCTATGAAGCCAAGTCCCAACTCTCCAAACTTGTTGATCTGGCCTCTTCCGGCACGGACGTAGTGATCGCGCGGGCGGGCAAGCCTGTGGCGCGGCTGACCGCGCTCGATTCGCAGAACCGGCTCACTGGCTTGGGGGCCCTCAAAGGAAAGGGCTGGATTGCGGATGACTTCGACGCACCTCTTCCCGACGAAGTACTTGCGCTGTTTGAGGGACGCTAGTGCGAATTCTGCTGGATACACACATCTTTTGCTGGTGGTTTTATGAACCTGAAAGGCTCTCACAGGAGACTCTGGCAATCATGCGCGGCGCTGAGCGGACTTTTGTCTCTTCAGCTTCCATCTGGGAGATCTCCATCAAAGTTCGTTTGGGAAAAATAAGCGCCGATCCACAGGAACTCTTCGAGCAGATTGAGGCAAACGGCTTCCGGGAACTGCCTGTGTGGTCGAGGCATGCGCTGCTTGTTGCGAAGCTGCCGATGCATCACGCCGATCCATTTGATCGTCTTCTAATTGCTCAAGCCATATGCGAACCGCTGCATTTGCTCACGGCAGACGCGCAGTTGAGACAGTACAGCGAACTGGTCATCCAAGCATAAACAGATAGGTTAGACTATCTATCGAAATATAGGGTTGATAATCGATGTGTACTTTACGAACATCACGCTACTTGATTTTGATTGTTGTTTTATTTCTGAATGGAACTTCGATCGCGCAAAACTTCAATATTCTTGTTCTCGACGCTTTAAATGGCAAGCCTCAAGAAGGGGTTAACGTAGATTATTCTTGCGAAGGTCGGCATGGGGCATCTACGGATGAGTTAACTACCAACAAAAACGGCATTGCCGAAATTCCATTTCTTTGTGGCAGTACTGGGAGAGTAGAACTTTCTGTTTTTGCGAAAGATTGGCATCATAATGCATATGCCAAATCGCAGTGCGGTGATTTGGAGCCGCTTACCCTAAAAGAGATTCAAGCGGCTGGTATTGTAAGCAACCCAAGCGCGGATGGTAATATTTGGTGCCCCACAAAGATAAGCAAAAAGTTGAAACCTGTTCCGGGACAAGTGACATTATTTATTGAAAAGCCAACATGGTGGCAGGTCCACGTGGCTGGATGATTCGATAAGCGCACTGGATGAAATGTAATATCTGCCAGATGCGCAATGCTCCATAACTCCAATTCCCTGTAATATTGCAATGGATCTAGAACTTACAGCACGCGCGCCAGCCACTTTCCAGTGTGTGAGAGCAGATTGGCGGCGATCTCTTCCGGCGTTCCTTCGGCCACGATCTTGCCGCCGGCATCGCCGCCTTCGGGGCCAAGATCGATCACCCAGTCGGCAGACTTGATCACGTCGAGATTGTGCTCGATCACCACCAGCGAGCCGCCGCCGTCGATCAGTTTGCGGAAGGCCGTCAGCAGCTTCGAGACGTCGTCGAAGTGCAGGCCGGTGGTCGGCTCATCGAGGATGTAGAGAACGCGGCTGGCCTGCGAGGGCTTGGCCACGGCGTTGGCGGCTCGGACCTGCGACAAATGGGCAGCCAGCTTGACGCGCTGCGCCTCGCCGCCAGAGAGAGTGGTAGCCGACTGGCCGAGGCGCAGGTAACCAAGGCCGATCTCGTCGAGAACCGCGAGCTTCTCCAGCAGGCGCGTCTGCCCGGCAAAGAAGCGCAAACCCTCCTTAACGGTCATCTGTAGCACGTCGTGAATATTCTTGCCCTTGTACTCGACATTGAGAATCTTCGTCTGATAGCGGGTGCCGTTGCAGTCTTCGCAGGGCAGTTCGACATCGGCGAGAAATTGCATCTCGACGGTGACGGTGCCATCGCCTTCGCAGGTATTGCAGCGCCCGCCCGGCACGTTGAAGGAGAAGTGGCCGGGCGTGAGCGAGAGCCGCTTGGCTTCCGGCTGCGCGGCAAAGAGTTCGCGGATTAGGTCGAAGCCCTTGATGTAAGTGATAGGGTTAGAACGAGGAGTACGGCCGATGGGAGTCTGGTCGACGAGCACAACGTCATTGAGCCGCTCGACTCCGGTGAGTGACCTGTAGACGCTGGAGGGGTCCGCGCCGTCGGATTGGCCCAGCGCTCGCGCTACGGCCCGATAGAGAATCTGGTGCACCAGCGTCGACTTCCCAGAACCGGAGACGCCGGTAATGGCGACGAGCATCCCAAGCGGAATCTCGACGTCGAGCGAACGGATGTTGTTGGCTGCGGCGCCCCGTAGGACGAGCCGCTCCTTCCCTGGCGCGCGCCGCCGCGAGGGCACGGGGATCGAAAGCTTGCCGGAGAGATAGCGCCCGGTGAGTGAGTTGGGATTGGCCTCGATCTCCGCAAGCACGCCCTCGGCCAGCAGATGCCCGCCCATCTCGCCAGCGCCGGGGCCCAGATCGAGCAGATGATCGGCTGAGCGCAGGATGTCGGCATCGTGCTCGACGACGAGAATCGTGTTACCTAAATCGCGCAGCTCTTCGAGGATGCGAACCAGACGCGCCGTGTCGCGCGTATGCAGGCCGATCGATGGTTCGTCGAGCACATAGAGCGCGCCGACCAGCCGCGAGCCAAGCGAGGTGGCCAGCTGAATGCGCTGCGCCTCGCCGCCCGAGAGCGTTGAGGCAAGGCGGTCGAGGGTGAGGTATTCGAGGCCAACGGCGTCGAGGAAACCCAGCCGTTGCCGGACCTCTCCGAGGATCGAGCCGGCAATCTCCTCCTGCATTGGCGAGAGGTGAAGCGAGTCGAAGAACTGCTTCGCTTGCGCTATAGTGAGCGCGGTCGACTGGCAAATATTCAGACCATTGAGGCGGACGCTGCGGGCCTCGGCGCGCAATCGCTGGCCGCGGCAGTCGGGACACTCGGCGTAGCCGCGATACTTGCTGAGCATCACGCGCACATGAAGCTTGTACTTTTTGCGCTCCATCTGTGCGAAGAAGCCGTAGACGCCGGCAAAGCTGCCCTTGCCGCGCAGCACGGTCTCTCGCGCGGCTTCAGGCAGGTCGCGCCAAGGCACGTCGAGCGGCACGCTCAATTCGGCGGCCAGCTTACGCAGTTCAGTAAACCACGGCCGGCATTTGGGCCGGTTCCATGGATCGATCGCGCCTGCGTTGAGACTCAGGCCTTTGTCGGGGATCACCAGGTTCAGGTCGAAGTCCACCGTATTGCCAAAGCCCTGGCAGCGTGGGCAGGCTCCGAAGGGATTGTTGAAGCTGAACAGGCGAGGCTCAGGTTCGCGGCCGGAGCGATGACAGCTCTTGCACTCATACGCACCGGAGAAGCGATGACGCTTGCGGTCGGCGGCTTCATCGTCCGGCAGCTCTTCAAAGGTGATCTCACCCGCCTCGCGGTAAGCGATCTCGGCGGCATCGACGATGCGAGCCCGATTCTCGGCGCTGACAACGATACGGTCCAGCAGCACAAAGACGGGCAGCGTGAAATCGAGATCGAGAAGCGACTCGGGAGTGGAGAATTCGAAGATCTGGCCCCTCTGGTAGAGACGATTGAAGCCGGAGGCGCGCAGCTCGATAAGGCGTGCCTTCAGCGCTTCTGTTAGAGGAGATTCGGCAGCCGTCTTGGCGGGAGCTTTGGTCGCAGGCTTCAAAGTCTTTCGAGCGGGTTTGGACTCGGCCTGCGGTTCCGGCTCGCTGTGGCGCACAGGAAAGAGCGCATTGAGCCGTGTTCCCTCGCCCAGCGCCAGAATCGATTCGGCAATCTCGTCGATGGAGTCGCGCTTGACCAACCCGTCGCAGTGAACGCAATGCACCGTGCCGCAGCGTGCGTAGAGCAGGCGCAGATAGTCGTAGATCTCGGTGGCCGTGGCTACGGTCGAACGGGGATTGCGCGTCGAGTTTTTCTGCTTGATGGCGATCGCCGGGGCAAGGCCGTCGATCAGATCCACATCGGGTTTCTCAATTCGCTCTAGAAACTGACGCGCGTAAGCCGAGAGCGACTCGACGTACCGCCGCTGCCCCTCGGCGTAGATGGTGTCGAAGGCCAAAGAACTCTTCCCCGATCCCGACACGCCGCTGACAACCGTCAGCTTTCCGTGCGGAATCTCGCAGGAGATGTTCTTCAGGTTATGGGTCCGCGCGCCGCGGATGATGATGGCGTCACTCAAGGGGAAGCACCGTGCCAAAGATCGACCGGTGCTTCCCAGTCCTCTCAGCGAGGCTCAGGGTGCAAGCGGCCATTCTTAATTATAAGGGGCGCGGCGGCCTGCGGAAACGGGTGATGCGGCCCGATGGAAAAAGTGCGGATGCGCCCAGCGCTCTTTTCATCGAAATCAACGAAGCTCAGGCCGCCATCGTGGGGAATTGGAAGAGATTCGATAGGTCAGCGTCTTCTTTGCGGTCAAAGACCCTCGCTAGCCCCATCAGCACCTCGGAGGCGCAGGCCGGACAACGCATCGCGTTGTTGCCAACTGAGTCGCAATCCTGGCATAGGTAGGCTTTGGCGAGTGGGATGTATAGGCGGGCTTCGCGAGCCATGGTCTTACTCTCCATTTCTGGCAGCTGCCGGTTGCTTTCTTTCCCTTCCATCAGGGTTGAAGATCCGGAGACGCCGGTTTCGCAGCAACGAGTTGATTGTTTTCCGAGTGACAATGCAGCACGGCTTCTGTGGATCTCTCCGCAGCCATTTCCGCCACGCGGCCTATTGACTTCTGCGATAAAGCTCAGAAACCGTCTTGTCTTTCAGCTTTGCTGCCTGCGGATTCTCAGACTGCCTGGGCGTTTTGAGATCCCAACTGCCACTATGGACTCTCTTGGCGTGGAGTTGTGGTCTCTTCTGCTCCCCGCATGCATTTGAGGCCCATAGAACGCAACACACCTACTCGATCTGGCTTGTCGCTGCCGCCCTTCCAAACTCGCAGGCCCAAATCCAGGACCGTGCTCATCTGATCGCGGAAGTCCATATAGGTCAGCCAGATTCGTTCATGCAGCCGCAGGGTGTCTTTGAAGCCACAGACCGGGGTGCAGACCGTGAGCGCCTGTAGATTTGTCCGACTGCCTTCGCGCGCAAAACACGCTCAAGCAATCCGGACACCTTCTTCTTCTCCGTTCATCCCGCCACGCTCTCGATTCCAACTGCCAGCCGAGATCCCACGTGCGCCACTCGCCGCAGTGTGCTCAGGCGTAAAGAAGGCAACTCGGAAGCAAGCGTGACAGCCTTACGCCGCCAACGCCGGTGAATAGGCCAGGACAGGCTGTTGCATTTCTTCCACTTCCCTGTCGAGAACTCCGGCCAGTGCCAGAAGGACCGACGAAGCGCACGCCGGACACTGCCTCGCGCAGTTCCCAACGCAACTACAGTCCTGACAGAGATATGCGGAGGAGAGAGGAATGTGCAGCATCGAAGCGTGTGTCATGGATTGACCCCCGATAGTCAGTTACCTGGCAACCGGTTCGTAGCATCTTGCCACCGTTTGCGTTTTCATACTCAGTTGTATGGATGCTTTCAACTCCACCAAAGTTCTCACAATTATATGCAAATCTGTGCACACTTACCCTGACCTGAATCAACTTTACAAAGATTTTACAAGGTCAAAATAAGCTGGCTCCTGGAGGAGAAACTCATGACAGGCCCCAAAGCGCTTACGGGCTTGCATTGGAGTGAAAGCGATTGATTTCATGGCAGTGGAACAGCATCCAACTTCGTTTGCACCCGTCCAATGACCGGGCACCCGTTAAACTGATAACTGATAGTAGAGGTATCTCGTGTTTCGTTACACTTTTCTTACTCTGCTGCTGATCTCGGCTTCGGCTGCCGGAGTTGGCCAGGAGTTGGCACAAGAAACAAAGAAGCCGGCCCCCACAGCCGAGGCTCAGCCTGTCTCCGAAGAAGTGGCAGCGGCCGAGGCCGCCATCGCACAATCCGACTGGAGGAGAGCGGAGGCGGAGCTGGGACCGTGGCTGGCAACCCACCCCGTCGATGCGCGGGCCCTCTTCGATGCTGGCTATGCGGCCGACGAGCAAAATCGGCTGGACGATGCCGCCACGTATTACCGGCGAGCCACGATGGCGAATCCACAATTGTTCGAAGCGCATGTTGAGTATGGAATGCTGCTGGCCCGGCAAGACAAGCCTGACGAAGCGCGGGAGGAGTTGACAGCGGCCACAGAACTCGATCCTGGCTCGGCCGGAGCGGTTGCCAAAGCGCGGGCCTGGCGCGCGCTGGCGCGGATCGAAGGCGCGGACGATCCGGCCAAGGCATCCCAGGATCTATTGGAAGCGCTGAAGCTGTCACCTGAGACCAACGAGGATACGCTGTTTGCCGCCAACCTCGCAGACCGGACTGGCCAGAACGAAGCCGCCGAAAAAGCCTACCGGCTCGTCCTGGCTACCGACCCGAAGTCGGCGCCGGCCAATGCGGGTCTGGCTCATCTTCTCATTGCGCGGAAACAGTACCCCGAGGCGGAGACCTTTCTTCGCGCGGCCCTCGTACAGTCTCCAAATGACACAGCGCTGACGGCACAACTGGCCACGGTGCTAGCCGCGCAGGACAAGGCCGAGGCGCTGCCCTTGTTTGAAAAACTGCACGCCGACCATCCGAAGGAAACCGCTATCACACGCATGTTGGCTCAAGTTCTGGCCGATGCAGGTGATGCAGCCGGATCGGACAAGTTGTACGCCGAATTGCTCGTGGCCAGTCCCGAGGACCCTGACCTGCTGGTGGCGCACGGGCAGAACCTGACTCGCCAACTCAAGAACACCGAGGCCTTCGCGGTCTTCGACAAGGCTACCCGTTTGGACCCGGCGAATGCTGACGGCTGGAGCGGGCTGGCCTTTGCCGCATCGAGGATCGGACAGCCCTCCGTCGCGCTCCACGCCCTTGCTATGCGGTCCAGGTACCTTCCGGAGGTGCCATCCACCTATTTCATATGGGCGATCTCCTACGACGCTCTTCACGACAAGGCGGCGGCCGCAACCTATTACCATCATTTTCTTGATTCGGCGGCTGGAAAGTACCCAAATCAGGAGTGGCAGGCACGCCAGCGTCTCATTTTGCTCGAAAGCAAAAAGTAATCCGTGCAATGATGGGATTCTGAAAGCGGTGCTTCCCCTGAACGGTGCCGCGCCTTGGAACTGGTGAGAGCACGCTTTTTTCCTTGCGCTTTCTCATCGGATGGTCCTATAGTCACGGCCTGGGGTATTTCCGCAGCAGAGGAGGTTCCTCATGCGGTTCGCGATTCCCGCCGTTCTCGTCTTCCTCTCGATCGCCGCCGTACCTGTGTGCGCCGCAGGCATCGACGACAAGATCCCCGACCAGCAGAGCATCGACGCGCTGGCAGCCAAGGCCAGAGTAGCCCCGCCGCGAGAGCAGTGTTTTATCTATGCCGAACTGGTGCACGAGATGACCGAGTTCAGCGTGCGGCAGTACGCCGCCGGCGACGTCGAAAAGGCAGCCGGGTTGCTGAAGCAGATCCAGGAGTTGACTCACAAGATTCACCTCGCGTCAGCCGACGACAATAAGCGCATGAGAAACACCGAGATTCTGTTGCGCCACACAGCCTTCCGGCTGACCGGGCTGCTGCATTCCACCAGCTTCGAGGATCAAACGTTGGTGGCTGAGACGCTGGCCGATGTCAACCAGGTGCAGTCCGAAACCATGATGCAGGTCTTTCGAAAATGAGAGGACGTTCGCTGCGCCATCCAGGCGCTATTCTTGCCTTACTACTGTTGGTCGTGCAGGCCCATCCACAAAAGGAAAAGCGCGAGCCGCTCACCGGACCCGAGATCGAGGAGATTCGCGAGGCCGGCATCGACCCGAACGGACGCGTCTCCATTTACACCAGAATCCTCAACGAACATGCCGAGAAAATCAAGGGACTTACTAACCGCGCGAAATCGGATGCGCGAGCCCGCCGGTTGGACAACGAGTTGCAGGATTTTACCGTCCTGATGGACGAACTGGGCTCGAACCTGGACCTTTACTCCGATCGTAAAGCCGATATCCGCAAGGCGCTTAAGCCGTTGACTGATGCCAGCCAGCACTGGCTGGGCTTGCTGCGCGGTCTGGCCGGCGAACCGGGCTTCGACCTTTCTCGCAAGGAGGCAATCGAGAGCGCGGAGGATCTGGCCGATGAGGCAACCCGCCTCGAAAACGAACAGACCGAGTACTTCAATCTGCACAAAGACGAACGGGGACAGGACCGGGCCGAGCCGAAGTGAAATAGCAAGAGAACAGGGACTAGGGAACAGGAAAGCCAAGAGCGGGCGACAGTCGGGCCTCGGAAGAGTGGTTGAATCGAAGTCCGGATTTGTTCGCGGGGTCGAAAACCTCGCCGGACCATTCAGCCCCTGGCTTATCCCTGTTCTTGTAAGCTGTAACTAGTGGCCGCCGATCTCGTCTCGATTTTCCAGGAAGAATACAGGGCGTTGCGCCCGCGAGCGCCGATGCCGCCCATTGCGGTCCTTTTCCGGCGTTTTACCTCGCTGAACACCAGAATTCGCCTGCGCGAGGGGCAGCTTCTTGTCAGCCTGTCCGATCTTCTCGAGGGTGCGCCGGAGTCTGTGATCCGCGCCATTGCTCACATTCTGCTGGCCAAGCTCTATAAGAAGCCCATCGACGCGGCGCACAACCTGCGCTACAAGCGCTTCTCATCCAGCGCCGCCGTCACCCGGCAGACCGAGCTGATTCGCGCAGCGCGGGGTAACAAGCGCTACTTTGGTCCCGAAGGCCGCTTTTACCACCTCGAAGAGGTCTTCGATTCGTTGAACGTGCGCTTCTTTGGCGGGCTGCTGGGCCGTCCGGAACTGACCTGGAGCGAGGGCATGGCCAAGCGGTCACTGGGCCACTACGATGCCGCCCATAATACCATCGTGGTCAGCCGCGTCTTCGACCGGCCCTCAAGCCCGCACTACGCGATCGAATACCTGCTCTACCACGAGATGCTGCACCTGAAGCACCCAGTGAAGATGCGCGGCCTGCGCCGATGCGTGCATTCGCGCGAGTTCAAGGCCGAGGAGGCGCTTTTTCCGCAGTTGAAAGAGGCGCAAGCCTTTATCAAACGGCTTTAAGATCGCAGAGGTTGAAAATAGCGCCATGGATTCCATACGAATCGATAAGTGGCTCTGGGCGGCGCGCTTCTTCAAGACGCGGGCGCAAGCCTCCAAGGCCTGCGATCTGGGCCGCATTGTGTCCAATGGAATAGTCTCGAAGCCCGCCCGCGAGGTCCGCATCGGCGACCGGCTCGAAGTGAAGAATGGGGGCGGCGACTTTCAGATCGAGGTCCTCGCGCTCAGCCAGATGCGCGGCCCGGCAGCGGTGGCGCAGACGCTCTATCGCGAATCCGAGGCCAGCAAGACGGCCCGGGCTCAATTGGCGGCCGAAAACAAGGCGATGCGTGAGTTCGCGCCCTTGCCAGAGCACCGCCCCTCCAAGCGCGATCGCCGAAGAATCATTCAATTCCGCGGCAGAGGGTAGCTGCGGCACTCTCTGCTGATCCCTGACCCCTGATCCCTGACCCTTGTCTCTAGGCCTCATGCGCCGTAGCCAGACGCGGCTGCGGCATCAGTTCGGTCAGCGCGATGCCAGCCAGAATCATCAACGCGCCGCTGGCGGGGCGAATCCCAAGCCGCTCGCCCATCACCAGGAATGAGGTGATCCAGGCGAAGACGGGCTCCAGCGTCAGCAGGAGGGCGGTATGCGTGGGCGGCAGCACCGATTGCACCCAGCTCTGAATCGAGAAGGCAACGGCGGTCGCGAGCACGGCAGAGACGCCAAGCGCCGTAACAACCCGTGGCGTCCAGGCAATCTGCGGATGCTCAATCAGGGGCAGGCTGAGCGCCATAAAGAGCGCGCAGAAACCCACCTGTAGCAGCGCCAGCGGCTGGAAGCCGATGCGCGGCGAGACATGACTCAGCGCCAGGCAGTGGAAGGCAAACCCGATGGCGCAGCCCAGGGTAAGCATGTCGCCAAGATTGATTGAAGCCATGTCAGGCAACAGGTGTGCGGCTTGGCCTTGCCATGTGGCCGGACCGGGAGCCAGAGTGGCGGCAGGTGCGGTCAGCAGCACGATTCCGATCAATGCCAGCGCGGCTCCCAGGAATGCGTTCCATCGCGGCGGCATGCTTCCCGGTGGACGGATGCCGGGGATCGTCGAGAGCAGCGGCACCATCACGACCATTAGCCCGGTAATAAAGGCCGACTTCGAAGGCGTGGTGCGGGCCAGCCCCGTGGTCTGGAACTGATAGCCGATTGCAAGGCAAAAGCCCACGAACGCCCCAGCCGCTACTTGCCACCTGCGAATCTCACGCCAATAGCGGTGATAGGCAATCGCAAGCACCGCAAAAGCCAGCGTCATGCGCGCCAAGTTGAAGGCTCCCGGCGTGGCCTCGGCCAGCGCGCCCTTGACCACCACAAAGGTCGAACCCCACACGGCAACCACAAAGAGCATCAACAGATAGGCGCGCAGCTTCATCTCTTTCGATTATTGCAGCCAGCATTCAGCGCAGTCGGGACGCAGATCACACTACTGTTCAGCGGCCCACTCGGTCATAGCCAGCGTTAGCATGAGCACGCGCTTCAGGCCCGTCTCGCGATCCTTCGCCGAGTACCACTCGGCCATTGTGTGTGCTCCGCCGCCTGCGCCGCCCGCCCCCATCGAAAGTGCCGGAATTCCCAGCGAGAGCGGGATGTTCGCATCGGTCGAGCCCAGCCGTTGGTCGGTGCGTAGCCCCAGATGGCGGTCCACAGCGCTGAGAGCTTCGAGCAGCGGCGAGCCGGCGGGCAGTTGCGCGGCAGGGCGGTCGCCAATTTTGTCGATTTTGAAGGCCAATAGGCCCCTGACCTTCCGGGCCTCTGCGGTTGCCTGAGCGTTCCAATGTTCAACGGCATCCTCGACGGCGCGATGCAGGGCCACCTCAAGCAGCAGAAGCTGCTCGGGGCTGGTGGAGCGGAAATCGATCGAAGCATGAGCGTTTTCGGGGATGGAGTTGACGCTGGTGCCGCCTTGAATCGTCCCCAGATTCAGCGTGGTCCGCGGCTCCTGCGGCAGGGGCATCCCAGCCAAAGCAGCCAGAGCTGAGGCAAGCGCGGCGATGGGGTTTGGCGTTCCCGCATCGGTAAAGCTATGCCCGCCGGGGCCAGTGACGGTGACGCGATAGCGGCGGCTGCCCAGAGCCTGAGTTACGGCCGAGTCCGCGCCGGCGCCATCCAGCACGATGTGCGCTGCAATGCGACCGGCGAGCGCGCCTTGACCGTAGAAGTGGCGAACGCCGCGCAGGTCGCCCTCGCCCTCCTCGCCCACATTTGCCAGAAAGAGCAGCGGCGCCGCCAACGCAACTCCACTCGCGACGAGGGCATGAGCGATCGCCAGCATCCCCGCCACTCCGGCGCCGTTATCGCACGAGCCCGGAGCCTCCAGCCGGTTGCCGTTCACTTGAGGATTCAACGGCGTCCCGGCAGGGAAGACAGTGTCCAGGTGCGCCGAAAGTACGACCACCGGGCCGGTGCTTTCCGCCGGCAGGCCAGCAGCCAACAGCCAGCATGAGACGTTGCCGACGGCATCGGTTTCCACGTCGCTCAAACCGGCTTCTGCAAAGCGGGCGAATATCCACTGAGACCGCGCCTGTTCGCCAAAGGGCGGCGCGGGAATGGCCACCATCTCAGCTTGCCAGTCCATGATTGTCTTTGGATTGCCGTGCAGCCAAGCAAATGCAGCGTGAATCGGGCGTTGAGCAGCCAGCGCCGTTACCCGTGAGAACGCCGAGTTGGGGGAAGAGAGCGCCATGCGTGGATTCAGGGTAGCAGGGAAATCGGATCAAGGCGGTCTCAGGTTCGTGCAACAGCATCGATTCGTCCTATTCACTTGGCTCGTCGTACTCCACCGAATGCAGAAACAGACCACGTGCCGGGGCCGTAGGTCCAGCAGCTGCGCGGCTGCGGGCTGCGAGAATCTCGGGAATCTCATCGCTGTGCAGTCTTCCCCGGCCCACATCCAGCATTGTTCCAACCAGATTGCGTACCATATGATGCAGGAAGCCGCTGCCGCGGACGCGGTAGACGAGTAATCTGCCGACTTCGGTTGTCACTTCCTCCCATGTTGAGGAAAAGATTCGCCTTATGGTCGGAGCGGTTGGCGGCTTGATCTGAAAGCCCTCTCGTGGAATGGGCCGCAAGTCGGGCTCTGCATCCGGTTCGAGGTCGCGATTGGCCAATTCTGGATCAGTGGCGGCAAAGCTGAGAAAATCGTGCTCGCCTTCAAAGAGCCGGGCCGCCCGCTGCAACGCATCCACATCCATCGGCCAGGCGCAGGCATAGACATAGCGGGCCAGGAATGGCGGGCAGATCGTCTCGCGGAAGATTCGGTATTCGTAGCTTTTTGCAATGGCCGAGTGGCGTGCATGGAACGTACTCTGCACGACTCTCGACTTCAGCACTCGAATCGCGGGCGGGAGTGTCCGGTTGAGGGCGCGTTGCAGGTTCTCCGACGGGATTGGAGCTGCCAGAGCAAAGCTCGCCACCTGGCCGAGTGCATGGACGCCGGCGTCGGTGCGGCCCGAGCCCTGAGGCAGAGGCGCTTCGCCGGTAATGCGCCCAAGCGCGGCCTGCAACTCGCCCTGGATGGTACGTTCGCCCGGCTGCACCTGCCAGCCTCGGAACTCGGTTCCGTCGTAGGCCAGGGTCAGCTTCCAGGTTTGAAATATTGGCGCGGTTTGGACGTCTTCAGTCATGGACGAGGTGTTGACTCAAGCGTAAATGACCGTGGCGGCCAGTCCGAGTGTGGTCCCCGCCGGCGGGTGGTGGGATATACTCAGTTTTCCACCGGCGACGCCGTCTTGGCCGCCGGAATGCTGGGCGACGGAGCAGGCGAAACCGGCTTCGTGGAACGAATCAAGCGCAGCGCGCGTATTCAACCCTAGGCGGAAAGCCTCACCCCGGACAGCAGGCAGTAGTTGTCCTGAAAAATCACAAATTTGCGTCCGGAGAGGCCTTCGGGGCGTCTCTGAGAATGGCGCCCCAAATGCCTCGGCAATATCCAGAAAAGAATCCCGTCGTGGAGAGGAATCATGCAATTGTTCGGTACTAACGTGGTTGAGCATAGGGAGAAGAATGCGCGGATCGGCTCCGCCAAGACGCATCGCAACCAGGCAGGCACACGGCTGCGCGCCGTAGCGGCGGTGATGCTGACACTTGCAGCGGGCGCGCCTTCAGGATTTGCCCAGCAGGCGCCGGCCACAGGACCGGACAAGGCAGCGTCCAATCTGCCCGCGGCTCCCGCGCCGGTGCCTACCGAGCCGTTCAGCCTGCGTTCGACGGCGCGTGATTATTCACAGCCCGCAGGCAAGTGGCTGGGCAACCCCATCAACATCTACCGCCCTACCTCCATCGCCAAAGCCAGCTTTGTAAACTCGGTGCGGCTCACCGACCTTGTGAAGGACGGCAAGATCTACCTTAGCCTCAGTGACGCGCTAGCGCTAGCTCTTGAGAACAACTTCGATATCGCCATCGCGCGCTACAACCTGGACATTGCCGACACCGATCTGTTGCGCGCAAAAGCCGGGTCGCAATTGCGCGGCGTCAATTCCGGTGTTGTGGCAAACACCCTCGGCGGGTCCTCCTCGACGATGGCGGTTGGCGGCGGACCGGGCGGGACGACAGGCGGTTCTGGCGGAGCGGCTGCGGGCGCTTCCGGCTTGGTGCTTTCTACGAGTGGAGCCGGCCCAGCGCCGGAGAACATGGACCCCACACTGACGGCGGCGATTCAGTTCGATCGGCAACACGCGGTCTCTACGAACTTCTTCTCCGGCGGCACCAGTTCAACCAACAACTACAACTTCACCTACAACCAGGGTTTTGAGACGGGCACGGCCTTCCAGTTCGGCTTCAACAATACCTACGCCACAACATCCAATGGCATCACGCTTTTCAGCCCGCAGTTGAGTTCCGGTTTCAAGGCCACCATCACTCAGCATCTTTTGCAGGGCGCCGGTATCTGGGTCAACGAGCGCTTCGTCTACCAGGCCAAGAACGACCGCCTTATTACCGACTCTTACTTCCGCCAACAGATTCTCTATACGGTTAACCAGGTCGAGAACATCTACTGGGGATTGGTGCAGGATTACGAAGACGTGCAGGCCAAACAGCGGGCGCTCGAACAGAGTACGAAGCTGGCGGGGGACAATCGCAAACAATTGGAGATCGGCACGCTGGCCCCGCTCGACGTAGTTAATTCGGACTCCGCCGTGGCCTCGGACAAACAGGCTCTCATCAGCTCGCAGAGCAACCTCAACTATCAGCAGCAGATCATCAAGCAGGCTATTGCGCGCAACCTGAACGACCCCGCGTTGGTGGCAGCTGCTGTGATTCCCACCGACCGCGTGAGCCTGGAGCCACTCCCCGAGGAGACGCTACCAGTCGAGGATCTGGTGCAGCAAGCTTTCCGGCAGAACCCCTTGCTCGAGCAAGCGGCACTGACCTTGAAGAACAACGAGATTACCTTGCGCGGCGCCCGCAACGCGTTGCTGCCGACCTTTGACGTGTTTGGTTATCTCCAGGGATCGGGCATCGCCGGCTCCATCAATCCGAACTGCATTGCGCAATTCAATGGCACAGCGTGCAGCACGACGGCCTCAACGGGGTATGGAACCGCCTTCGAAAACGCCTTTAACAATTCGGCTCCTGACAAGGGAATCGGCTTTAACCTTCAGATTCCCATCAGGAACCGCACAGCACAGGCCGATCAGGCACGCTCATTAATCGAGTATCGCCAGTCTGAATTGCGGTTGGAGCAGTTGTACACGCAGATCCGCATGAACGTGGTGAATGCGCAGTATGCGCTCACAAACGACCGGGCACTGGTGCAAGCCTCCATCGCCGCCAGGGACTTCAACCAGCAGAGCCTCGACGCCGAGGTGAAGAAGCTGCATCTGGGCGCTTCGACGACGGCAAATGTGCTGCTACAGGAAAAGAACGTGGCCACCGCGGAGAACAACCTACTCTCGGCGCAAGCCGCTTACGCAAGAGATCGCGCCGGGCTCTATCAGATCCTGGCCAGCACGCTCCAGCACTACGGCATCAACCTGCAGGATGCCGCCAGCGGCGATCTGAAGGCTGCGCCCGTTGTGCCGGGCCTCACCCCGGCACCGAAGCCGGGTACGGATACCTCGACCGCTCCTCCAGTTGCGCAGTAAGAAGCAGATGAGTGGGTCAGCAAGTCAAAAGCCTCAATCGGCGCCGACTTGCTGACTCGCTTGCGGCGAGGTCGAGCTGACTCGCTGTCTACCGCTCCGCCACCAGATCCAGCAGATCGAAGAACTCCGGAAAGCTGATCGCCGCCGACTCGGCGCCATGAATCAGCGTTGATCCTTCAGCGCGCAGCGCGGCCACGCTGAAGGCCATGGCGATGCGATGGTCGTCTCCCGAATCAATGGTCGCGCCGTGCAGGCGCTGCCCGCCGGGCACGTCGAGACCGTCCTCGAACTCGGTGACCTCGGCTCCCATGGCGCGCAGATTCTTCGCAACCAGCGCGATGCGATCCGACTCTTTGACGCGCAGTTCCTTGGCGTCGCGGATGCGAATGCCGCCGCTGGTGTAGGGTCCGATTGCGGCCAGCACCGGCAATTCGTCAATCAACTGAGCTGCCATCGCGCCCGAGATTTCTGTAGATCCGAGTCCTTCATCTGGCGCTGCGATCTGGACCGTGCCCACCAGTTCCGCGTTTCTCTCTTCGAGATTCAAGACGCTGATTCGCGCTCCCAGCGCCGTCAGCACGTCGAGCAACGAGGCGCGTGTGGGATTGAGTCCGAGCGAGTCAAGGACCAGGCTCGAACCGGGAAACAAGGCCGCTGCGCACAAAAAGAAGGCTGCGGAGGAGATGTCGCCGGGAACCGCGGCTTCGATGGCGTGCAGAGTCTGCGGCCCGGAGATGGAGATCGAGTTGGCAGTGCGGGTGAGGGTTGCGCCGAAGGCGCGCAGTGCCAGTTCGCTGTGGTCGCGCGTACGCACTGCCTCGCGAACCGTGGTGGTTCCTGTGGTCTGCAAGCCGGCAAGCAGAATGCAGGTCTTCACCTGTGCGCTGGGGACCGGTGTTGTGTAGTCGATGGCGTTTAGTGAGCAGCCTTCGATGGTGAGAGGCGCATGGCCCTCGGTTAGCGTCAACCGCGCGCCCATGGCCTCCAGAGGCTTGCGAATCCGCTCCATGGGGCGGCGCGAGAGCGATGTATCGCCCACCAGCGTGAAGCTGCCCTCCTGCGGCGCAAGCAAGCCGGAGATCATGCGCATCGTCGAGCCGGAGTTGCCGCAATCGAGTGGTGTGTCAGCCGGCGTCACGCGACCGCCAACGCCGGTCACCTCTACCGAACCGTCGTCGAGCCGCCGGACCTTGGCGCCCAGAGCCCTCATGCAGGCGAGCGTCGATGCGCAGTCGGCTCCTGTTGAGAAGTTGGTAAACCGCGAAGCACCATCGGCAAAGGCGGCCAGCATTCCGTAGCGGTGGCTGATCGACTTGTCGCCGGGCAGACGGAGGCTGCCATAGACGTTTTTTGCCGGGCGGATGATGCGCTCTACTGTCATAAAACGTTATATGGCTCCGGGAATGGACGCTCATTCAGTTTACAGTGGACAGTGGACAGCGATCAGTCGCCAGTGGTTCAGATGAAATGTTGGCTGCTTTTCCCTGTAGTCGAGTTATTCTTTCACTCGTCTTTGATCTGCTCGCCGGGTCGGCGAAAAACTGATCACCGATCACTGTCCACTGTCTTTCACCGCACTTTCAGCACAATGATCGTCTCGTCGTCGAAGCGGTCCCGGTCGCCGAGGAAGCGGGTGACGTCGGCAAGGATCGCGTCGGCAATCTCCTGGGCTGAGTTCTCCCGCTGGTCGCAGAGCAGATTCGAGAGTCTTTCCGGGCCATACATCTCATCCTCGGCGTTCTCCGCGTCGAGGATTCCGTCCGATACAAAGATCACGACGTCTCCGGGCTCGGCGGTTACGGTCAATTCATCGTAGGTGACGTCGGGAAAGAGGCCGAGCGGGAAGCCCTCGGCGCGCACCGTGTCTGAGTTGCAGGCGCGGCAGAAGATGGGCTGCACCGCGCCCGAGTTGGAGACCTTGAGCGTGCGGCTCTCATCGTTCCACACGGCAAAAAGCATAGTCACGTATTGCGACTCGAGCTTGCGTTCCTGGATTGCGTCGTTCAGAGTGGCCAGCATCTCGGCGGGCGCTGGTTGCTGCTGCGCCGCCGAGCGCATGATGCCGCTGACCAGGGCCGCAAAGAGAGCCGCGGGCGCCGCCTTGCCGCTGACGTCGCCGAGCACGATGGCGGTCTGACCTGCGCCGTAGTCCAGGAAGTCGTAGAGGTCGCCACCGATGGCGCGAGCGGGCAGGAAGCGCACGGCCATCTCGGCGTTGGTCATCTCCGGAGCCGCCGGCGGCAGCAGGCGGAGTTGCACCTCGCGCGCCATGGCGATGTCGCGCTCCAATTGACGCTCCTGGCGGCGCACCGCCTGATAGAGACGAGCATTCTCGATGGCGATGGCCACCTGTGCGGCCAGCGTAGTCAGCATGCGCTCATGCTCTTCGTGGAAGAAACCTGTTCGCGTGTGTTCGAGATCGAGCACGCCGATAATGCGGCCCTTGTGGAAGAGCGGCACAATCATCTCCGAGCGGGTCTCGGGGTTCATCGGAACGTAGCGCGGGTCCTTGGAGACATCGGGCACGTTGACCAGCCGCCACTCGCGCACAGCCGCGCCCACCAAGCCGGTGGTGATTGGCAAGCGGCGCAGAGGCGCGTGCGAATAACCGAAGCGCCAGGCGTAGCGCGTGATCAGCGTCTCTCCCTTCTCGTCGAGCAGCATGATAGTGAACATCTGGTAGTCGATGAGCCGGCGCAGCAGTTGACCGACGCGCTCGAGCAGCGGGTCCAGGTCCAGGATCGAGGTTAGCTCGGTGGCGATCTCGTTCATCACCGTCATCGTCTGCGCCTGGCGGGAGATGCGCGCATAGAGGCGCGCGTTTTCGATAGCCTGGGCGATGCGGGAGGCGGTGAGCGTCAGGAGGCGGAGGTGCTCGGGGCGAAAGTAGTCCGGCTGCTCGCTCTCGATGTCCATTACGCCGATCAGCCGATTCTTAACGATCAGCGGCACGGCCAGTTCGGAGCGGACGTTGGGGTTAACCTCGAAGTACGCTTCCGATTGGGTCACGTCGTTCAGCAGCACTGGTTGGCGAGTGAGCGCCACCTGGCCCACCACACCTCGGCCCGGCGGAACGCGCAGCCGCTCCACCTGCATGGTGTGGCCGATCTGGAAACGCACACGCAATTCGTGCGTTCGGTCGTTTTCAAGCAGGATGGCGAAGATGCTGTAAGGAATAACGACGCGCACCAGATCCGCGGTACGGCGCAGCAGAGTCTCCAGATCGAGCGTGGTGTTCAGCGCGTCAGTGAGCTGCATCAGGTAGGCTACGTCGGCAGGCTCGACGCGGATATTTGCCGGGTCAAGATGCGCGCCAGCAGCGGCCGGGTCGGCCGGGCGGTAGTCGCCCTCAAGCTCGGGCTCTTCGCGCGGAGATCGTGGTTTATCGGGCATCGCTGTAGAAGAGAATCATAGCGTAAGCAGGGGGAGCAGGGGCAGAGATCAGAGATCAGGGGTCAGAATCCTCGTTGGGGTCAGCTTAGTTGAATCGGTCTCAGACTTGCGGTTCGCTTTAAACCGCACCCATCGGAAGAGACTGGAAGAGATTGAATGATCCGCACTACTGATCTCTGATCTCTGACCCCTGATCTTTGCTTGTTCACTCTGCTCCCAGCTCGCGCACAATAGCCACCGAGGCTGAAGCGCCGATGCGGTTGGCGCCGGCTTCGAGCAGAGCCTTTACGTCGGCCAGGGCGCGGATGCCACCCGAGGCTTTGACGCCGCAACGCGCGCCAGCCACGCCGCGCATCAGAGCCACGTCCGCCGCGGTAGCGCCGCCCGAGGCAAAGCCCGTTGAAGTCTTGATGAAATCTGCTCCGGCCTGGATGGCGATCTCCGACGCGCGAAGCTTCTCGGCCACATTCAGGAGCGCGGTCTCCAGAATCACTTTGAGCAGCGCTCCATGCCCTTGCGCTGTCTTGGCGACTGTGCGAATGGTGCTTTGTACCGCAAGGTAGTTGCCGCTCTTCAGCAGGCCAATGGGGATTACCATATCCAGTTCTCGTACGCCCAGCCGGATCAGCGCCGTGGCCTCCTGGCGCAGCGTGGAGACCAGCGATGCGCCCAGGGGAAAGCCGATTACCGCGCCGACGGGGATTTTTGTGCCGGATAGAACGCTCACTGCCGTGGATGCCCACACCGGGTTCACCATGGCGCAGGCGAAGCGATAACGGGCCGCCTCGTTGCAGAGGTTCTCCACCTGGGCGCGCGTGGCCTCCGGCTTCAGCAGCGTGTGATCGATCGCGGCGGCCAATGCCTGCCAACTCGACAGAGCCTCGGCGGCAAATGCTGCTGAATCGAAGCTTCCGTTGTCGAATTCCAGATCCGTTTCCTGAACGGGGGTAGTTGCGGTCATGCGGTCATGCTCCTGGCTGGCCCAATGCCGTAAGTCTGCGGCTTACCCGGCATCCCGCCGCCGATGAGTATAGTGCCTGCGGGAGGCTGGACTCAAATCAATCAACTGTCTTCAAGTGCTCAAAAGACCTGAATTGACCCTGCAAGGACAGGATACAGTTTTCGGGCTCTGATTCGCGTCATCTCCTGTCCCCGGATTGGGAATTGCGCGGGTAGCAATCGACAAGAACTCCGATTCTTGCACTGCGCCATCCAGGGAAGGTAGAGTTTCGGCGAGCGATCCTATTTGGGAAGGAATCCCAACTCCAAAACGATCCATTTGCATTCGGTGTTAGCCGATTAAGTAACTCACGCGTGTTCCAGTTTGTAAATAATCTTTAAGTCGAGTATCGTATTTTAGAGCAGGCGGCTTGTCCAGCGGTGTTCTTGACTTACTTATGCGAAGGCCATGCCGGTTGACTAAAGTTATCAGGGGGAAATCATGGGAGTATCGGATATTCTGGCAGCAATCGATCAGGAGATCGCTCAATTGCAGCAGGCGCGCGCCTTGCTGAGTGGCGGCGTGGCGCCGGTGGCGAAGAGGAAGGCCGGCAGGCCCAGAAAGACAGCGGCAGTCACAGTCCCCGCTGCGAAACCCGCAAAGAAAAAGAAGAGGAACCTCAGCCCCGAGGGACGCAAGCGCATCGCCGAAGCCGTCAAGAAACGCTGGGCGGCACAGAAGGCAGCCGCATCGAAGTAGAACAGAAGCGTTCGAGAAGATCTGAGCTGTCGCGGGTTCCCCCGCTTGCGCCAGCTCATCTCCTTTTGTTTCTCTTTCTTGCCCGCACTAGGCGGGCTTCCGTTTCATCGCAGTAGAGCCGGATCGATCGCCCCTTATTCAGGATGGTCGGGAGTCATCAGGCAAATGTCGGGCAGGTTCCTGTAGCGCTCTGCATAGTCCATTCCATAACCAATGACGAAAAGATTGGGAATGGAAAAACCTACATAATCGGGCTCGATCTTTTCGATGCGCCGCGACGGCTTATCGAGAAGAGTGGCGATGCGCAGCGTCTTCGGGTGCTGTTGCAAGAAAAGCTTGCGCAGGTAGCTCAGAGTTAACCCGGTGTCCAGAATATCCTCAACCAGCAGCACATTCTTGCCCTCAATCGGCTCGTCAAGATCTTTGATGAGCTTGACCGCGCCCGAGGAGCGCAGTCCCTTGCCATAACTCGACGTGGCAACGAAATCGAAGGTTGCATCGACCTGCACGGCCCGGGCCAGATCGGCCAGGAATGGCGCCGCGCCCTTCAGCACACCCACCATCACCAGTTTCTCGCCGCTGAGGTCGCGGGTGATTTGCGCGCCCATCTCGGCGACGCGTTCGGCAATCTGCTGGCGGGAGTACAGAACTTCGAGGGCTTGATAGTGGACGGTATCCATGTATTCAGTATCGCCTGAAGCCGGGGAGGGTGGGCAAGCGCGGTTGTGAAAAAACCGACCTTTGTCCCACGTCGACAGGGGGTAGGATCTCCAGTCAAGGCTCATACGTCTATACTTGAGTAGCATGTATCCGTATCTTCACATCCATCTGTTTTTCCTGCACCGCGAACAGCCGACCTTTGGGATCATGATGTGGCTTGCTGCGGTTATCGCGGCTCTCATCATGCACCGCAGCTTCCAGCGCGCGCGAGTATCAGTCGATGCGATTGGCATGGTGGCGGTGGCTGTGGTGGCCGGTATCGTTGGCGCCAAGCTATGGCACGTCATCGACACGCCGATCGAGTTTCAACAGGCGGGCTGGCGCGTCCTGTGGGATACGGACGGATTTGCGTGGTTTGGCGGGCTCGTCTTCGGCATCTCCGCGCTGCTCGTGCAGGGCTGGCTGGCGAAGATCGGCGGCCTGCAGACGCTCGATCTTGCCGCTCCGGCCGCCGCAGTCGGCTACGGCATCGGCCGCATCGGCTGCTTTCTCTCCGGCGACGGCTGCTATGGCATCCCGATTGCGCCGGTTCATTTCTTTTCCTTTTCATTCAAACCCTGGGGTATGGCCTTTCCCAACGGCCTCGAACCAACGTTCGTTCCCGTCTATCCGACGCCGCTCTATGAACTGGCTGCCGGTTTGCTCATCGGATGGTGGCTGTGGCGCAGGCTGGGCAAGCCACACGCGGCAGGCGCTATTCTAGGCCAGTATTTGCTCCTTAGCGGAATCGCTCGCTTCCTTGTCGAGTTTATCCGCCGCAACCCCAGGATCTTATGGGGCTGCTCGAACGCGCAACTGGCCGCCGCGGGCTCCGCGATCGCCGGAATTGCCATCATCGCCTGGACCGCAAGGCGACCCGCCGACGCGCCGATCGAAGTTAACGAGGCTGTGGAGAAGGCCGCGTAAAGACTCGGATTCCGCAAGCTCATGACAAGCACGGTGACGCCGGCCAGCGGTTGAACTATGCTGGAGGCAATGCCGAAGCCGCTCTTAGCCCAGATCGTCACAGAGATTGAAGAATTTGCCCGAATAGCGCCAAATCTTGCCGCGCTCGAAGAGTTTGCAGTTGAGCGGATCGCGAGCCGGTTGCCTGCCTATGACTGGGCAGGTTTCTATTGGCTGGACCCCGAGGATGCTGGGATGCTCGAACTGGGTGCATTCGTGGGCGCGCCGACCGAGCACACGCGCATTCCCGTCTCGAACGGGATCTGCGGGGCCGCCGTTCGGCAGGGTGAAACGATTGTTGTCGACGATGTCCGCGCCGATCCGCGCTATCTGGCCTGCTCAATCGAAACGAGGTCGGAGATCGTCGTGCCTATCCGCTCGCATGGGCGCATTGTGGGGGAAATCGACATCGACAGCCACCGCGCCGCGGCATTCGGCGCCGAGGATGGCAACTTCTTGGAGAGTTGCGCCGGCTCGATCGGCAGATTCATCGAGAGGATCGAAGCCAGCCGGGAAGTTCGCTGACTCGCCGTTCGGATTAAGAAACCGGTTGTGGGGGTGCCCCATCCTCTCTGCGCCGTTCGCGGAATCGAGGTCCCCAACGACAGGTCTTCGTCGTTGGGGTGAAAAAGGGTGGGAGGCAACGAACTTTTATCCCGCTGCCGTCAGGCTTTTTTTGCATCCAGCAATTCATTCACCTTGGCGATCACCTGGAAGGCGTCGGCGATGTAGACTACGTCGGCCTTGCCGCGGGTCCAGCCGCAGTTTGGGTCGAGCGAGATGGCGCGGCGGTCGCCGATGAAGCGCCAGCCCACCACATGCGGCTCCTCGCCATGGCAGCAAGTTGACAGTCCCTTGGCGTGACGCGGGGTTGAGCCAGTCTGACCGATCTGGTTCATGTGGGTGAGGAAGGGAAGCACGGGCTCGCCTTCGCCGCCTTGATCGACAAGAGACTTGCTGCTGCCCAGTGAGGCGCTGGTCGCGCGCAGGAAGCCGAGAATCAGCTCGCCCGCTTCAGTGGCGTGGATCTGGCCATCGGGCTGTTTCTTTGTCCAGCCGGCTCCGGCGACGAGGAGCATCTTGGCGTCGGGGCGGATGGTTTGCGCACCAGTGGCAGGTGCGCGCAGGCCGCTGACGATGGTGCGAATATCGGGAAGCTGAACGACGACCTGCTCAACTTGAACAGCGCCTGATTCACCGGCAAAGGCCGTGTGCGTGCCGGCATCGAGCACCAGAAACCAGGGGCGCGCATCGCGGGTGAGAACCGCTTCGATGCGTTGGCGATAGAACCAGCGCGTTACTTCGATGGTCTCTGTGCTGCCGAGTGCGGTCACGTGCGTATCGATGAAGCCGCCGAGCCGGTGGGCTACTCCGGCGGCAACACGCGTGAAGCGCGACGTGCCTGGGACCAGGACGATGGAGGCGTTTGCGGCATGGCAAATCGCTTCGATAGCCGCGGCGTCGGTGGCATAGCGGGCTTGCGCGAAGGCCTCGCCGCTGACGGCGAGAAGTCGCGCTCCGGTCGAAGCCAGAGAGCTTGCGGCGGCTGCGGCATCGGCAGCCACTATGCCGATAATGAATGGAGCCGAAAGGCGAACGGCTAAATCTTTGCCCGCGATCACGGCCTCTAGGGAGGCCTTGCTTAGCGCGGAGCCCGTTTCATCTGTGTGGGTTAATACAAGTATGGTTTCCATCATTCGGCTCCAATCCACTCGACCAACTCGGCGGCGACTTCGTCAGGCGTTAGATCCTTAACCACACGGGTTGTGCGTTGCTGCTTGGGCAGGCTGACGGAAACGTAGCGTAAGCCGTTGCCTTCGAGCTTGACTGTCTTGGCCTTTTGCAGCGCGGGCATGATCGTACGCATATTGCCCATACCGATTTGAGGATTATTACGCGGCTCGGCGAGACTGCCGGTGGCCCATCCGAGGACAGCCGGAGTGCCAATGCAAATTGAGGCTTGATGTTTGCCGCCTTCGACGCGCTCGAGGACTTCAAAGCTGCCGTCGCCGCGCACGTCAATCTGGTCCACGCCTTGAAACTGGTCGGTGATGCCGAGGCGCTCACCAACGAGCTGCAGCGTGACTCCAGCGCCGCGTGTCGCCGACTCCCAGCCGCCAAAGAGAAGCAGCTTGCTGCGGTCGAGGCCGGGCAGTGCGGCGATGGTCTCGGCCAACACGGCTGCCGTCGAGTGAGCGTCGGGGAAGCCGCCGATGGGGCCGTCGATGGGAACCAGTTCGAAGGCTGCCTTCTGGGCGACGGTCATCATCACCTGTTGCAGCTTAGCCTTGGGGCCAAGCGAGACGAGCCAGAGTTTGCTGCCGGGGCTCTTGGCGGCAAGGCTGGCCGCCTCGTAAAGCGCACTGGCGGCCCAGGGATCGAGGACCGCGGGCAGGACCATTTCATTTTTCAGCCCCGGCCCGGTTTGCCCGGTCATTGGCTCCAAAGTCTGCAGCGGGTCGGGAACGATGCCCGCGCAAACGACGATGTGCAATATATTCGCCATTGATATTTCCTTAGAAGTTACGATCTACTTCAAGTATAAATTCCAGAAGGGGTCGATTGTCTGTTCAGGCGTACCAATCGGGCAGTTCCCATGGTTGGGTGAACCATTTACGGGAGGTGTTGCACCGATCCGCAAACCACATCGGCTCCTGATACGAGTGGGGTTCTCCGCTAGGTCCTTTCGGCTTTTGCTGGCACAGGCCGTAGACCTCGCCGTTGGCGGTGTTGAGCGCGGCGAAAAAGGTTGTCGTGCCGTTGCGTTTGTAGACATGCGTCATGGTTTGACCACGGCCCTTTTTCATCGGCAGGCCAGGATGCGCCCGATCCAGCGCCTGAATCTGGCTCTTCTCATCCACGCTCAACACCAGCGCGTGCTCGGGGCGGGTTGAGATAGAGACCAACGATGGCTTCCGACTTTTCCGCGAAGTGAGGATCGTTGCTGACTTTGAAACTCTACACGCAATGAGGCTTCAGGCCGTTGGCCCGCCAGATGTCGCCTGTGGGTCTGGAGACCCACAGAACAGCCGACCAGGAGGTTGGCGCTACCAACCACTTTGAACGCCAGTTATTCTTCGATCTTTATGGGGTGTCCGTATCGCCTTTGACGAGCCGAACCTCATACTTCGGCCAATTGATTGGAATATTCTGCAATATCAGGTTCGGCCATTCGGTTGGAATCGGCGCAAGCTTTCCGTTCGGCTCGTCAATTGGCAGCAACCGCAAGTAAGGATAAAGATTCTGCGCCATCGGCGTTCCCGGCGGTTGCACCCCAACACTCGACTTCGGCGGACGAATGGTCATTTCCGGATCAATCTGCGCACTGTCACTTCGCTTCGATACTCGCGGACTGGAGATCATAAAGGAATTCCAGAGTTGCTCATTCGTGGCATGCAGGTCCATGTGAGGAGTTGAGGGATTCGCCGCAGGCCGAGTGAACGCGGGCTGAGTCAACTCCAGCTTGAATGAGTTTGCCGGATGCGCCGAATTCGACTGGGCGAAGGCCACGGTTCCGGTGCACAAAGTGAGAACCAGAAAAGCAGCTCGCATACAATGGCCTCCCACGGGCAAAGGCAACTGCAAAAAGGCTAACAGATTGCTCCAGCCCGCTTCAATCTAGGCACTCCAGGATGACCTTCTATTCCCTGATCCCCGCTTTTTTCACACCGCCGCGATCCGCTGGATCAGATCCATCTGTTCCTTCTTGTTCACCGCCCCGATGGTAAAGGCATCCAGTAGCCCCAGCCCGAGCGCATAGTGCAGCGCCTGGCTCTGCTGGTCGCGTAACACGCCCTGGCCCAGGATCTTCATGCCGATGATCCCTTTGCCCGAAGCCCGCATCTGCTGAATCACCTCGGCCACGGTCGCAGGATCGGCGTCCATATAAGCGCCCGCCGGATTCATGCGCACCAGGTCAACCTCGACCCACGGCTCAAGCGCGGCGGCGCGCAGCGCGGCTAGCGAGTGGCAACTCACTCCATGACTGCGGATGATGCCCTTCTGCTTGGCCTCGGAGAGCACGTCCATCGCGCCCCGGAAGCGTGAGTTCCAGTCGGCTTCGGTAACGCAGTGCACCAGGCAGATGTCGATGTAGTCGGTGCCGAGTTCCTTCCGGTAGCGGTCCAGATCCGCGCGCACGCCCTTGGCGTCCCGCGATTCAGTCTTGGTCATCACGACAACCTTGTCGCGCGGAATCTGCTTCAGCGCCGGCGCGATATACGAGTGGCTCCCATAGCTGTCGGCCGTATCGAAGAAGGTCAGCCCGTTCTCATAGCCGTTCATCATCAGCGCGGTGAACTCCGACATCCCCAGCGCCGTCTGGTCCGAATGGCCATACCAGCCATGCGAGCCCGTGCCCATCGCCAGCCGGCTGGTCTGGATGCCCGTCTTGCCGAGTGTCACTGTGTCGTGCGCGTTGAATTTTTGCGGTAGCGGCGGCAGCTCCGTGGCGAATGCTCTGGCCGCAAGATTCAGTTTTGAGGCAAGCCACGCCGATCCGAGCCCGCGCGAGGCGTTGATGAGGAATTCTCTACGTTTCATGGTCCCTCCGGGGAGTTGAGGACTCGAACCCGACCTGAGCTGGATTGTACCCTGAACTTGACCCGCCCCGCCACCGCGCCGAGCCGTCTTTCAGAAGCGGCGCCAAGCCGAGTGGCAACCAGCACGATCCCTGCCGGTTTGCCTTCTGAACTACAATCAAACCGTTATGGCAGCCACTTCCCTTACCACGCAGATTCAGCCGCGCTCGCCCAAGGGCGAGTTCAAGAACGAGTCCCCGATCGACTTCAAGCTCCCGGAAAACGCCCGCAAGATGCAGGACGCGCTGGAGTCGGTAGCAAGCCAGCTTGGCCGCGAATACGACCTAATCATCGGCAGCCACAGGCTCAAGACAACCGGCAAGATCCAGTCCCTTAACCCTGCGCGCCCGGCGCAGCTCGTCGGCATTCATCAGAAGGCTGGCACTGAGCACGCCGAGCAGGCCATGGCTGCGGCCCTCGAAGCCTTCGAGTCCTGGAGCCGGACGGCAGTCGAATCCAGAGTCTCCCTGCTGCTCAACGCCGCCGAAATCATTCGCCAGCGCCAATTCGAGTTCTGCGCCTGGCTCACCTACGAAGTCGGCAAGAACTGGGCCGAGGCCGACGCCGACGTGGGCGAGACCATCGACTTCCTCGAGTTCTACGCCCGCGAAGCTCTGCGCTTGGCTGCCGCCCAAACACCTATTCAGTTCCCCGGCGAGCGCAACGAGCTTCTCTACATCCCTCTGGGCGTGGGCGCGGTGATTCCTCCGTGGAACTTCCCCTTCGCGATCATGGCGGGGATGACAGCGGCCTCCATTGTCACGGGCAACACGGTCATCCTGAAACCATCGAGTGACGCTCCAACCATCGCGGCCAAATTCGTCGAGGTCCTCGATGAGGCTGGAATGCCTCCGGGTGTGGTCAACTTCTGCCCCGGCTCCGGCGCGACCTTCGGCAATGCCATCGTCGAAAATCCCAAGACCCGCTTCATCGCCTTCACAGGTTCAAGGAAGGTCGGTCAGGAGATCAACGAACGCGCCGCTCATGCGAGACCAGGTCAAATCTGGATCAAGCGGACAATTCTGGAGATGGGCGGCAAGGACTCGATCCTCGTCTGCGTAGATGCCGATCTCGACGCGGCAGTCGATGGCGTCGTTGCATCAGCCTTTGGCTTCGGCGGGCAAAAGTGCTCGGCCTGTTCAAGAGCCATCGTCGAGGCTCCTGTCTATGAGGTCTTCATCGAGCGGCTTCGCGAGCGCGTAGCAAAGCTGACCGTAGGCGACCCGGCAGAGAACGCCAACCTCGGCCCGGTGGTCAACAAATCCGCGCTCGACTCGATGCTAGGCTATATCGAGATCGGCAAAAAGGAAGGCCGCCTGATCGCCGGCGGTCATGCGCCTGAAAGTGAGAGCGGAGGCTACTTCCTCGAACCCACCGTCTTTGACGGCATCGCGCCTGATGCAACACTGGCCCAGGAAGAGATCTTCGGACCGGTGCTGGCAGTCATCAAAGTTGCAAGCTTCGAAGAGGGCCTGAAAGTCGCCAATGGCACGGAGTATGGACTGACCGGCTCAGTCTACTCGACCGATCGGGAAAAACTCGATCGCGCCCGCCGCGAGTTTCATGTGGGCAACCTCTACTTCAACCGCAAATGCACCGGCGCCATGGTGGGGGCGCACCCCTTCGGCGGCTTCAATATGAGCGGCACCGACTCAAAGGCCGGAGGCCCGGATTACCTGCTGCTCTTTACCCAGGCCAAGAGCGTCGCCGAGAAACTGTAAGAGCGCAGTTAGCATGGTTCGCGGTGTTGGCGGAGTTAGCACGTGTTTCAAAAACCGTCTAGCGGTTTCTAGAGGTAATCCCGCAGGGGCTAAAGCCCAATGTTTTTCAGCAGGTTTTGGCACGACTGAAGTCGTGCCCTGATACAAAGCGGGCATTGAATGAGTTTTCGGGAAGCTTTGAAGCCGTGTCCACTCAATGTTCAGAGTTGCTCCCAGATTCAATGGGATTCAATAACGTTATCCTCGTAACATCGAGTTATCGCTCCGGAGGATCTGTGAAGGCTTGGAAGATCATAGTCATCTCACTGTTGCTCACGCTGACCATCGGCGGAATCTACCTGGGCTCGGTCTGGAAGCGTCGCCAGAATCCTGGAGTAATTCCCAAGGCCGACTCGCGCCAGATCCTGAGCAAGGACGACCTCGT
>Ga0181526_10000070_pt1 | contig 101713 bp, 82 predicted proteins | sample PEATcosm2014_Bin_35_FD_119750 | JGI IMG/M metagenome (GOLD analysis project Ga0181526, IMG submission 119750) | Peatland microbial communities from MTU Mesocosm Facility, Houghton, MI, USA - PEATcosm2014_Bin06_30_metaG | ecosystem: Environmental > Terrestrial > Soil > Wetlands > Peat | place... | reverse complement strand
GATGTATTTGGCGATTTTCCGGCCTATCGTGCCACCCCCGAACATTTCGGCCAGCGGCTCCACCTTCAACATGTTATACAATGGCGCCACCAATTTCTGTTTCACCTCTTCCTGTTCGTTTTTTTCCTTTTCCTCCAGCAAGTGTTCCAATTCAAAACTCTGCCGTTTGGCCCGATGCATGCCGCGCTGCAACTGCACGACACTGCGGCAAAGCCCGTTCAAGACCCGCGCCCTGGCCTCGAATTGATCGTCCACCTCCCCGTTCCATCGCCCAATGAAAATGGCAAAACGGCCCGCCAACACTATGGCCGCATCATCCGCCAGGACCCCCGAGGCATACTCGGTCATAATGTCATCGGCCAACTGCCCCACATCCCGGATCTCTTCGCAGAAATCCCGGCGGGCGAGCCATTCCTCGAAACCGCCCTGACGCCACTCGCTCAGGTTCTGCTTGCTGATGGGGACGCCGGCGAAGTGGTTTTGCACGACTTGCTGCACCTCCGGCAGGGCGTTGAGCCAATCGAGGAGTTGGGGGCTTGGCTCGGAGCGTTCGAGGCGTTCGTTTAATTCATTGCGGACAGGGCGGGGCAGGCGGGCAATTTTTCCATTGCGGGCGTTCATAGTTTTGATGGGTTTGTTGGTGGTTTCAATATTTCAGTTTTTCGGCATGGCTTCATTGAGCCAATTATTACCAAACTATGATAGCACAGAAGTATGATTTTGTACACATTTATTTTAAACTATTTTTGTAATCGTCGCCACACCAATGTAACAGATTGAAGGGTAGAGGCTTGGGAAAGATTTTTAACCGCGAAATACGCTAAATGCGCAAAAATTGGAAAGTATTCAGCTGCGAAGGAACGCAAGGAACGAGAGAGGAGGTCTTTGCCCGCAGAACACGCAGACGGACGCAGATGAAGCATTCCTTTTCCGTATCGGCGTTGATCTGCGTGATCTGCGGGCAAGTCCGGCTTCGGTTGCGGCTGGCCGCGCTGTGATCTTTCCCGGCCAACTTGAGGTCTGGTTGCACCGTGCAATAAATCATTTCACGGCATGAAACAAATCATTTCACGCCATGAAATAACTTTTTTTACAGACGAGCTCACACTTGGTTTCAGATGCACATAGCCGCCAGACCGTTTGCAGGCGGGGTGGTTGCTCATAGGGCCCGCGTATCATCTTCGCAGGACTTGGCGGCGGACCTGTCGCGTAAGCGTTTTGAATAGGCGGTGGAGGCAGGGCAATTTCCCGGGCTGTGGGCATTTTGCGCAATGATTCGCATGTTCGGGCGGCGCTATTCAATAATCGCGCGGAATTTCAACGGTGATGGAAGAGCAGTTAAACCACGGATAAACACGGATAAAGATCGCTCTCCCTCACCCAAACCCTCTCCCCAAGGAGAGGGCTTTATCAACGTTGATCTGTTCATCTGCGTCCATCCGTGGTTTGACCTTCTGATAAACCAGAAACAGCGCGGAGTCGGTTCGCTTCATGGAGGCCAGACGGAAACGGGCTGCGTCGGCCAGTTTTGACACGCCCGCGCCATCGGCCAGGGTGGGGGCGGTGCGTCCGCCCAGCAGGATTGGACACAAGGTGATGTGAAGCTCGTTCACCAAGCCGGCTTTGAAAAGCGCGGCGTTCAATTCGCCGCCGCCTTCGCAAAGCAGGCGCTTCACTTTCCATTTCTTGCGCAACCAGCGAAGCGCTTCGGATAAATCGAGTTCCTTCGCCCCGCAGATTTTGACCTCGTCCGCCAGCGTGTGAAGCCGGGCCAGCCTGGATTTGGCAATCCGGCCCGTGGTCAGAATGATGATCGGGGAAAAGCGATGTTTGAAAATCTCCGCCTGCGGATCAATGGTTCCCGCGCCGCTGACGATGACGCGCAGATTGTACGCCGCCAAACCCCGCCGGAGCCGCAGTCGCCGGTAGCGGGCGGGACCAGGGCCAAGTTTGACACGATCCGAATCAATCGTGCGCGCGCCGGACATGACGGCGTCCGCCGTGGCCCGCAGTTCCAGCAGATGTTGTTGGTCACGAGGGCCGCCGAACGGTTCAAAATGGCGATTGGCCGGGGCGATCTTGCCATCGGCTGTCATGGCGACGTTGATGAAAACGAAGGGAAGGGCCGGGTTTTTCTTCATCTTGGAAAAAGCAGTTTAACCACGGATAAACGGATAGACACGGATAAAGATGGCTCTCCCTCACCCAAACCCTCTCCCCATGGAGAGGGCTTTATCCATGTTGATCCGGGTTCGTCAGTGTCCATCCGTGGTTTGCCTTCCCTCAACTGTCGCTTTTAAGTTCATGGCGGCGCGGCGCCGCCCGCCCAGGCGGGAGGGTTTTTAAGTTGAAAAAGCGTTTCACCGGCTTTGGGCACGAGCAATATCCCTTCGTCTTCGCGCCCGGCGAAATCCCCGGGGCGAATGGTCTCTGGATCGCGATATCCGAGGTTGATTTTCCGGCAGACGTCTTCGGGAATGGAAGTCGCCAGGACGACGCGGGCGCGCGGGGTTTCGAGGCCGTTCTCGAATGTGCCGATGCCGTACACATGAGTGCTGTGCGCCAGCACGCCCCACGGATATTGCCGAAAGCGCTCCCATTGCTTTAGAAAATAGTCCCGACAATGGTAGCCCACTTCCAAAAGGACCCGGCCATGCGTGACGCTGACCTCGCGGATGTGCGGCGCGTAAATGATCAATTCGCCGCCATCAGCCAGGACCGGTTCCAATTTGTACATGCACTTGCCGCCGGTCCAAACGTCCTCATACATCGGCGGACAGCAGGAGAGAATCGTCTTGAACGGATGGTCTTTGCGGGTGATGTGGAGCTGGCGGCTCAGATCGCTGGCGGCGTCCCAGGCCGCCTCCGGTGTTCCGGCGTAAAGTCCGGCCAGGCGCGGTCCGTCGGTCACCAGGCAAAAGCAGAGCTTGGGAACCTTGACCATCGCGCCGGCCCGATCCACCACCCGGCGCACGGGCGTCCATTTGTTGCCGATGATCATGGGATTGGTCACCACCGCCCCCAGCCAGTGGAAGAAATTCAAAATGCGCGGCCCGGCCACTCCCGGAAACAGGTACTTGTTCCCGCCCGAGCAACCCACCACTTCATGCGGAAAGACCGGCCCGATGATAATCAACTCATCGTACTGGAAGACCAGCCGGTTGATCTCCACCGGCACATCCATGGCGAACAAGCCGCCCGTCAACCGGCGGATTTCCTCCGCGCCGATCACGCCGATTTCCTGCAAAGCGGCCGGGTTGTCCCACGCGTGATTGTGGAAAACAACCCTGGCATACGGCCCCCGGCGTTCCTGCAGCGAGATTTCAAGGCGCTGGCAAATGGCCGCTTCGCTCATGGGTTGATGCGTGCCCAGCGCGATCATGACGTCCAGTTGATCTGTCACGGCGCCGATTTGCGCGAAGAGCGCTTTGAACATCAGGCCGATGGGCGCGGTGCGTGTTCCGTCCGGCACAATGAGCAACACCCGCTTGCGCCGGTAAACTTCAGGCGGGCAGACCCGGGCCACGGCTTCGGCCGCCTCCGCCGCCGTGATGTGGCGGCCGGCGGGTTCGCAACTGACCGGCAGGGAAAATGGATCGCTCTCCGTCATGGCAGCAGGGCAATGATAGTGGAAGAATGACAAATGTCCAGGCACAAATGACCAGGGAATGACGACGAATCGGCCGGCCGGTCGTCTTTTCGTCATTGGTCATTCCTCCTTGATTGGACATTTTTCCCACAATTGCCGATGATGTCTTGGATGTTGTTCTCTAGAAAACGCTTTTTATTGCTCCTGGCCGCGCTCGTTTTGTCCACCCCGGCCCCGCTCGCCGCCGCCGACACCGCCGCCGCGCGCAAAACCATTCTGGTGCTCGGCGACAGTCTCGCCGCCGGATACGGGGTCGATCCCGATCAAGCCTGGCCCGCCCTGCTGCAAAAGAAGATCGACGCCGCCGGACTGAAAATCGAGGTGCTCAACGCGGGTGTGAGCGGCGACACGACCGCCGATGGTTTGCAGCGCCTCGACTGGCTCCTCCGGCGCAAGGCCGATGTGTTGCTGTTGGAGTTGGGCGGCAACGACGGGTTGCGGGGGCTGCCGGTGGCCGCCACCACGACCAATTTGCAGGCCATCCTGGATCGCGTCCGGCAAAAATACCCCGCGATAAAGCTCGTCATCGCCGGAATGAAAATGCCGCCGAACATGGGACCCGAGTATGTGGATGCCTTCAACAAAATCTATCCCGAGCTTGCGACGAAGAACCATGCCGCATTGATCCCGTTCCTGTTGGAGGGGGTGGCGGGCAAGCCGGATTTAAACTTGCCGGACGGGATTCATCCCACGCCGGAAGGCCATAGAATTGTGGCGCAAAACGTCTGGGCGGTTTTGCGGCGGACCCTGCCATGACGGGCTGATCTTTGCAAAACTGAACAGAGGGCAAGTCCGATTTTGCACCGGCCTGATTTTTTGACCCGATATCAGGGCTGAGGCAGGTTTTGCGGTTGCATAAAGTCTTCTTCGGACTACGATTCGGGCCAATCTGCATGGCGAAGCGAACCGAAACAGCGGCAAAGAAAAAGGCGATTGAACTGTGCGAGCACAAGGACGACAAGCGCAGAATTAGCTGAAAAGGAAAACATGATTGTCTCCAAACTTATTTTGACGAATTGGCGGAATTTCAGCCGCGTGGATGTCCAGCTTGGAGACCGGGTCTTTCTCGTTGGGCCGAACGCATCGGGCAAGTCGAACTTTCTTGAAGTTTTCCGCTTCCTGCGCGACATCGCAAAAAGCGAAGGCGGCGGCTTGCAAAACGCCATCGCGGAAGCAGGCGGGTTGAAAAAAATCCGGTGTCTTGCCGCGCGCCAAAATCCTGACGTTGAAATTGAGGTCCATCTGAGTGACGGGGCAGGCCAGGCACCGCGTTGGCGATATGCCATTGGGCTGACCCAGGACAACGAAGAGGCAAAGGCGCGGCTCGTTTACGAAAGAGTCTTCCAAAACGGAAACCAGATTTTGGACCGTCCGAACGACGATCCAAAGGACAAGAACGACCCGGAACGGCTGACACAAACTCATTTGGAATCCACCTTTGCCAACCAGGAGTTTCGCGACGTGGCGAAGTTTTTCGAACGAGTGACCTACGTGCATCTCGTGCCCCAGTTGGTTCGTCATCCAGACCTGTTTGTGGCGTCCAAGATTACCGGGGAACCATTTGGACTAAGTTTCATGGATCGGTTGGCGAAAACACCGAAGGGCGAACGCACGGATTTTCTCAAACGGTTGGGCAAGGCGCTCCGCGTGGCTGTGCCGCAGTTCAAAGATTTGAGTTATGTGGAGGATGAAAAAGGAAAGCCTCATATTCAGGTCATTTACACGCACTGGCGGCCACGCGGCGCCCGGCAACAGGAAGACCAATTCTCGGACGGCACGATTCGGTTCATCGGCTTGTTCTGGGCGTTGTTGGAAAGCCAGGGATTGCTGCTGTTAGAAGAACCCGAACTGTCGCTCAATAACGAAATCGTGCGGCAGATACCAGCATTGATGCACAAACTCGCGGGTCAGCAGGGGCGGCAAGCCATTGTCAGCACGCACAGCGCGGCGTTGCTGTCCGACGAGGGTATCGGTCTGGAGGAAGTTCTGTTGCTCATTCCGCACAGTGAAGGAACAGATGTCCGCCCCGCCAACTCCTTTGAAGAAGCAAAAGCGCTGGTCGAAGGCGGCATGAAAATCGGCGAAGCCGTTCTGCCTCTGACCAGTCCACAACAAATGTATTTGATCGAGCCGTAGGAGATGGGCGCGGCATTTTACATTGCAGTGGAAGACGATCTGAGCGACGCGGTTGCGCGAAGACTTTTAAACCATGTCCGGCGAGGCTTCCAAGTGCGTGCGCGGTATCCGTTGCCTGCCTTGCCGCACCTGCACCCCGAACTTTCCGGCTATGGGTACCTCAGGGTCAACGTGCAGGCGTTCAACGCCGCCGCCGCCAAAACTCCGCATCTGCTGCTGACGGATTTGGATGTGGCGGCTTGCGCGCCGGAACTTATTCAAGAATGGCTCGGAGGAGCGGCCCATCCAAACTTCATTATCCGGGTGGCGATTCGCGAAGTGGAGGCCTGGCTGCTGGCGGATGCCAAAAACATGGCCGACTTTCTCGGCCTCAGTCCCGGTGACATTCCAGCAGATGTTGAATCCGTGGCACAGGCGAAAGAGGAGATCGTCAGACTGGCCAGACTTTCGCCCGATGCGGAAATTCAAAACAACCTCGTGCCGCGGCCCGGCTCGACTGCCACAACAGGCCGGTTGTTCAACCGAAGCTTGATCGGTTACGTCCAAAACCTTTGGGACATCAATGATGCCGCTGCAAACGCCGACAGCCTCGCGCGTGCATTGCGTGCGTTGTGCTCATTCAAACCTACGTGAGCACCAAAGGCATCACTGATTGTTTCGTCAACTCTGCCTATGACGAGCAGAAGCACCAATTTGCCGGACGGGATTCATCCCACGCCGGAAGGCCATAAAATTGTGGCGGAAAATGTCTGGGCGGTTTTGCGGCGGACCCTGCCATGACGGGCTAATCGCGGGCGGCGTAGGCCTCACCCAGGCGGCGCAACCGGCGCGAGAGATCGCGGGCGAGGTTCAGGAGAACGATGCAGTATTGTTCGGGCGCCTTCTGGTAAAGCTGGAAAAAGGCGGAGGTGCCAACGCTGACCACGGAGGCCTGGCCGACGGCCTGTGCCGTGGCGGAGCGGGGCTGGGTTTCCAGGATGCACATTTCGCCAAAGCATTCCCCCGGCCCAAGCGTAGCCAATTTGACCGGGTTCGGCGTGTTAAATTTCTTGACGATGGACACCTCGCCGGCCTCGATCAGAAACATGCAATCATTGGTTTCCCCTTCCCGTGCGATCACCTCGCCGGCGGGGACCACGATTTGTTTGGCGTGCTCCAAAAAGATCTGCATGGCCCTGTCATTGAGCCCGGCAAAGATCGGCACCTCGTTCAAGAGAAATTTTGCCACGGGCGAAATAATGCCCCATTCCGCGACAAAATACCATCATTTTTTGCAAGGCCGGACGCTCTTACGGCGACATGATGACCCGGTAGAATTTCTGGCCGGTTGCCCCGATGCTGTCGGACGCGCCCATGATGGTGTTGGTGGCGGGGACGGAGCCGCCCAAGTTGGTCCAGCCGGCGGAACCCAGATTCGTGGTGGATTGCAGTTGATAAGCCTGCCCCGGCGTCGCGTTCCAGGTGAAAGCAATCGTGCCGCCGATTTGTGCGGCGGTTTGGAAATCCGGCGGCTCTTCGACCACGAGAAGCGCGCCGCCGCTTGTCACTGTTCCGAGAGCGTTGCTCACGATGACGGAGTAGGTTGCGGCATTGGCCGGGGTGATGTTGTTGAGACTCAAGACGCGTGCCGCCGAGCCGGAGACATTGCCGCCATCGGCCAAATTGGTCCCGTTTTCCCGCCATTGGTAAAACAATGGCGGCGCACCAAAGACCGTCACGTTAAATGACGCATTCCCGCCCGCAACGTTGGTCTGGCTGGCCGGCTGGGTGGTGATTTGCGGAGCGGACGTGAAACTGAGCCGGAAGATGGTGCCTTGTCCGCCCGGACCGCCGCTGCTTGTCGCGCCATAAAGACTGCCATCCGAACCCTCCACCAGCGCGGCTTCGGGATAGGCCCCGTCGTCGGAGTTGTTCAAATCGGCCAGAGTGGTGAATGCGCCCGCGGGTGTTACGCGGAAGACGGTGCCATAGGAGCTGTTGTAGATGGTGCCATTGTCCTCGATGTAGAAACCCTGCAGGGTCGTGCCGTAGAAATTGCCGTCGCTGCCCTGAATCAGGCCGGCAAAAGGATAGGCGCCATCGGCATAAGGAGGCTCCACGCCATTGAGCGCATACAAGGTGGTCAGCGCGCCGCCCGGAGTTACTTTGAAAATCGTGCCATAGAAGGAGTTGTTTTTGATGGTATTGCGCCTGGTCACGCCGTAGAAATTGCCATCCGTTCCCAGCGCCAACTGTCCGATGGGAAAATATCCGTCCGTGCCGCCGGTAAAGGAGTAAAGATTGGTCAGCAGCCCCTGTGGAGTCATTCTGAAGACATTCCCTTGGGAATGGGCTCCGCCGGTTTTAGTCATGCCATAGAAATTGCCATCCGTCCCCAGCGCCAGCGCGTCCACCGGCGAAGTGCCATTGAGGCCGCCGGGAAAGGAGCAAAGAGTGGCCGGCAGGCCGCCCGGGGCCATCTTGAATATATTGCCGTCGCCGGGCATGGCGTTGTTGGCGGTTGCGCCGTAGAAATTGCCGGCGCCGTCCTGGACCAGCGCTGTAAAAGGATCGATGCTGTCGTTCGTGCTGGCAAAGGAGTAAATACTGTTGAATGTGCCATCGGGAGTCATGCTGAAAACCGTTCCCGCGGAATTGCTTCCCCCCGATTGTGTGGTGCCGTACAAAAGACCGTTGGTGCCCTGGACTAGGCCGGCCACGGGCATGGCGCCATTGGTCCCGTCAAACGAGACGAGGGTGGTGAGGGTGCCATTGGTGGACAGGCTGAAGATCGTGCCATCGCCGTACAGGCCGCCGTTTTGCGTCGTGCCGTACAAAAGGCCGTTGGCGCCCTGGACCAGGCTGTTGGGGACGCCGCCGTCGCTGCCGCCCGTGAACGAGTGCAAAGCGGCCATGGTGGTCCCGTTTGCACTGATGGCATATACGGTCAGCACAGCGTCAGAACTGATGGTCGGAGCAATGGCAATGGCATTGTTGACGATTACCGAATAGGTTCCGTCATCGGTTTCGACCAGGTTGCTTATCGTCAAAGTGCAGGTGGCCGAGCCGGAGACATTGCCGCCATCGGTCAAATTGGTTCCATTCTCCTGCCATTGGTAGGACAGCGGAAGGTCTCCAACGGCCGTGACAGAGAACACCGCCGCTCCCCCCACCAACAGGCTTTGGCTGGCGGGTTGCACGGTGATTTGCGGTGGTGAATAAATCACGCCAAGGGTTGCATCCCCGCTCAAGACCGAACTCGCGGCGTTGCTGACCATGACGGAATAGACCCCGGAGCTGCCCAGGCTGACGTTGTGGATGGTCAGGACGCGGGTCGTCGAACCGGAAATGCCCGCGCCATCCGTTAAATTGATTCCGTCCTGTCTCCAGTGATAAAACAGCGGCGGGTTGCCGATGACCGCGACGCTGAAGACCGCATCGGCTCCGAGATAGGCGTTTTGATTGGAGGGTTGGGTGCTGATTTGCACGGTGGGGGAATTGATGTTGAGCCGGAAGATGACACCGGCGTCGTCCGCCCCGCCGTCATCTGTCGTGCCATAAAGGTTGCCGTCGGCCCCAAGCGTCAACGCGGCTTCGGGATTCGCCCCATCGTAACCGTCGAATTGCACCAGAGAAACCGGGGCGCCATCGGGAGCCATTCTAAAAACTGTGCCATCATCGTAAGTGCCGCCGTAAGCCGTCGTGCCGTAGAAATTGCCGTCGCCGCCTTCAATCAGACCGGCGGCGGGATGACCGCCATCGCTCCCGTCGGTGAACGAGTAAACCGTCGTCACCGCGCCCGCGGGCGAAATTTGAAACACCGTGCCGTAGCCGCAGGCCCCGCCTTCGTAGGTCGTTCCCAGGAAATTGCCGTCGGGCGTCTGCACCAATCCGGCGTAAGGGAGGGAACCGCCGTTGGTGTAGTTGAACGAGGCCAGGCTGGTGAACGCGCCATTGGTGGTGATTTCAAAGACGGTGCCGTCGCCGTTTATGCCGCCATCGAATGTCGTGCCATAGAAGCCGCCGTTGGCGGCTTGGAGCAGTCCATTTGGCTGCGAGCCATTTGAGAAGTTGAACGCCGCCAAAACGGAAAGAGTTCCGTTGGTGGTCATGCGGAACGCCGTGCCGCTGCCGCTAATGCCGCCGTACTGTGCCGTGCCGTATAAAGCGCCGTCCGCACCCTGGACCAGTGCGGCAGACGGATTGCTGCCGTCAGTGGAGTCATTGAAGTTGACCAAGTTGGTCAGGACGCCATTGGTTGTCGTGCTGAAAACTGTCCCCCAGCCTTGCGTGCCGCCGTATTGTGTCGTGCCGTATAAAGCGCCGTCCGGGCCTTGCACCAGCGCGGCGGCGGGAGCGTAACCTCCGCCGCTGGCGGCATTGAACCAATCCAATGTCGTCACCGTGCCCGCCGTCGTCATTTGAAACACTGTTCCCGAGGAGTTTGTTCCGCCATTTTGTGTCGTGCCATAGAAAATGCCGTTGGTGTCCTGCATCAACCCGTTCGGATTGCCGCCATCCGTTCCCCCGGTGAATGAGTAGAGGGTGGACATGGCAACTCCCGGCGCGGTGAAAGAAACGACGGTCAGATTGGCATTGGAACTGGGCGTCGATCCAAGAGTGTTGCTCACTATCACATCATAGGTTCCGGCATTGGTGGGTGATAGATTCATGAGCGACAACACGTTCGAGGTGGAACCGGAGACATTGCCGCCATCGGTCAAATTCGTTGTGTTCCATTGCCATTGATAGAACAACGGCGCGTTTCCAGCCGCCGCCACGGTGAAAGTCGCCGTCGCTCCCTGCGGCGCCGCCTGGCTGACGGGTTGACTGATGATCACCGGCGCGGACGACGTGATGGTGAGGGAAGCCCCATGGCTGACGGCCACATTCGCGGCGTTGCTTACCACCACCTTATAGGTCCCGACATCGGCCGCGTTCACGTTGCTGATAATCAGCGTGCTGCTGGCGGAGCCGAAAACGTTGCCGCCGTCGCTCAAATTGGTGCCGCCGTCCTGCCACTGAAAAAACAGCAACACGTTGCTGGCGGTTCCCACGGTGAAAGTGGCCGTTCCCCCCAACGGCACGCTCTGGCTGGCCGGTTGCTGGTTAATGATTGGCGGAACAACCACGTCCAGGGTCAACAGGCGGCTCTGGACAAAGCGGTCGTTCAGATTGGTGAACCACACGGTGGCGGCATAGCTTCCCGACGTCAGGTTGCTGGCGGCGGCGTTCAGGCTCAAGGTCACCGTGGCGGCAGGCCCGCCAAGGACCAGCGTGCCGCCGCCGGGGGAGGCGTTGAGCCAGGATGAATTGCCGGCCAGCGTCCAACCGAGCGAATTTGTCCCAATGTTTGTCAATACCAAGGTTTGGCCGGCCGGGCTGAACGGGCCGCCCGCCGCGCCGCTGGCGATAAAGTTCGTGGCCGGGATAATGTTCAAGGCGTCCGGCGGCGACACCAGGGCATTGATCAAATTGCTTCCCGTCGGACTGCCCCAACCTGTGCAAAGATCATAGCCCGGCACGGCAAAGAAGTTTGTCGGACTGGCGGCATTGGTGTTGTTGCCGGTCGTGATGTCGTGAAAGGCGAGGGTGTACCCGCTGCCCTGGCCGATGGCATAAATGGCCGGGTTGATAAAACCAACGGTGGGCTTTCCGTTGGCGGCGGCCTGCTGATTGGCCAGAGCGGTAAAACCCGCCCACAATGGCGTTGACGCGCTGGATCCGCCGATGGCTCCTTGATTTCCATTGTCGGCGATCAGCCAGATCAAAATATCCGCCAGGCAGGACACGTCCGGAATGTTGCGCATGGTCGTCGATCCCTGGTTGGCGGACATGCTCACGCCCTGCTGCCAGACGGGAATCGGGAATGTGGTGCTGATCCCCCCGCCGCTGCCAGCCCACGTTGTCTCCGAGGACCACGCTCCGCCCGGACCGCTCGTCGTCAACGATGTGCCCCCCACCACAGTAACGTTCGGGTTATCCGACGGCGGATAGATGGCCCCCGCGTAGGCCCCGCTGTCACCGGAAGCCTGGAACATCGACTGCCCCTGCGCCGCGAACTGTTCATAGATCTGGTCGCGCACCGGGTCGATCGGGGACCCAAAGCCCCACGAAGAACTGAGTTGTTTGGCCTGGTTGTCCGTTGCCATCCGGTTTAAAACATCGTTCGGAACCGAGCCTTCATAGACCATTACCTGCAACAGGCCGGGCGCCATGCAAATCGCCATGTCAATGTCCAGCGCCACCTCGATATTGTTCCCTCCTGGCGCCCCGCTGAATCCGTCCAACAAAATGTTGGCCAGCGGCACGTTGGGCAACCTGGCCAGACTCTCGTAATCGGCAATGTCACTCGCATAATAGCCGTCCAACTCGAAAAGCCCGACCGATTGCCCCGCGCCATTGAGCGCCACCCCCGGCGCGTAGGCCGCCCGGAAATCACCCCCGATAAAATAACCGCTTGGCCCCGATCCGGTCACGTAGGCCGTCGCGTTTGGGTCTGGGTTAAAGGCGGCGGCGGTTTTGAGATTCATGGGATGGGGCAAAATGAAATTGTCCAGACCACTGACGCCCAAGACCGGCACGGCAAGGTCAAGCGACGGTTCGGAGTCCGGGGCAAAGAAGGTGCGCGCTTCCGTGGGATGCTGATAGACGCGCATTCGCAGGTGGAACGTTTTCTCAATATCCGCCACCGACCCGCTCACATCCAGCAGCGTCCGATTCGGATGCGTGCCGGTCACAGTCAAGCCGTGCGCCTGCGCGAACCGCGTGACCGCCTGATAATCCTGCTCCGTCGGGCCAAACTGCTCCGCGAACTGGCCGGCTGTCAAATACTGGTGGAACCGGGGACTCGCCGGGTCATAGAGATCGCGCAGCAAATTAGTCAACGCTCCCCGATTGCGCAACGGCAGGCCAATCGCCAAATTCAAACGGCTCGAAGCATCGAGACGATCCACCGGCTGCAAGCTTCCCACGCCGGGGGGAATTTGACCGTGCAACAATTGCGCTGCCGGTGCGCCCGGGACGGGCGCCATGACGGTCAAAAAAAGCGACAAAACGACAATGTGCGGGAGGGGGGTGAATTTCATAAATCCTTCATGCGTGTTCGCATCCTATCACAATCCCCAAATGGCCACAAGCTTGATGCGACAATTGTCACCATTCCGCCCTTTCCGGGTACTTATACGGTGATATGATGACAACACAGACAATGCCCGCAACGGAATACAACGACGCCGCATTGGTGACGGAAAGCCTCGCCGGCGACCGGGATGCGTTTGGACGGATAGTGGCTCACCATCAATCTCTGATTTGTTCGCTGGCTTACAGCGCCACCGGCAGCCTGACCCGCAGCGAGGATCTGGCGCAGGAGACATTCGTGACGGCATGGAAGCACCTGCCTGAACTTCGTGAACCGGCGAAGTTGCGGGCCTGGTTGTGCGGCATTGCGCGGAATCTTATCGGCAAAACACTCCGGCGGGACAGCCGCGAACCGGTTCACGCCGCCGGGCCGTTGGAAGAGGCCAATGAATTTCCGTCGCAGGAACTGTTGCCTCCCGACCACTTGATCAGCAAGGAGGAGGAAACCATTCTTTGGCGGTCGTTGGAGCAAATTCCCGAAACATATCGCGAGCCGCTCGTCTTGTATTATCGCGAGCACCAGTCTGTGGAGCGTGTGGCTGATTCGTTGGAGTTGACGCAGGACGCGGTCAGGCAACGGCTTGCGCGCGGGCGGAAGCTGCTGCAAGAACAGGTGCTGGCGTTCGTGGAAGGGGCTTTGGAGCAAACGAGTCCGGGCAAAGCGTTCACTCTCGGGGTGCTGGCGGCATTGCCCGTAATGACAACCTCGGCCAAGGCGGCAGTCGTCGGAGCGACAGCGGCCAAGGGCGGCGTCATGGCGAAGTCGGCCGGTTTGGCCGGGTTGTGCAACGCGATCCTTGGGCCTGTTTTGATATTCTTCAGCCTCTACCTCGGCTACAGGCTGGACCGGGACGGTGCAAGATCACCAGAGCGACGCGAATTTACAAAGAAATACTACCGCATTCTCGTCACATGCATCGTGGTTTTCGTCGTGGCTGTTCTCTCGCTCGCACTGGCGGGCCAACTGCTGCTGAAGACTCGTCCGATTCTGTATATCGGCCTCATGATTGGGCTTGGGGTGACCTACCTCATCGTTGTTGCCGGGCTTACGGTTTGGATGCAACGGCGCTTGCGGAAAATCAGCCAAAAGGAGATGACCAGTGGCCATCCAACGCCGATGTTGGCGCCGCTGCTCGAGTATCGCAGCAGGCACACCATGCTTGGCTTGCCGTTGGTCCATATCCGCATTCGGGGCGGTCTGGAACGAGGGCCGGTCAAGGCGTGGATTGCTGTGGGTGATTCAGCCATTGGCATGATCTTCGCGTATGGCGCGATGGCGATTGCACCGATCAGCTTTGGCGGATTCGCCATCGGTCTTTTCACGCTTGGCGGTTTTGCCGTGGGATTGGTTCCCTTTGGAGGGTTCAGCGTGGGACCGTGGGCGATCGGCGGGATGGCTGCCGGCTTGCAGGCATTTGGCGGTTGCGCGATTGCCTGGTTGGGCGCACAAGGCGGTGTGGCTGTCGCGCATGACTTCGCCATGGGCGGCGTGGCGTTGGCGCCACACGCGAATGATGCCGCCGCCGCGGCATTCTTCACGAACAGTGCTTTTTTCCGAACGGTGCAGGTTGCCATACGCTACGCCGGCTGGCTGTACCTGATTTGTTTGTTGCCGTTGGTTCTGTGGTGGCGGAACGGAAGAAAATTAAGAAGGAAGAATTAAGAATTATGAAGGAAGAAATCAGCCAACGCCGAAAACTTTCGGGGAACCGTGACGGCTTTACTGACTTCTTAATTCCGCCTTCTTAAATCAGCCTTCGGCTTTCTGCGGCTTCCATTCCAGCGACGCGGCCACCACCCGGCGCATTTGGCCGAACCACCATTGCGCCCGCTGCTGCCGCCGTTGTTTTTGCGCCGCCGTGGCGCGACCTTGCCTGGCTTTCAGACTCAGTTCCATTTGATTTGTATTCATCATGCCAGCCACCTTAGCGGAGGCACCTGGACAAATGCTGTCCATGTGAAAATATTCTTGAGAATTTCTGGAATGCCGTTTTGGGCGTGCTAACCCTTGTTTTGGATGTTGATTGCCTTCCATAAACCTTACGGGGTGCTTTCCCGGTTCACCCCGGATGGTTCAGGCCATCGCACGCTGGCGGAATTTCAATTCCCGGCGGGCGTTTATCCCATCGGCCGCCTGGATGCGGATTCCGAGGGGCTGCTGCTCTTGAGCGATGAACCGGCGCTGAATGCGCAACTGCTCCATCCCCGCCACGGGCACGGACGCGTTTATTGGGCGCAGGTGGAGGGGATTCCCCCGGAGGTGGCTTTGCGGCAATTGTCCCGCGGCCTGGTCATCCAGGGCAGAAAAACATTGCCCTGCCGCGCCTGGCTGATCGAGCCGCAGCCGGAGGTTGCGCCGCGCCATCCGCCCATTCGCCTGCGCAAAACAGTCCCGGATCGCTGGCTCGGACTCGAATTGGTCGAAGGCAAGAACCGCCAGGTCCGGCGGATGACGGCGGCGGCGGGCCATCCGACACTGCGCCTCATACGGGTGCGGATCGGGAATTTCGAATTGGCAGGTCTGGCCCCGGGCCGCTGGCGCGTTCTCAACGAAGAGGAGCGGGCGCTCGTTCAAGAAACGGAAAGACAAGGACGATAAAACCAACCCACAAAAATCTTTACTTCAGGCAGACATCACGGTATCAGCCTCCGACATGAAACATAATGCTTGCCATATTCCCGGTTTTATCGCGCTCATCGCCTTGGGACTCGTCACCGCGGCGACCTGCGGCGCACAAGGGACGTATCACTTCTTGAAAGAGATTCCCATCAGCGGCCAAGGCGGATGGGATTATCTGTCCGTGGACCCGTCGGCCCACCTTCTTTACATGAGCCACGGCGCGGAAGTTGTCGTGGTTGACCTCGTCGCTGACACGGTGGCCGGCAGGATTACGAATACTCCGGGCGTTCATGGCCTGGCTCCTGCGCCGGAACTGGGGCGCGGCTTTGTCAGTGACGGCCGGGAAAACAAGGCCGCCATCGTCGATTTAAAAACCCTGCAAATCCTTTCCAAGGTGGACACCGGCCAGAATCCGGACGGAATGCTTTACGAGCCGGGCCGGCAGGAGGCTTATATGTTCAACGGCCGCGGCCAATCGGCCACGGTCATTGACGCCAAATCAGGCAACGTTGTCGCGACCATTCCGCTCGGTGGCAGGCCGGAATTTGCCGCGGCCGATCCGGCGGCGGGCCGTGTTTACGACAATCTCGAAGATAAAAACGAAGTGGCCGTGATTGATACCGCGACGCACAAGGTCGTGAGCAACTGGCCGATCGCTCCCGGTGAGGAGGGTTCAGGCCTGGCCATCGACGCGCCCCATCACCGGCTGTTCATCGGCTGCGGCGGGAGCAAAACAATGGTGATGATGGACAGCACGGATGGCAAAGTGATTGCTTCAGTGCCGATTGGCGACGGGGTGGATGCCTGCGCCTTCGATGCGGGAACGCAACTGGCCTTCAGCTCATGCCGCGACGGAACGACGACGATTGCGCATGAAGACGCGCCCGACAAGCTCACCGTGGTGCAGACGTTAAAGACCGAGCGCAGCGCGAGAACGATGACGCTGGATCCAACGACGCACCGGATTTACCTTCCGGCGGCCAAGTTCGGTCCGCCCGTCGAGGGCCAAAGACGCCCCCCGATGATTCCAGGGACCTTGAGGATTCTGGTTTACGGTTTGTGAAGAGAATAGTGGCAACAGAACCCGGCATCGGTTAGTCTGACGACCATGATTCCGAGATTGTTTAAACAGCAATATTTTATGATTCGCATTTTTGTCGCGGCATTTTCCGCGCTCACTGTCCTTGTTTCCTGCGTTTCCCGTGTTGGCAACGAGTCTTATCAGCCCGTCACCAAACCGGAGCAGATTGAATTCGCCCGGGATCGCCTGGACATTTATCCAGACGACATCCGCAAAGACCCCGCTTTCCATGCCGGGGCCGGGGTGGTGTGGACCGGCATCATTCGCAGCACCGACGCGCGCGAGGAAGATCAGGGCGGCCAGATCGTGGCGTACACCGTTTTCGAGCACCACTACTTCGATTGGGTCCAGTACAACAACGGGCAGGAGGTCACACTGTTTGTTTCCCCCCGCGGCGAGGGTCTCTTTCGCGCCAAATGGCGCATGGATAAAATAGGCCGGGACGCCACCGCCGAGAGCGCCGAAAAGTATGCCGGGCAGGGCAAGCTGGCCCTCGTCTATGGTGTGCCGGAGAAAGTTGATGCGGACGGGACGGTGGTTTTAAAATACCGGTATCTTCGGATTTTGGATGCGGATGACTTCAGCACGAACAAATTTGATTACGGCCGTTTTGGCGAACCCTTTCGCGCGATCCAATGTGAAAGCAAAACCAATTCGACCACGAAATGAGGTTGAATGGACGCGTCTCGTTGACACCCGGGCCGCGCAACCGTAGTCTCTTTGGGCATGTCGAGGTTGCCTTTTGAGGCCTTTTTAGCTCTCCGCTATTTGCGACCGCGCCGGACTTTTGTTTCGGTGATTACGGTCATATCCATTGTCGCTGTTTTGTTGGGCGTGGCCGTGTTGATCGTTGTCATTTCGGTCATGAGCGGGTTCGACAAGGAATGGCGCGACAGCATTCTGGGCTTCAACGCCCATCTGACCGTCTTTCCAACCGACCGCGACGACTCTTTCACCAACTATCAGGCGGCCATGAAACTCATTTCCGCCAATGCAAACGTCGTCGGAACGTCCCCCTTTATCCACAGCCAGGTCCTGGTCAAAACCGAACCGGAAACCGGGAAACCCATCCCTTCCGCGCCCTATTTGGCTGGCGTGGACCCCGCCTCCGTCGGCAAGGTCAATGTCCTGCCCGGCAGCATTGTTCCCGGCGGCGGCGCTTTTGACTTGAGCGACAAAGGATTGGTCGTTGGCCGCGGTTATGCTGCATTCAACGGCCTCAACGTGGGCGACCGCGTCGCCATCTGGTCGTGGAAAAGCCTGCAAAAAATGGACCCCACCACCGGAAAGACCAATACCGAGGTTACAGTGGGCGAAGATTTTACGGTGCGCGGAATTTTTGACGTCGGCTTTCCCGATTTCAACAATCAATTCATCGTCGCTTCGCTGGATGATGCGCGCGAACTCCTGTCCCTGCCGGACAATTCCGTGCAAGCCTTGCAGGTCAAACTGCGCGATCCGTTCCTGGCGGATGAAGTCGCCGGGCAATTGCGGGCCGCCTCGGCCAACGGCTTGACCGTGCGGACCTGGCAGGATGAAAGCCCGGACATTTTTAATGCCCTGGCCACGGAGAAAAACATGATGTTCTTCCTGCTGTTTTTCATCATGATCGCGGCCGCGTTCGGCATCGTGAGTTATCAGATTACTTTCGTCGTCCAGAAAACGCGCGAAATCGGCATCCTCAAAGCCCTCGGCGCCAACAACCGGCAAATATTGTGCCTGTTCCTCAGCCAAAGCATTGTTGTGGGAGTGCTGGGGGTGGGACTGGGCTTTGCCGCCGGCATGCTGGCCTTGCACTATCGCAACCCCTTTCTCGCCCTCATGCGGCAGGTGACTCACTCGGACTTGCTGCCCTCCTCCATTTATCATGTCTATGATTTGCCGGCCTCGATTCAAACCCCGGACGTTCTGGTCATCTGCGGCACGGCGTTTGCCGCCTGCGTGCTGGCCGGTTTGTTTCCGGCCTGGAAGGCCAGCCGCCTGCAACCGGTGGAGGCCCTGCGCCATGAATGAGACGGCCAACGGTCCGGCCATGCTGGCCGCGCGCAACCTGCACAAGGCCTACGTCATGGGCGGACGCAACCTGGAAGTGCTGCGCGGCCTTGACCTGACCGTGCAACGCGGCGAATTTCTGGCCTTGCGCGGCGCTTCCGGAGCGGGCAAAAGCACGCTGCTCCATTTGTTGGGCGGCCTGGATTTGCCCAACCAGGGAGAAATTCTTTTTGACGGTGTCAATCTCCTCAAGCTCCCCGCCCGCGCCCTGGCCCAACTGCGCAACAGCCGGGTCGGTTTCATTTTTCAGGCCTATCATCTCCTGCCCGAACTCAGCGCCATCGAAAATGTCATGTTGCCGGCGCGCATGGCGCGCCTGTCCCCGGCCGCGGCGGAAGCGCGCGCCCGCGAGCTTTTGGACCGCGTCGGCCTGGCCCGGCGCGCCGGCCACCGCCCCTATGAATTGTCCGGCGGCGAACAGCAACGCGTGGCCATCGCCCGCTCGCTCGTCAACCGGCCGGATTTGATCCTCGCCGATGAGCCGACCGGCAACCTGGATTCGCACACGGGCGGGGAAATCATCCAGCTCCTTCACGACCTGCTCGCCGAACGCCAGGCCACCCTCGTCATCGCCACGCACGACGCCAAAATCGCCGCCCGCGCCCCCCGCGTCCTGGAGCTGGCCGACGGCCAACTGACACTGTAAAGTTTGTGCAGATTCGTGATGCCATGAGTTGGCGGGAGTGGGCGGCCTTGCTCCTGCAAACGCTCGTGATCGCTTGCGCGGTCGTTGCGGCCATTTCGCTCCAGACCGGGCGGAGCGCTGTCGTGGGCATGACTCTTTTGGGTATAAGCCTTATCGCCCTCCAAGTGGCGCCTCGCATACCGTGGCCGCGTGTTTGGCCCGCGGGATGGGTCTTCGCATCGGGTTTCGGCATGCTCGTGTGGATGAGCCTGGTGCTGACGACATTGCTCTTTGACCCGTTCTTTGGGGCGGCGGCAGTGCTGATCTCGGCGACACTTGCGATGACCAGCCGGCGACCGGCTGGCGCCTCAAGAAACAATCGCTGGAAGATACTGATCCTGGTTTGGTTGGGCTATCTCGACCTTATTTGGCTTGTGACCGGCTATGACCAGAACATCTGGGGCGCGTTTTACAGCGGTCTTCTGTCCGTCCTGGTCTTGTTGCTTCTGTGTCGGCTGTGGTTTCGCCTGGGCCCGATTGGCCTGCAGATTGTGAACACGCTTGTCTTATTGCTCGTGGGCTTGCCGGCAGCCGACCTGATTTACCAGGTTCATGGCAAACCTGAAATACGACCCGAAACGTTGCGCAATTATTACTCTTACGACAAGGCGAAGGGAAATCCCGCCGCTTTCGCCCGCGCGCAAGAGTATTATGATCATTGCTGGCAAGTTTTCAGGGAGCAGTTTTTTGAATCCACTCATCGGGCTTCTCCTTTGTTTCGCCTGCGGCCCAACAATCACGCGTTCCTGATGCAATGCCCGGTTTCCATTAACAGCAACGGCTTTCGCGGCAGGGAAATTTCCGTGGAAAAGGGCGACATTTATCGTATTGTTGCCCTGGGCGAGTCCACCACTTTTGGCATGACTTTTGGACCCAATGACAAGCCCTGGCCTGAATTGCTTGAACAGATGATTCGGGAACGCCTGAACACCCGCCGTCCGGTCGAGGTCATTAATGCCGGCACCCCGGCCTACTCACTTCGCGAAAACCTGGTCATACTCCCCGGGCAAATCCTTCCTCTGAAGCCGGACATGATCATTTCTTATCACGGCGCCAATGGTTTCAACTTGATTGACGAGGCCCTGTTGGGGCCTGTGGGCGCCGCCGCACCCACTTACTACGAGCGTCCGCTCAAGCTGGCCGCTGATTTTGAGTATCGGATCAGCGTTAGACATTTCCTGAATCGCGAGAGCAAGGCTCTTCACACCAGCCCGGCCTGCGCCAATCCGATGGAGACGAAATATGCGAACGCTTACCGGCAACTGATCCAGGTCGCCGCGACGAACGGCATCCGCCTGATGTTGGCTAATTATTCCATGCCTGTGACCGGGAAAAGCGGGGCGGCCGTGATCGACTTTTATCAGGGCGGCACCGGCGACTCAGTCCGGGGGCGAATCGAGGCCAACATGGTTCATTCGTTGATTCTTCAGCAATTGGCCGGGCAACACCCCGAAGTTTGCCTGGTCGATACCCATCCTCATCTTGACGGCGAGCATGAGAAATTCACTGATCTCATGCATTTCACCCAGGAGGGCCGCCAACAATTGGCGGAGAATATCTTCGCCGGAATCAGAAAAACCCTCGAGGACGACATAGGCCGGCAGAAACTGACGCACGACAAATGAGCTTGCGCTCTCTCAACGCCCGTTCGGCGAACGCCGCTTGAAACACGGCGGCAAGTGTGGGACATTTGCACCATGAAATTTTTGGCCGGGATACTTGTTGCACTTCTGGCCTTGCCCGCCCTGGCCTCGGAAAAAATGACGGCGGTGACCGTCGGCGGCACGTATTACGATCAGATTCAGGATGTCCATGTCGTCAGCGGCGGGCGCATCGTCATTCTTTATGGCAACGGCGGGACAACGGTGACTGCGGACAAACTCCCGAAATCGTTTCTCGATTCCTGGGGCATCACGGCGCAGGACCTGGCCGCGTCGAAAACGGCCGCGGAAAAACAGGCGGAACAGTCGCTCGTCCAAGCGGTCCGCGCCGGCTATTTCAGGGAGGTGGACGGCGTCGTTTATGATCTGCGCAAACCCCAGCCCGGCTGGAAGCAATTCTCCGATGCCAAAATTCTGCAAGTGACCGAGGATGGCGCATTGGTCGAGCCGACACCGAATCAAGCCACCCCGTCCGAAGTTTATGTGCGTCATTTGCCCCGTATCTTTGCCGACAATGAAAAGGCGTCGTTCATGGCGAAATTCACCGGGGACTTCAGTTACGTCAACAAATTCCTCTTCGAAAAAACGATTCGCGCTTATGACCTGGGCCGCGTCTGCCAGAAAAATGAAATCCCGGACGCCATTGTCAATGGCGGGCAGGCCGCGGCCAGCCTGCCGTTTGCGGACCGGCACAAGGACAGGGAACGCCCGGCCCAGGGGTCGCCGGGCGGCAAGGGATTGCGCGGCGTCGGTTCGGGGTTTTTCATCACCAGGGACGGCTACCTCCTGACGAACTTTCATGTGGTCAAGGATGCGGATAGAGTGGAAGTCAAATACAAAATGCGCGTCTTGAAGGCCGAGGTGATCGAAGTGGACGAGGGGAATGATCTGGCCCTGCTCAAAGCCGCCGGCAAGGATTTCGCGCCGCTGGCCATTTCACACAAGGATTCGGCCGATCTGGGGGACGAGGTCTTTACCATTGGTTTTCCCAACATCGGCATGCAGGGCATTGAACCCAAGTACACCGATGGCAAAATCAGCAGCCTCGCCGGCATGCAGGATGATCCGTCCGAGTATCAAATCAGCGTGCCCGTGCAACCCGGAAACTCCGGCGGTCCGCTCTGCGATGCCAATGGCGAAGTGGTTGGGATCGTCGTGGCGCGGTTGAATGATATGGCGGCCTTGCGCGAGTCGGGCGCCGTGCCGCAAAACGTCAATTATGCCGTCAAAGCCAAAAAAGCCCTGCGCCTTTTGCGGAGGGTGGACGGACTGGATGCGCTGCTCATGCCGGCCAGGACGGTCGCCAAGCCCGTCCAAGCCGTTGAGGATGCCATTGCCATGATCATGGTTTATTGACCAGCGGCGCGTCATTGCCACGGGCCTTTGAACCCGCTATTCTCTTCCCATTGCCGGCCAAAAAACCGGCGCAAATTCAATGGCTCTCATTGTCCAAAAATTTGGCGGAACCTCGGTGGCGAATCCCGAGCGCATCAAAAACGTCGCCATGCGGGTGGCGAAACACCATGGGCAGGGCGATCATATTGTCGTCGTCGTCTCCGCCATGAGCGGGGTGACGGACAACTTGATCAAGATGGCCAGGGAACTGATGCCGTTGCCCAGCGAGCGGGAAATGGACATGCTCCTGGCCACCGGCGAACAGACCACCATCGCATTGACCGCCATTGCGCTGCACGCCATGAATGTGCCCGCCATCTCGATGACCGGCCCGCAGGCGGGCATTGTGACCGACGGCGTCCACACCAAAGCCAGGATCAAGAACATCACGCCCAAACAAGTCCATGCCCTGCTCAACGAAGGCCGGGTCGTCATCGTCGCCGGATTCCAGGGCCAGACAATGGAAGGGCAGATCACGACCTTGGGGCGGGGCGGCTCGGATTTGACGGCCATTGCCCTGGCCGCCGCGCTCAAGGCCGATCTCTGCCAGATTTATACGGACGTTGACGGCGTTTACACGGCCGACCCGCGCATTGTGCCGGGCGCGCGCAAGCTGGCGGAAATTTCCTACGACGAAATGTTGGAACTGGCCGGCCTGGGCGCCAAAGTCATGCAATCGCGCTCGGTGGAATTCGCCAAAAAGTTCGGCGTCATTTTTGAAGTCCGCTCCAGCCTCAACGACAACCCAGGAACGATTGTGAAAGAAGAAACACGCAGTATGGAAGACGTCGTCATTCGCGGCGTCTCGCTCGACAAGAACCAGGCCAAGATCACGCTGGTCGCGGTGCCCGACCGGCCCGGTGTGGCCGCCCACATTTTCAAGGCCATCGCCGAGGCCAGCGTCAACGTGGACATGATCGTGCAAAACATCAGCCACAACGCCGCCTCCCCCGCGACCGACCTTTCCTTCACCGTGGACAAGCCGGATTTGCTCAAGGCGAAAAAGATTATTGACGGATTGAAGGACAAGATTGGCTTCCGCGAAGTCATCGCCGACGAAAAGATCGGCAAGCTTTCCATTGTGGGCGTCGGGATGCGCAGCCATCCCGGGGTGGCGGCGAAAATGTTTGAAACGCTGGCCGACGCCGGCGTCAACATCGACATGATCTCGACCAGCGAAATCAAAGTCTCGGTCATAGTCGATCTGGCCAGGGGCGAAGAAGCCATGCGTCTGGTGCATGAGGCCTTTTTGGGAAAGAAGGTTTGACAAATGGTGTTCCATTTCATGGGCGAGGCGCCGGGGGCAACCCGCCCAATCGCTTTGAGAAGATTCGATTGGAGCGGGATGAGGATTGGAATCCCGGCGAGGATCCCTCGCCGAAAACCCAGTTTCTGCGCGATCTTTCCCAGAGCATCATCAGTTTCAACGACAGTCCCGATATTCCGTTCCGTGCCAGCCTGAACGTTTACCGGGGTTGCGAGCACGGGTGTTCATATTGCTATGCCCGCAACACCCATGAGTATTTGGGGTTCTCAGCCGGCCTGGATTTCGAGACGAAAATCATGGTCAAGGAAAATGCGCCCGATCTGCTCCGGCGCGAACTGTCGTCGCCCAAATGGAAACCGCAATCGCTGGCCATGAGCGGCGTGACCGATTGCTACCAGCCCATTGAGCGCCGGCTGCAATTGACACGCCGATGCCTGGCCGGTTTGGCCGAGTTCAGGAATCCGGTCAGCATCATCACCAAAAATTACCTGGTCACGCAGGATATTGATCTGCTGCGGGAACTGGCGGCGCACCATGCGGTGACGGTTCATCTTTCCATCAATTCGCTTGACAGCGACCTGGCCCGCAAACTGGAACCGCGGGCGGCATCGCCCAACTTGCGGCTGGCGGCGGTGGAGGCTTTGGCGAAGGCGGGCGTGCCGGTCGGTGTGCTGGTGGCCCCGGTCATCCCGGCTCTGAACGACCACGAGATGCCGTCGGTCCTTGCTGCGGCCAAAGCCGCCGGCGCCGGGTGGGCGGACACCGAAATCCTGCGGTTGCCGCTGACGGTCGCGCCGATTTTTGAACAGTGGCTGGAGCAAAACGTTCCCGGGAAAAAGGACAAAGTGTTGAACCGCATTCGCGCCATGCGGGGCGGCAAACTCAACGATTCCCGCTTCGGCTCGCGCATGCGCGGGGAGGGGATTTTCGCGGACCAGATTTCGCAAATGTTTCATGTTGCGCGCCGCAAGGCGTGCCTGCTGGAGGATGGCCCTGAGTTGTCCACCGCCGAGTTTCGCAGGCCGGAGGGATCGCAGTTGGCGCTGGGATTTTAAGACATCAAACCAATCATGTTCAGAAAGCGCGGAAACAATTTGTTGGCGGATGTCATTATGCCGCGACGATTACTTGGCTTTATCAAATTCAAGGAGAGAAAATTGGAGTTCCGATTGATCGTTCATTCCGCAAAAGTCACGGAAAAGATCGCGCGCGATTTTTGAAAATGCCAGTGCCCCGGATGACAGCGGGGAGAACTCAAATATGGTCCAAACAGGTAAATTCGGATAAAACGCAAAGTTGAACCCCTTCGGCATTTCGTTGGCCCGGGGCGCTTTCAACCCGTGGCTGTCAAAAAAAGCTCTCATCGCTTCTTCTCTCGTCTCATCATGAATGAAAGTTACATTTGACATGATGGAGTCTGTCATATTTGAGATACACAGAGCAAGGGTTTCGTCAGTTTCGCCCGGGGAACTGATCGTCAAATGACACCCATCGGCGCGGGATTCGAAAACGATTGCAACGTATTTTTCGATATTCCCGAGCGTTTCCGTGACAGAATCATCGCGTAATACGACCGGCATTTCGGGTGGCGCAACCCCCTTGGGAAGTTTTCGGAGCCAGGCTGGTTTGAACAGATCGGTCAGGTCTTTGCAGCCGGGGGGCAGTTGAATGCTCCGTTTGTTGTAGTTGACGAATTCCGACATAGGCTTCCTGTTGCTGGCACTGTAAGCCAGAACCGGGCCGGTTTCCAGAACATAAGATACAGCAGTGTGTTTCTCCGGCAGCCTCACATCAACTCACGCGCCCGCGCCCTGGCTTCATCCAGAAATGCCGCCAGCAACGGCGTCATCTTGCGGCGCCACAACGCGCCGATCAGCACCGGCGGAAATCCCGGCAGCGGTAGCGCGCGCACTTTCGGCGAAAGCGCTTTCTTGGGGACCGCCACTGACAAGCCGACACCGAGTCCGCTCGCCACATAATTCTCAATCATATCCGTCGAACTGGCCTCGATGGCCGGAAACCACTCCACGCCGAGCTTGCTGAGTTGCGACTGAAAATCCTTGGAGAGCGTTTCGCCCGCCGGCAGGCAGATGAGCGCTTCGTCAATCTTGTCGCGCCGCCACAATTCCTCCGCCGACTTTACACGGCTGCTTTTTTCCACCAGCAAAACCAGCGGCAGTTCCATCAACACCAAAGAATGAAATCCGGCCGGCGTCTTCCGCTCGATCAAGGTGATGACCAAATCCACTTCGTCCTTTTCCAACAGGGCCTCCAGTTGCGCCTGATAATCGTCGCGCAGCGAAATCTTCAGGCCGGCAAATTTTTTGCGCACATTTTGCAGCAACTGCGGCAGGTGGTCGCGCAGCACAATGGTCGAGGCGCCAATCCGGAAATGCCGCGCCCGCCCGCCCTGAAATTCGGCCGCCATTTTATCGAGGTTGGAAAAAAACGGGCGGATGAAGTCGTAGAGTTTTTCGCCGGGCGGCGTCAGCGCGAAGGGCCGGCGTTGAAAAAGCGTCACACCCAAAAACTCCTCCAGTTGCGCCACCTGCGCGCTCACCGCCGGCTGCTGGATGCCGTAGGGGATGTTCCGCACCGCCGCCATGATGCCGCCGTGCCGGGCAACGTAATAAAACAGTTCGAGGTGATGAACGTTCATTGAGCCAAACGATGTTGATGAAAGTATTATCAATTAACGCCCCGCCCGCAAGCAGTGTTAATGTGCGGACAAGCAAACAGAAGATATATGAAACTCGTCGCCGCAGAAAAAATTCATCAGACCGGCCTGGTCGCGGACCACCGGCGGCAAACGGCTTTAACTTTTGGCCTCGCTTTTCAGGAACCAGAAACACTCGGCCATCAAAATGAAAAACACCGCATCCCCCACGCCGAACAGCGTGGCGAAGGCGATGTGCGGAAGGTTGCCCTGGGACCAGTAATAGAACGCCGTGGCCGAATAGGCCAGTTTGTAAAGCGTGCCGACGAGGATCAAATCCGCGTTCCGCCGCAAATCACCCCGCGCAATCAGGAAATAAGCGACGCCAATGACCAGGACGAACGCGCCCAACAACGCGAGATAACCGCCGAAGGCCGGCAGTTTTTCGCTGATGCCCAGCGCGGCAAATGCCCGGGCGGGGAAAAAGGAGAACGTGAGGCCGAGGAGAACGTCGTAAACCGCGGCGATGGCGAACAGGCTTCGATAATACTTTTCTCTGGTTGGATTCATAGGATAAGTCTATAGAATAAAGAATCACTAATCAAATGCAATCTAATGCAAATCTTCTTTTGGCCTGGGTGTGCCTTTTGCTCGGCTTTGTCTCCGGCATGGTGCTCGGCCTGTTTTTTCACGGCGAAAACTGGCTCGGCGGCTACGGCAGTTTCAAACGCCGAATGTACCGGCTCGGCCACATTTCGTTCTTTGGCCTCGGCACGGTGAATTTGCTGTTTTGCCTGACCGTGCAAAACTTTTCGCTGAGGGGCGCGCTCATCCACTTCGCCTCGCTGGCTTTCATCGTCGGCGCCATTGCCATGCCGCTGTGCTGCCTGGCCATGGCGCATTTCCCGAAGGCCCGGATGTTCTTTGCCGTGCCGGTAATCAGCCTGCTCACCGGCGGAGTCCTGACCCTGATCGAGGTTGCAAAATTATGAACACAAAAAAACGCATCGGCTTCATCGCCATGAGCGGTGTGCGCGCGCACAACGAAGAACTGACCAAACTGGGCCTCACCCTGCCCGGCTTCGTGGACCGCAACAAAATCATCGCCTCGCTGCCCAGCCTTGGCCTGCTCACGCTGGCCGGATTGACGCCGGGGAAATTCGATGTTGAGTATCACGAAATCGCCGACTTGAAGAAGCTGCCCGAACTGCCGACGCATTTCGACCTCGTCGCCATCAGCACGTTCACGGCGCAGTTGAAGGAGGCTTACGAAGTCGCGGATTATTTCCGCGCCAGGGGAATATGGGTGGTGATGGGCGGCATCACCGTCAGTTGTTTGCCGGAGGAAGCCAGGGAACATTGCCACAGCGTCGTCATCGGCGAAGGGGAACCGCTCTGGCCGGAGGTGCTGCGCGACTTCGAGAGCGGGAGCCTGAAGCCGATCTACGCCGCCAAGCCTCCGGGCCGGTTCGATCTCGCCGCCGCGCCCATGCCGCGGTTCGATTTGTTGGACCCTGGCAAATACAACCGCCTCACCGTCCAAACCAGCCGGGGCTGCCCGCACCAATGCGAATTTTGCGCCAGTTCGATATTGTTGACACCGCGCTACAAGGTGAAGCCGGTGGAAAAAGTCATCGCCGAAATCCGCGCGGTCAAAAATATCTGGCCGCGCCCGTTCATCGAATTCGCCGATGACAACAGCTTCGTCCATCCCGAACATTACAAAAAGCTGTTGCGCGAACTCGCCCGGGAAAACGTCCGCTGGTTCACCGAGGCGGACGTGCGCGTGGCCGCGGACGACGATCTGCTCGGCCTCATCCGCGACTCCGGCTGTCAGCAGGTTCTCATCGGTCTTGAGAGCCCGCGCCACGCCAGTCTCGACGGCATCGAGTTGAAGAACAATTGGAAGGCCGGCCGTCACGAAGGCTACAAGGCCGCCATTGCAAAAATCCAATCCTACGGCATCACCGTCAACGGCTGCTTCATTCTCGGCCTCGATGCCGACACGCCGGACGTTTTCGACGACGTGCTCGCGTTCGTGCGCGATTCCGGACTTTATGAGGTGCAGGTCACATTCCTCACCGCGTTCCCCGGCACGCCGCTGTTTCACCGCCTTGGGCAGGAAGGCCGCATCATCCGCGACAAGGCATGGGAGCTTTGCACGCTGTTCGACATCAATTTTCAGCCGAAGAACATGAGCGTCGCCGAATTGCAGGCCGGCTTTCTCGGTTTGGTAAAGCAACTGTATTCCAACGAGGAAACCCGGCAGCGCCGCGCGCAATTCAAACGCATGTTGAAAACCTCGCCGAACTTTGGCCGGCGCGCGGCGCGGCGCGAACAAATGCTCGCCGCATGAAATTATGATGGATCGTGGAGACGATTCGGTTCAAAACGCCATGACAACCCGGAAATGCACATGAAACGCACCGACATTCAGAAACTTCGCGACGCCGGCCTTATCACCGATGAGCAGCAGCAGCGCATCATCCTGCATTTCAATCTCAAGGAGGATGGCGGGAATAAATTCCTGGCCATCGTTTCCATCTTCGGCGCGGTGCTCATCGCGGCGGGAATTGTCCTGCTGATTTCCGCGCATTGGAACGAGATTCCGCGCGGTGTGAAAATCGCCGTTGGAATTTTGCTGATGCTTGGCGCGCACGGTGGCGGCTGGTGGCTGCGCGAAGTGCAGGGCAAATATCGCCAGACCGGCGAGGCGCTGCACCTGGTCGGCTCCTGTCTGTTCCTGGCGAACATCGCGCTGCTCGGCCAGATTTACAACCTCGTCTCGCGCCCGCCGAATGCGTTTCTGCTGTGGTGGATCGGCATCGCCGCCCTGCCGTGGCTGCTGCGGTCGAAGGCGCAACTTGTTTTGCTGCTGCTCGCGTTCGGAGTCTGGTTCGGTCTCGAAGTCAACGACGGCGGCAGTTGGATTCATTGCGAATCGACCCGGCAGGTGTTGCTCTATGCGCTGCTCGGCCTGGTTTATCTCGGCGCGGGTTATTGTTTGCGTGGCACGAATTTTTCTGAATTTGCCGGGGTGACCGAAAAACTCGGCCTGCTCGCTTTCTTGTCCTTCGTCTATCCGCTGGCGTGGAAGGATTTCTTCGGCTGGGAAAATCCCGAAATCCGCCAATGGTTCTTCCCCGCGCTGGGCGCGTTCGCCCTCCTGCTGTTGGCGGTGGGCATCAAGAATCTCACCGCGCTCACGAGGCAATGGCGCTGGACGTGGTTCGCCGCGTTGCTCGGCATGACGATATTCATGGCGACGGTCTGGTTCGGCTGCTGGGAAATCAACAATACCGCCAGCCTCCGCCATTTTTACAGGGGCGAATCGTGGTGCTATTACGGCGGCACCATCGCGCTGTTCGTGTTTTGCCTGCTGCAAATCCAGATCGGCCTGCGGGATAGCTCGCCGTTTCTGGTGAATCTCGGCGTCGTCTTCATCGCGCTCGACATCCTCGCGGCCTACTGCGATTTGTTCGGATCAATGACGCGGACGGGCGTGATGTTTTTGATTTCGGGCATTTTCTTGATTGTATTCGGCGTTTATCTCGAAAAGAAACGCCGGGCCTTGATGAAACAAATCAAATTGCAAAATACAGGAGCAACAATATGAAAAATCCAATTACAGCAATGAGTTCGTTCCGCGCGGCGGCCAGGCCAATGTCAATGGTCCTGCTCGCCTTGAGCGTGTGTCGTTTCCCGGTTGCCGCCGCGCCGCAATCCAGCCTTGCGCCGGAGCAGCAGAAGCGGCTCGAGTTGATGAAATCCAAAGGGCCGGACGCCTCGCTGACGATCCTCCCCGTGCGCCTGGCGGGGAAACCCTGGGATCGCGTGACCGAGGTGGTCGGCGTTCTTCTCGAACAGCAGGGATTGAGAAACATTGAGCTTGGGAAAACCCCGTTCACGCCGGCTGAGACGAATTTGGAAAGTTTGGCCGCCGACGTCGGCGCGTTCGTGAAGACAAATCCGATCACCACCGGCTACGCGCTTTACGCCGAATACAATGGCAACCGGCAAACCGGCTTGAATGAACTGCGCGCGGTCGTCGTGGATCAAGCCGGCGCGGTGGTCTGGACGGACCGTCAGACGCCGCAAGACGAAGCGTTCAAGAAACTGGAACATGTGGAGCCGATGACGATGTCCGTTCTGCTCGTCGAACGGCTGGGTCCGCAACTCGGCCTCAACGAAGAAACCGCCAAGGCGGCCAAGCAGGGCAGGATGGCGGCCATCCTGGATGAACGGAGCGGCCTGCCGCCCGGCAATGAAACGGCCGCCCTTCCCGAACGCCAGAAGGCTATGAAACTAGCGCTGCCCGGCGCGACCCTGCTGGTTTATCCGGCGCGGATGGGCGGGAACAAAAACTGCGTCCCCAGCGCGGCCAACGTCGTGCGGCTGCTCAATCAGTCGGGTTTGTGCAAAGCCGTTCAGGCCGATCAGGCGATTCTCCTCAAAGCTTCAATGGCCGACCCGAACGAGCTGAAGGGACTGTGGAATCTGGCGCGCGAATTCCGGACGTTTGTCCGGGCCAATCCGCCCGCCACTGACTACGCCCTTTACGCGGACTACGGTTTCAATCCCAAAAACTCCGAACAGGGTTTCGTGCATTTTGTCGTATGCGACCGCAAGGGCGAGTGGGTCATCGTGGACATGCAAAACTCGCATCATCCCGATTACCAGAGCATCGGGATCATTTCCAGCGACCGTTGCGACCAACTCCTCGTCAAACGTCTGACAGGATACCTGAAATGAAACTGAAAATCCTTCTCCTCGTCCTCGCCCTGCAAAGCGCATGGCTGCTCGCAACGGTCGTCGTGCAGGAACGCGCGCTGGCCTCGGGCAAAATCATCCTGCTGGAAACCCGCCGCGTGGACCCGCGCGACGTGCTGCGCGGCGACTATTTGATTTTGAATTACAAGATCAGCGACGTGCCGGCGAAACTCTTTTCACCGCCGGTGACGAAGGATTTGCCCATCGGCGCAAAAATCTTCGTCGCGCTCGCGCCGGGAACGAACGGGTTTTACGAAGTCACCCGCGCCAGCACCAACGACTTCGTACCGGCGGCGGGCGAAGTGTTGCTGCGCGGCAAAAGCGCCTACGCCTGGTGGAACTGGAACGCGACAAATTCAATCCACGTTGAATACGGCATCGAAAATTATTTTGTCGCCGAAGGCACGGGCAATCCGGCCGGCAAGCTCACCGTGCAAACGGTCGTGCCCGAGACCGGCCGCGCGACCATCCAGCAAGTTTTTGTTGACGGAAAACCGTACGCGGAGGTTATGAAAGATTCCGCCGCCCGCCACTAACTGGCCGTGCGAACTGTGGTTATTTAAGTCGATTTCGAGAAAAGCATGGTTAGGCACGAAAACGCATGAAAAGGTTTGAAACTTGTCATGCAACCGTCATGCGGCCATAAAGTCGCTAAGTTGCCCTCATAAAACTCACTAAAGGGCATTTAACGGCGCACGACAGCTTCAATTTTTAGCGTCTGCTAATGGTCGGTGATGCCATCTGCTAAATTGTTGTGTGCTGACATTCGAGCAAACTCCGCTTCCGTCTATCCCATGTAGGCTACCGTCTGGCATTTGTACAACGCAGAGGATGTCATGGCTGGGAACGTGGACACTTTCGGTCGTCAAAAAGACGTTGGACTGAGCGACAAAGCTGGGGAAAACCCTGCTGTCGCCGTCAACGGTGTAGTATTGCAGCATAGACAACCTCGCGGGTTCAATGACGAGTGTTGCGATGACTGATTTATTCGTAAGACCTGTTGGCTGAATCGTAAGCTCGTTCGCTTGAGTAAAAACCTGCTTCAAGGCGAATTCCACTGAACCGACCATGCTGCGCCGTGCGGTTGCGCCGATGTGATGGCTCACCATTATCAATGCCACAAGCATCAAGCACACGAATGACGTAATCACCGTAATATCAAACCTGTTGTATCGCATTTAGCCCTCTGTGAATCAGACTAACCCTCAATTCCAGACGCCACAATGTGAAAAACCATCCAAAACTTCCCTGATTTGTTAAAATCTCAGCCCCCGCGAGTCCCAAACCGCCGGACTGGGGAACAACAAAACAGGGGCGATTTCGATTGACGGTGAGTGCTCTATTTGCTAGAAACTCCACAGGCCGTATCGGGCGCTTCATGGCAGAGCCGAGGTAATTTATGTGGGCCGCGCAGGTGGCTCCGTGCAGGTGCATGCAGGTGTCAGTTCTCACTTTTTAAACTCTCTGTTTTCTATTGGCTCCGGCAAACTCGCTGCGCAATTGGTGGAGAAGGAGCATAACTTTGGCGCCCGCCGCGCGAAGTCCTCGAATTTCCCGCCTGAAAACGTTGAAATCTCGGTCATCCATGACTGGCCTTTGAGCGGGATGGAAGCGCCGGTCCAAAAGCCAATTTCCTTTCCTGACCTTGCAGTGGTATTCCCGAGAGTTGCGCATTTTTGGCAAAAATTTCCGAACAGTCCGAATGACAAATGACAAATTCTCAATGACAAATTTTCAATTCAGACTCAGCGCCTTGGTTGCGCCTCTGCCGCGTTGCGCCTTCGCGTCTTCGCATCTTCCTGTCCGCCGCAGCTTCAGCGAAGGGGGATGCGTTAAAATCTTGCTGCATGGCTACGGCTTAAAATGGCTCCAGGCGGTTCAATGTGGAGGGCATCAGAGTGTCTGCGGCGTCCCGCCGCAGAACCGCCCTGACATCGGCAGACCGGCACCACAAAGATGGTCAAAATTAGCCACAAAGGTAATCAAGGACAAAAAGGGGTAACATGTTACTGGTTTGTAGCTCGTGGTGTTACCGGCTAAGTCGTTGACTATCAACACTTGTTACCGTGTTACCGATTTTCTGGACCTATCTATCAATCTTGTGTTTCCTGCGCTTTTTAGCGTCTTGGCAACTTTGCGTCTTTGCGTTAAAGTCGGGAATGCGCTAATCTGGCGGCGGCTTTTGTGCCCCTGTACCTCAAATGGATAGAGGAGCGGTTTCCTAAACCGTCCATCCCGGTTCAATTCCGGGCGGGGGTACCACTCAAAAATGACCAATGTCCAAGCACGAATGCCCAATTAATGACGAAGCTCGAATGACGAAGTTTCATCATTGGATCATTTGAGCATTGACCCCTAAAGCTTTCGGGGTTGATTGGTCATTGGGATTTCGTCATTCGTCATTTCCCCCGGCAAAATGCCCTGCGCCCCCGCGAAAGTAAAAAGTCATGGTTGATCCTGGACTTCAGCCAAAACACGAAACGAATGCATCCACGGATCAAACCGGCAGATGCCCTGGTAGTCGCATTTGTCGCAGGCCCGTTCCCGGCCTTTCTGGAATGGATTCAGTCCGATTTCGCCGCTGTAAATCTCCCGTCCCATGCGCACGAGTTGCGCCTCGACCTGGTCCAGCAGTTGCCGGAACTGCGCCGACGGCATCAAATCCGTATTGCTGGCCGTGGGTTCGCCGTCCTTTTTCAGCTTGAATTTAAACTGCGTGCCCTGGGGCAGGCCGCGGTTGTCCAAATGGCGCAACGCCGCAAAATCAAAGCGCCCCGAATGCTGGTAGCGCGACTGCCGCACGGCCTCCCGTTCGCGCAGGACGTCGGAGCGGGTTTGGCCGCGCTCGAATTGGCCGCGCAAATTGACGTAAAAAACGCCGGCCGGAATCAACCGCGCCGCGTCAAAGGTCTTTATCGGATCGGCCAGATGGCGCAGCACGCTCAAATAAGCCGCCAACTGCAATTGCAGGCCGTGCGCCATCTTCACCTTGTCCAGCTTGCGCGCGCCGGATTTATAATCGACAACGACGGCCAGCGCTTCGTCCCCTCCGCCGGGGCGGCAAAGATCGATCCGGTCAATGATGCCGCGAAAGAGCAGGCGGCGCCCCCCGCCCAAATCCAGTTCCCAGGCGGGCAGCCTGGCGTTGCCCGTGCCAAAGCCCAACTCCGCCTCCCGCGGATCGAATTCATATTGACTCATCCATTGCACCATGGCGGCGACGAAATCCTGCAACGACCCGGCCAGAATCCGGGCGGAGAAGCGCGACTGGGCGCTGGAATCCATCAAGCCATCCCGGAAACTCGGGGCCATTTCGGCCACAATCCCGCCCATGCGTTGCCGCGCCTCGCCGGGGGTGATGTCGCGCCAGCGCTTGTTCTCCGACTGCAACTGTTGATGAAAGCGGGCCAGCGCCTCGTGTTGGAAGCTGCCCCGCTCTTTCACGTCCAATTCAAAAAACTGCCGTTCCTCCGCCCGCAATCCTGAATGGACGAAAAACTGGAACGAGCAGGCCGCGAATTGCTCCAACCGGCTCACCGAAGTGTGCAGGGCCGGGCCATGCAGTTGCGCGGCCAGCTCCGGGGAAAGCTGTTCCGGCTCGAGTTGCGCCTGGAACGATTTCAACTGGCCGCGCAGCGGGGCAAACATCGGCCACGCCAGCAGTTCCCTGGTCAACGGGCCGGCCTCCTGGTCCGCCACCAGCCTTCCCGCCAGCTCGCACGGATGCTCCGCCCGTGTCCAATCCGGCGGGGAAAAGTTCTCGATCTCCAAATTTGAAAAAAGACTTTTGAGCCGGGAAATGAACCAGGACGGATTAAGCGGCTGATCGTCGCCATCGCGCCGGGCGCACGAAACGACCAGGCGCCGGCTGGAACGCGTGCAGGCGATGTAACCAAAAAACTGTTCGCGGCTCAAAAATTCCCGGGTGTCATGGCCGAGGGGCGTCCCGCTCTGCTTGAGTTCTTCGCGGTCGGGTTCGTTCAGCAAATGGCCGGAGGAAGGCGGGGCCGGGAAAATCTTCTCGTTGACGCCGAGCAGGAGGGCGAGCTTCAACTCCGGATTGCGGGAGCGGTCTATGGCGCCGATCAACACCTGGTCCATGACCGGCGGAATGACGCCGATGGACAATCCGCTCAAGCCGGCTTCGAGGATGGGCAGCCAGTCGGGCAACGGCAAAGATTCCCCGGCGAAGGCCAGCGCCAAATCATCCAGCCACGCATTCATTTGCTGCCAAACCGTGGCATGCACCGCCGCGCCGGACCGGCCGGGCGCGCCGCTCCAGGTCTCCAGCTTTTTCTCCACTCCCAAATCGCGCCAGAGTTCGCGCAGGGCCAGCGCCAGTTGCGCGCCGTTGGGGGCGAACAAACCGCCGGACGACACGGCATTCCTGAATCTGGCAAAGGGCGCGATCCAGGACGCGCGCCGCCGCTCGGCCCAACGGAGTTCTTCCGCGTCGATGCGGAATGGCGCAAACCATGCCTCCCCTTTCCAGCCGCGCTCCAATGCCGCGTTTTCCAATTGATCAACGGCGGCGTCATCATCGGAAACCAGCCCGGATTTGAGCGCGCCGAACCAATCGTCGTGTTGCCAGCCGCGGGCCACCGCGCGCAATGAGCTGCGCGTCAATTCGGCCAGCGGATGGTGCGCAACCGGTTCCCGGCGATCGAGAAAGAACGGAATCTGGTAACGGGCAAAGACGCGCCGCAAATCATCGTGGTAGCCATCCATGCGGCGCAGCAAGACCGCCGCTTCGCGAAACCGGCCGCCGGCGCGCACAAACGCCAGAATCTCGCGCGCGGCCAAAACGGCTTCCGTCGCCGCCGTGTCACAAACAGCGACGCGCAATGACAGCCCCAAAGAGGCCGCGGCTTCGCCGCCTGAAAAATCTTTCGGCTGGGCCCAGTGTTCTTCGAGATGCCGCAAAACCGGGCTGGCGGCGAAGCGGCCCGCCGGACTGTTGCGTGGCAAAACGTCCACGCTCAACTGCGCGCCGGGCAGCGCCGAAAACCTGGCCCAACATTGACGCCAGGTCCGGCCAATGCCCGACCAAATGGACAACCAGGAAGTTTCCGCATCCGTCCGCTCCCGATCCAGGCAAAAGGCCAGCGTCAATTTTTGGCACAATGGGGCCAGGGCGGACAGCAGGGCCAATTCCTGCGGGGTCATTTCGGCGAAGCCGTCGAGCCACAGGGCGGAGATGAAGGTGAACTTTGCGGCAATTTTCCCGAGGGCGTGCGCGGCCAAATCCAGGAGGCAATCGGCGTCCTGCAAATTATTCTTGCGAAGCCACTCCAGATAATCGCCCAGCAACAACGAAAGATCACGCAGCTTGCGCCGCAACGACCCGGCCAGACCGGGACGCGACGCCAAATCGAGCAGCGCGGCGGGGGAAAGTTGGTGCCGCTGCAACTCGCGCAATTCCAGGCTGAGCTGGCGCGCGAAACCGGCCAATCCGGCGCTGGCATGGAAAATCTGCAAGTCCTTGCGGCGTCGGGTGAGCAGGGCGTGCAAGACCATGGTTCGACCGTCTTCGGAGAGCAACGGCGGCGGCGGCTGATGCAATTGATCGAGAACGAACTCCGCCAGGCGTTCAAAGGAAAGAATATGCAGCCGCGTATAACCGGGCAAAGCCGGATCGGCCAGGAGTTGGCGTTCCAACTGGAAGGTCGCTTGTTTTGGCGCGAGCAAAATCAGCGGCGGCCCCTGGGGCTCGGCGAGCAGGGCCTGGCGAATTTCTTCAAGGCACAGGAACGTTTTTCCCGTGCCAGCGGGACCGAGAAGAAATCGTGCTTGCACCCTTCCTTTGTCGCGCAAAACAGGCGAAGGGTAAAGGAAGAAGGATTTCCCATTTTTCCGTTCGCTCATGCGATTTTTTTCGACGTTCGGCATCCGAACTGCTACCATTTAAGCTAATCTAGATGAGTTGGAACAAGATCAGTTTGATCGGCATGGGCTTGATGGGCGGTTCGCTCGCTTTGGCTGTGAAGCAAAAGGAATTGGCCCTCCAGGTCCACGCCTTCGTCCGCCGCGATTCCAGCATCGCGGAAGGCAGAAGAATGGCCATTGCCGATGTCATCACGCGCGACTTGAAGGAGGCGGTGCTGGGGGCTGACCTGATCGTTTTATGCACACCATTGTCGCAAATGAAGGCATTGACCGTGCAGATGCAGCCCCACCTCAAGCCCGGCGCTGTCGTGACCGACGTGGGCAGCGCCAAAAGCGCCATCGTGCAGGAACTCGAACCCATTATCCATGCCGCCAGAGCTTGTTTTGTCGGCAGTCATCCCATGGCCGGATCGGAGAAGACCGGCCTGGCCTCGGCCCGCGCCGATTTGTTTCGCAACGCCATCTGCCTGGTCACTCCGGGAGTTCATGCTTCGGCGGACGCCATTTGCGCGGTGCAAAATTTTTGGAAGGCCGTGGGCGGATGGCCCATACGAATGACCCCTGATCTGCACGACGATTTGGTCAGCCGCTCGAGCCATCTGCCGCATGTGGTCGCGGCCGAACTGGCCAATTATGTGCTCAGCCCGGCGCATCCCAGGGAACAGGCCTTGGTCTGCGCCAACGGGTTCAAGGACACGACCCGCATCGCGGCCAGCTCCCCCGAAATGTGGCGCGACATCGTGTTGGCCAACCGCAAAAACCTGGGCCGTGTGCTCGGCGTTTTTATTGAAGACCTGCAGGAATTTCAACTGGCCCTTGAACGCGAGGATGTCAAAGCCGTCGAGGAGTTTTTCGCCAAAGCCAAACAGCGCCGCGATCAATGGCGCGCCCACGCGCCCACAACCTCCTCGGAATGAAAAATCCGATTTCCGGTGGGGCGAAACTCGGCGCGCCATAGCCTTCGGCGACGGCGGGCGTCGGGCCGTGACCCTGCTTTTGACTTTCTTTCAACCTCCTCGGAATGAAAATGAGGAGTGACCGGCGACGGAGAGCGCATCCTGATATTCGGCATCCAAAGGAGGCTTGCGGCTCGTTCGCCGCCCTTTTAAACTGGGGAAACCATGCTCCATCGCACACTCCTTCCTGGCATACTCCTGATGACCCTGGCTCTTCCCCTTCCGGCCGCCGAATCGACTGCGGCCTCTTCTGGCGTTCCGCAGGTCACAATCGATTGGACGAAGACGATCCTCGTCTCCCGCTCGACGCCGACCTTGCAGGTGGTGGTGAACCCGCCGCTGCGGCGCGGATCGTCGATTCACGACACGGTCTTTGCCGCCTTGCGCGACCTGGGCGCGGATAATGTGCGCTATGTGCCGTGGCTGCCCTACCCGAGGCTGGCCGTGTCGGAACTGGAACCGCCGACCGCGACCCGGACCTCGTGGGACTTCAGCCTGATCGATCCGATGACGCTCGATTTTCTCGACGCAACCAAGGGCCACTCGACAATTCTCAATTTCAGCACGATTCCGGCGTGGCTTTTCAAGACTCCACAACCGGTGACTTACCCAGCCGACCCGAACCAGCCTTACTGGAAATACACGCAGGGCACGGAACTGAAGGACCCGACAATGAAGGACCTCGGCGATTACTACGCCCGGCTGGTCGGCTGGTATGGCCAGGGCGGTTTCACCGACGAGCTGGGGGTTCGCCACAACTCGGGCTGCCATTATGACATCCCGTGGTGGGAAGTCCTGAACGAGCCGGATTTCGAGCACAAGATGACACCGCAGGAATACACGGAACGCTACGACGCGATCGTCAGCGCGATGCACAAGGTCTCGCCGCAAACGAAATTTGTGGGCCTGGCTTTGGCCAAAGCCGGCATCTTTGCTTACTACGAATATTTTCTCGATCCGAAAAATCACCGGCCTGGCATTCCGCTGGATATGATTTCCTATCACTTCTATGCGGAACCCGAAAAAGGAACCACTGCAACCAACCCCGGCACCTGGCATTTCTGTGAGCAGGCGGACAGGTTTCTCGACACCGTCCGCAAGATCGAGAGCATCCGCCAGCGGCTGAGTCCCTTCACGCAAACGGACATCAACGAGCTCGGGGTCATTGCGCCCGACGAAAGCTGGAAGAATTTGCCGGTTTACTGGAACGCGGCGGGGGCGATGTACGCCTATCTCTATATGGAACTGGGCAAGCTGGGCATTGAGAATATCGGCGAGTCGCAACTCGTCGGCTATCCGACCCAGTACCCGAGCGTGAGCATGGTCAACTGGGAGACGGGCAAACCGAATGCGCGCTTCCGGGTCCTGGAACTGCTCAAGCATCACTTCGGCCCCGGCGATACGCTGGTCCCCACCCAGGTCGCCGTCCCGGACGTTGCCGCCCAAGCCTGTCGCACTGCCGCCGGACGGAAATTGCTCCTGGTCAACAAGCGGAACGCGGCGGTCGGCGTGGATCTCCCGCCCGAGGCGGCGGGCGCGCGGATGGATGTCGTGGATGCCTCGACCGGGGAGAATCCGGCGCAAAGCTGCACGGTGTTGGGGACGCGGGTGACGCTGGCCCCGTTTGCCGTGGCGGTGATTTCCACGGCGGCCCCATGATTGGGCGTGCTGAATTGGCAGGGATTGGGAGTAAGATTAGGATTGGGAACCAATGACGGTGAGGGATTGCATTTTCCCGCCCCCATCCTCCATCATGAGCGTATTCTGATGCTGCCTGACTTGATCGAAATAGCGCCTTTGCCTGCAATGGTTTCCGCCGCGATTACGGTGCCGGGATCCAAGAGCCTCACGAACCGCGCCCTGGTTCTCGCCGCACTGGCCGATGGCGAAATCAAGTTGCGCGGCGCGCTCTGGAGCGAGGATACGCAGATCATGACCGCGGCCCTGCAAGGCCTCGGTTTTGACATCACGGTCGCGCCGGACGACCGGGAAATTTGCAATCGAACGATTCACATTCGCGGGCTGGGCGGGAAAATTCCCAATGGCGGCCTGCCCGGCAAACCGCTGGAGTTGTTTGTCGGCAATGCCGGCACGGCCGCCCGATTTTTGGCGGCGCTGGTTTGTTTGGGCCACGGCGGTTATCGTCTGCACGGCACGGACCGCATGCACGAGAGGCCCCAAGCCGCCCTGTTTCAGGCCCTGCGCGAACTGGGTTATCGCATCGAATCGGCCAACGACCAGTTGCCGGCGCTGATTTTTGGCGCGGGACCGCGCGAGGCGGTTTGCCATGTGTCCATCGAGGAAAGCTCGCAATTTGCCTCCGCCCTGCTCCTCTGCGCCCGGCCCGGCCGCTGGAAACCGAAGCTGGCGGGAGCCTCCGCGGAAGAAGCCGCTTACCTGGCCATGACCCGCCGGCTGATTGATGCCTTTCCACTGCATGGCGGGGAGTTTCAAATCGAGGCCGACGCTTCCAGCGCCAGCTATTTTTGCGCGGCCAACTGGCTGCTGCGCAGCCGGATTGAGATCAGGGCGTTCCCGGCGACCGACTGGCAAATTGACGCGGCGTTTCCGAAATATCTGCCGTTGCCGGGCGAGATTTCCCGCCGGAGCCAGCTCGGCGACAGCATCATGACGGCGGCGATTCTCGCGCCCTTCGCCAGCGGCCCGACAAAATTCACGGACCTGGAGCGGTTGCGGGTGCAGGAGTGCGAGCGGGTGGCGGCGTTGCGGACGGAGTTGACCCGGTGCGGCGTCAAAGTCGTCGAGCAGGGCCAGACCTTGACGGTTTTTCCCTCGGCGGGAAGGATGCACGGAGCGGAGATTGAAACTTACGAGGACCATCGCATGGCCATGTGCTTTGCCATCCTGGGCTTGAAAATTCCCGGGATAAAACTTAAGAATCCAGGGTGCGTGAAGAAAACGTTCCCGGATTTCTTTCAAAAGCTGGCCGCACCGCCCCCGGCCGGCCTGGGCGCAACGATTCTGCACCCGCAAACAGGCCGTCCTTTGGCCGGAGAGGAATTGTTTGCCGGTTAGCGGCCCTTTTGATACATGAACAACCATATTGTCATAGCCATTGACGGCGCCAGCGCCAGCGGCAAAAGCACCAACGCCAAAAATGTGGCGCGCGCGCTGGGCTTTATCCATGTCGATACCGGCGCGATGTATCGAACGCTGGCCTGGTATTGCCTGAAAGAGGGCGTTGATGTGCGTGATGCCCAAGCGGTCGCGGCCCTGTGCGACCAGTGGAACGCGACCCTGAATTGTGTTGACAACGCCGTCCGCCTCCTGGTGGACGGTTATTATCCCGGAAAAGAAATTCGCACCGTGCAGGTCAGCGAAGCCACCCCGCTGGTGGCCGCGGTGCCGAAGGTGCGCGAGTGGATGAAGGAGACGCAGCGCCAATGCCTTCGATTTGGCAATCTGGTCATGGAAGGGCGCGATATTGGGACGCACGTTTTTCCCGGGGCGCAGTTCAAGTTCTACCTCGACGCCAGTCCCAGTGAGCGCGCCAAACGGCGGGCGGCGGAAGGCAGCCGGGAAAACATCGCCGCCCGCGATGAGCACGACACCAAGCGGACCGCGGCGCCGTTGAAAATCGCCCGGGACGCGGTTGTCATCAATAATTCGCAACTGACGACGGCGCAAACCAGCGCGCTGATTTTGGAGCGGGTGAGAAAAGAGCCGGCGTTCCTTTAGCGTTTGGAAACGTGTTCGACTCGTTTGCCCTATTCTTTTATGACGGTAAACTCCACTGGCTCAAAGCGCTCCAGTTTATACGCAAAACTTTGTCCGCCTTTATAAATTCTTTCGTATGCTTGAAATTCAAGCCTCACTTTGTACTGGCCCGGTTTCTTTATCTGAAAAACATGCTCAAGGTCATAAAAAGACCGACCCTCCATACTTTTTTGGCCCGCGAACACAATCTCTCCTGCCGCCGATTGCGTACCGTGAGGGGGCCTGATGCGCAGCATCTCTTCAATCGCACTTCCAGGCTGCTCGGTTGAAGGATACTTCAAGTCGAAGAAATGCTTTCCCAAATTCGTAAAAGCCCCCTGGAGCGGTATGGCATTACCGGCAGAATCAAACATTTGAACAAAAGAAAAAAACTCGTCTTTTGGAAGGTTGACCATGCAGTTTTTATTGGTCACCGTGAACCAGCCGTACTCGATAGAACTGGTACTGTACAAGATCCCGTGCGTTTTGCGTATCGAGACTTGCAGAATCAAATCATCAGAAGCCTTTGATCGGATTACTTGATAGTCAGTCAAACATTGAGCATTTACGCCGAGAGCGACAACAAGCGCAATAGTTGTCATTATTCTGTATCGCATAAAAACGTGGTTTCGTTTACTGAGGTTGGGTGTAAAATGGGAATGCATCAGAATTGTTAGGCCCTACCGGGTCCGGGGTGTTGGTGATCACAAACTGCCAGCTTGGAGGACTTCCTTGGTACGCTATTTTGCCGTCCAAGTTCCATGTTACAATTCCTAAAGTAACATAAATGCTCCCCGCAGTGCTAGTGGGTTGGAACATAATGTAATCAGTGAAATTGCCCTTTACTTCGATGGGCGATTGTGAGGCGTAAGTGCCATTCTGTGGCCCATCATTCAAACCAATATCAATGGACCCAGTATTAGGGATAACACCTTGAGGCCCTTCGTAGTTTATAGAGCCATCAAGTCTCCAGTCCGAAAAATTGAATCCACCCGGGTCTGGGCTATAGCTCAATTGGCATGTTTGAGTGATCTCCCCCAGACCGTTAACATCCGTATCGTACTCTACCGTATATGCCATCACTCCCGTAGTTGTGGCTCCAGAAGTGCCCAATTTAATTGTAGCGCCACCAAACGTGTTGGAAGTTATCTGAAAGAACCGTGGCTCCTGAATTTGACTCATAGAGACAGACGGTCTTTCAATCGCGAATCGCCCGAGCGCAGCAACGGGGACTGTTTTGCCATCGGTGAGGATTATATTTGCTTGGACGCTAACGGTTCCACCAGAGCCGTTGACATACCAGCAACTAAAGGGGCCATTTGTGGTCACATACGGACTTCCGTTATTCGTGTAAATTATGCATCCCTTTGAATTTGTAGTGGAAGAATTCACGAATTTGGCCGGAAGCGTCCAGTTGAACTGGGCGTTTACGTACGGGGCGGGCACGTTGAGGGCAAAGGTCACTTTTTGGCCTACGCAAAATGTGGGAGTATTCGTGGACAAATCAATCTGATTTGCCGTGAGCGTTACGGGTATTAGCCTCGGATTCACCGAATAGGTGTAACGCTGCCCTGGGGCCTGTGGAGTAATGTCCAGCGGCACGTTCTGTGGCAACGCAACAAAGATCCGGCCTGCGCTATCTTGCTTTGCTTTGCTCTTGTTCAAGCCGCTGTTCTTCTTCAAGTGCCTCTATCATTTGACGATTCAAGTTAGGACAATTTAGCGTGGAGAGTGTTCGTGGTACCACAGGGGGCCGGGGTCCTGTGAAGAGCTTCGCATCAACCGCTCCTCCTCTGCTGTCAGACGGGCCTCTTTGGCCAGACTGGCTGCCTGCTCCATTGTGCGAGGGTCTTGTGCGAACACTCTTTGAGTGTAGGTGACGAAAAGCTCTGCCAGTGCCCAATTTGCTTCCGGAATCGTATGCGTCTGCAGTATGTTTTCGCAATTGTGCTGCTGGTTTTCGTCGATCGCTTGCTCGTATGCAGCCCTGGCTCGGGGATCCTTGATAGTCTTGGGATCCATTCCGGAAAACCTGAGGGAAAAACGCTCGACGTTTGTCGGCCAAATCGGCGGCAAGACATTCATAGAAACTTGAAGCCACTTGTAATTTGTGATCATAATCGTTCGCACTTCCCCCAAAAAGTCCGCCAAAACCCGCGCGCGTTCCAAGCTTGGTGGAAAGGCGCGTTCCAGCCGACGGGCAATCTGCAGTTTCGACTTTATACATAAATCCGCCGCAGATGGATTGGTGGGACATTCAGTGACCAACGCGTGCTGGCATAGACCTTCTAATTGTTCGAGACGCGCGGCGTTCGTGGTGGCGAACGGTTCGAGGACTGCGCTCAACCGGTCGCTGGCTTGAAAATAAAGCGCCGAGTTCTTAGTCCGTAACGATTCAACCTCGGCGGACAGAGCCGCCAGCATGGAGATGGAGTTGGTGGTGCCGACGGCTTGGATTCGCTCTAAGATGGGTGGGGGTTCCCCGCAGGCGATTCTTCCCACACGAAAAAACCCCACTATGACGCAGAGGAACATAATGTAATATAGAGGCATCGTTTTGATAAAAATATGTTTCATAACGGTTCACGGGGTTCGCGTTGTTTGCACGCCGAGCTTCTTGACGGTCGATGTCCCGTCTGTACTATCAAGAATCTGCTGTTGCAAAAAGTTCCCAAAACTATTTGTAGTGCTTGAACCGAGCACCTGCCATATGACAGGAATATTCCAGTCGAATTCACCCGGGTACCATGGTTGAGGAAAGCTTTCAAACGCAGCATGATCCGTTGTCTGGTTGTACAGCGAAAGAGTAGTCCAATTGGTTGTGGCAGGATGCACAAGATTTGAAGCGGGAATGTTCGTAAAACAGCCGGTGACATTGATGGCTGGACAGGCAAGCTCTAGGACTTGGACGCGGGAAAACGATACATTGGTGGGGAAATAGGTAACGGCCAATACCATGCCGACCCCCTGTGTTCCGGATGGAAATGAATCGATACTGTAGATTTGGCCTTTGGCGGTCGCGGGTTCGACCACAGTAAATGGAGGAAATTGCACTTTTACGCTGCCGATTGTTGCTGACACCGTGACACTCCCCGCGTTGCCTGGCGCGGTAAGAGTGACGGATTTTCCGATGTTGGTGCTCAGAGATGCACCGCCAGAAACAGTCCAAGTTGCACTCGTAGACAGTGAAGGACTAAACCCAAGTCCGACCTGTTCACCCACACCAATCGTTGTTCTGGTCGTGTTGGTGGGGATTGTTGCCAAGCACTGCCAAACGGGGGTGTATAGCGTCGGATTAACCGAGTACGTATAACGCTGCGCTGGGGCCTGTGGAGTAATGTCCAGCGGCACGTTCTGTGGCAACGCAGCAAAGATCCGGCCTGCGCTATCTGGCGTGTTGCCGTGAACAGTGGTTTCAGCAGGTGGAATCGCATTGGAGCACCAGGTGGGATACGGACTAAAATATGGATTGAACCCCCCGCACGTTTGCCAATTCACGGCGGAGATGTCAATTTCAAACAGGTTCTGCAGTCCTGCCACTCCTTTGCCGCCGGTCTGAAGTGTCATCTGCGAGCAGATAGACTGTGTTTGATCCTCTATATAAGACTCGTAAGAAAGTGTCCAAGGGATGTGCTGGCTCCAGTCCCATTCGGCCATCTGCATACCTTTAAAAATGCAGTAGCCTTGGGCGGCGTCCACTGCGGACCAGACACTCACCTGGCCTGAATCGTAATCCCCATCACTGTCAGTATAAACCTGAGTGGCTGGACATTGATCGCAGGGCCAGGTAAACGCCCAATTCAACCAACCATCGAACTCCTCGTCGCCCGAGACACATTGATAAGCATTAGCAGTTCCACCGTTCATGTAGACATCATCCACTTGCCCCGTATCTGTTTGTTGTATTTCTCCGCCGCCGTCCAAATACTGAGTCATCGTAAACCTCTGGCGATATTGATATTCCTGCATATACCAAGCGGCTGGCTGGTCGATTTGCATCTCGGCGGAAAGGCTGTCTGGGGATGCTGGATTGCCTGGCGTGGCGTCTGGTGACGGCGCCGAGCCTGTTCTGTTGCCGTTGTTATCGGAGCTGGGAATCGCGCGCGCTTCGACCAGGGCGGTTCCGCCCGGCCCCAGCGGCACAGAATCGGCTTCCCAGTTTCCCTGGCCGTCCTGGGTGGCTTGAACTCCGTTCACCCATATCGTGTAGTTGGTCAGCACGACTGTTCCTGTCACGATGGGAATAACGTTGCGCTCAGTTCCTCCGAGCCCGCCGGGAAAATCGTCAATGGTCAATCCCGCACTGACGCTGATCGTCAGGTTGGTGGTGGAGATGTTGCCGACGGCATCCATTGCCGCAAGCGTAACATAATTTGTCCCGTCCAGAAAAGGCGCGTTTTCCACCCAGAAGAATCCATTGCGCTCGACCAAACCTTGCAGGGTGTGGGTGTGGCCGCTGGCATCGACGATTTGGGCCGTGAGACTCGCCGTGAAATCATCGAGCGAACCGCGCAGCGTAAACTCCGTACCGCTGACGTGATCGCCATTCTGCGGCCAATATACCTGGATTGCCGGCGGATTGGTTTTCCCGGAGTAGTCCAAAGTATAGGTGAAATTGGTCGTGGTGATGTTGCCTGCCATATCGGTGGCGTGGAAGGTGACAACATTGTCCCCGTTGGTCAGCGGAACATCGAAGGCTTGGAAAGTGTTGCTCGTGAAGCCACCAGCATTTGCGTCGTAGTACTGACTGAGAACCAAAACTTGCTGGTTGGTGATCAAGCCCGCCGCGTTGCTGAGGTCGAAGGTGAAACTGGACAGAGGTTCGGAACAAAAGCCTTGTAGTTCGATCATGGGCTGAGTGACTATGCCGGCGATAGGATTGGTGAGGATCAGAACCGGAGGGGTAAGAATAAGCTTGAGTTCAATTTGTTCCCATGTCTGTTGCGCAGCCTGCGGCAAGCCTTTCAGCCCCACCCAAACCGAGTGCCAGCCCTCGACGGCGCCCAAGTTGATGTCGGCGTTCGAATTGTAAGGCGTCCAAGTGGCGGCGGAGAAGTTCGTGCTGTCCACCAGCACGGCCATATACGAGGGCGCGCCGCGCGACACCGTAATCCGGGCTGTCGCGCTGCTGGTGTTGAAGTATTGGTTGGTCGCGTTGACGGCAAAGCTGATAACATTTGGGTCAAGGCTATTTTGATAGTCGTACAGAAGCGTCTTGCCGACTGTGTCCAAATCGCTGTCGAACATATCCACTGTGCCAAAGTATTCCCAAAACCACCACTCGGGGGTTTGATTTCCATTGGAAGTGATGCCCGTCCAATCGCGTGCCCATAAGAAAAGACCGTTTGTTCGATCTTGCACTTGCACCGTGAATGGCGTCGAAGTCTGATTGGTTCCCGGCCAGACTGCCTGTTCGATGTTCCAAGGAACAGGATTACTCAGCGAAGTGGCACTCCAAACCTCATAGACCAAGTCCGTCGCGTTATTGAGGGCAAATGAGACGGTGCCGTTGGTGATGCCGGTAATTTGCAGCCACAGCCCGGTAATTATATTCGGATCAATGCCATTCTGGTAGTCGTACAAAAGCGTGTTGCCGTTGACGTCCAAATTCGTGTCCGATAAGTCCACCGTCCCGAAGTACTCATAAAACCACCACTCCGGAGTATCATTTCCATTGGAAGTGATGCCCGTCCAATCCTCCGCCCACACCATGAGGTTGGGCCTGCCTTGTTCGGCGACGGTGAAGGGCATCATTTGCTGGTTGGTGGGGAATACTTCCTGCTCGATATTCCAGTTCGTCGCGCTCAAGTCGGTCGTTGACCACACCTCGTAAACGGTATCCGTTGCGTTGTTCAGATTTAATGAGACGATGGCGTTGGTGATGCCGGTAATTTGCAACCACAGCCCATCTTGAGAAACAGACGCTCCATAGGAGAAGCTTCCTCCACCGGATAGCGTCGTGCCGACGCCGCCATCGCCGGGCAGCGCAGCAAGGGCGTTGCAGGGCGTGTTGGCTTCCGCTGACACCTGCGCCCAGTAGGCCTGATAATCAATATCGCTGTCGTCGTACCAGTAATTCCCGGGCGTGCCGTCCGTAAAGAGGGAAAGTTGAGGCAATGGGTCGAATGGAGAAGGCGGAAGATTGCCCGACATGCTCCAGAAGATGCCGTTGGTTGACATCGCATCGCTCGACATTGGCTCCAAGGTTTCTGCCCGGGCGCTTAAGGCGAAGCTGTTTGTCGAAAACGACATGCTGCCAGCGTCGGAGCAATTAACCGAAGCGCGATCATCGACCCAGTACTTCCCCGGCGTGCCGTCGGTATAGAGAGGGAGTTGAGGCAATGGGTTGAATGGAGAAGGCGGGAAATTGCCCGACAGGCTCCAGAAAGTGCCGTTGGTTGAGATCGCATCGCCCGACATTGGCTCCAACGTTGCTGGCTGGGAGCGCAAGGAGAAGTTGATGCCAAAAAGAATCGCGAGCGCAATGGTTCCCTTTTTAATCGCTGTTTGCATGATTCCCTTTCATCGGTATTTTTATTTCATCCAAACCTTTTGCCCGGAGTCGAACCTAGTTCCTTTTCTTGAAAATGGTCAAGAATTTACTTGTAAATTCTCCATCCTTCTTTTGTCATTGCGAACAACAAAATAAGGTTACTTCCACTTGCATGGCATTTGATTCATAAGCAGTTGTCCGGCAATAAGTTTCTTCTCACCATGAGTCACCCGTGACTATAGAGTTACCTCCCCTCTTTTCGCCTCGCGGGCCAGGCGCGAATAGGTTTTTGTCCGGGCCAGCAGGGCCGGGTCTTCATCCAGTTCCTTCACCGTTTTGGGCAGTCGCAGCGACCAATTGTCCGGGCCGACGGTGCCGGGGGTGTTGAAGCGCATGAGTTGCCCGAAAACATCGGTGATCATGACCACGACCAGCCATGAGTTGGATTGCAGCACGGCGCGCAGATAAGCTTCATGCAACCGGCTGGTGAACTGGCGCGGCGTCTTCTCATCGTGAACTCCGGCAAAGTCCATCAAGAGACGCAGTTCGCGCCGGTTGTCCTCGACGTTCCTGCCGGCGTCGATGTTCCGCCAGTGCTCCGCCCAGGCGGCGGCCAAAGGCGGATGATCGTGTGTGCCCGGTTGGGCCAGCGAGAGACGCGGATACCGCGCCGAGTCGGCGTAGCGGCCATCCTGTTCCCGGAAGAATGAAGGAATGCGAAATCCGGGAATGCCCAGCTTTTGCAGGGTCGCCGGCATGTAATCGGGCACGACTCCGAGGTCTTCGGCCACGATGGTGGTATCGCCGGAGGCTTCGAGCACGACGCGGAGTATTTCCTCCCCTTGCTGTTGATTGGCGGCCTTGTGCTCGGATGTGTCGTCGGGAAATGGTTTGAAACCGGGCAGTCTGCCCCCCGTCCGGGCCGCCGCCTCGATTTCGTCCAGGGGCAGAAATTCCGCGTTGCGGTCCGGCGTCCACGGAAAGGAGTAAATACGAAAGAAACCCGGCGCATGATCAACGCGACAGAGGTGGAACGCTTTTTGAATGTTGCCGGCGCGCGTCCGCCACCAGTCGAAATTCCGCCGGCGCAATTCATCCCACCGATAATTCGGGATGCCCCAATTCTGCCCCCACTTTTCGGTGAAGGCATCCGCCTTGAAATACTTCTCGGGCGGCGCGCCGCCGCTCCAGTCCAGGTCAAAGAGGGCGCGGTTGGCCCAGACATCGGCGCTGCATCGCCCCGCGCCAAACGGCATGTCGCCCATGAGCCAGACTTGTTTGCTGTCGCCGTAACTTTTAAGCGCCTGCCATTGGTCGAAAGCCAACCATTGCACGTACATGAAAAAAAGCTGTTTGCGCGCCAGTTCCCCGCGCTGTTTTTCGGACAATGAGAGAAGCCAGGCGCGGGCGCCGGACGGAGTCTGATGCGCGGGCAGCCAGCGGTCCCACGCGGGCTGGTTGCCGTTCTCCTCCATCAAGACGCGAAACAGCGCGTAGTCCGCAAGCCACTCCGCGTTGTCGGCCATAAATCGGCGGAACCGGCCGGCGGATGCTGTGCCGGGGTTGAAATACCGTGTGACAAAAGTGTCAAATGCCGCCTGCAACAGCGCGCGTTTGAGGGCCTTGACTTTCGCATACTTGACCGGACCCCGGCGCAGATCCCGCAGCAGCCCGGGCCGGGCGATTTGATTGAACTTTTGCCGAGACAAGCCGGGGATGAATTGCGGCGAGACGGCGAGGGTCGCCGGATCGATGGCCAGCGAACTGATGGCGTTGTAAGGGCAGTTGTCATCGCTGGTTTCGTTGATGGGCAGCGTCTGGAAAATGTTCAGGCCATGTCCATGGCACCAATCCATCATTTGCCGGACGCCGTCGGTATCGCCGATACCGAGGTCGTCTTCCGTGCGTATGGCGAAAACCGGTTCCAAAATGCCGGCCAGCGCCTGATCCGGGCTTAATTTCATGCTAAAAACCCTCGAAACTTGAAAAAATGCCGGGTTTTTTCAATTTTTTCAATTTATCGCTTGCATCCTGGTGTGAAACCGGCCATTAATATCTCTAACAAATAAGATAATTTATAACCAACATGAACTCGACCAAAAAAACTGCGGTGAGGCTTTTCTTCAGCCTCGTGTTTATCCCCGGATCATTGTCCCTGTGCCAGGCCCAATGCGTTCTTGACCCCGGCGCGCCGGCGAAGGACGGAGGGGACTCGACCATTGGAATAATTGATGAGGGGACTCCTGCTGTTGCTGCGTCTGCCATCGTTCTGCCCGAGACGCCGACCCAGGACCTTTCAGTTGCACCGCAAGTCGTTACGCCGGAACCGTCCACGATCAGCCTGTTGCTGGCCGGTTCAGCCGTCCTGGTCAGATTCGGTTGGCGCAAGCGTTCCAATTAAGCCCTTTGCTGTTGTCCGCACCGGGCCGGTTGGTAATGGACTGCCGGCGGAGCGGCGTTTTCAGATTCCAGAATATTGGAAGTCCCGGCCAAAAGCGGCGTTTTGGTGCAATTTGGTGCTTGCTTCCTGGTGCGGAATGCGTCATAAGAGTTCATCATTATGACAACCCTTACGGAAAAAACCAAAGAAACAGCGGTGAAATTGTGCCTCAGCCTTTTGTTTGTCCTCGGATCATTATCCCTGTGCCAGGCCCAAGGTGTTCTTGGCGACGGCCACATTCCAGGACTGGACGTTCCGGGACCCGTCCCGGTCCAAAGCAGCGCGCCGACACTAAACGGATGGGAGTCCTCCGACGGCGCTGACATGGTGGAAATGGCCAATGGCGCAAGTTTTGAGATGGTGGTGAGTTTTGTGCCTTCCATCATTCCGCTCGGGACACCGGTTTCGATTGTGAGATCCGCACCCTCAATAGTGCCGGAGCCTTCCACGATCGGCCTGTTGCTGGCCGGTTCAGCGGCCCTGGTCCGATTCGGTTGGCGCAAGCGTTGCAATTAAGCCCTTTGCCTTTTTCCGCGCCGGGCGTGCTTATATTTGACTGCCGACGGGGCGGTTTTCCCGTCCGGCAAATCGCCGGCGAAGCTGTGTTTCAATTCCCGGATTTGATCGCGCAACAGCGCCGCCTTTTCAAATTCCAGATTGCTGGAAGCCTCGACCATTTGTTCCTGCAACTCGCGCAACGTCTCTGTCACATCGAAATTCCCGCCGACTTCGTTCAGGAGCAGCGCGGCCCGGGAGCGGGCGCTTTGATAGACGGCCAGACTGTCCTCGACGGCCCGGCTGACGCTGCGCGGAGTGATGTGGTGCTCCTGGTTGTAAGCCAGTTGCCTTTGCCGCCGGTATTCTGACACGGCCAGAAACTTCTGGATGCTTTGCGTCATCACGCTCGCGTAAAGTATCACTTCGCCGTTAATGTGGCGCGCCGCCCGGCCGGCGGTTTGGATGAGGCTCGTCGCGCTGCGCAGGTAGCCTTCCTTGTCCGCGTCCAGAATGGCCACGAGCGAAACTTCGGGCAGGTCCAACCCCTCGCGCAGCAGGTTGATGCCGACCAGCACATCAAAATCGCCCTTGCGCAATGCGCGCAGAACCTCCACCCGTTCAATCGCGTCAATCTCGCTGTGCAGGTAACGCACATTGATGCCCAGGTCGCGCAGGTAATCGGTCAATTCTTCCGCGGAACGTTTGGTCAGGGTGGTCACGAGGGTGCGCTCTTTGGCGTCGCTGCGCTTGCGCACTTCCTCGAGCAAATCATCAATCTGCCCCTCGAGCGGTTTGACGGTGATTTTCGGGTCCACCAATCCTGTCGGACGGACAATTTGTTCGACAATCCGGCCTTGCGACCACTGCATTTCCCGCTCGGTGGGCGTGGCGCTGACGTAGATGGTTTGGCCCTGCAAGGCCTGAAATTCCTCGAACTGCAGCGGCCGGTTGTCCAGCGCGCTGGGCAGGCGAAAACCGTGCTCGACCAACACCCCCTTGCGCGAAAGGTCCCCCGCGTGCATCCCGCCGATTTGCGGCACGGTGGCATGGCATTCGTCCACGATCAGCAGGTAATCGCCCGGGAAAAAGTCCAGCAACGTGCAGGGACGCGATCCCGGCGCGCGCGCCGCCAGGTGGCGCGAATAGTTCTCAATCCCGGAACAAAAACCCATCTCCTCCATCATTTCCAAATCGTATTCCGTCCGCATTTTGATGCGTTGCGCCTCCAGCAGTTTTCCGCGCGCTTCGAACCAGGCGATGCGTTCGCCCATTTCCCCGCGAATGGCCAGGAGGGCATCGTTGATCTTTGATTGCGGCGTGACGAATTGTTTGGCCGGGAAAATGACGACCGACTGCGGCGTATCCGTCCGTTCCCCGGTCAGCGGCTCGAAGCGGGACAGGCGCTCGATTTCCTCGCCAAAGAATTCAATGCGCAGCCCGTCTTCCGTCCAGGACGGGCGCAGTTCGACCACGTCGCCCCGCACCCGGAACTGTCCGCGCTCGAAGGCGACATCGTTGCGGGAGTACTGCAAGTCAACCAGGCGGCAGAGCAACTGGTCGCGGGAAATCTGCATGCCGACATGCACCTGTTGCACCAAGGCCTCGTAATTCTCCTTGCTGCCGATGCCGTAAATGCACGACACGCTGGCCACCACCACCACATCGCGCCGCGTCAGCAGCGAACTCATGGTGGAAAGCCGCATCCGCTCGATCTCTTCGTTGATGCTCGAATCCTTCTCGATAAAGGTGTCGGTGCGCGGGATGTAGGCCTCGGGCTGGTAATAATCGAAGTAACTGACGAAATATTCCACGGCGTTGCGGGGGAAGAAACTTTTGAACTCCGCGTAAAGCTGGGCGGCGAGCGTCTTGTTATGCGAAATGACCAGGGTCGGCTTCTGCACGGCCTGGATGACATTGGCCACCGTGAAGGTTTTGCCCGATCCGGTCACGCCGACGAGCGTTTGATGCTTCGCGCCCGCCAAGACTCCTTCGATCAGCCTGGCAATGGCTTGGGGCTGGTCCCCGGCCGGTTGGTAGGGTGCGGACAATTCAAACATGCTGACACAGTACGGTGCTTGACCGGCAAGTCAAACCCTGGAGTTTTCGGTGATCAAGGCTCACCAAATCGGTTTGACCCGGTTTGACTGACCTTGACCCGCTCAAAAGCTGATTATATTGTAAATCATTCATGTTAAAGTATTTGCATGAGATTTGACGCCAGCTTGACCAGCCGCATCGGTTTGACTTGGTTTGACTGAGTTTGACCGGGTCTGACCTGTGGGGACCGTCTGCAAAAGAATAACCCGAAAAGATTTGAATCCTGTAATCCTGCCTTTCACGCTAATCTCCAGTGGCGCACTGGGGATTATGGCAGGGGAATGATTTTCAGGGGAATGGGAAGCACGGACTCTTTCCGTCTTATTCCTCTGACAAACATTCCCCTGACCCGCCCGTACGGCGCGACACAGCGTGCTCACGGCAGCATTATGGCACAAAGGGCGGAATTTGTACAGCTCATGGTGGCCACTTTTTTTATAACACGAAAACCCTGTAAACATTGGTTAAAACGCGTGTCGAAGGCCGCTTTGTCAAGTATGTATTCTTGACAAGCGCCACAAAACCCTGGCTTTTCCATCATTCCCGGAGGCTTCCCAAGCCAGAGACAATGGTTCGATTCCCTTCACCCGCTCCATTGATAAACAACGACTTACAAAGCAGCGCAGTAAAAGTGCAGTAAATTATCCCAAAAACGAACAAGAAATCTTTGGAATTTGCTCGGTTTACGCCGAATCATGTGTTGGTCTTCGGCGCTTTGGCTGTAACTGTCTCCTTCGCGACTCTTCGCAGGATTTCACAAAACTTTTCTCCCGCCGGGGTGATGTCTCCGTTTTTTGCACGGGCGATGCCAACCGAAAGAACTTCGTTTGTGCCAGTCAACGGTCGATAGATAAGCCGTTTTCCAGTCGCCTGTTTGAAGACCGAGGTCGAAAGCGCGATGCCGCGTCCGGATTCAATGGCCGTGACTAGCGAACTGAACGTGTCGCACTCCGCCACGATGAGCGGTTTGACGCCAAGCGGGCCGAACAGTCCGTCCAGCACATGATGATAATTAGGGTTGTCCTTGCGCCGAAGTGCGACAAGCGGTTCGGCGGCGACCTTCTCCAGAGGGACGGATTTGAGCCGAGCCAGGCGATGCGTGGCTGGCAGCGCCACGCAAAACGGGTAGGTCCGCAACACTTCAAACTCGATGCCGTCGGGTTGCGAACCCGCTGCCCTGGGGGTCACCGCTAGTTGGAGTGTGCCGCTCTGAAGTCCCTCGATGACTTCACGCCGTGACAGGTCGTGCAACACCACGTTGACGCGCGGAAACACCTTTTGAAACGCGGCAAGCGTCGGTGGCAACAGTTCCACCGTTGGCGCGGGGGAGTAAGCGACGTGCAGTTCGCCATATTGTCCGCGCGTCAGCGCGCGGACTTTTTCGACAGATTCGTTGGTGCGCTTCAATATTTCGCGGACTTCTTCGAGAAACAGTTTTCCCTCCGCCGTGAGCGTCACACCGCGCGGGCTGCGTTTGAGCAAGTCCACGCCAATTTCATCTTCCAAGTCCTGGATTTGCCGGCTCAACGCCGGTTGCGCGACACGCAGTTGCGACGCGGCCTTGGTGAAGCTCAACACTTCACCCACGGCCAAGAAATATCGGAGGTGCCGCAGTTCCATTGCTGTCCCCATTATACCGAAAAAGCATGGCTGCGCAAGGAACACGGTATTGGGCGGACGGAAGAATCGGAGGGATGATGCACTCGTGATAAGAAAACAAAACGCTGAAGAAAGGAACACAACAATGAAAAACATTCTGTTGATCGAAAGCAGTCCGCGAGGCGCGCGAGCCTTCTCGCATCAAGCCGCCCGGTCGGTTGTAAACGAGCTTCGGGCGCGGCATCCCGGTGTGAACGTGGTGGTTCGCGACCTTGCCGAGAACCCACCGCCCCATGTCGGCCGGGCGTTTGCCGGCGCGCTTGAGGCGCAACCGGAAGAACTCACGCCCGCGCAGGTGGAGGCGCTGGCCTACTCCGATCTACTGATCAATGAAGTGCTGGAGGCCGATGTGGTCGTGCTGGCCGTGCCCGTTCACAACTTCAGCATCCCTTCCACGCTCAAGGCATGGATTGATTACGTGGTGCGCGCCGGTCGCACTTTCTCCTACACGTCCAACGGACCGAAGGGACTCGTTGCCGACAAGCGCGCGATTGTCGTGCTGGCCAGTGGTGGAATTTTCTCCGATGGCCCGGCCAAGCCGTACGACTTCCACGAGCCGTATCTGCGCGCGGTCCTCGGATTCATCGGCATCACCAATGTCGATGTAATTCGCATCGAAGGCGTGGCGATGAGTGCGATCGGTCCGCAAAAAGCGCTGGCGTTCGCAAACGCGCGCACTACCGAAATTCTTGCGCGCGCCGCCTGAAACTTTCAACCGCACAACAAATCAACGTCAACCATGAACCCAAAAAGAAAGGAACAAACATGAAAGAAAGCACTCCCGTTCAAACCCAGCGCTCGTCCAAAGGCAAATCGATAGCCGTTTGGTCGCTGCAAATCCTCCTCGCCGCCGCCTTCATCATGGCCGGGTTCGCGAAACTATCTGGCCAGCCAATGATGGTCGAAATCTTCGAGAAGATCGGCGTCGGCCAGTGGTTTCGTTACGTCACGGGCAGCATCGAACTGGTATCTGCCATCCTGCTCCTCGTGCCGCGACTTGTTCCTGTCGGAGCGGCGTTGCTCGTCGGCACGATGTGCGGCGCGGTTCTGACGCATCTGGTCAAACTCGGCGGCTCGCCAATGCCTCCGCTGGTTTTGGGCTGCCTGGCGGCAACCATCCTTTGGCTGCGAATCGATCAGTTGAAAACACTCATCATTAACCCGGCTCGCGGCAGCGCAAGCTGAACGAGTCACGCGCCACAATCATGAACTTTATCGCTCTCAAAATGTTGGTTGGCGACCGTGCCAAGTATCTGGGCATCGTCATGGGGTTGACTTTTGCCTCGCTGCTGCTGACGCAACAGTCTGGAATTTTCGTCGGCTTGATGAGCCGCACCTTCGGTTTTTTAACGGACACCTCGCTCCCTGACATTTGGGTCATGGACGAAAAGGTGCAATATGTTGACGACGTAAAGCCGCTTCAGGACACCGAACTTTATCGCGTTCGCGGTGTCCAGGGCGTGGAATGGGCCGTGCCGCTCTACAAAGGTCTGCTCCGGGCGCGGCTCGACAATGGCAATTTCCAGTCGTGCAACGTCATCGGTCTCGACGACGCGACGCTCATCGGCGGCCCGCCGATCATGGTGAAAGGCGCGCTGGCGGATTTACGTCGCAGCGACGGCGTGATCGTGGATGAAGTGGGCGCGAACGACAAACTGGCAAAAGTACTGCCGGACGGTCGTCGCGTGCCACTGCAAATCGGCGACATGCTGGAATTAAACGACCATCGTGCCGTAGTCGTGGGCATCTGCCGGGTCACGCGCAGTTTTCAGTCACAGCCGAGCGTTTACACTACGTATTCGCGTGCGACTATCTTCGCCCCGCGCGAACGCAAACTCCTTTCGTTCATTTTGGCAAAGGCCAAGCCGGGCGAAAACCTGCAAGCGGTTTGCGAGCGCATTAACAAAACGACCGGGCTAGCCGCCTACCCCCGTGATCAGTTCGTGAAGCTCACGCTGGATTACTTCATGAAATACACAGGCATTCCGATCAACTTCGGCATGTCGGTCGTGCTCGGCTTCATCATCGGCACGGCGATTGCCGGCCAGACCTTCTACAATTTCACCCTCGATAACCTCCGCTATTTCGGAACGCTCAAAGCGATGGGCGCGGGCAACGGCAAGCTGCTTCGCATGATTATTCTCCAGGCGCTGACGGTCGGGGCGATTGGCTTCGGCCTCGGCGTCGGCGCGGCCTGCGTGTTCGGCGCAGCTTCGGCCAATAGCGAGCTGGCGTTCCGTCTTCCCTGGCAGGTGTTGGCGCTTACGGCGGGCGCAGTTCTGCTGATTTGCGTCGGCTCAGCGCTGTTGAGCATTTGGAAAGTTATCACGCTTGAACCGGCAATTGTTTTCAGAAGTTAACCATGCGTAGTTCTCAAGAATTGAAAAAGATGAATATGAACATACCCAAACAAAACGATGTTGCCGTCAAATGCACTGGCCTTCGGAAAACATTCGGCGAAGGCACGGCCGCGGTCCAGGCATTGCGCGGAGTTGACCTGGAAGTGCGCACGGGCGAATTGATGATGCTCGTCGGGCCGTCTGGTTGCGGCAAGACGACGCTCATCTCGATTATCGCTGGCATCCTGGATCAGAGCCAGGGCGAATGCGTCGTCTTCGGTCACGATTTTCGTCGGATGAGCCAGAGCCAGAAAACCCGCTATCGCGGCGAAAGCATCGGCTTTGTGTTTCAGGCCTACAATCTCATTCCGACGTTGACCGCAGCGGAGAACGCGTCCGTGCCCTTGCTCGTTCGCGGCGAAAATCGCCGTAAGGCGAATGACCGGGCGCGCGAAGTTCTTCAGCAGGTCGGCTTCAACGAACGCATGATGCTTTCGCTGCCCACGCAACTTTCCGGCGGCCAACAGCAGCGCGTCGCCATCGCCCGCGCGCTCATGCACAACCCGAAATTGATCGTGTGCGACGAGCCTACTAGCGCCCTCGACCATGAGACGGGCCAGTCCGTCATGGAACTCCTGCGCAACGTGGCGCTACACGACAGCCGCGCACTTGTCGTCGTTACCCATGACGCACGCATTTTTGGATTCGCCGATCGCATCGCCAAGTTGGACGACGGTCACGTCGAGCGAATTGTCAACTCGGCGGCAGAACTCAACGAAAATCGAAAATAACAACCCAAGGAAACTCAAATGATACGTAAATATCTAATCCCAATACTGGCCGTGGTCGGCATCGGCTTCGGCATCTTAACAGTGGTGCGAGGAAACAAAGTTACCCCACCCGCAGCGCCGGTGGCTGACCCTCCAAGAACGCCTTACCAGGTGTTTGTTGCAGGCTCGGGCATTGTCGAGGCGAGCACCGAGAACATCGCCATCGGCACGGAGGTTGCGGGGCTGGTCTCGAAGATTTATGTCCAAATCGGCAGCCAAGTGAAAGCCGGCAGCCCGCTCTTCATGATTGACGACCGTACCACGCGGGCGCAATTGGCGCAGCAACAGGCCGCTGTCCAGGTCGCCGAGGCGACAGTCAAACAAGTTTCCAACCAGCTTGCCCTGGCACAGGCCCTGACTGACAGCCGTGCTTTGAGTCATCAGGAACACCTCAACCGTCGTGACGCAGTGACCCTGGCGGGAGCGAAGCTCGTGCAATCCCGCGCCGATCTTCAAGCGGTGCAAACCGACTTGGAGCGGCTCACTGTGCGCGCCCCTGTGGACGGACAAGTTCTGCAACTCAAGGTGCATCTTGGGGAATTTGCCCAGACTGGAGTTTTGGCGCAGGCGTTGATTTTGTTAGGCCGCATTGATCCTTTGTGTGTGCGTGTAGACGTGGATGAAAACGACGCCTGGCGGGTGAAAACCGGCGCGTCCGCAATGGGATTCTTGCGAGGCAACAAAGATATCAAGACGCCACTCAAATTTGTGCGGTTTGAGCCGTTCGTTATTCCCAAAACCTCGCTCACGGGCGACACCACCGAGCGGGTGGACACGCGCGTGTTACAAGTCATCTACAGTTTCGAGCGTGGCGAACTGCCGGTTTATGTGGGCCAGCAGATGGACGTTTTTATCGAAGCGCCGCAGACTTTCACTGCCACAACCAACTCTACAGTCGCATTTCATAACAACTAACAAAACAGCGTATGAAAATTCGCAAATTATTTTTACCCCTCGCGGGCCTATCCGTTCTGATGGCAGGTTGCACCGCCGTCGGCCCGAACTATCATCCCCCTCAAACTGCCGCGCCGACAAATTGGAGTGAACCGCAACTTGGCGGAGCAACCAACAGCCCGGTGCAAATCGTCGATTGGTGGAAGACCTTCCATGACCCGGAACTTGATTCGCTTATCCAACGCGCGGTGCGGGCCAATTACGATCTGGGCCTTGCACGGGGCCGGTTGCATGAAGCGCGGGCCACGCGTTCCGGAGCGGTGGCGGATTTCGGGCCAACCATTGACACTTCCGCCAGCTATACGCGGGAAAATCTCTCCAAAAATGCGCAACTAGTCAACCTTCCGCCCCAGTTTCCGCCCGAAAAACTGGATTATAACGACTATGATGCGCACTTCGATGCCACTTGGGAAATCGACACTTTTGGTTCCAAACGCCGCACTCTGGAAGCTGATACCGCCAACCTTGCTGCCAGCCGCGAAGACCTCCGCGATACGCTGCTGACGGTGCTTGGTGATGTGGCGCGCAACTACCTCGAGGTGCGCGGAAACCAGCAGCGGCTGGCCATCGCGCGCAAAAATCTCGCGGCGCAGGCCGAATCGATTGAACTCACGCAGGCGCGTTTCAAGGCGGGCCTCACTGGCGAATTGGATGTGAAACAAGCCCAGGCGCTCCTAGCCACCACCGCGGCCACCGTGCCGACGTTTGAGACCGCGGAAAAGCAGGCGGTTCACTCGCTTGGCGTGTTGCTCGGAGAACAGCCCGGCGCGTTGCTGGATGAATTGTCCGCTGCCGAACCCATCCCGGCAATACCACCCAGTGTACCCGTTGGCTTGCCCTCAGATCTGCTGCGGCGGCGACCGGACGTGCGCCGCGCGGAACGTCAACTTGCCGCTGCTACCGCACAGATAGGCGTCCAAACGGCTGAACTGTTTCCCAAGCTCTCACTCGGCGCCACCGCCGGCTTGGAAAGCTTTAGCGCGAGCGATTTGTTTACGGCAGGCAGTGGTCACTGGTCGGCCGGTCCCACGGTCACATGGCGGATCTTTGATTTCAGCCGCATCCGCGCCCAAATCAATGTGGCCAACGCCCAGCAGAGACAGGCGCTGGCCACTTATGAGAAAGCCGTGCTCACCTCCTTCCAGGATGTGGAGAACGCCCTCGTCGCCTACGCCAACGAGCAGACGCGCTACAAAGCTTTGTATGACTCGGTCGTTGCCAATCGGCGGGCGCTGGAAATCGCGAACGAACTTTACTCCACGGGCAACGGCGATTTCCTGAGCGTGCTCGATTCTGAGCGCTCTCTCTTCAGCGCTGATGATCAATTGGTGGACAGCCAGCGCACTGTGACCGAGAACCTCGTGACCCTTTACAAAGCCCTCGGTGGCGGATGGGAATCCACGTTGTTGGCGCAAAAGGCGAGGACCAATCCATGAGTCACCCGCCAAAGCTGTAAACACTTTTCAACTAGGCGATTCGGGAAATACTTTACACCACTAGAGAGACGAGGATTCGATTCCATTCACCCGCTCCATTGATAATCAACCACTTGCAAAAATGTGCAAGTAAATTTACTTCGCTTTTGTTCAATGCCTGTCCGGCGGCGAATATAACCCTTACGCAAGAGAATGGATTGATTCGTCAGTTTTCCGCGGCTACCTTTCTCTGAAGCACATGGCCGTCAAATTGAGTACACCCCGGTAATTATGTCTAAATATGTCTAAACGCGTTTTGTCTTTGTTCATGCTCATTGCCGCTCCCGCGGTCCACGCTCAACTTCAACATGTCCGCGCCACGATTGATGCCGGCAAGACAGGCGAGCCAATTTCGGAATATGTTTATGGCCAGTTCATCGAGCATATCGGGGGCATCATCAACAATGGCATTTGGTCGGAAATGTTGGATGACCGGAAGTTTTATTATCCCGTCACGGCGCAAACGGCGACGAATTCAGCGGCGCGAGGGCGGTTTGCTTTGCGACGCTGGAACGTCATTGGCCCGACCGAGTCTGTCGTCATGGATGCCAATGCTCCGTACGCGGCCGCGCACACGCCGCTTGTGAAACTGGACGGCGCCGGTTTGCGCGGCATCCAGCAGGCGGGACTGGCGGTTCGACAGGGTAAAGTTTACACGGGACGGATTGTCCTTGGAGGAGACGCCGGGGCGACAGTGGCCGTCAGCCTCGTATGGGGAACCAACGCGGGCGGGCGTCAAACGGCCAGGATGGGCAAACTCCGCTCCGAGTACGCAAAGTTTCCCCTGGAATTCACGGCGCAAGCTGACAGCGACGACGCCCGGTTGGAAATCGTCGGAACGGGCAACGGCCGGTTTCACATCGGGGCGGTTTCGCTCATGCCGGCGGACAACGTTCAAGGGTTTCGGCGTGAAGTTGTCGCCGCCCTCAAACAACTCCGATCAGGGGTTTACCGCTTTCCAGGGGGGAACTATGTTTCAGGCTACGACTGGACAGACGCGATTGGAGATCCGGACCGGCGACCGCCGCGTTGGGACTACGCCTGGAGCGTGGTGCAACCGAACGATGTCGGCACGGATGAATTCATGACGCTGTGCCACTTGCTCGATGTCGAACCTTACATCACCGTCAATGCCGGTTTCGGTGACCCGCACTCCGCCGCGCAGTGGGTCGCTTACTGCAACGCTCCGGCGGCATCCGCCTTGGGCAGGCAGCGCGCTGCGAACGGCCATACGAAACCCTACGGCGTCAAGTTCTGGGGCATCGGCAATGAGGCGTGGGGTGAATGGCAGCTCGGTGCGATGTCACTCAAACAGTTTGAGATAAAAAACAATTTATTCGCCGAAGCCATGCGGCAAGCCGACCCGGCCATCAAACTGGTGGGCAGCGGGGCCATGCCGGACGCGATGACCGGTTCAAAGCAATCCTTGCGCCTCAGTGGCAAGCTCATTCCCGATCCGCTCGGACTCGCGGACTGGACCGGAGGTCTCTTCGCGAACTGCCTGGGCAACATGGACCTGGTCAGCGAGCACTTTTATTCCTATAACAACCAGAGATTTGATCTTGAAAAAGGGGATCGGGTGGCGACTGACCCCGGCGAGCCGCTGGTGGATTGGATGCGCCGGCCCGCCAATCATGTGCGCGCAAAATACGAAGCTTACCAGGAGTATCTCAAGCTCATACCCGCTTTGAAATCAAAACCCGTCCCGATAAATCTCGATGAATGGGCTTACTGCGGCGTGCCGCCAAACTCGTATAAAGTCGTGCCCGCGTATGCGTGGGTGTTTCACGAAATGTTCCGCCATTCAGACCTTTTTCAGATGGCCGGCTTCACCTTTGCCACATCACTTATTAGTGCGAACCGCACTGAGGCCGTGTTGAATCCCGCCGGTTTATTGTTCAAGCTTTACCGTGATCATTTCGGAACGCTGCCCGTGGAAGTGGACGGCCATTCACCCCCGCCGGCTCCGAAGCATCCGCCCGGCGGCGAGGAGCCGAAAGTCAACGCGGGCAGTGACACTTATCCGCTGGACGTGGCGGCGGCGCTTACCAGCGACCGAAAGGCGCTCAGCATTGCCGTGATCAATCCGACTGAATCGGAACAGCGCCTCGATTTGATTGTGAAAGGTGTCGCTCTGGCGGGCAAAGGGCGCTTGTGGCGCATGGCGCCCAAGGATTTGAATGCCACCATCGTGGTTGGACAAAGGCCGCAGGCCGAAGTCGAAGAGCAATCGCTTGATGCCGTGACGACGGCAGTGCCCATCGCTCCCTTCAGCGTGAACCTTTACGAATGGCCGGTGCAGTGAGGCCCTTCCAGGCCGTCCGGCTTCCGGTCTGTCGTTCGATGTCTTTGTCCATATCGGCGCCCAAAAACCTCTCCTTCCCGGGGGTCCAACGCGGCACTTTGGGGTTGGACACCGGCAAGCCAAGTTGACAGCGTTTAATCCTGACGGTGTTAAGGGGGTGACCTGTTCGCGCCGCCACTTCCTCATCGGGCAGTTTGCCCACCAAGGCGAGTTGTTTGGCATCCCAGTAAACAAGCCGCGACACGACTGGCAACCCGAAACGGCGCCGACGTTGGCGGATGCGTGCATCCTGACACTGCTACCAAAAATGGCAGCGGGACGCTGCCAGAACCCGCAGGCGTGGACGCCCGCGCTACGTAGCGCAAAGCCGTCCCGGCTGCGGGTTGACGGGGCTTCCCAGCCCCGTATTGCTTCCGGCGGCTTTTGCATTTGGTAGCAGTGTCAAGATGCGCCCGTGGCGGATTGACTTGCGTTTCGGGGTTTGAAGGCGTATAACGCTTTATGGCATGTTTGAGCTTGTTTTTCATATGCGAGAGTTGTCGGCCGTCGCGACTTCTTTCTTCACCCATGCCCGCTATTAACGTTCAGCGCGAGGAAGACTATGAGTGCCAGAAGAGATGTTGCGGTGGAAAAGTTTCTCGCCGGGTACAACTGCGCCCAGGCGGTTCTCTACGCGTTTTGCGATGATCTTGGCCTGGACAAGGACACCGCCCTGAAGCTGGCTTGCGGGTTGGGGGCCGGGATGGCGCGAAAGCAGGAGGTTTGCGGAGCGGTCACCGGGGGCATAATCGCCCTTGGACTCAAGCACGGACGCGGCGAGGGCCAGGACAGGACGCCCACAGAGGAAACGTACCGGAAGGTGCGGGAACTCATGTCGCAATTTGAATCAAAGCACGGCACCTGCATCTGCCGCATGTTGCTGAAAGGCTGCGACCTCGCTACACCCGGCGGACAGCGGGACTTCAAGGAAAAGGACCTCCTGAACAAGACCTGCAAAGGTTGCGTGACAACGGTGGTGGAGACGTTGGAGAAAATTCTTTAAAAAAGCGGTTGCGGACCCGGCGGCGGCGTGCGATAGTCATTTCGTTATGTGGCGAAATGTAAATATGCGCGGGTTTATGGCCGTCACCAAAGCGCTGTCCGATCCGGGCCGCGTCCGGATACTTCTGGCCTTGCGCCGGGGCGAACTGTGTGTTTGCCAAATCACCGAATTGTTCGGCCTGGCCCCTTCCACCATGTCCAAGCACCTGTCCGTCCTGCATCAAGGCGGCTTGATTGCCTCGCGCAAGGAGGAACGCTGGGTTTATTACCGTCTGCCGGACGAAACGGCGCCCGCCATGGTTCGTGAAGCACTGGATTGGACCAGGAAGTCGCTGGGAAAGTCCGACGAGGCTGTCGCCGACGCCAAACGGCTCAAGGCGATCCTGAAAATGGACGCGCAGGAAATCTGCCGCCGCCAATGCCGATGGCAGTCCACCCCAAAACACCGAAGGAGATTATGAGCATGCCCCCTGCGGAAGAACGAAACGATGCCGTGCGCGACAAGGTGCGCGAAGGCTACACGAAAATTGCGCAAACCACGTCCGCCGGGTGCGGCCCGCCCGGCGTGTCGTGCTGTGGTTCCGCGCCACAGGACGCTGACAAACTTGCCAGCGAACTTGGGTATTCCGTTGCAGACCTGAAAGCCCTGCCAGACGGCGCGAACATGGGCTTGTCATGCGGCAATCCCGCCGCGCTCGCGGCGTTGCAGGCCGGGGAAGTGGTGCTGGACCTCGGCAGCGGCGGCGGCTTCGATGTTTTCATCGCGGGCCGCAAAGTGGGCGCAACCGGGCGCGCCATCGGAGTGGACATGACGCCGGAGATGCTGGGCAAGGCCCGTCGCAACATCGCTCATTACCTGAAAGAAACCGGCTTGGAGAACGTCGAGTTCCGGCTCGGTGAAATCGAACACTTGCCCGTTGCCGACGGCAGCGTGGATGCGATCATATCAAACTGCGTCATCAATCTTTCGCCCGACAAGCCTCAAGTGTGGCGGGAAATCGCGCGCGTGCTCAAACCAGGCGGTCGAGTGGCGGTGTCAGACATGGCCTTGCTCAAGCCGCTGCCGCCGGAAGTGTTGAAAATGGTCGAGGCTCTCATCGGATGTGTGGCTGGGGCGGCGCTCGTGGTTGAAACCGAACGCATGGCCCGCGAAGCCGGGTTGACTGGCATCGTTCTCAAATCCAAGCCCGGCTATGTCGAGGCGATGACCAGTTTTGAAGACCCGCTTTACCGGAAAATTGTTGAACACCTGCCGCCGGGGACCAAACCGTCTGACTACCTTACCAGCCTGGAAGTCCAGGCGCGCAAGCCGGTGTCGGCGGTGGACGATTCAGCCGGAGTGAACGGTCATGAGCAATGCTGCCTCCACCGGGCTTGAGCCGCCGGCAGCGGAGCCGAAGCGCCTCGCGGTTTTTGAGCGTTACCTGACGCTTTGGGTTTTTCTTTGCATGGTTGCCGGGGTCGTGCTGGGCCGGCTCGCGCCGGGTCTCACGGCGTCGTTGAGCAAACTGGAATTTGGCCGGGGTTCGCACGTCAACGTGCCGATTGCCGTGCTGATTTGGCTAATGATTTACCCGATGATGCTCAAGGTGGATTTCACCGCGCTGGGCGGCATCGCCAAAAGGCCCAAGGGTCTGGCGGTGACGCTGTTCATCAACTGGCTGGTAAAACCCTTCAGCATGGCGCTGCTGGCCTGGCTGTTCATGCGGCATGTTTTCGCGCACTGGATTGATGCAGAGGCGGCGAGGAATTACACCGCCGGACTTATCATTCTCGCCGCCGCGCCTTGCACGGCAATGGTGTTTGTGTGGTCGTATCTCACCGACGGCGACCCAGTTTACACCCTCGTGCAAGTGGCGGTGAACGACCTCATCATGCTCTTCGCCTTCGCGCCCATCGTCATGTTTTTGTGCGGCGTGGCGAAGGTGGTTGTGCCGGCCAAAGTCCTCGTCACGTCGGTTGTGGTGTTCATCGTCATCCCGCTGGCGGCGGGCTGGCTGACGCGGACAACACTGCTGCACTGGCGCGGCAAAGATTGGTTTGAGGAAAACTTTCTGGCGAAGTTTCATCCCATGACCATCGCGGCGCTGCTGTTGACACTGGTGCTTATCTTCGCGTTTCAAGCGGAGAACCTGACCACGCGCTGGCTGGCCGTGCTGTTGCTGGCCGTTCCCATCATCATCCAGGTTTATTTCAATTCAACGCTGGCCTACCTGCTCATGCGCTGGTTGCGCGTGCCGCACAACGTCGCCTCGCCCGGCGCGCTGATCGGCGCGAGCAACTTCTTTGAACTGGCCGTGGCCGTGGCCATCACGTTGTTTGGGCCGGGTTCCGGCGCGGCGCTGGCAACGGCGGTCGGCGTGCTGGTGGAGGTGCCCGTGATGCTTTCGGTGTGCGCCGCCTGCAACCGGACGCGGCATTGGTTTGACGCCGCGCACGACGGCCATGAAACATAGTTGCGCCAAAGCAAATGGAGGAACAACCGCATGAAAAAGAAAGTCCTGTTCGTTTGCATTCACAACAGCGCCCGCAGCCAGATGGCCGAGGCGTTTCTCAATCAAATCTGCGGCGGCGAATTCGAGGCGCAAAGTGCCGGGCTTGAGCCTGGCAGGCTCAATCCCACTGTTGTGGAAGCCATGCGGGAAATCGGCATTGATATCTCCAGCAACCAAACCAAGGCGGTGTTCGATATGCTCAAATCCGGCGCAAGGTTCGCCTGCGTCGTCACTGTCTGCGACGAGACCAGTGCTGAACGCTGCCCCGTTTTTCCCGGCGTCGCCAAACGGTTGCATTGGAGCTTTGCCGACCCGTCCAGCTTTCAAGGCACCCACGAAGAGAAGCTGGTCAAAACCCGTGAAGTGCGCGACGCCATCGATGCGAAAATCAAGGCGTGGTGCGCGGAAGTCTGCCCCCGGAACTCCGTCGAAGCTGCCTGATGGAATCGCGACGATTTTTGCTTCTGCCTTTTTCCTCCTGAAGAAAAGTCAAAAGAAACAGGTTGAGAAATGAAAAGGCCGGGCGGACGGTTCTTTTTCACTTGGTTTGGGCAATGGCAATGCTGCATAATCATCTTTTATGAATATGATTTCCGCAAGTTCCGCCATTGGCCGCCGCCGGTTCATCGGCCTGGCGGGCGCCGCCGGGGCGGCCATTGCCATGCCGTCGTTCATTCCCGCCACCGCCCTGGGCCGCGCGGGCAGGCCCGCTCCGTCCGAACGAATCACCGTGGGCATCGTCGGCTGGGGCATGATCGCGCCCGAGAATACGGAAGGCTTGATGAAGTTGAACGATTGCCAGGTTGTCGCCTCCTGCAACATTGACAAAAAGCATCTGCAACAGTCGCTGGACGCCGTCAACAACTTTTACCAGAACAAGGACTGCAAGCCTTACCACGATTATCGGAAAATGCTGGCGCGAAAAGACATTGACGCGGTCATGATCGCCGTGCCGGACCATTGGCACGAATTAATTGCTGTCGAAGCGGCCAAACGAGGCAAGGACATTTACGGCGAAAAACCGCTGGCCAAAACGATCGTCGAGCAGCAGGCCATCGTCAAGGCGGTGCGGGAGCACGGGTGCATTTGGCAAACCGGTTCCTGGCAGCGTTCCAAAGGGAGTTTCCATAAAGCGGCGGAAATCGTCCGCAACGGATTGATCGGCCAAATCACCCGCGTCGAAGTCGGACTGCCCTCTGGCCATAGGGACTTTGCCAAAGACGGCACGCAAACGAAACCGACCAACCCGCCGCCCGAATTGGACTATGACATGTGGATCGGCCCCTCCAAAATGGTCCCGTACATACCGTGCCAAAGCCACTTGAATTGGCGGTGGAATTACAATACCGGCGGCGGCCAGTTGATGGACTGGGTTGGCCATCATGTGGACATCGCGCATTGGGGGCTGGGTTTTGATACCAACGGCCCTTATGAGGTGGAAGGCCACGGCGATTTTCCGCCGAAGGATGCCGTTTGGAATACTTGCACAAAATATCGCATCGAGTTGAAATATCCCGACGACATCCAGATGACCATTGCGGGCGGCCACGACGACATCAGGAGCGGAACAAAATGGATCGGCACGGACGGCTGGGTTTACGTGGACCGGGGCGCATTCGACTCTTCGAAGGAAGAGTGGAACGACATCAAGGAACTGCCGCAAGACGACCTCAAGATCAGGCTCCATCGCTCCACCAATCACTACCGCAACTTCATTGATTGCGTGAAGTCGCGCCAGCCGACCATTACCCCGGTGGAGACGGCGCATCATTCGACCATTCCCGGTCATCTGGGTTTGATCTCGATGCTGGTTGGCCGGAAGCTGCGCTGGGACGCGCAAAAGGAAGAGATTTTGAACGACCGCGAAGCGACGGCCTTGATGACCCGCCACTATCGCCGGCCGTATAAAATCGGTTAGGACATCGCCCTTGTCAAAACGCCGGCCACCTCGGTGGAATCGATCTGTTCCGGCATGGCAGCGGCGGACGAATCGCAGATCAATACCGGCTGCTCCCCGGGCGCAGTGACGCGGCGCCCATGCGATCCCTTGACCAGGCTCGCATCCAGCGGAATGACATCCATCAACATCCGGAAACCAAGTTTTTTTTGCGCCAGCCGCCACAGGATTTTCAGCCTCACCAGCGGCAATTGCGGGTCCAGAAAAAGTTCCGCCGGGTCGTAGCCGGGTTTGCGGTGGATATCGACGCAGCGGGCGAAGTCCGGCGCCAGCGCATCGTCCATCCAATAGTAATAGGTGAACCAGGCGCGTTCCGCCGCCACGGCGATCAAATCGCCGGCGCGCGGATGGTTGACGCCGAGCGCCGCCTTTTCCGCGTCGCCAAGAACAAATTCAATGCCGGGTTGTCCCTGAAGCAATTCGCGCGCCGGCCCCGCCAGCGATGGATCGTTGAGATAAATATGCGCGACTTGATGATCGGCCACGGCGAAGGCCCGGCTTGCGCCGCAGTCAAGAAGTTCCAGGCCCAGTTCCTCCCGCACGGCGATCCAGCCCCTTTGCCGGAACAGACGATTCAAATGGACGGGCGCATCCACCGGCGCGATGCCGTACTCGGAAAGCAAAATGATCCGCACTCCGCGCGACTGAAAAAACGAAATTAGGTCGCCCGCTATCGCGTCGATTTGCGCGAGGTCGGGAAGAATGACGGGGTTTATTGCAGGACCGGTTTGCGTTTTGATGAATGGGCCGTGCCGCTGTAAATTATAATCCAGATGCGGGAGGTAGATGAGGTTTAGCGTGGGCGAGTAATGGCTTTCCATCCACTTGGCTGATTCCGCAATCCAGCGCGAGGCCGCATCCGCCGCGCTGTGCGGAGTATTGACGCCGGCGGCAGGCCCCCAAAACGCCGCAAACGGGAATTCCCCCAAATCCCGCTTGATCTCCGGGCGGATGTTCGCCGGCCGGGCATAAATGTCGAAAACCTTGCGGCCATCGGCCGGATAGGCCGGTCGCGGAGTGATCGAGTAATCGGCGGTGGAATACATGTTGAACCACCAAAACAATTGCGCACAGGTGAATTTCGGATCGGCCCGCCGCAGTTGCTCCCAAATTTTCGGCCCCGCCACCAGGTGATTGGATTGCTTCCAAAACTGCACTTCCGCCAAAGCGCGGTCATACCAGCCGTTGCCGACGATGCCATGATGGGCGGGGTTTTGGCCGGTCAGATAATTGGATTGCGCCGTGCAGGTGACGGCCGGAAACGCCGGCAGGACGCGGGCTGTTTTGCCCCGGCCGGCGAAGCGCGCGATGTTGGGCATGGCCGGGCCGATGAGGGAGCCGGTCAGTCCGACAATATTGATGACAGCCGTTCGATTCATCCGCCATCCAGTCATCCCCGCGCTCGCAGTATTCTGTGTTCCTCCTGCGCGTCGCGCTGCTGCAGTTCGTGGAGGGCGTCCACCATCTTGGGCAGGACAATTTCATGCACTTCCACGGCCTGTCCGATGCCTTTGAGCAGGGTCAGCGTCAATGGCCCGCCCAGATGCTCGCGAAATTCCTCCAGGCCCTGCAAAACAACCGGCTGCTGTTCGGCGTCAAGATGAAGCAATTCGCCGGCAAAAAGCCCGAAGCCCAGGCGCCGCAACAGGGCCAAAATGCGGTCCGCCGAAGCGCCGTCGAGCAACCCGATGTTCCGCGAATAAATCACATCCAACGCCATGCCGATGGCCACCGCTTCGCCATGCCGGATTTGAAAGTGGGAAAGTTGTTCCAGCTTGTGCGCCGCCCAATGCCCGAAATCCAGCGGCCGGATCGAACCCAACTCAAACGGGTCCCCGCTCCCGGCAATGTGCTCGATGTGCAATTCCGCGCAACGCTCGATCAGCAGCCGCATCGGCTCAGGCTCCAGCCGCGCCAGCGCGGCGGCGTCCCGCTCCAGACGCTCGAAAAACTCGCGGTCCCGGATCAGCGCCACCTTGACCGCTTCGGCGTAGCCGGCCCGTTTGTCGCGGTCGGGCAGTGAAGCCAGCAGGTCGAAATCATTAATGACCGCGTAAGGCGGGGCGAAAGCGCCGATGAAATTCTTTTTGCCGAAGGCGTTGATGCCGTTCTTGACGCCCACCCCCGAATCGTTCTGGCTCAGGACAGTCGTGGGAATGCGCACATGACGCACCCCGCGATGCGCCGTGGCTGCGGCCAACCCGGCCACATCCAGCAGGGCGCCGCCTCCGACCCCCACCAGATACGAATGACGGTCCACATGGTGGCGATCAATGTGGGACTGGATTTCCGAAACGTGAAAGTAAGAATTCTTGACACGTTCGCCGCCCTCGATGATCAGCGGCGGTCCCGCCAGGTCCAGCCGGTCGGCGAAGGCCGCAAAGTAACTCTCGATGAATTTGGCCAGGTGCGGCTGGGCCGCGGCCAGCGATTCGTCCACCACCACCAGAACCTTCGGAACCCGGGGCGGCTCGGCCAAAACGGACTGGAGCAGGGAATTGGAAACGCCGAACACTCCGCGCGTGAAATAGACGCGATGTTCAAAACTGACCGAGATGGTGCGTTTGATGGACGACATGTTTCCCAAGGGTAGCATTTGCACGGCCCAATTTGAAGGTTTATTTAAAATGAACCGGCTTTCAAACAATTTCCCCTTGCGAGCGCGGGATTGGATTTGTTAATGATGGGCTTACGTATGGCAGCTTTTGGCCGCTTTCAAAAGGGCGATGAAATATTTTACGCGAAAGTCGTGGACGGCGATCTTTACCGCCTGCGCGGGGACGTCTTTGGCGCGCCTTCCTTTGCCAAAAGACCGATGTCCTTCAAGGGCTTGAAAACATTGCCGCCGGCAGACCCTTCCAAAATCATCGCCATCGGCCTCAATTACGCCGATCACGCCCGGGAGCAAGGCAAGGCGTTGCCCAAGGAGCCGCTTTTTTGGCTCAAGGCCCCCACTTCGCTCCTCCCCGACGGGGGCAAGATCGAGATTCCGTTTCCGGGCCATCGCACGGACTACGAGGCGGAACTGGCTATTGTCATTGGCCGGCGCGTGCGCAACATCCCGCCCGCCGCCGCCGCCCGCTACATTTTTGGCTACACCGCCGCGCAGGACATCAGCGACCGCACGATTCAGAATTCGGAAAGCCAATGGGCGCGCTGCAAGTCCTTCGACACTTTCACTCCGCTCGGGCCTTTTGTGGAAACGAAACTGGACCCGCACGATTTGACCATCCAACTGTTTCAAAACGGCCAGCTTCGGCAGAATTCCAACACCAGCCAGCTCCTCTTCAATTGCTTTGATCTGGTCAGCTTCGTTTCCACCCATTTGACCCTGCTGCCCGGCGATGTCATCGTCACCGGCACGCCCAGCGGAGTGGGGCCGATCCAATCCGGCGACCGGCTGGAAGTGCGCATCCAGGGCCTGCCCCCGCTCGTCAATACCGTCAAGTAAATACTTGGAGATTGCCGCCAGGCGGGCCAATTGTGCCGTGCTGGCAAACACCCGAATCCTGGAGCGGTGTTTACACGCGTAACGTAATATGGTATGGTTCGTTTATGAAAACGGAAACCGTTGAAATCCCGACGCGCGTGCTTTCCTCGGTGGAAACACTTGACGAGTTGCAGGACTGGCTTACCGCACAGAATCCCAAAGTCATCGCCGAACTGCGCGCCGCCCGCCGGGAAGATCGGGCCGGTAAATTCAAGCCTTGGAAGCCACGCCATCCGCCATGCCCCACCGGGTCGAAATAGGCAGCAAGGCCAACGCGCAACTTGCTGAACTGGACACCGCCATCGGCGCGAGCGTCGAACGCAAAATCCAGTGGCTCGCCGATAATGCCGCCGTCATGGTGCATCGGAGGCTCGTTGGGATGCCGGAAGATTTGGCTGGCTTGTGCAAACTCCGCGTGGGCGATTATCGCATCTTGTATTGGAATTATCCCGCCCAAAAACTGGTCCGCATCTACCGCATCCAACACCGCTCTGAAGTCTATCGACGACTTTGACTCGTCTGCTAAGAAGCCTATGAATGATACCGCCGTATTGCAAAAAGTCGAGGCGCTGACCAAGACCGTCGAGCGTTTGCAAGAACGCATCGAAGACTTGGAAGACCTGCGGGACCTTCAGGCCGCCATCGTTGAAAACGGCAATGAGCCTCTCATCCATTGGGAACAGGCCAAGACTGAGTTGGATATCAATGGAACTTAAATCGAATGGGAAAATGTCGCCGTTCACCGGAACAACGCACCCCTCGAGCAATGCCAGCGCGGAATTCGCCGCTAGACTGAGTTTCTGGTCTCCGTTTGCCGCTTGCATCACGATGGTGCCTGTTGTGGCTTTGGAGGCATTTGCGGGCATACACTCTCTATGGGCGTCTTGGATCTCTGCTGGAGTATCTGTTCTGTTGGTTGTGAGCGGATTCGGTGTCGGTTGTGTGGCCTTTGGGAAGCCAATGATCGGTGGGCGAGAAGCGAGTTGCGAGCGCTGGGTCTTCTCGAGTCGAACTGGCAAAGTTGGTCCTACGATGGTTCTCTTCGTAAAACGGTCTTTAAGAGTGAAACGGTAAGAACTGAGTTCAACGGCATGGTGGCTGAGATAAACACCTTCGATAGGGAGAGGACAAAGCTTCAGAAACAATTGCAGCAGAATCTTCAGCAAAATCCAATTCGATGATAACGGGTTGGCTACGGTGGGTGAGTTGAGAAATCGCCGAATTGGCTTGCCGTCACCTTTGGCTTGTCCAAAATATGCCCCGCCTGGCGGTTTGGCTGTTTCGCCGGAATCACCATTATTTTATGCGTTGGACACAGGGATTTATTCCCACTTTGAAAGAAACTCCGGCGGAGGCTGAAATCCTCTCGCACAAGCTCCTTCTGCGCGCGGGCTTGATCCGCAAGCTCACCGCCGGCCTTTACACCTTCCTGCCCCTGGGCTTGCGCGCCTTGCGCAAAGTCGAGCAAATCGTGCGCGAGGAAATGGACCGCGCCGGCGCCCTCGAGGTTTTGATGCCCGCGCTGCAACCGCCCGAAATCTGGCAGCAGAGCGGACGTTACGAAACCGCCCAGGGGGTCTTTTTCAAGGCCCGCGACCGCGCCAAGAAGGAATGGATTCTCGGCCCCACCCATGAAGAGGTCATCACGACTTTGGTCGCCGGGGAACTCAGTTCCTACCGCCAGTTACCCAAGAATTTTTACCAGATCCAAACCAAGTTCCGTGATGAGATCCGCCCGCGCTTCGGCCTCATGCGCGCCAAGGAGTTCATCATGAAGGACGCTTACAGCTTCGACGCCACCGATGAAGCCGCGCAGGCGAGTTACAAAAAAATGTACGACGCTTACACCCGGATTTTTCAGCGGTGCGGATTGAAAGTCATGGCCGTCGAGGCCGATACCGGGGTCATGGGCGGAAAATTTTCCCATGAATTCATGGTCCCGGCGGAAACCGGGGAAAATGAAGTGGTCTATTGCGAGGCCTGCCCTTACGCGGCGAACCTCGAAAAAGCCTCCAGCCGCGCCCGCCTGGCGGAACCCGTTCCTCCCGCCGCGGCCGGACCCGAAAAATTTGCCACGCCGGGTGTTGTCACCATAGAAGCTTTGACGAAACCGCCCTTCGGTGTTCCGGCCATGCGCCAGATCAAGACGCTGGTTTACATTGTCCAAGACAAGCCGGCGCTGATTTTGCTGCGGGGCGATCACCCATTAAACGAGGCGAAATTGACCGGGTTGCTCGGCACTGCGACATTCCGGCCGGCGGAAGCGGAGGAGATTGTTGCCGCCTTGCGCGCCCATCCCGGAAGCCTGGGCGCGGTGGGCGTGAAGGATTTGCCGGTGTACGCGGACGAGACACTGCGCAACGCCGCCAACATGACGACAGGGGCCAACGAGGACGGCTTCCATTTTAGTCAAGTCGAAATAAACCGCGACATTCAAGTGGCCAAATGGGGCGATCTGCGCCTGGCGCAGGCGGGCGAGGCCTGCGCGAGTTGCGGACAGCCGTTGAAAGTCCGCCGGGCCATCGAAGTGGGGCATGTATTCAAACTGGGCACAAAATACAGCGAAGCCTTGAAGGCCCTTTTCCTGGACGAGGCCGGCAAACAACAGCCGGCCATCATGGGCTGTTACGGAATTGGCGTCACCCGCACCCTGCAAGCCGTCATCGAGCAATGCAACGACAAGGACGGCATCATCTGGCCGCTCAGCGTCGCGCCCTACACCGTATGCCTGACGCCCTTGAGCGTCGCGCCGGAGGGCGCGGTCATGAAGCTGGCCGAAAAAATCTATGCCGAACTGATCGCGAGCGGTGTCGAAGTGATTCTGGACGACCGCGACGAACGTCCCGGCGTCAAATTCAAAGACTCCGAACTGATAGGTTTTCCGCTGCGCATCGGCCTGGGCGAAAAGTCGCTGGCCAAAGGCGAAGTCGAATTCAAGCCCCGCGGCGGCCAACTGGTTTTAGTCAAAGCCGAAGACGCCGTGCCAAAAGTTCTGGAGCACTTGCATTTGGTCAGTCCGCCATCCCGTCCGCAATCTTGTCCGCCATAGTTTCAACAAAGGCGGAAGCCTCTTGTCGCGCCACAGCGCAGCGACGGGTGCAGGTTCAGCCTTCTGTCACTTTCCCCATTTCAGCGTTTTTGTAAATACTAGTTTCAACGCGCTTTTGTAAATACGTGGCCTGCAACGAGTTGTGACTTATCAAAATGCTGAAATTTTCACGGTTTTTGGCAGGCCCATTTTCCAGGATTTCTTGAGAAATTCAAATCTGGGTCCATCTGCACCCCGAAAGCCTTCGGGGGTGCCGATCTGTGGCCGAATCCGGCCGCACAACAGTATTACGATTGACAAAGCCAGGGCTATCGGGCCGGGACGCCCGACCACAGGAACGATTCCTGTTCGGACAATTGCCGGTCCCCTTCCCAAAGCGTGACACGCCAGGCGACCAACTTGCCGAATTTCCCAAACTCATCCCCGGTGAGGTTGAATTCGGCCCAACGGCCAAAGAAGCCGCTCTTCTTGACCGGTTCCTCCAAAGTGACGGTCTCAAGGGAATTGGTCAGGAGTCCGCGCAATTCTGCGCGCAATTTGGTTTTCCCCCAATCGACGCCCCTGGCTTTCCACAGCACCTCCAGACGAAGCCCCGTGCGGAGCTGGGGGTGCTTGCGAAGATACGCCTGATAAGCGTCCCTTTCATACAAACTGGGCGAGAGGGATTGGCGGCCCTTTTTATCCAGGAACTGCGGCAGGACCTTGCAGACCCTGCCTTCGCCCCCCGCAACAGCGGCGGTTGACAGCAGAAAACCGAGCAGGGCGAAACTGGCGGCAAAGCGGCGCATGGTCAAAAATTATCAATCCTTTATTATAAGTAAATTCTATTTTGTGCGGTCGGGCCCGGACGGCGGGATGATGTCGGACGGCGATTCCGGAGTGGCGATGGATTTCAAGCCGTGAAAGGGATGCAGCAGGAACAAGATGAACTTTGGGACATAGAGCGGTTCCAGCACCGGATCACGCAGGGGCCCCGAGATATGGTATTCAAACATTTTGCTCAAGGGGGTGAAGGCCATGCTGAGAAACGATCCGAACACAGGTGTGTCCTTCGACAAGATCGCCTCCAGGCGCGCGTTGATTTGTCTGTTCTTGTCCACCGTGCCGCGGAGATTGAGCCGAAAACCCTGGCAAAGAAACTCAAGGTCGTCGCTGGATATTGCGCCGTTGGTGATGACAAAGCTCCCCACCGCTTCGCGCACACGACTGTGTCCCCACCCCGGCGTGATCATGTTGAGCACGGGAGAGAACAGGCCAAAGAGTTTAATGTCCCACAGCAGCGCATCATGCGCGTGGATATCGCCGCGGCCCTGCCAGTTGCCTCTATCCGGGTTGTTGGGGCCGTCCAAAGCCAGATGCCCGTCCAGGCGGCCTTCCACATGATTGGTCTTCCCGGTGATGCCGGTGGTCAGCGAGGACAGATCGATATCCCTGGCGGTAAAATCGGCGCGGAAATCGGAACCGTGGTCTGGCCCGCCGCCAAACACGATCCAACCCACTAATGTGCCTTTGTTATAAAGAGCGGCCGAAATATTGGTCAAAGTGACCGTCTGCCCGCTCCAATTCACCACGCCCGTGACGCGGTCGGCGAGCAGGTTGGTGTAATGGAGGCGCTGGCCGCAGACCAGAAAGCGCAAATCCATCGCCAGCGGATTGGTGAGGGAAAAGGAGCCGGAGACCGAGACGGAAGGAAGCTCGTCAAAATGAAGAGCGTTCAGCCAGCCCGGGGAATTCCCGCGCAGGACGCGCTGGAGAACGGAGGGATCCAGAGTCCCGATCGTGTTCGTCACCCTGACCATCTTTGTCCCGAAATCAGCCTGGAGCCAGGGCGATTGCACCTGGCACTGGTCGTTTGACAAATAGAGATTGTGGACGGTCAGTATCTGATTCGTGTACTCGACGCCGGCGCTGAAGGCGGCCACGGTTTCGCCGCGCGCGACGAAATTTGTGGCCAGAACGGTGGCGGTAACGCCCAGGCGGCCGTCCTCATGCCAGCTCCCCCAAATTTCAGCGTGAATTTCAGGCGGTTGCCTGAAGGCCAATTCGTCGAGGAGATGAGGCTGCCGGGGCGCCACCAACGGCAGAGCGGCCTTGGGATCCATTCGGCTGTTGATGACATAGCTGAAGCCTTGCGGACTGCTGGTGTAGTCCAGATCGATATCGCCATCGGGCCGGACCGCGTGCAAACGGGACACGCTCCAGACGCGATTTGTATAAGTGACATGAGATGCGGCCGAACGGACCGGCACCCGGCAAAAAGCAGCTGATCCTGTGGTGAAATCTCCCGCAAGCTGGAGGGTGGAACCCATATCGGCGGACCAGCCGGCCGGCCGGTTGGTCCACGGAGGCAGCACCACGCGCAACCGGGCATTGACCTTTGGCGGCGTCGTAAAGTCAAATTGCGCCAGCCATTTCCGGGCCGGAAGTTTGAACAATTGGGAAATCGAAAGCGGATTGAAATCGGTCACGCCGTTGCAGTGCAGTTCGCGCGAGCCGATGTCCAGAATCGCCCCGGCGTTGGCCTGGCCGTCGTAAAGTTCGCCCTGCAGATTTTCGATGACGAGTTGAGGGGCGAGCCAATGGCCGGAAAAGGCCAGGTGATCGAGACGGAGTTTGGGGCTGGTCATGTTGCGCATCTCCGCCCGCCAATCCAAGGTCCAGGGAGAGATGCGGTTCCATGGCCCCCATCCGGCCTCGGGCGGCGGCAGGTCCCGGGCGCGCGCCGCCCGGCATTCCAGGGACATTTCACGCGCCGAACCCCACGCAGTTTGAGGTTCCACCGCGCGCAGTTTTCCGGCGGCCTGAAGGGGCATGAAGTTTGAAGAGGCCAGAGTCGCGGCGCCATTCCAGGTAAGGCGGGCCGCGCCAAACCAATTGCTGCCGGCGGAGTCCGGGGCGGCGTTGAACCGGGCGGCATCGAGCCGGATTTCCGCGTCGAGATTCGAGTTCGCGCCGCGGGAAAAGGTGGTTGAGAGGGAAACCTGGCTGCCCCGGACCAAACGCGTGGCCAGGCTCGCCGCCGACCCTTCCACGTTCAGCAACGGTTGATCGCCGGAATTGACCAACCGGGCGCAGGCGGCGTCCACAACCAGGTTTGTGACATCACCCCACGGAGCATGGGCGGCGGGCGCGGTGAAACTCAATTTCGCATGGAAGCTGTTCATATCCCGTCCATCAGCCCACGCGTCGATCTGCAAATGCGGTGTCCCGGTGAAACGGATTCCTTCCACGGTCCGCGCCACTTGCCGCAAGCGGGCTTGAAGCGCGGCATTGGTGTTCCCGCCGCCCAAAGGAAACTTCCAGTGGCGCAGGTCGCTGGCATGGCTGACCTCGCCGATGAGGTCCAACTGGATGCCGAGGAGAGTGCCCCGGCATTTGTTGAGTCGCACGACATCGTTTGAATGGAATTGCATGTCCAGGGCCACATTGGTGAGCAAAAGCGCGTCGCCATTGGTTTCGGAAATGGGGAGCTGCAATTGGGCGCTTATAATCTGCAAGGACTGCAATTCGATTTGGGAATGAAGCAGGGCGTCCCAATTCAACGCCAATTCGGCCCGGTTGGCTGAGAGGCGCGGGCTGAGCGGCTGATTGGGTCGGCTAAAGGCGGCGTTTTCAATGACGATCGACGGTCCCCGCCCCCAGCCCAACTGCATATTGGAAAATTGGGCCGCAACGCCTTCCGCGAGCAGCCGCCGCAACAAGGGCCGTTTGACAAAATCAGGCAACCCGATCAAGTGCAAATAGGAAACGGCGGCCACCGCCAAAAACAGAATCAACCAAAGGCTGATACGGATCCAACGGAACAGGATCCGAATGCGGCGAACCACCGGGCGTTGAAAAAGCGGGTGCATGTCTTACGGATGATACCGCAGTGCCGCGGGGATTGTCATGTCGTGCTCCACAAAGTTTTCGTACAAATCCACGGGAAACTCAAAGATGAGCCGCTGCCCGTTCCGCACGACCGAGGCGTAAGGATAGGAATAAGGGGAACGGCCGCCGAATTCAATGGAGCAAGTCTCGGTCTTGTCGCCGCGTTTCACCTCCAACGACAAGCCAAAATCCATTGCCGCAAAACCGAATTCCCGCCCGGGGGCGTCACCCACCCCGCTCCAATAGACCGCGCTCAATTCGCCCAGACGATGCACCCCTTCCTCCAGGGACGGCCAATTGACCCCGGGCGGCCCGTGATAGCCGGGGGCAAAGGTCCATTCCCCCTCCGGATCGCGAAGATATCTGCGCGTCACGCCAAGCTGATGAACGGTGAGACTGAGCACATTGCTGGAGGCGAACGACCAGATGCGCCGGTCGCGCAATTGCCAGGCCGCGCGCGGCAGGCGGTTAAAATCATCCGGGCTGATGAGGTTGACAAACGATTCATCCGGACGGCGTTCAAAAATCCTGCCGCTCTTGCTGGCGCCAAATTCGATCCGGGCAATGACCGTGTTGGAGGATCCCGCCGCCCCGCCGTCCGCTTGCAGCGTGTATTGCAGGAGCGGATGCGTCAATCCATAGTCCGCAAAATCCGTGGCGACGGTTTTCTCGATTTGCGTTTGGATATTGGTAAAAGAGGCCAGCCAATCGCGCATCAGGCCCGCGTCGGCCGGAAAAGTTGTCCCGGCGCGGACCTGCCATTGGCCGTTGGTTTGTTTTTGGACGGCAAACCCCTCTTCGCCCTGCACGGCAATCGCGGCAATGGAATCCGGGGAAACGCTGATGAAATGATAATCCAGAAAATTCGTGTAAGCGCCTTGCCAGGGTCGCAGCGCCTCCCGGTCAATCACCACCACGTTGCCGGGAACCTGCCGCCGGGCGAAGGCCAGGCCGGGTTGATTGGTCGGGCTGGCCCCGACTTGCAATTCAGCCGTCAGGTTGGAGCCTCCCCAAAACGACAAGTCGAGGTCCGGCGTCTGCGGCGAGGTTTGCAATCCGTACAATTCCAAATCGGCCCGCGGGTCGTCGGACACAAATTGCCGGACGCGCAGCCCCTGCAGGCCCTGGAGCAAGTGGTTGATCCTGGCGGTATCGGCCCGCGCCGTGACCGGCTTTTTCATCAGCCAAAGGTGGTTGGTCGCATCGCGTTCCAACTCGAAGCCCCTGCCCGGAGAACGCACTTGAATGGACTGATAAGGGAGCCGGGCCGGATTGAGCAATGAAAGGTCGCGCCACTGGTCCTTGTCGAAGGGGATTAATTGCAGCCAGTCGGCGCTGACCAGATAAATATCCGGTTTGCCGACGACCTCCAGGAAAACCTGGTCACCCAAAGCCGAGGACTGGCCGATGAGAATCTGGTGCGGCGCGCCGGAACCATGCAGGGACAATTCACATAGCGGCTGGGTGAATCCGAATTTTTCCTGCGCATCCGGCTGGTCCTTCAACTCGCCCGCGGAAATGCGCTCCTGCCACTCCAACCCGGCCAGCGCGTCCAGCAGGGCCATGATCGGCGCGCCCTGCGCGGGATAGGAGATGGGCTGGGTCAACTGCCACAGATCATGGGTCTGGTCCATGCGCCCGGCATGAATTTCGTTTGCGCCGCGCGGCTTGATTTCGACCTTGTTGACAGACGCGGGATCAAAACCCTGCAGGATAATCCGGCTCGCCTGGCGAAGGCGTTCCTGGCGGATGGGACGATCGACCAGCCAAATGAAGGCGAACAAAACCGCGGCCGCGGCCAGCAATATCCCGGTGGACTTCCAGTTCATTGAAGCCTCCTTCCGCCGCGGCATTGGTGCAAAACGAATCGGCTCACAAGATTAACTCCGCCGCCGCAACCAAACCAAGCCGCCCAAAAAAAGAACGCCGCCTGGCAGGCCGGCCAGGAAGAGCCAGCGGATGGCCTGGGTCTGAGCATGGGTCATGTAGAGTTTGTATTCCTTGATGGGCCGCGGCCCCAGGCCGTTGAGCATGATTTGCGGGCGCTGCAACAGCCAGTTCAGGGCCAGTTGCGCAAAAACATGATTGCCCACAAAATCAATGACTTGATCGTCCAAAAAATCCGAGTCGCCCGCCACCACCAGGCGTGTGCCGCGGCCACCCGGAGAATTGACGCCCTGGATGCCCCCTTGCTCGACCGCCACGAGCAGCGGAAAAACGCCGGACTGCCTGGCTTCATTCATCCCCTGGGAACTGGTCGCCGCCAGGACGGTGACTTCCGGGGCGCCGGGCAGCTTTGACCGATTTTCCAATTCATAGACTGAACGGGGGAAAACCATGAGCAGGGGCATTTTTTCACTGGCCAAAGGATCGGTGATGGCATGAGGAACTAATTTGGCGGTCAGGAAGGTTCCTTCACCCTGGTTGAAATTCTTGTCCATGTCCACGACGCGGCTGTCCGCCACGCCCACCCCCCAATTGGCCAGGACGGACTCCAGCCCCGAACGCACGGTCAGCACCGCCAGCATCCGGCCGCCCTGTTTCAAATACGCCGCGATTTTGGCCAGTTCATCGGGCGTCATTTTTCCCTCGCGCGCGCTGGCCGCGACGATGAGCAACTGACAATCCGGCGGGACGGCATTGGTGCCTTGCAAGGAAAGTTTTTGCCAGTCGCAGTTGACTTCGTCCTTGAGAATCGCGGCGAGCTTGGAATAGCCGTTGTTGGCCTTGTTCTCCTCGGGGTCGTTCTCACCGTGGCCGTAGAGGAAACAAGCCTTCGTCGGCCGGGGGTTGCTCACGTCATAAATATTTTCCGTGAAGTAAAGTTCGCCGAGAAAGGCGCTGCGGCGGACGTATTTGCTGCGGCCCGCAATCAAATCGCTGAAATCGTAATCCGCCAAGTCCTTGCCGTAAACAAGCTTGGTGTGCCCGCCGCTCTCGAACAGGACAAAATCCTTCTCCCTCAGTCCGCTCAGGCTGTGTTTGGCCAAAAACTCCTTGGCCTCCCCGACTTTGCGGTCATAGTCGAGGGTCTTGACGCGGAGATGACGCGGGCAGGCCTGTTGATATTCGGCCAGCAAAGCGGAAGCCAGCCCGTAAATCTCCTCGTTCGCGCCGTGCGGCTCGAAAAAAAGCGTGGCATTGACATCGTTGGTCAGATTGTCCAGGACACGAAGCGTCTGTTCGGAAAGTTTGAAGGCTGAATCGCGGTCCATCTGAAATCTTTTGAAATGACCGCCCGCCAGATAGTTGGCCATGACGACCAGGGCCAGGAGCGTGGCAACGGCCACGAGACTGTTCACCCAGTTCAGCCAGCGGTGGCCGTTGGAAGAGCTCTGTTTTGGGCTGTCAGGCGCGGGCATGTTATTTCCAGCGGCGGCTTTCGACCACGCGGCAGGTCAAAAACAAAAAGAAAACAGTGGAAGTCACGTAGAACACAATATAGCGGGTGTCCACCACCCCGCGGGCGAATTCCTGCATTTGCCGCCAGACGCAAATGCAGTCCAGGCTCCGCGTCACCCACGTCCGTTGCAGCGCGAACTGGTCCGCCAAAAAGCTCAACAGGAAAAACGCGGCGCCGATGGCAAAGCTGATCATGGCGGCCACGATCTGATTGCGGGTCAAGGCCGAGGCAAAACAACCGATGGCCATGTAAAGGGAGCCGAGCAGGAAAATGCCAAAAAAGGCGCTGCACAGCGTGCCCGCTTCCACCAGATTCGAGCCGCGCGTAAAATAACGCAGAATAAACACGCAGCCCAGCAACGGCAGCCACATGATCATGAAGAAAACAAGCGCGGCCGTGAATTTGGCCAGGACCACGGCCACGTCCCCCACCGGGGCCGTCATGAGTGTTTCAAATGTCCCGGAATATTTCTCCAGGGCGAACAATCTCATCGTGATGACCGGGGCCGAAAAAAGCAGGATCAGCCAGAAATAGAAGTTGAAAAAAAACTCCGTGATGGGCATGGGAATCGCCTCCCCCTGCAATCTGTCCAGCAACGTGTAAAAGCACAAGCCCATCAGAAAGGTCGCCCCGGCAACAACGATATAGCCGATCCACGAGTAAAAAAATGTGCCCAACTCGCGCCGGGTCAGCGTCCGGTAAACCTGCATCAGAATTTTTCCTCCTCGCTTTCCGGCCGGGTCAGCCGGATGTAAATATCTTCCAGCGAATGGCGCACGCGGGACAGTTCGCGCAGCTTCCAGCCCCGTTCCCTGACCAGGGCAAAAATGAGGGGGCGCAGGTCCTGGCCGCCGACCGCCGTCAGGGCGCAACGGTGGTATTCGCCCTCGGCCGCGGCGATATTGTAGTGGGCGATTTCCGGCATCTGCGCCCAGCAGGTTTTCAATTCTTCCAAGGGCGCGGCAATTTCGGTGATGATCTGGCCGTTCTTCCCCATGGTCTTCTGCAGGTTCTCCGGCGAATCCGCCGCCAAAATCCTGCCTTCACGCATGATGAGCACGCGGTTGCAGGTCATTTCCACTTCCGGCAGGATATGACTGGAAATCAAGACCGTGTGGCGGCGGCCCAATTGCTTGATGAGCTGGCGGACCGACCGGATCTGGTTGGGGTCCAGGCCGATGGTCGGCTCGTCCAGAATGATCAACTCGGGGTCATGCACCAGCGCGTCCGCCAGCCCAACCCGCTGGCGGTAGCCTTTGGAAAGCTGGCCGATGATTCTTTTGCTGACTTCAGCCAGTCCGCACTGCGCGATGACCGCGTCCACCCTCTCCCGCGTCCGGCTGTGGCCCAGGCCCTTGAGCCGCGCGCGAAATTTCAAATACTCCCGCACCCGCATGTCCGGATGAAGCGGATTGTTCTCCGGCATGTAGCCGATCCGCCGCCGCACCGCGTCCGCGTCGGCATAAACATCCAGTCCGGCCACGCGGGCGTGCCCCGAAGTGGCGGGGGTGAAGCAGGCAAGGATGCGCATGGTGGTGCTCTTGCCCGCGCCGTTTGGGCCGAGCAGGCCGACCACTTCCCCGCGCGCCACGGTAAAAGACAGGTCTGCGACCGCGGTATTTCCCGCGTAGCGCTTGGTCAGATTTGACACCTCAATCATCATGGGCATTGACACGGAGCAAGACCGGACACCCGGCCCACTTACCACAGTTTAACCCTCCCCCGCGCCTGATGAATAGCCTAAAATCAAGTTTCGTTTTTCCAGCAGCTTCTTTCTCTCCGCCGCAAGTTCATCCAACACGCCGGGCTTTTGCTCGCTGATTTGGCAAAGCAATGGCGAAGGACAGCAATAAAAATCTGCGATTGCGCGGGACCGACCGTTACACCATGACCGAATTGCATTCCGAATTCCGGGCTTGACCGCTATTTTTTTCTCCAAATTAGGAAATCTTCAGGAACCCTCTCCACGATGCTCGAATGATTGTATCTGTCTGATCCGCTACTTCAGGTTTTCCGTTGACAGATCATGTGCATTCAACTTTCACGGCGAGCGGACGCGATAGAACCGGGTGGCCTTGTTCGTGGCCTGCGGCTTGATGCACCTTACGTATAAGTCAGGCGATGGTAGCGCTTGGGCGCCACGGGCTAATCCCTCGCTCAACGATGGATAGGCGACGCCTTTCCAGCGCCCGCGCCTGCTGAGCGCTACGCGGGCGAAAATTCACAGCCAACCCAGTGGGCGTGATGGTTCTTGGTGCAATAACGCGCGCTATTGAAAGGTCACCGTCAGCCGCATGAAGACGTGTGTGTTGGTCATGGGGACGCTGAAAAGGTGCCCGGGTGGCGTGGCGGAGCTGTCGCCGGTGTCGGCGATTGCGTGCCAGTCTTTGGGTTGCAGCGTCGCGCTGCACAGCGCGCCATAGGTGATGCCGCTCACACCGACAGGTTCAGTGAAGCTGTAGAAAAAATTGCCGCCGCCGATCTGGATCTGCGGCAGTTGGCCAAGGTTAGCCGTGCTGGGATCCTGATACGGCCCGAGAAAGGCAAAGACCGCAAAATTCTCGACACCAGTATGGTAAGGATCGGCATTTAAGGCTGCACCACTGTTGGTCGGGCTGCCAAACCACGTCTGCTGCCAACTTCGTGGGGTCGCCAGCGTGGTGAAACCGCCGGTCACGCTATAGCTAATGCCTACGCTGTTGGTGGCATAGGCCGCATAGGAGTAATCGGTTCCCGGCGTGAGGCCGCTGACGTTGACCGTGAAGACCCCCGTCGTGCCGGTTGCGGTGGCGTTGCCGGCCACGCCGTCTCCAATTTGTGGGTAGCTGTCAACGGCCGTGGGCGCATAGACCACACCGACACCGGTGATGGTTGCTCCCCCATCGCTCTCCACAGTGCCACCGAGCGTGGCCGTGGTGGCAGTGACATTTGTGGCCGTGGGCGTATCCACCGTCGGGATGGTGGGCGCCGCCACGGCAATCTCCACTACGGCGTTGGTGCTGGTTCCGTTGCTGCTCACCAGTTGGTAAGTGAAGCGGTCGTCGGGCGTGCCATCTTCGGGATCGCTGCCACTGCTGATATATCCCGGTTCAGGTGTATAGGTGAATGATCCGTCCGCGTTCAGCGTAAACGAGGATGCGTAGTGGGGTTTTGTGACGAGAACAGCGGACACACCGGTGGTGAACTCGGCAGATTGAATGAGCGTTCCAGCCGGCTCGCTGAGCGTCTCTTGGTAGGGCGTTGAGAAGGTCAACTTGGCCGGCGGAATCGCCGCCGTTTTCAGGGGCGCCGGCAGGAAAACTTGCCAGGTGCCATACCAGATCTGGTCAACCGGATAGGCATCCGGGCCGAGTGCCGTGATGGCCGAGCCATCGGGTGAAATGGTGACCGGCCCCACGGTGGTCCCAAGCGCCTGCGGGGTGCCGTTGGCGGAAAGGAGATGGTCCAGAAAACCCTCGCCGTTGCCAACCGACCAGACTGCCGGGAAATACATATCTTCGATTCCGACCGCTTCGGTTCCATCCGCCGTGCAGGCACTGGGCACAATGCCTCCGGTATCCTGAAAGCCGGTCGTGGTGTTATAGCGGAAGCCCAACCAGCCGTTAAGCTCGGTGAGCTGGCCGAACACAGTGGCGCCATCATCGCTGATGCATGTGGGTTCCAGGTAATAGGTATTGGGGTGGCCGGCCGGGATGCCCATGTCCGTCAAGCCATTGCTGGCACGCCACATGAACCCATGGCTGGTCCCGTCATCCAGATTATAATAGCCGGCGACGATGCTGCCATCTTTGTTGATCGCGGTCGCATAAGTTTGCTGGTTGGTGCCTCCCGGAAAAAAACCGAGGGAGGTGAACGTCCCGCCGGCGATTTTGTAAACATAACTTTCCGTTTTGCTGCCGTTCTGGTCCTGCACAATCAGCGTCCTTCCATCGCCGGAAACGCCGGTGGCACTCATCAAGGTCGGAGTCGGATCGTCCGGCGGAGCGGGGACGAGCGACTCGACGCTGTTGATCCAGTAAGCGGCGCATTCGATTGAAGTTCCGTTGCTAACCACGCCGACCATGTAGCCGGCGACGACCGTTCCGTTATGGCTGATGCCATTGGGCTGGCCATAATAGCGGCTGTTTGTGTTGAAGCCCATCGAGCCCGGCAGATCGACCCAACCGTTACCGGGCTCGAAGACCGAAGGGGTGCCAAAGATGGTAGTGTAGCCGATGCCGTCGATTCCGGCATAGACGCCGCCATTCGCGGCCGCCACCGCATAGTGAAGGTATTCGCCCATTTTGATTTCCGAATATTGGCCTAGCAGCAGCACAGGAGCACCCACAATGATAAACGCAAAGGTGCGAAGGAGGGTGTGCCGCATCCGGGCGAACTGGCGAAAAGCAAAGGAACGGTTTGTTTTCATCGCAGGGAATTTTGGTTTAAACTGATGGGTGATTCATGCCTGGCTTCGGCCGGTCTTGGCCAATTGATCAGCATTTGCTTTTTGCGTACCGTCATGTTCTTGACGCTGCGCGGTTGAGAACAAGTTTTCACCATCGGCCACAAATTCCTTCTTCACCGCCAGTACCCGGTGTCCGCGCAGAAACGCGTTCACCTCCGCCTCCGCGGCGGTCACATTTTCCACAGGCGCCATGAACAACACCTTCAGTTGCATATGCACCGATAGCATTGCACATATTTTGTTGGCCTGCAAACAAGATTTGGCTAATCTGGCATGAAGGGTGGAGGAGTTGAAGCGGAAGGGTGGACCCTACCATTAGCGGGCTTGTTCAAACGGCCTGAGCGAGCACTTCCCCTTTCGCTTTGGCCCACGCCGCAGGCGTGAACTCGTCAGATGGCTAAATTTATACAGCTTCTGAAGTAGCGAAAGACGAAAACCAGTAACATGTTACTGGTTTGTAGCTTCTGGTGTTACCGGCTAAGTCGTTGACTATCAATACTTGTTACCGTGTTACCGATTTTTTGGACCTATGTATCAATCTTCCGTTTCTTCCCCGCAAACCTCACCATTATCCATTATCCATTGACTACCGCAGTTTGACCCTCGCCAGTTCCTCTTGATAGCCTAAAATCAGGTCCCCTCGCGTTCGCGGAACCAGGAAGGAAAGGTCGGCCGTTTCGCCTCTTTCCACTTGCGAAAGAGCCAGGAAGACATCCAGTTCGCTTCTCACCCTGAGCCCTCCGAATCTGTTGAGCACGCAATATTTCGAGACCGAGGCCTCGTCCGCCGGGCTGCCCTTCTCGACCCGCGCTACGAACAAACCGGCTTCAGTTCCGCCCAGGCGTCCCAGTCCCAGTTGATCCACTAATTCGGGCGTGAGGTTCTGCAGGTCAACGCCCAGCCGTTCGCGGAATAATTGCGCAAAGGGAACCAGTGGCACGCTGAGGTCGCTCCGTTCGCCCCCGCGTTCCACGGTCAGGACGAAGTTCAGTTTTGGCTCCTCGCGCAGAACGCGGTTAAACTCCATGAAATCGCCCGGAACTTTGCCGTTGACTCGTAGAATCGTGTCGCCGGTTTCCAGCCCCGCCTGGCTGGCCGGGCTGTTGCTTTGGACCGACTGAACCACCAGCGGCGAATCCACGCCCACCCTGGCCCCGAACCAGCGCGAGGCGGTTTCGGGATTGAACATCTCGCCCAAAGCCTCCCGCACTTCCTTGATCGGGATGGCAAAGCCAATGCCTTGCGCGCCTTCCAGAATGGCGACATTGATGCCAATCAACTCGCCGCGCAAGTCGATGAGCGGGCCGCCGCTGTTGCCGGGATTGATCAAGGCGTCGGTTTGCAGCCAGTTTTCCATGCTCAGGTCTTCATTCTCCCGGGCCGGGGCGCGGCTCTTGGAACTGAGGATGCCGCGGCTGACCGATTCGCCCAATCCGAACGGGTTGCCCAAAGCCAGCACGGTTTCGCCCAGGAGCAAATCATCATTTTTGGCGAAGTGGACCGCCTTGAACTTTTGCCCCTTTTTTTTCGGAACAATTTTAAGCAAAGCGACATCCTGTTTGGGCTCCACCACATAAACGTGCTGCACGTCATAAACCCCGCCGCCGGCGGCATCGGACAGTTTGACCTGGATGCGAGTGGCGCGGTTGACCACGTGGAGGTTGGTCAATAAATACCCATCGTCGGAAATAATGACGCCGGAACCGAGAGCGCTGTGCCGTGCGCCGTAGAATTTGCGCATCAACGCCTCGAACGGGTCGCGCGACTCGACCACGCTTTCCGTGGCGACGTTGACGACGCAGGGCATGACCTTCTCGGCGGCCTGCACGACGGCGTCGCGGCGAATGTCCGTTTGGGCCGGCACCGCCGTGGCCGTGGCGAGGAGGGCCAGGGCCATTCCGCCAATGGCGGGATTCCGCCCCAACCGGCGGGAGATGAAATGGTGCCTGGGCCTGAGTCTGTTCATAATGCCGTCGGGACGAATTTGGACGTAGTGCAAACCCTTCCCTTTCCGGCTCCTGATTTTGCGAAAATGAGGACGGAAAAGCAATGCTGGGCTGAAGGACACTGCCATTGAAGCAAGATTACGATGTGATGATTTTGAATGTACAAAGTAAACATAATGTGTTTGTACACTGCGGATGCGAAACAATATTCCGCTCCAAAACCGAGCGCTCACGCTCATTGAACAACTTCGTCTCTCGCTCACTGACTCGGGGTTCAGCCGGCGGCATCGTCGTCGTCCGGTCGATTTCACCCGGCAGTGTGTGTTGACCTTTCCTGTCCTGATGCTCCTGTTGCTGCAAAAGAGTCTCAAAGCGCTGCAAGCTCACTTGCAGGAGTTTCTGGGCCAACTGGCTGGCGGCGCCAGCGTGCCCGAACTCAGTGGCGGCGCAGTGACGCACGCCCGGGCCAAACTGTGCGCCAGCGCCTTTGTCGAACTCAATGAGTCAGCCGTGCTGGCCACCGTGTATGGAGTGGAGCACGCGGGCTTGGTGCAGCGCTGGCGGGGCCACCGGCTCTTGAGTGTGGACAGTGCGCTGATGCGTCTGCCCAGCAGTGTGGCCGTGGCGGATGTTTTCGGCTGGGTGCGCTGTGTCAATCATCACGGGCCGCTGGAACGCTATCCGCAGGGACGAGTTTCTGCGCTCTACGATGTGCTCAATCAAGTGGCACTGGAAGCTCGGCTGAGCGCCTGGACGGTGGCCGAAACCGAACTGGCCCATCAGCATCTGGGGGGGGTGCAACCAGGGGACGTGCTGCTCAACGATCGGGGTTATACGGGTTATCGCTGGCTGGTGGCGGTGCGGGCGGCGGGAGCGCATTTTGTGAGCCGGTGTTCGCGCGGGAGCTTTGCGCAGGCGCGGTTGTTGTTCACGCGCAATGAGGCGGGCGTCAGTGTGGAGGTAAAGCTGGCCGCGCCCAAGCCGTTGCGGGCCGAGTGCCGGCAGCGGGGTTGGCCGCTGCAGTTGACAGTCCGGCTGGTCACGGTGCGCTTGTCCACCGGGGAATTGGAAGTGTTGGCTACCTCCTTGTTGGACGCGACGGCGTATCCCAGCGCAGTGTTCGGCCCGGTCTATGGGTTGCGGTGGGGCCAGGAGACCTATTATGCGCGCTTGAAAGGGCGTTTGGACCTGGAGCATTGCAGTGGCCAGACGGTGGAGGCCGTGGAGCAGGATTTTCACGCCACGGTGTTGTTGAGCAACGTGGAGAGCGTTTTGGTGGGACCCGCCCAAGCACAGGTGGCCGTGCAGACCGCCGGGCGGAGGCAACCGGCGCAGGTCAATCGCGCGGTGAGTTTGCACGCCATCAAATACCGATTGATCGAATTGCTGACCAGCCGAGTCCCAGCGGCAGTCGTCTTGGCGGAACTGACCGAATGGTTTCAAGCCAATCCGGTCAGTGTGCGGCGCAGCCGCGTGGTGCCGCGACGGAAGTCATCCTCCCCGCACTCCTATCACTATCAACGCCGCGTTCGAAAGTACGTATTCTGAACATGAAAACCTTATTTCAATGGCAGTGGGGCTGAAGGACCGGGCAGACACATCCAAAAAATGGCCATTTTACGGGCATTTTGGGGGGCAGGCCGCACCGCATGAACATGCGGTAGCGGCGCAAGAGGGGTTTGTGGTAGCCTTTTGACAACGACCCAGTAAGTCAAAGTCAGCCAGAAACTAACGAAAAATGACAAAACCTATGAAAATGCACAACTCATCCCGTTTTTATCTCCCGATCCTTTGCGCAGGCGCCGTTGGCGTCGGCCTCTCATTGAACGCAAATGCACAGATCAACATGAACGGCACTCTCGGCGCCGGTTATGGCAGCGCCCTCGCCGTGCAAACCATCAACACCGGCTTTGGCGACAGCACGGTTGGGGACGGCACCTCCGCCGGTGGCTCCGAGTTGGACGCGGCTTATGGCACAATACAAGGCGGGTATCTCGACATTTTTCTCGCCGGCAACTTCGAAGACAATGGCAACCATGCGAACGTCTTCGTTAGCGATGGCGCCGCAGGGCAAAATACGCTGAATGTTTCCCCTTCAGCCACAATGCAGACCATGAACGGTTCTGTGTTTAGCCCCGGATTCAATGCCAACCTGGCCATAGATTTGAACGATTACCATGAAACCGCGTATATCGAAGAATACGTGGGGGCAACTTTGACTGGAGGTTATGTGGGTTCTGTTGGTGTCCCTGGCGGAATCGGCTCTGGCTCCCCGGGTCCCAACGGCATCCTTTATGGTTTTAACGACACACACGTCTCCACCATGGGCGCAGCCGGCGCAGCAGCCAACCCAGCCGCCATGCTCTCGACGACCACTGGTCTGGAAATCGGCATCCCACTCTCATCGCTGGCCGGCTATTCGGGTGGACCAATCATGGTTCTGGCGGACATCAACGGAGGTGGCGATGGTTATCTTGCCAATCAATTCCTTCCGGGTTTGCCGGTGGGGACGGGCAACTTGGGAACACCAGGGTTCAATTTTGGTGGAACCCCCGGTGAATATTTCACCGTGCCGGCTGCCGTGCCGGAGCCAGGGACCATTACGCTCCTTGGTCTGAGTTTGGCAGGTTGGCTTTCCACTCTCCGCCGGAAGTAAACTCGGCAAGATATTTTAGTCAAGCCCCGCGCAAGCGGGGCTTTTTTATTGCCTTGTCCTCAAGTCCATGCCCCGCAATAGATTGTGCATTTCAGTGTGGCTTGTGGAAACAGGACAAGACAAGTATAAGAACGCCATGAAAACGACACTTGATGTTGGTGGCGAAAGGTCATAGAACATCAACAGCAATCACCCCCATGCCTATGAACGAACCTGATTCAGAAGCCGCACCGGTTGAATCAACTGCCTTGCCCATGCCTTACAAAGACCGTTCGGCGGGATTGATCGTTTTCGGCATACTGACGATATTGCTGGGCTGTGTGGCCGGGCTGTTTGTCCTCTTGATGTTGGTGCAGGCGGCGTCTGGCGGAACCACGAATGCGCCGGTCAACTTCTCGACCATCCTGCCGGTCATATCTCCTCTTCATCAGTAGATTTCTCCGCCGCCAATCCTGAGCGCCCTGGCGATGGCACTGCAACTTTTTAAGAAATTATTCTTTATCCAGCGCCTCGCATCTGTTATTAAAACTAATGGTATGGAAATGTTCATGAAAGAATTCCTTTTGCGCCGAAGGGTTTTGGCGTTGTTGTCGGCTTTGGTCTTTGGTCTGGCGCGGCAGGGGTCGGCGCAGAATTCTCCCATCACCGATTATACCAACCTGATCAACGCGCTCAACGCTGGCATCACAACGATCACCAACTTTCAGACGCCCCTCACCATCAGCCTGACGTCGGGGCAGACCCTCCAGATTACGAACAATGTAACGATTAACGCCGGGACCAGCTCCGTCATCATTCAGGGTGACGGTGGGGAGCGCCTTTTTTATGTCCACCCCAATGCGGCGCTGACGCTGAACAACCTTGAATTGACCAACGGCCTGAGCACCAATGGCGGGGCCATTTATAATGAAGGAACGCTCATCATCAGCAATTGCCTGCTCACTGGCAATCGCGCAACCAACAGCGGCGGCGCGGCGGGCGGCAACGGACCGCCCGGCGGCAACGGCAACGGCACCAATGGCGGCAGCGGTGGCATGGCGGCTGGCGGGGCCATTTACAGCACCGGCCCGGTGATTATTTCGTATTCGATACTGAGTAACAACATTGCTGAAGCCGGCGACGGAGGCAGCGGTGGAAGCGCCACGGGCGAGGCTGGCAACGGCGGGGGTGCCGGCTTTGGCGGCAACGCTTATGGCGGGGCGCTCTACAGCACGGGGAGCAGCAATGTCTTTTACATGACCGAATTCGCCGGCAATGTGTGCTTCGCCGGCACTGGCGGGTTGGGCGGAATTTATGCCACCAATGGCCCTGCGGGCCCTTCAGGGGCTGGCGGCGCGGGCGGACTTGGCGGGTCCTGCGCGGGCGGCGCGGCGTTTGTCACAGGTTCGCTCTATATGACCAACTGCCTTTTTGCCATGAATTTTGCGGTGGCCGGCAGTACGGGGCCGGCGGAAGTGGACTCGGACGGCGCCGGCCCCAATGGCAGCCCCGGCGGTTCGGCCTTGGGCGGCGCCCTGTTTATTACCAATGGGGCTGTCAGTGCCTGGATCGAGAACAGCATCTTTTTTACCAATGCCTGCTACGGCGGCTACGGCGGCAGCACCGTGCTGAGCAACGTCATCGGAGGCACTGGAGGCGAGGCCCAAGGCGGCGGAGTGTGGAGCGGCGCGGCCCTGACGCAGATGGGCTTTTGCACCCTGGCAACCAACTATGTGGTCGGAGGGCCCGGCGGCACAAACACCGCCGCAAGAACCTTCGGTGCAACCGGCGCAGCATCGGGTTATCTTATTTATCGGTCGGCGGGGCTTTTCAATCTCAGCGCCAGCATTTTGTCGGGTTACAACAGCAGTTCCGATAACCAGAACGCGGTCGGCGTGACCGATGCCGGCTACAACGTCAGTTCCGACGCCAGCCCGGCCAAGAGCACCATAATTACGACGACGAAGCTCAACACCAATCCTGATCTGAATTCCGGGTTTTCCACTTTTGGTGCGGCGATCATCGGGGGAACAAATGGATCGCAGCCGATGTTGGCGCTGGCGATTCCCACCAACAGCCCTGCTGCAAGCTTCGTGCCGGGCGTTCCAGGCTCCACTTTCCCGGCCACGGACGAGGTCCTCCAGGACCGCGGCACGCCGACCAGCGCAGGGGCCTACGAGGCCAATCCCATTACCATCTCGAACAACGCCGTGCTGCCAACGATCAGTCCCATCAATCCCGCGACCATTCTGACAGGCAACGGGGGCACTGTTACCATTACAGCGGTGGCTTCCAGTTCCCAGCCTTTCGGCTATCAATGGCAACTCGATAGCAACAATATTTCTGACAGCGCCAATTATTCCGGCACGACCAGCAACGTCCTGACGATCAAGAAAATCACCATTGCCGATCAAGGGTATTATACGGTCATTGTCAGCCCCACTCTTCTGGAGGGGGCCGTCACCAGTTCGGTGGTTGAGTTGATCCTGACCAATCCGCCCGTCATCAAAAAGCAGATCGTTGGCCAGCTCAACCGGCCCGTGGGATCAATCGTGACCTTTACTTTGGGTGTCGGGTCCTTCCCGCAGGCTTACAGCTATCTATGGCTGTTTAGCAGCAATTCGTCCGGCGCCATTTCCCTGACCAACCTCGAGGGCGGCAACATTTTCATCACCAACAATGTCCTGACCATTGACCCCGCCCTGATGAACGATGCCGGCACTTATTCAGTGATCGTTTCCAACAACTATGGTGTCAAAAAGAGCGTCAATGTGCGTTTAACCGTCGTGCCTGACCATTCGCGTCCCACCGTTACGATAACGTCTCCTCTGGCCAATTCCCGGACCAATACGGCGAGTAACCTGCTCATCGAGGGAACCGCCAAAGACAATGCGCAAGTGACCAATGTCATGTATTGGTTGACGAATATCAATGCCGGCCTCATCCCCGTTACGAACGTCCTGTCCGGCAATGCCACTCTGAGCACCACCAATGTCAACACCAACCTCAATGGCTCCAGCACAAAGTTCTGGTCCATCGCCATCACCAACCTGCTGTGGCCGGGCACAAATATTCTGGCTGTGCAAAGCGTGGATTATTCCAGCAATGTTTCAACGGTTGTCCACCGGCGCTTTTTTTACCAGGTTCCGTTCGTCTTTAACCTGACCATCTGGAGCAATGGCGGCGGCGGCACGGTGACCAACCACGCCTTCATCAAGGGTGACGCGTCCCCGTCAAATGGCGCCTCGTTGAACATCGGGGAAGGGTATTCCCTCGTGGCCAGGCCGAATGCCACCTCATTGCTGGGCAGATGGACCAACAGCAACACCTCGGAAACCAATGTGGTCATTACCAACGGCAACACGCTCAAATTCATCATGGAATCCAACACGGCCATCCAGGCCCTATTTGTCAGTAATATTTTTTTGCGGGAGGGAGTTCACGGGACCTATAACGGCCTCTTCCATATGACGAACGTAATTGTCACAACCAACGTGGTTACGAATTCTGTCACAAATTATGTTGGCGTAACGAATGCCGTAACGAACACGTTTGATATAACCAACCAAACCGTGACGCTCGAAACTGCGTTCACAAACGCCGGGATGCTCAACAACCTCGCCATCGGCAGGCAGGGCTCCTTTAGCGGCAGGCTGCTCCTGGCCGGGGGCAGTTACGGTCTAAGCGGCACCTTCGACGCTTTCGGCCACGTCACCAATCACATCGTGGCCCGCTCCCCGGCACGGGGAGGCCCTCTGATTATTGACATGAACGTGGACACAAATGGCGCCGGCGTAATCACCGGCACCGTGAGCAACGCCGCATGGCCGACCAATGCTTGTCTGTGGGCCGACTTGGCCGCCGCCACGCCCGGCACAAGCCATTACACCCTGCTCATGTTCCCGACTGGCGAGGCGTTGACCAACATGGTGGGTCCGGCCGGCGACGGCTATGCGTTGATTGCCGATCACGGGGGAACAGTCACCCTTAGCGGTGGCCTCGCCGATGGCACGACCTTCAATCAAACCGTCCCGGCATCGCAATCCAACAATATCCCCGTTTATGCCAGCCTGTATGGCAGGACCGGTTTCTTATTCGGCTGGCTCAACCTCACCAACCTGAACAGCACCAACGGCACGAATGGATTGATATGGATCAAAGGGCCGACGACGCGTCCGACCCTTCTGTTCCCTGACGGATTTACCAACATGCTGCTAACCGAAGGCTCACCTTGGATAAATCCCGGCGTCATAACGCTATCGTCGTCCAACACCCTGGCCATTTCCAACGCCGACCTTGACCTGAACTACACGGTCGCAATCGACGAGCCTGACAAACTGGTCAATGCGTCCGGCACCCCCGCCAATTCGTTGTCTGGAACAATCAATCTGAATACGGGCCTTTTGCAGGTCAAATTTGGCAACGGCAATGGAAGGTCGATCACGGTGGGCCACGGGGCCATGCTGCAAGACACGACAAATGCGGGGGGTTACTTTGTGCTCGGAACCAACGCCGGATCCGTCACGCTGAACGCTTCAGGATCGCCACCACTGCCATCGGACGTGTTGATACAGTATTTACAATACCCACTGTCTGTCCAAGATCAACAGTATGCCGAATACCAGTATCTAACCAATTTGGGGGCGCCGTTGCCACCTTCGCTGCCGCCGCCACAGGCGGTGCTGATAGACGGCTCAGGCTCTCCGCCGCCGTGAGGTGGACCGGCGCAGTGGGCGCGGCGCGCTAGCGTTGGCTGTCCTGCTTTTGCCTTTCGGCGGCGCTGGCGCGAAGTTCATCGCGCAGCCAAACCAAAAGCGCCGGGCCAAAGCAAATCGCCACGCCAAGCGGCACCACAATCATGCCCCAAAGAGCCAAATCAGTGTCGGTCATAAAAGCGCATAAAATTGCCGGTTGGCGGGCGAATGTAAAGGAATTTGCGGCCCGGCCCGGGGAGCTTGTTTTTGGCGGTTGACAGCGCGGCTGGGGGATTGCATTGTAATGACTCATCTTAAAACGGTGCTTCATGAGGATTCACCGTAAACTCGAGAGAGGAAGTGAGAATTTTTGACAGAAATTAGATTAAAAAAAGGCGAACCTGTTGACAAGGCCCTGCGGCGATTGAAGAAGAAGATCGATCGCGAAGGGACATTGAAGGAAGTGCGCAACCACCGGCATTTTGAGAAACCCAGCGAGCGAAAGCGCCGCAAAATGAAGGCAGCCCGCTTTTCCGCCATGTTGAGCGCCCGCTACGCCGATATGTGATGTGAAGCCTTGTGAATTCTCACCGCCGAGTGTGGTCGAAGACTGCGCCCGGCATTTTTTTTAGCCGCCATGTATTCATTCTCCACATGCTGGAACTCCCTTCGTCACAGCGACGGACGGGCCATGCTGCGCGAAATCCGCTCGCTCGGCTTCGAGTGGGCGGAATTGAGCCATGGCATCCGCCTCAGTCTCCTGCCAGGCATCGTCCAGGCGGTTGACGGCGGGGAGATCAAGATTTCGTCGCTGCACAATTTTTGCCCGCTGCCGATGGGCGTGAATCATGCCGCGCCGAATCTGTATCTCTTTTCGTCGCCGGACCCGCGCGAGCGGGACATTGCTTATAAACATTCCGTCAAGACCATCGAAACAGCCGCCCGGCTCAAGGCCGGCGTGGTGGTCCTGCACCTGGGCCGCATCGACATGAAGGATTACACCGGCAAACTCCTGGAGATGGTGGAGCATGGAAAGAAGGAGACTTCCAAATATTCCGACCTGTGCGAAAAGGTCATGGAAAAAAGGGAGGAGAAAAAAGAGCGCTACGCGCATTTCGCCAGTGAAATGCTGGAGCGGCTGGCCCGGCTGGCCGATGAGCGCGGTGTCAAGTTGGGCATCGAGAACCGCCAGGCCCTGGAAGAACTTCCGCTGGATTCGGACATTGAATCGCTGCTGCGCGAATTTGACCGTCCCGGCATTGGCTATTGGCATGATTGCGGTCACGCGCAGATCAAGGAAAACCTTGGGTTTATCAACCATCGCACGCACTTGGAATGCATGGCGCCCCGGTTGCTGGGGTTTCATGTGCATGACGTGGATTTTCCGGGACGCGACCATTGCGCCCCGGGCCAAGGAATGATCGATTTTGCCGCGCTGAAACCAATGGTGAAGCCCGGGCACATCAAGGTCTTTGAACTGAGCCCGAACCTGACTTTGGAGGAGGTGGTGAAAGGCGTGGCGCATATCCACCAGGTTTGGGGTGCGCCATGAAAAGACTCAAGGCATGGTGGAGCGTCGGATGGCGGGTGGCGGTGTGCCTTTTGCTGTTGCTGTGGATTTTCCATTCCATTTTTCTTAATGAAGGCCGGCTGTGGGCGCAGCGGGAAGGATTGCACTGGGAGCAGATGTCGCGAGGGCAACAATGGCATCTGGCCTGGAGCAAAGGGCCGCAGGACTTGTGGCACACATTGTATCTGGTTCACCCTGGCGCTTTGCTGCTTTCCCTGTTGTTGGTGGGCCTGGCTTTGTGGTTGGGCGTCGTGCGCTGGCGGTTGGTGTTGGAAGCGCAAGGGCTTGAACTGTCCCTGGGACGCGCGACTCGCATTTCCCTGGTGGCGCAGTTTTTCAACTCGTTCCTGCTGGGTTCAACGGGCGGGGATTTAATCAAAGCGTACTACGCGGCGCGCGAGACGCATCACCGGAAAACGGAGGCGGTGACGACCGTATTCGTGGACCGGCTGGTGGGCTTGTGGGCCATGCTGCTCTTCGCCAGCATGATGATGCTGCCCAACTTGCAAATGATCATGCAACACAAGGAATTCGCCGTGCCGGCCCTGTGCATCCTGGCCATGCTGGCGGCGCTGAGCGTCGTCCTGAGCCTGGCCTTCTGGGGAGGAGTCTCGAAACGATTCCCGCGGGCGCGCCATTACTTGCGCCGGCTGCCGAAGGGCGAGCTGCTGGAGAAATCCCTGGATTCGTGCCGGCAGTTTGGAAAAGAGACGGGGTTTCTAGTCAGGGCCGTCGCGCTCTCGCTGGTCTTGAACATTATATGGGTGCTGCAAATTTCAGTGTTGGGCGGCGGACTGGATCTGAGCATTCCCTTCACGGCTTTGCTCGTGATTGTGCCGATGATTCTCTGCATTGCCTCGTTGCCCATCACCCCAAACGGGCTGGGGGTGCGCGAGAATATGTTTGTGCTCATGCTGGCGGTCATTGCCGTTCCCAGGACCGCCGCCCTGTCGCTTTCCCTGCTGGCCTCGGCGCAGGGAATTTTCTGGAGCCTGATCGGCGGGGTGGTTTACATGGGATTGCGCGAGAAAGAGCATCTCTCCGAAGTGACCCACGAGACGGACGAAAACAATTAGCCTTCAGTTTGCAGTGCCGGGAAGAATCCGGGAACCATTTTCAAAATTCTCAAGACAACTTGAGTTGAACCATATTGCCCCGGGAAAAAACAGTGAAAATTTCCGCATTTGGCAAAGTCACAACTCGTTGAAGGCGAGGTATTTACAAAAGCGCGTTGACCCTAGAGCATTTCCATAAATAATGTAGCTTGCGTGGGGGGAAGCAGGATGGCAAATTGCCTCATGCGCGCGATACCCCTTTCTGCGCGCGAGCGCATCATCCGGCTCTATGAGCAAGGCAAAGGCACCCGAGAGATCGCGGGATTTTTTGGTTTTTGCGTGGCGGCGGTGCGCCGGGTCCGGCAGCAGTTTCAGCAGCGCGGCACCCTGCAGCCGCAAACCCATTTGTGCGGACGCAAAACGCGGCTGACCGCCGCACGCAAGGTTCGCCTGCAAAAGCTGGTGGAGGCACAACCGGACGCGACGCTGGCCGAGCTGGGGGCGCGCCTGGATCGTCCTTTTGGAACTTCCACTGTGGATCTGTGGCTGCACAAGCTGGGTTTGACGTATAAAAAAAACACTGTTCGCGGCCGAGCAGAACCGCCCGGACGTGGCCGAAAAAAGGGCTCATTGGCATGAGCATCTGGCCGTCTATCGGCCCAGCCGGCTGGTCTTTGTGGATGAAAGCGGGGCCAACACCAAGATGACCCGTTTTCGTGGGCGGGCTCCCATTGGCCAAAGACTGGTGGCCCACGTCCCGCTGGGACACTACCAGACCACCAGCTTGGTCTGCGCTATTCGTTTGACCGGGCCTTCGGCCCCGTGGCTGTTCGACGCAGCCATGGATGGGGAGATGTTTTTGGCGTGGATCCAGCAGGGATTGGTTCCCGTCCTGCAGAAGGGCGACGTGGTCATCATGGACAACCTGCCGACCCACAAGGTGGCCGGTGTCCTCCAAGCCATCGAAGAGGCCGGAGCCAGATTGATCTATCTGCCGCCCTATTCCCCGGATTTCAACCCCATTGAGAACATGTGGAGCAAGGTCAAACAAACCCTGCGCAGTTGGGCTCCGCGCACCGGGGAGGAATTGCTCCCAGCGGCCAAAGCTGCCTTTGAGGCCATCACTATCTCCGATTGCCAGGGCTTCTTTTTAAACGCCCAATACGCTATATGATTTATGGAAATGCTCTAGTATTTACAACAACGCTGAAATGGGGAAAGCTGAGTCAACCGCGAAATATTTAACCACAAAGAGCACAAAGATCCCAAAGCAGTGACAGATCATGGAAAACCGGGGAAACCACGAACTACCGGTATGTGGTTTGTCAACGGGAAAGCCTGGAAAGTTTTTTCTTTGTGTGTAAGGTAAGCTTGCAGCTGGGAGGATAAGGCTCTGCAGGAGTGCAACCTGAGCGCCCAGCCGTCCGTGGATTGCGGATGCGACCGTCTCGGTCAATGCCGCTAGTTTTTGTGGGCGCAATTTGGAGTTCTTTTCAATTGTTGACGTGCTTTTTCCCGGGAGCCAATCAAAGGCGGATAGGGCTGGCGCAGGTGTCGTTGGGCTCGCGGCTCTTGGGGACGGGGCTTGCGGCGTCGGGGCCAGCGGGCCTGGCCAAGCAAGGCAAGCAATCGGTGCCACTCTCTGAGCGTGGCGGCCCCGGAGCCATAGAGCGCCAGCCCGTGTTCCAGATGTCGACGGGACAGGGAAAAGGAGAGAAGCAACGGACTTATCTGCCGGCGCAGCGCGGCACAGAGCATGGCGGTGCGAAGGACGTTGTAGGCCATCAACCCGGCCAGCCATTCTTTCTGGGCCATCGGGGCCGATTGGCATTCCAGTTGGACCAGACGCCTTTGGGTTTTGAGGTGGCGCAAGTTCAATTCGATGTGCCAGCGCAGACCGTAGAGATCGACCAGCTCGGAGAGCGGATAGTCCACCGGGTCGGTCAGGGAAGTAAACAAGTACAAGGTTTGGGAGCGGAAGCCTTTGCGCCGGATGGCCACGACCAACAACCGTCCAGGCAGGGGGGCCTTGCTGCAGCCGGGCTGGAGTCGGTCGTGGGAGGTGGGAGACCAGAGGACCGGATGCGAGCCCAGGCGGAGCGGACGGCCCAGCAAGCGGCGGGCGCGAATATCTGTCCAACGCAAGAGAACATGGCCGCCCACGATGCGCGCCGTCTGGACGATGCGGAAAAGGCCAAGGTTGCGGTCCCCCACATAGAGGCAAGGGCCGATGGTGCGGCGGAGCATCATCCGGCAAGCCAGCAGTTGTTCGCTGCGAAAGAAACTGCCGCGGGCGCAGGCCAAAGCGGCGCCGCTGCGGGCGCAGAAGCCGACCACCACCCGCATCAAACACCAGTAGGGCACGCTGCGGGCCTGGTTGCCGTTGGGCGGGAAGCGGCGGGGGATATCGCCGTAGGGACGCAATCGCACGGTGCTGCCATCCAGCAAGCAAACGATCAGGCCGTGCCAGAGGGTGTCGGGATTTAGGGTCAAGATGCGCCGAGCTTGCCGGGCCAGGCTGTCGAAGAGAAACGCCAGGGGCAGACGCTGCCGCGCATTGCTGAAGGAAACGGTGGCCGCAGAACGCAGTTTTTTAGACAAGCCCCGGCCGAGCGCATCGGCTCCTCCGGCCAGGGCGTCGGCCACCACCTGCTCCAGCGTATGATCGGCGGCCAGGCGCTGAAAAATCAGAGACCAGAGCGTGACCGGCGGGGTGAAGAGCCGGTCATAGAAGCGCCCCTGCTTGAGGCAAGCCAGTTGCCAGAGTTGGCGGCTGGGCAGCAGGCGACGGAAGGCGGCGAGCAGCGCCTTGGGGCTTGGCTCAGAAGGCGGTGGGGGCGGGCGCAGTGGTTTGCCGCCCGCCCTTTTTCGGGGCCGGGCGTTTTTTTGGATTGTGCATGCATGTATGTTATAATACATACATACCATATGGCAACAAAGACTGATTCGTCCCTCCGGCCCTCGGTGGCTTCGAAAATCCCGGCCCTCTGGCCCGCCCTTAAAGGGTCCCTGGCCCTGGTGCGCAAACCCTGCGTGCGGCCCGCCTGTCGCGCCTGCGCCCGCGGAGACAAACATCCGGCCTATCTGCTCTCCTTCACGCAAAACGGCCACAGAAAATCCATGTACGTGCCGGTTCGCCTCGTACCCATCTTGCGCCGGGGTGTCCACAACGGCCGGCGGATCGAACAATTGCTTTACCGTGTCGGTCCGCTCTTGATTCGGGAACACCGGGAAAACGCTCAAACGGCCAGTGGTGGAAAAACCCGCGGCACCGCCTCCAAATCAAGAACTTCAACCAAAAAACTCAAGAGCAAAAACTAG
>Ga0181526_10000069_pt1 | contig 101851 bp, 79 predicted proteins | sample PEATcosm2014_Bin_35_FD_119750 | JGI IMG/M metagenome (GOLD analysis project Ga0181526, IMG submission 119750) | Peatland microbial communities from MTU Mesocosm Facility, Houghton, MI, USA - PEATcosm2014_Bin06_30_metaG | ecosystem: Environmental > Terrestrial > Soil > Wetlands > Peat | place... | reverse complement strand
GTTGCTTGCGTGGCGTCGGCGGCTTCGGTGCGGACGTTGGCGGCGTAATTGTGTTGGCGGAGGCGGGTGGTGGTGTGGGCGAGGCGCCTGGGGCTGATGTCGGTGGCGAAGATTTCGGCGGTGGGGTGGCGAAGAGCGAGAATGAGGGTCTTGCCACCGGGCGCGGCGCAGCAGTCCCATATGCGGGGGGTGCTGGTGGTGTGGGGAAGCGCGGCGGCGGTGAGTTCGGCCACGAGGCGGGAACCGTCGTCGATTTGCGGGAGGGCTTCGGTGGGAGTGAGTTCGGTGGGTGGGAAGAGCGAGCCGGATTGGGGTTCGCGCTGATTGTATTCGCAAATGGCGAGGGCGGCTTCGCGGCCGTAGGCTGCGACCCAGCGTTCAACCAGCCAGAGGGGGTGGGCGAGGCGCTCGGCGAAGGCGGCGGGGGACTCGAAGATGCGCGCGCCGGGTTTCTGCGCAGCAGCGAGCTTGCGGAGGATGGCGTTGACCATCCCGGCGGCGTGAGGATGGCCGGCGGCGCGGCAAAGTTCGACGCTCTCGTTGAGGACGGCGTGCGCGGGGATGCGGTCCATGTGGAGGAGTTGAAAGGCGCCGAGGCGGAGGGCGAGAGCGACGGGCTCGGCGAGTCGCTGATCGGGACGGGCGAGGAGTTTGCTAAGGCGGGCGTCGAGGGCGATCTGCCAGCGGAGGACGCCCATGACGAGGGCGGTGGCGAGGTTGCGGTCTTCAGAGGTGAGGGAGGAGGTGCGCGAGGAGTGGAGAAGCTCGTCGCTATGGCCCTTGTTCTGGCCGACGAGGGTGAGGATCTCGAAGGCGGCGGCGCGGGCGGGGGCGATTTTCGAGAGGGACTCTGCGGCGGTTGCGGTGGGTCCGGCTGTTGCGGGGCGGGCGCGTATTTGCTCCGGGCTTTTCGGCTTGCGCGGTGTGGGCTTCAACTGCCGAGCCTTTCGCCGGTGCGGATTTGAAAGCCGCGCAGGAATTCGGCTGCGGACGTGCGGCGCTTGCCTTCCATCTGGACCTCGTCGAGAACGATTGAGGTGCCGTTGCCGCAGCCGACGCAAAACTCGGCGCCGGGAATGTGCAGGACGCCGGGTTCGGGGCCGGGGTGGGGGCCGATGTGCATGCGGTGGGCGATGAGCTTCTTGCCGCGGAGGAGCGTGTGCGCGCCAGGCCAGGGCTGGAAGCCGCGCCAGCGGTCGTAGATCTGATGCGCGGGACGGGCGAAGTCGATGGCGCCATCTTCGCGGGTGAGAATGGGGGCGAGCGTGGCTTGGGTGTTGTCCTGCGGCTGCGGGGCGAGGATGCCGGCGGAGAGGCGAGCGAGGGTCTGGACCATGAGCCCGGCGCCGACGTCGGAGAGGGCGCGAAAGACGTCGGGCGCGGTCTCGTTGGGGGCGATGGGGATGGTATGCGCGAGCAACATGGGGCCGGTGTCGAGGCCCTCATCGATACGCATGGTCGTGACGCCGGTGATGGGGTCGCCGTTGGCGATGGCCCACTGAACGGGCGCGGCGCCGCGATACTTCGGCAGCAGTGAGCCGTGGAGATTGATGTTGCCGAGTGGAGGCAGATCGAGCATCCATTGCGGAATGATGCGGCCGTAGGCGACGACGATGATGGCGTCGGGGCGGATGGATTCGAGCTGGGCGCGGAATTCGGGGTTGGTCTTGATCTTTTCCGGCTGGGTGACGGGAATATTGCGGGCGAGGGCGGCGAGTTTGACGGGCGGGGCGTGCAGTTCCATGCCGCGGCCGGCGGCGCGGTCGGGTTGAGTGACGACGAGGGCGATTTCGTGGCAGCCGGCTAAGGCTTCAAGCGTGGGAACGGCGAATTCAGGCGTGCCGCAGAAGACTAGTCTCAGCACTTCGTGCCGTCCTGGACCGCTTCGCGGTGGTTTTGCGTGGCTGTGTTCAAGGGAGTGCTCTCCGTCGGTTGCCGCAACAGATCATCGAGCTAGAGGCCCGCGGCTAAAGCCCCCCTCAATTCATACGCCTTATTCATGGGGCTAGAACCCCATGCTAATCCGAAGGCCGATGGTCCGAGGCTTCTTCGGCGCGAAGGGCTACCACTCGCCGGCTTTCTGCATCTTGCGGATCTTGCGCAGGACGAACTCGCGCTTGAGGCGGCTGATGCGGTCGATGAAGAGGACGCCGTTGAGGTGATCGATCTCGTGCAGTATGGCGCGGGCGAGGAGTTCTTCGCCTTCGACTTCGAACCACTCGCCGTGCTCGTTCTGGGCCTTCACCTTCACCCATGCGGCACGATTCACCTTCTCGCGGATATCGGGCAGGCTAAGACAGCCTTCTTCTTCGGTTTGCTTGCCGCGGGTTTCGACGATCTCGGGGTTGATGAGCACGAGCTTGTCTTTGGGGTTCTTCTTAAAGCCGATATCGATGACGGTAAGACGCTGCGAGATGGCGATCTGTGGCGCGGCAAGGCCGATGCCCTGGGCAACGTACATACTTTCGAACATCTCCGCGACCAGGGTGCGGAGCGCCTTGTCGAAGACGGTGATGAGCGCGCCCGGCTTTGCGAGCACAGGGTCGGGATACTTGACCACCGCGTGAATCTTCAACGCTTCCTTCGTCGCCATTGTCTTTCCGACGCCTTCGCTTTCCGAACGATTTGATGCTTAGCCTAATATGCGCGGATCTGTTCGCAGTAGCCGGTGTAGTTTCGCTCGAGTTCGCGGAGTGAGTCGCCGCCGAACTTCTCGAGGACGAGGCGAGCGATGGTGAGCGCGACCATGGCCTCGGCAGCCACGCCGGCAGCGGGGACCACACAGACGTCGCTACGCTCGTAGGCGGCTTTGACGGGCTCGCGGGTGGCAAAGCTGACGGACGCGAGCGGGCGGCGGAGGGTGGAGATGGGCTTGAGATAGCCTCGCACGACGACATCCTCGCCGTTGGAGATGCCGCCTTCGATGCCTCCGGCGTTGTTCTGCTCGCGGGAGAATTTGGTAAAGTCGCCATCCTTGCCGTCACCCGCGCCTTCGTAGCCGATAGCGTCATGCACGGCAGAGCCGAGCGATTCGGCTGCGGTGACGCCGCGGCCAATCTCGACTGCTTTGACTGCTTGCAGGCTCATGACGGACTGGGCGAGCAGACCGTCCATACGCTCGTCCCAGTTGGCGTGGGTGCCGACGCCGGGGGGCAGGCCATGGACGATGACTTCGAAAACGCCGCCTACGGTGTCGCCGGTGCGCAGGGCGGTGTCGACCTCGGCCTTCATGCGCTGCTCGTCGTCGGCATCGACGCAACTCAGCAGGATGTCTTCCTGCGATTGCAACAAGGTGATTTCCTGCCAGGTTGCGACGCGCGAAAGTTGCGCGGCTCCGACACGGATTACGTGGCTGGCAACCTCGATGCCAAGCGAACGCAGCAGCATCTTGGCGATGGCACCGCAGGCTACGCGGGCTGCGCTCTCGCGGGCGCTGGCGCGCTCGAGGACGTAGCGCGCGTCGGGGAAGTCGAACTTGATGCTGCCGGCGAGATCGGCGTGGCCGGGGCGGGGACTCGCGACGGCTTTATGCTTGGCGGGATCGCCGGCTTCGACGGGGAGAATTTCCTCCCAGTTCTTCCAGTCGATGTTGGCGATGGTCATGGCGATGGGCGAGCCAATGGTCTTGCCGTGGCGCACGCCGCTGAGGATGTGGGCGGTGTCGCGCTCGATGCGCATGCGGCCGCCGCGGCCATAGCCTCTCTGGCGGCGCCAGAGTTCGCGGTCGAGCAACGCCTGGTCGACGGGCACACCCGCGGGCAGCCCGCTGATCATGGCCACCAGGCTTTCGCCGTGGCTCTCTCCCGCAGTTGAAAATCGCAGCATCTATCTCACTCAGCCTAAAGAGAGATTGTAACAACTCTCGCCTTGAGCGCTGTTGACTTAGGCGGGGCGGGGGGCGGTGGGCCAAGTTGACTGCGGGATGTGCGGTGGTATATCCAATGAGAGACCGCCGGGACAGGAATCAATCCGCTCGCAGACAGGAAAATGTGATGCCTCTGAAGCTAAAGGTAAACAACGTAGTCACGACTGTGGATGTGGCGCCGGACACCCCTTTGCTGTGGGTCCTGCGCGATGTCCTTGACCTCACAGGTTCCAAGTACGGCTGCGGGATCGGGCAGTGCGGCGCATGTATGGTCCACGTGGATGGCGTGCCAACGCGCTCCTGCGCGACCCAAGTGGACACAGTGGTGGGCAAGGCGGTGACCACGATCGAGGGGCTCTCTGCGGACGGCCGCCATCCGGTGCAGGTGGCGTGGGAGCAGGTGGACGTAGCGCAGTGCGGGTACTGCCAGGCCGGCCAGATTATGACCGCCGCGGCGCTGCTGGCCACGACGCCCAATCCGACGGACTCCGAGATTGACGCGGCGATGAGCGGAAACCTGTGCCGTTGCGGAACCTATCTGCGCATCCGCGCGGCGATTCATCAAGCTGCTGCAGCAAGCCAAAAAGCATAAAGAATGGAGACCCACCCCATGCGTCTCAATCGGCGATCCTTCCTGCAAATGAGCGCGCTGGCCGGCGGCGGACTTGCGCTCGGCATTTACGACTTTCCGTTGGCTTCGGCCCAATTCGGGGCGCCGCGGGCTGACCTCACACCGCAAGCATTCATCAAAATCGCCAGCGACGGGACCATCACCATCATGGCGAAGTGCCCGGAGATTGGACAGGGCGTGAAGACCATGCTGCCGATGATGATTGCCGAGGAACTGGACGCGGACTGGAGCAAGGTGCGCGTGGAGCAGGCCGACCTGAATGAAACGCTGTACGGCGGACAATCCGATGGCGGAAGCACTACGACGCCGAGCAACTATTTGCCGATGCGCCGGGTGGGCGCTGCATGCCGGCAGATGCTGATTTCGGTGGCGGCGAAGCGCTGGGGCGTTCTGGAGGCAGACTGCACGACTGGGCCGTGCCGGGTGCTGCACCCGATCTCGGGAAGATCGATCGGATACGGTGAGTTGGCTGCAGATACCGCCAACTGCGCCCCACCTAGCCTGAGTTCGGTGAAGTTGAAGGACCCGAAAGACTTCCGCATCCTGGGCAAGGCGACCCTGAATGTCGACAATCACGCCATTGTCACAGGCAAGCCGCTGTTCGGCATCGATGTGAAGGTGCCGGGCATGCTGCACGCGGTGATCGAGAGGTCGCCTGTTTTTGGCGGCAAAGTGAAGAGCGCGAATCTGGATGAGATCAAGAAGCTGCCCGGAGTTCGTAACGTTTTGATTATTGCGCCCGCCTCGGCGGGTTCCGCGGGGCCAGCCGATACCACCACCGAGCCGGGTACGGTGATTGCGGCTGCTGGTATGGAGCCGGGAGTCGCGATTGTGGCGGATAGCTGGTGGCAGGCGCAGTCGGCGCGGAGAAGCCTGAAGGTTGATTGGGATGCGGGCGCAGGGGCGGACCAGACCAGCGAGAAGTTCGACCAAAAGGCTGCTGAGTTAATATCGGCACCGCCGCAGAACACCCTGCGGACCTACGGCGACGTGGATGGAGCGCTGAAGGGCGCGGCCAAGGTGGTCGAGGCCACCTACGCCTATCCGTTTATTGCCCACGGAACGCTGGAGCCGATGGACGCGACCGCCTCCTACAAGGACGGCAAGCTGGAAATGTGGGCGACCAGCCAGTCTCCCGGCGGGGGCAAGAGCCAGGTGGCACGGGCGCTGAACATGCAGGCCACCGACATTACGGTGCATATATGCCGCGTCGGGGGCGGGTTTGGACGCCGGCTGACGAACGACTATATGGTGGAAGGCGCATGGCTGGCCAAACAGGTGGGCGGCGCGGTGAAGCTGGTGTGGTCGCGCGAAGACGATATGACGCACGATGCGTATCGGCCGGGCGGCTACCACGCGTTCAAAGGCGGGCTGGACGCGCAGGGCAAACTGGTTGCGTGGCGGCAGCATTTTATTACCTACGGCGAGGGCCAGCGGTACGCTTCCGGTGCGACGCTGGATGCGACCGAGTTTCCCTCGGGCCGGGTGCCGAGCTATGCGCTGTTCGCCAGCGCGCAGCCGTTGATCCTGCGCACTGGCGCGCTGCGTGCGCCGGGCCACAACGCGTATGCGTGGGCGATCAAGGCGTTTGTGGATGAGATGGCAACTGCCGCGGGGCGTGATCCGCTGGAGTTCCACCTGGAGTTGCTGAGCGCGACTCCGGTACCGGTGACCGGCGGACGAGGCGACTCGATGAATGCCGAGCGGCTGAAGGGCGTGCTGCAACTGGTGGCGGAGAAGTCGGGTTGGGCGAATCGAAAGAGCGGCGCGGGCAAGGGATTCGGCCTCGCGTGCCATTACTGTCATGCGGGTTATTTTGCTGAGGTGGCGGAGGTCACCGTCGACAACCGGAACCGTATCAAGGTGAACAAGGTGTGGGCCGCGGGCGATGTGGGCAACCAGATTATGAACCCCTCCGGCGCGGAAGCCCAGGTGCAGGGCGCGATCATTGAAGGCATGAGCCAGATGGCGCAGGAGATCACGATCCGCGATGGGCGCCCGCAGCAAACCAACTACAACAGTCATCCGATCCTGCGGCTGCGGCAGGCCCCGGCCATCGAGCTTTACTGGCACATGACGGAGTTTCCACCGACCGGGCTGGGCGAACCCGCGCTACCGCCGGTTCTGCCGGCGATTGCGAATGCGGTGTTTGCGGCGACCGGGAAGCGGATCCGCACGCTGCCGCTGGCACGGAGCGGCTTTAGCTGGGCATAGGGAGAGCAGGGAATTCGGGGCCTCGCGAGCTGCGAGGCCCTGGTTATTTGGTGGGCGGGTCGTCGTAGTCCAGTGCCTTGCCCGGGGCGGCGATCAGACCCTCGACCTGCAAATATCCCCGCATCTTCGGCGCCGCTGAGAGCAGCACACCGCTTCCCACGCCGGCGAAGGTGCGGCTGTTGCGCACGATCGATCCTGCGGAGCGTTCGATGCGGACGACGGGTTCGTTTGCGGGAAGCTTGCGCGAGGCGACGTGATCGAGTTCGGCTTCGGGGCAGTCTTCGACGAGGAACGCCGGGCCTTTCGCTACGTTCAGTTGCACGTTGTGCAGCTCCATACCGGAGGCGTGGACGAGATGCGCGCCGAGGGTTCCGGTGCCGATCACGTCGGAGATACGGAGACCATCGATGGGACTTTCGGGCAGACCGTCCACGTCGATGAACTGCCTGGCGCCGTCGATAGTGATGCCGTCGATGGCAATGTTCTCGAAGGCGGGAGTGGTGGCGGACTTGGGCATGGCCACGCGGGACTCTTTGGTTTCGCCTTCCATCATGTAGAAGTTGGTCACGTCGATGGCAGTGCCGACGTTGCGCATGGTCCAATTGGAGAAGCGGAGATTGCTGACTACGCCGCCGCGGCCGCGCCGGCTCTTGATGCGGATGCCGGCCTCGGTATCCACTGCTGTGATGTTGCTGGCGACGATGTTGCGCACGCCGCCGGAGGTCTCCGAGCCGATAGTGACCGCGCCGTGCGCGTGATGCACGGTGCAGCCGGTGATGGTGACATCTTCGGTGGGGCGGTTGACGCGCAGGCCATCGGCGTCCTTGCCGCTCTTAATGACGATGCCGTCGTCGCCGGTGTCGATGTAGTCGTCGGTGAGATGGACGAAGCGGCTGGAGTCGACGACGATGCCGTCGGTCTGCACGCCTGGGTAGGTTTCGATGACTACGTTGCGGACCACGGCGTATTGGGTGTAGAGCAGGTGAATGGTCCACATGGCCGCGCCTTCAAAGTGGAGGCCATCGACAAGGATGTCTTTCGAGTTCATGAAACGTAGAAAGGACGGGCGCAACTCCTGAGCGGCAGCGGTGTACTCGGCTTCGGAGATGGGCTTGTGGGCTTCGAGGTCGAGCAGCAGCTTCTCCCAATTGTCTCCGTTAGCAGAGCCGAGATCGGTGGCTGTGGGCTGTTTGCGGCCATGCAGCTTTGTCCAGTCAGCCTGGCTGGTGACGAGCGTGCCGGGGCCGACAACTTGGACGTCTTCGAGATTGTGGCCGCCGATGAGCGGCACCGGGGTGGGGGTTTCAATGCCTTGCTGGCGGCCGGGGGTAAAGGGAAGCATCTGGGCTGGGAAGGTGATGACTGCGCCGGCATCGAACTCGAGGCGGAGGTGGCTGATGAGTTCGATGGGGCCCGAGGTGTAATGTCCGGCGGGCACGTAGACGGTGCCGCCGCCGGCAGCCTTGGCAGCGGCGATTGCTTTGGCAAAGGCTTCGGTGGCGGGTGCGCTGGCGTCACGTTTCGCTCCGTAGGCAGTGATGTCGAAGACCGGCCGGCCGGTTGGGAGCAACTGCTGCGCGATGCCAACCCGCGCCGAGCCAGCGGCCAACGCGCACACGATGAGAGCGACGGATTTGAATCGGGTCATTTTCTACTCCTCGTCCAAGTACGCTTTGGAGTTCAGCAACGGGCGCTCCATGCTGCGCACCCACTCGGTCATTTCCGCGCCACTCTTGCCGCTGGTCGCATCGCGCCCAAACTCGTTGCGCATGGCCTGCATCTTGGCTTCGACGTCGTCAAGCGCGCTGAGCAGAATTGCCTCGGGGGTCATGGGGAGTTTGGGCGAGCCGAACTCATACTTGCCGTGGTGGCTGAGGATCATGTGCTCGACCAGCACGCGCAGCTTGTCGGGAAAGCCCGGGAGTTCCTTCACCTTTTCGACGAGCATTCCCTGCGCGATGGAGATGTGTCCGATCATCTGGCCTTCGAGGGTGTAGCTGAAGGTGGTTCCCCAACTCAGTTCGCGCACCTTGCCGATGTCGTGGAGGATTGCACCGGTGACGAGGAGGTCGGGGTCGACCTCGGGGTAGAAGGGCGCGGCGGCGCGGCAGACGCGCACCAGGGTGACGACGTGCTCCAACAGGCCGCCGATCCATGCATGGTGCAGCATTTTGGCCGCGGGGGCGGCGCGGTAGGCTGCGCCAATGGCCTCGTCGTCGAGGAAGGCGAAGACGAGCCGGCGCAGGTCGGCATTCTGGAAGGCATCGACATAGCCGCGCAACTCAGTCCACATTTCGTCGATGTCGAACCTGGTGGTGGGGACGAAGTCTGCGACGTCGACCTCGGAGGCTGCGGCGAGGCGCAGCTTGGTGAGAGTGATCTGGTATTTTCCCTGGTACTTTGCGACCTGCCCCTGGACCTTGACGTAGCAGCCCTCTTCGCAGGTGGCAATGGCAGAGGCGAAATCCTCCCACATGCGGGCTTCCATGGTGCCGGTCTTGTCGCTGAGAGTGAGGGCGAGATATTGGCCGCCTGATTTTTTGTCGCGTACAGAGAACGACGAGACTGCGAAGTAGGTCGTGACCTGAGCGTTGTCAAACTTCTGGGCGTCCGCTATGAAGAAATCTTTCATGCTGCCAAGCATACGTCGGCGGAGAGGTTGCGGCCAGACGGAGTCGTCCGGAACCGGGGAGCCTACTGTGGCGCGGGCGAGGGGTTGGCGGGAGCAGCGGGCTGCCCACCTGCTGCGGGAGGCGGAAGGTTCAACGGAGGCGGGGCGACGACGGGCTCTCCGTTGTCGCGCACACTCTTCGGCGGAATTGGCGTGGCATCCGGTTTCGGCGCGGGCGGGGCGGGCGGCGCCTCCTGGATACGCTCCTTGGGAGCGCCCTTCACCTTCTTCGGCTTCTTCTTGGTTGCGGTGTCGCCGCTTAGGCCGAGAGGGGCGTTCTGCACCTGCTGCGCCGCCTTCTCTTGCGCGCTGAGTGGAGGCGGAGTTGCCGCGGCTTTTTGCTTGGTCTTGAGCGTCTTCGCAGCCGTCTTGGTCTTGGCTTCGACCGGCGCGCGGTCGGCAAAGCGAGTCTTGCCAAGGGGAGCCTTGGGAGCAAGCGGATCAACATCCGAGGCCGCGGTGGATTGGTCGATCGACGCAATTGCGGCTCCCGGCGGGGGCAGGGTATTGGATGCGCCGGGGCCCTGGTCGGCGCTGGAGGCCAGTGTCTCTTCGGGAGCGGCCGGAAGCGAGTTTTGCGGAGCCTGCCCATAGCGGATCTTCTCGCGGTGAACCTTCCTGGGCTTCTTGTTCGTGGCTACGTTCTCGGTCTTTGCGGACTTGGAGTTCTGCTTGGCAGTAGAGGCGGCAACCGGCGCAGGCGAGACTGGCGACGGCGTCACTGCTGCTGCGGCGGACGGCTTCACTGCAACTGCGGCCGCGGGGCTGCCTTGATCAAGCCGGGCCTTTTTGGTTTTCTTCTTTGGGACCGGCAGCGTCGAGGCGGCGTACACCGGCTTGGTTTCCTTGGGGCTGGCGCCGGTGTCGACGAAGCCCGGAGCAATATCGACGTACGCTTTCTCACGAAGGTCAGTGAGGTAGGTGCGCAGCGCGGGCCCGAACACTTCCTGGAACATGGCGTTCTGCACCTGCTCATCGATGGCGCTGAGGGGTGGAATGCCCGCCGGCGTGTGTTCCGTCACCTTGAAGATGACGAATCCCTGGCGAGTGCGGATGGGTGCGGTCGACTCGCCGGCCTTGAGCGCAAAGGTCTGGTCCTCCAGCACTTTTGCCAACTGGCCGTCTCCGCGCACGTACACCGCATTAAGATCCCCGCCTTTGTCGGGATTCGGACTGTCGGGATACAGCTTGACCAGGTCCTCAAATTTGGCTCCCGCCTTCAGCTTGGCAACGGCATCGTCGGCCTTGGCCTGCGCCTGCGTGAGCTGCTCGTCGGTAGGGCTGTCGGGCGTGGTGATAAGTATCTCGCTGAGCCGTTCGGACTCTGGCTGCGCGAATTCCTGCTTGTGCTGGTCGTAGTAGGCCTGCTCCATCTTGGCGGTCAGGTGCAGGTTCCTGCCTACCTCGTCGCGTTCGACCTCGTTGATGATGATGTCGTTCCTTTTGGCTGCCTTGAAGTCCTCATAGGAGATGCCGGATTCGCGGACGGCTTTCTCCAGGGCTTCCATGGAGTCGAAGTGGTACTGCTTGCGGGTGTCGTCGAGCAGGCGAATGAGCTCAGAGTCGACGTTGATGTCTAGTTCCTTGCCGCGCGAGAGCAGGAGTTGCTTGTCGATCAAGTCGCGCAGCAGGTCCTTCTTTCGCTGCTCCAGTTCGGCGGGGGTCGCGTTATCGTGCTGGGCCTCCTCGATGAGCTGCTGTTCGGCGCGCTCGTAGTCGCCGCGGTCGATGATCTGGTCGTTCACGCGAACGATGGGATACTCCACCACCTCGCCGTTGGGTGTAATTGGAGCGGGTGCAGGCAGGGGTTCCGGGCGCGTGGGGGCTGCAAGGGGGCCTTGATACTTCGGCACCGCTACCTGGGCCGAGGCAAGGCCGGCGGGGATGGCTGCGGCTATCAGAAGATACGGCAGTAGGGTTCCACCCAGAACCCGCCGCGGCGCGGCATTGACTAAGCTGGTTCGGTTTGCGTTTCCAGAGTTCAATTTCACAAATCTCAAAAGGTCTCTCTCGCTTCCATTGCCCTAAGCCGGCAATCTGCCCAAACTGCACAAACCCGGCCGCCTGTCCGGCGCCCGTCCCGCAGCCGATTCCTCAGTACTTTGACTTACCCGGCGGCCGCACGATATCCGGCGAGTCCTATTCTATCCGTCTCGCGCCGTGCATACCAATTAGCGGAGCCGAAACCGGAGGAGTGCAAGGGTTCCGGGCTGTCTGGCGCTCACCGACCGGTGGTATACTCGTCCAAGGTTTAGTGGGGGTTAACTGGGCAAACCGGCCTCTTGTCGCGGCGAGCCGCATCCCTTTCCGACTCACTTCGAGGTATTCCAAGCCGATGGCTCCTGCTACCCGCCGCGCACTCTTCTCGGTCACACTGTTTCTGGCGACCTGTGCCGTTCTCGGTTCGTTGATCAACGAGAAGGTCTCGGCCCAGTCGTCCTCCGACGAATCCACGCTACGCGACTCGCTGCACGAGTTTACCGACGTCTACTCCATCGTCGAGCAGAACTATGCCGAGCCGCTGGACCAGGACAAGGTCGACAAGGCGATTTACGACGGCGCCATCCCGGGTATGTTGCACGTTCTCGACCCGCACTCGAACTTTTATGACCCCAAGGCCTTCGCGCAGATGCGCGAGGACCAGCACGGCAAGTACTACGGCGTGGGCATGTCCATTGCGCAGCAGCCCGACAAGAACGGCGTGGTCCACGTGGTGGTGCTGGCCCCGTTCGAGGGAACGCCGGCGTTCAAGGCCGGGATCAAGCCGGGCGACATGATTGTGGCCATCGACGGGAAGTCGGCGGACGGCTTGGACTCGACCGCTGTAGCCGGAATGCTAAAGGGACCCAAGGGTACCCATGTCAGCGTGACCATGGCGCGGGAAGGTAAGGACGCGCCCCTGAGCTTCGACCTGGTCCGCGACGAGATACCCCGCAACTCGGTCGATATCGCCTTTCTGATTAAGCCCGGCATTGGATACATCCATGTGACGAACTTCATGGAGACGACCAGCCGCGAGGTGGGAGATGCGCTGGACAAGTTCCAGGCGGCCAACGGTAGCCTGCATGGCCTGATCATCGACCTGCGGGCAAACCCCGGGGGGTTGCTGAATGAAGCCGTGAACATGTCCGACAAGTTCCTGCAGAAGGGACAGATTGTGGTTTCGCAGCGCGGGCGCGCCTACCCCGACCAGGTCTACCGCGCGACCCACGGCGAGGAAGGGAAGGACAAATACCCCATCGTGGTGCTGGTGAATCGCAACACGGCGTCGGCGGCAGAGATCGTCTCCGGTGCGCTGCAGGACCATGATCGCGCGCTGATTGTGGGCGAGACCACCTTCGGCAAGGGCCTGGTGCAGACCGTCTTCCAGATCTCCGAGAACACCGGCCTGGCGCTGACCACCTATCACTACTACACGCCCTCAGGACGATTGATCCAGCGCTCGTATGACGGCGTGTCGCTGTACGACTACTACTATGTCCGGGACGACGCCAAGAAGGCAGACAAGTCAAACCTCGAGGTGAAGCTGACCGACTCCGGCCGCACGGTGTACGGTGGCGGCGGCATTACGCCGGACGAGAAGATCGACGTTCCCGAGCTGAATCACTTCCAGATTTCCCTGCTGCAGCACTACGTATTCAGTCCCAGCGTGTCAGGACCCACAGCCTCCGGCGTTGGCAACTTTACGAAGCACTACCTGGCGAGCCACATGGTGTCCAGGGACTTTGTCGCGGATGATGCGGTGATGCAGCAGTTCAAGGACTTCCTGAAGGCGAACCAGGTGGACTACACGGACGCCGATTTAGCTGCCAACCAGGACTGGATCAAGTCCAACATCAAGGCGGAGTTGTTCACGTCACAGTTTGGCCAGGCTGAAGGGTCCCAGGTGCGCGCGGAGACCGACCCGGAGATCAACAAGGCCGTGACGTATATGCCAGAAGCGATGGCGCTGGAAGATCGCGACAAGTCGCCGCAGAAGACGGCGAGCCTTCGCTAGGGCATGCGGCAGTGAGGCGCCACTGCCTGGCTGCGAATTACTTTTGAAGATGTGGGGTGGGGATTCTGGAGCGGGAGACCGGGATCGAACCGGCGACATTCAGCTTGGGAAGCTGACGTTCTGCCACTGAACTACTCCCGCCCAATAAATTCAATCACTTACAGTCTCGATTGCCCTTACTATCCACTTTACTATGCATCTTGCCAAGCTCGATCAACGCAAGCGAGGTCGTTTGCGCAGCCGAAAAGTGGTTCGTGGACAGAACTTGGATAGTAAGCATGGCGACAAGACTGAATCTGAAGAAGTATATCGCGATCGATGGGAGATGGCGATTCGTCCCGGTTCTATGCTGCTGGATACCAGCAGGGAAGCTGTTGAAACGCGTGTCGATGGTGCGCGTTTACTGGGAATGTGGTCCGAACGCCAGGACCCGATGTTCCGCCTAAACGCGAAAGTCTACTTGCGGCCCCCACCAAGTCTATAATCACCGACATCTTCTCAGGAGACCATTATGGTGCGACGCACAGTTACTCTGGGTCTAATCCTCTGTGTTTTTACCAGCGTTCTCGCGTTCGCCCAGACAAAGCGGGCTCTGATCATCGGGATAGATACTTACCAGCCTGCTGGCACCACGGCCCAACTTCCGGGCTGCGCGTATGCGGCGGTCGCTAAAGATGGCCGATGTGCGATCGGCACCTTCGAAAACCTCGACGGAGCGGTCAACGATGCGCAGTCGATGGCCGAAGTGCTCACCGGCCCCAGGTTCCACTTCTTGCCCAAAGATGTTGTTCTGCTGACAAATCCAGGGGTAACGCCTGCGCGCGCCGGAGTTCAGGTTCTGCCGTCCACGCAGACCACCCGAGACGGCATTTTGGCAGCCATGCAGAAGTACCTCGTCGACATTCCGCAGAAAGGCGATACGGTGGTCTTCTACGACGCAAGCCACGGCTCCCTGCGTGTGAATACGGCAGGCCATAAGCTGACCGTGCGCAATAGCGAAGGCAAGCTGGTGAACGTCGACAGCACGCTCGTGCCCTCCGACGCCTACACCGGGACTTACGACGTTCGCGACCGCGAGATAACGCGCATCTTCAACGCCGCGCTGGATAAAGGGGTACACCTGACCGCGATCTTCGACAGTTGCCACAGCGGCGGGTTGACCCGCGGGGTTGAAGGTCGCAAGCGCAGTCTGCCCTACGATCCTCGACCAGTGACGGATGCGGATGTACTGCCAAACCCGACGGAGCGTGCAGTGAATCCTGCGCTGGTATTCTCCGCGGTACAGCAGGACCAGGTCGCTGGAGAGACGAAGCCAACCACGGCATCTCCCGAGATCCATGGGGCTTTCACGGCGGCGCTGATCGAGACACTGCAGATACTGCCTGCCAATGCCCCCGCATCGCTTGTCTACCAGCGGGTTAAGGTCATACTCGAAGGCAACGGAACCGCAGGCCAGGAGCCTGACCTGGATGCGGGCCCCATACGCCGCCAGCAGCCTCTTTTTGGCGGCGCAGCCAATGCCGCCGACGCAGGCAAGGTACGCACCGAAGCGCTGAAGACGGATGACGATGGCAGCATCTGGCTCGATATCGGCATGGTCTCCGGCATCGGTCCGGGAAGCGAGTTCACCACGGACCCCGGCGCGGGCAAGGTGATCAAGCTGCAGGTGAAGCAACCGCTGGGTATAGCGCGTTCAAAAGCGACGGTGGTCAGTCCCGTTGGAGCCACGGTTCACATTGGCGATGTGTTCACGCTAACCAAACTGGTTCCTGCTCAAAACGATCCGCTGCTCTTCTGGGTTGGCCCGGCCAACCTCTCGACGGCGGACATCCTGGCAGCGGTTGCTGAGATCCACGCCTCCGGCATCCCCACCATATCGGATGCGGCGGAGGAACCCTATACCGACGTTCTCAGCTGGGACAACAACCAATGGGTATTGCAACACGCCACGCCCGCCCCGGATCCTTCCAGCTTGACCATCGCGGTAGACGTCAAATCCGTACCTCCGGTGAAGCTTGGCCCCAAACTGTCCGCGGCGTCGCTCAAGAAAGCCATACCTGCAGGCGCAAAGGTGTGGGTCGACCTGCCGGCGTCGCGCGAACTCGCCGCGAAGCTGAAGCTCAGCGATCCCGAGATTGACGCAAAGCCCGCAACCGACCTCGCCGAAGCCCACTATGTACTTGCAGGGTCGCTCTCGGGCGGAAAGCCAACCTACGCATGGTTTCATAAGGACGAATTCGCAGCCGGTCCTCGCAGGATGGCGACGTCGGACCACACCCCGGGCTGCTCGACGACCTCGCCTTATCCGGTTCGCAGCGATTGGATTGCGACACCGGATGCGAGCGCAATGCTGAAGACGGCGGACACTCTGAATACTGACTCTGTCAATCTGGCGCGAGTGCACGGCTGGCTGCAGCTAGCCAACAATCCCGTCGCGGGTGTGTCGCCGGCAAACTATTACAAGCTTGCGATGGTCCACATCTCCGATACGGATCAGGTCTCGCCGGATCAGCCTGTGCATGAGAACGACCGCATTCGGCTTGCCCTGCAGGCAGCTACGCCGGTCAAGGAAGAGGACCAACGGTTTGTTTACGTGCTCGACATCGATTGCCACGGCAAGGGCACCTTGCTCTACCCGCGAGACTACTCCGAAAACCAATATCCGAGTCAGGGCGATACCGACTCGCAGATCGTCCTTAGAACCAAGACCACAATCAAATTTCAGGAGCCTTTCGGGCTGGAATCGATGATCCTGCTCACCACCACGCAGCCGCTTCCCGACCCATATGTGCTGGATTTCGAAGGAGTCGCACGCTCTGTAAGCCGCGGTGCCCAGACCCCGTTTGAAAAACTGCTGTCGAATGCCAGCAGTGGCAGCCGTGGAGGAGTCCCCGACGCGGATATCCCGACTGACTGGGGAATTCAGATCATGCCGTTGCGCAGCATTCCAAGCTCTACGCACAGCAACCATGATGTCCCGCCCCTGCCAGCCCCGCAGAATACTGCGGATCCTGGAACGTAAATGGACAGCCAAGCCAGAATGATAGCGAGCCTAATGCCGCCAAGCCGAACGATAGTGGAACTCTTACGGCTGCCCCGGTAATCAGCCAGCGCAGACGAGCGATCAGAACAATAGCAGCCCAAACCAGTAGTGCTAACTACGCGACCCTAACCTCGAGCGCACTGAGTATCACGGTCACGCCATAACGCTCAGTTGGGTAAGGGCGACTCCAACCTTCAACATGATGCTATCCTACGAAATATTAATCAGGCTTCGTGCCGGGTCATTAGTACCAGGCCTAGGTAAACCTGCCGCTAAAGCTGAAGTTCGGACCATGGAAACAGAGCGTCACACTCCGACGATGGGCGAAGCCAAAGAGCTTACATCCCGGCTCGTGGGGGCATTTCCAGCAATTGAGGCTGTTCTTTTGTGCGGGTCCGTGGCGCGAGGCGATGCCAATCCCTGGAGCGATATAGATCTGCTGGTTACCAGTTCAGACCCAAAACTGACGGTGGCTGAGTTGCGGAAAGCAATTCCAGAACACGATCACGCCTCACTGATCTATTACCGGACACCCTCCTTTACAACATCGTGGCGGCGCCACCCACTTTTCACCGCACACTTGAAAAAAGAAGGCGTGGTGCTGTTCGACCCGGTCGGCGTGCTCAGGAGAATGCTGGACACTCCGACCATGACCAAGGCGGACGTTGCTGAAGAGATCAGGAAGTACCGTTCCAAGCTGGCTTCCTATCGACACTCAAAACGCTACAACAACAATTTCCTATTCGGGCTATCGCGGCTCTATTCGATTGGGAAGGGTGTAATCATGCTGGGATTGGCGAGCCGCGGCATACTCGAGTTCAATCGCGATACCGCCTTCGAACGATTCGCGACGCTGAATCCGGATCTGGCGGAACGAGTTGCGACAGTTGCCCGACTGCGTCCATTCTATCGTTTGGTAAGCGGCCGCGACCGCGAGGTGCTGCCGTTCTCCTATCACGACGCGGCGACGGAGATGGAGGAGGCGATAAATGCAATTGAGGCTCTCGCGGAGCGTGCAACATGCCAGTGACACCAATCGTCGCGACTGAATTGTTCGACAAACTGATCGAATACGCCAATGAGGTTGAGAGCAAGAAACAAACTTCATCCGAGCCGACTGACTTCTGCGACAATTTCTATGCCCAGTTCTTCCAAAATCGAATGAAGCACGAAATCACCGGCTTTGGCAAAGCCGACCAGGAGTCGGTCGTCAAGCTTCGGCTTAAGGTGGAGACAACGGAGAAGCAGGAGATCGTGCTGCTGATCACCTGGTTCGAACGATACTGCGATATTCGTTACGATGTTTTCTCTGAGGAATACGGCGGTGGAAGCGGCGAGGCGTTGTCAGATTTTCAAGATTATCTCGACATTTTACTGGAGCGCATTACCGGTTGGGCCAAGCTGGAGGCGTTGACAGACATTGAAAACGAGTCGGTCAAGGCCCGTTCAGCATTGCAACAGGCTTTGCTATCGGTGCAGAAATGACCGACGACACAGTGAAGGAACTCGTGCGCGTGCTCGAGGTCGACTACGAGAAGACGACCCAGGCGATCGATGGCGTCGTGGGCAGCAGTTTCACCATTCGCGGCTGGGGAATGACACTGATTGCCGCGCTCATCGGCCTGGCTTTTCAGGTGCAGCGCTGGGAGATTGCGGTCCTTGCCGTGGTGGTGACGCTACTGCTCGCATTCGTGGACGGCTATCACTCCTGGTTGTACGCCAAGGTGCTGCAGCACGCGAATGACATCGAGACCGTGATGCGCTTCTACTATGCGTACCTGGCCCGTGGCGACGTTGACGAGCAGGCCCGGCTGGGCTTCCTAAGTAAGATCCTGGCTCACCGTTTCGGGCGATTTACGGAAATTCGCAAGGGCTTCAAACTCTCAAGCCTTCGCGAAGCGCGACCGCGGCTAGTGATCGTGACGCTCTACGCGACGCTGCTGATATGCGCGCTGGTCTCGGGCGTGCTGGCGTTATCATCCGAGAAACATCCCGCGCCGAGCTTCGGATGCGTCCAGGTTCCGCAAGCAGCCGACGTTTACGTTTGCAAGCCACAATAATTCAAACCAATACGCGAAGAATTCTGGTCCGGCTTAGGGCCAGCGCGCGGTCTGGACGGCGGCACTAAAGCCGGGTTGCCAAAGCGTGGGGTCGCTCGCCAGTGCCGCAGGTGCGAATGCCGGGGGCTGAGGCATGGCAGGGGGCGGGAAGTATGGCAGCGGCCCATACTGGATAGGGGCGGCGCCGAGCGGGTTCGGCGGCAGGTAGCTGCCATGGCCATAGTTCCAGTCGTCTGGGATTTGCCAGTCGGCGTGGATGTTGTCGGGGGAAGGGTATGGTTCGGCGGGGCCTTCGCGGCCCAGGGCTTCGTGGACGTAGGGAGTACCGCGCGAAAAGAGACCGCTGAGGAAGTTGCCGGAGGGGAAGGCCCATTTGAGCACATCGTCGGAACGCGAAGCGAGCACGGAGATGGACTGCACTTTGTCGGCGGCGGCTGCGTATTCGGCGGAGAGGCAGGTGTTGTCGATGGCGCCGGCCATTATCAAGAGGCGACGGACAGGTCGGGCGAGGCCTGCGATGGTCTGCATCACCACTCGCGCGCCAAGAGAGTGCGAGGCGAACGACAACGAGAGCGTGCCAGTAAAGCTGGCGTTGAGGAAGGTGGCGAGTTGATTGCCTGCGGCCATGCCTTCGTTACCCTCGACGGGGTAGTCGACGACATGGATCCAACGGGCGTCGCCAGGCCACAGCATGCCGACGGGCACCGCGCTGCCGATGTTGAGCAGTTTGGCCCAGTTGCTGAGCTTCTGCAGACCATCCATCTGATTGACATTGAAGCCATGTGTAACCAGCAGGACATCGCGGCCACGCACCGCTGCGGCGACATCAGAGACAGAGTGAACGACGTTGGCTTCGTCAAGGATGGATAGCTGGCCAACACCGCCGCCAACAGGCAGTGAGCGCGTGTTCAGGAAGAACATGGGCGGCTATCCTTTCACCGCGCCAACTGCGTCGGACGCGGTCTGAATGGCATTGGCGATGTCTTTGGCGACTGGTGCCAGCGGAGTGGCGATCAGACCGATCACGACGGCTTGCCACCAGGGGAGGACCCCGCTGAGTGAGTAGTCGCCGGCGAGCGCCAGTGCGACCGAGAAGAGAGCCGCAAGCGCCTTACAGGAATTGCGATAGAACTGATCGCCTCGTTCGTAGGCGCGGTCGACGAGCGCAGAGATGGCTACATCGAAGCGGCCGTAGGTGTCCGCTTCGGCAGTCTGGAGCGAGTCCATGGAAGCGAGCTTTTTAGCCACTGAGATAAGTGAGTCGGGATCGACGTTGGCCTCCTTCGCGAGCGCAGCGGCCGTTGCGGGATTGAGGTGCATCTTGATGAAGGACCTGGCGATGGCCTTCTGAGCGCCAGTGTCCATGCCATTCATCCAATTGGCGAGCAGAGTTTCGAGGATGTCGTCGGTGGTGAGGCCTGTTGCGGGTTGAGTGCCGCTCGCCTTCGGCACGGTGCGAGCGATGAGTTGCTTAATGTAGCCGAAGCCCGCGTGGCTGATGCCGACAGCGAACACCTTGGTGGTGTCGACCAGACCGGTGGCGGCAGAGCCGAGCGCGCCGACGGCTAGCGTGGCCTGGGGTAAGTTGATGGGCATCGGACCTTCCTCCTCAAGTCAGCGGTCCCTCAAAGTTTTCTCAGTTCTTAAACTACGATGGATTGTCAGAAACCGTACTGCCTGCCGGCGTGGCGAGTCAACATAAATCCGCACCCACGCTTGTCCGATCCCGCGAGCAGGGAACTGAGTACAGACTTTTGATATTCAACGCGGTATTCATTAAAATGATAACTACAGCATTCTCTATGCTGGAAACAATACCTTCAATCTCGTCGAGAATATCGGCCGCGCCAGCATCACAACCGTAAATTCAGGCAGCAGCGAAATCGATTTCTACTTCGTCGCAACCGCTACCAGCGGGCCCAACGGTGCGACGACCCTGGGAGAGGTTGATCTTCATCTGATTTTGAAGGCCGTCAGCAACAAATCGGCGGGGAATAATATTGCCACGATCGTTTCCAGCACAGCCACTGGCACAGTACCGACCACACTCGGCAAGCAGATAGCTGCGCTCGCCTCGCAAAAGAACGGCACCGAATCGCTCGAGATCATCTTCAAGCCCACCGCCTATTCTCGTCTCTCTTCGTCAACCATCCAAAATGGCGCCCCAACGGGCAACGTAAATGCTGACATGAGCAACTACGCCGCCTTCGCAGCGGCATGTGGCCCGCTTATGGGAGTCGGCCCAGCGAGCTTCAACATAGATCCCGCCATGGATTATGACCATTGGTTCATCTGGAACATCGCCGCTATCAATGAATATCCTCCACAGGACGGCGATCAACCCGACCGTCGCAGCCAAGGACCCGCGTTGGAGGGTGGCAATGTGCAGAACTTCGTCAATGCCTGCTGGCCTGGACAACCGCAGGGATTGATCAGCCCCGCATTTCAAGCAGCGAGCGACTACATGAACCTCTGCGAGGACCTGAAGAACCTGGCACAACTGGTGGACGGAGGCGGGACATGGGCTACGCTGCTTTCGGATCTGGGGGCAATCATCAAGAATGACTTGAACACCGATTTTCTACCTGCTGTGACTTTGGCCCTGACGACCTGCATGGGGAAAGCCGGTGTCCAGCCGCAAATTGTCGGGCCTGCGCCAAATGCGGCGAATGAGCCCTCGATTGCGGTGACCCTTCAATACGCCTGAGCGTTGTTTCTTCCTAATCGCGCACCGAACACCTGAAGAGGAAAGTGGGTATATATGGCTGCGAATAGGCAAATGTTGACCCCCATCCAGAGGCACATGCTGAACATGCTTAAGCTCCGGCGTGGCGTCCAATAGGGAACCTGGCGAACCGGTAACTTCCGGAGCCCACAAGACACTTTACCCACCCATCCTCTTGCTCGACTGCGTTCACGCCAGGGACTGCCCCTTCCCGCGCAGCCGGCCACACCTGCCTTCCGGACTCCAAGAGAACAAAATCTCCCTTGACGGCCTTGGGAATGTAAACCGATGCTTCGGTGTTGGCGGGGACCTCGACGGAAAGCCTGAAGCGGTCCCCCGTACTTTTCTCCCAGCGCGCGGTGATGAGTCCCTTTACGGTGGGAACTGCTCCCTCGGCAAAGGCGAGACCGCCGGTTACGGGCCGGAGGTCGAACGTAGCAAAGCCGCCGCTGGTGGGCCGAATGCCGACAATGTGTTTGAGCAGGAGATAGGCCGGATAGGAAGTCCAGGCGTGGTTCACTTCAACGTCGGCTTCCGATTGAAAGCCTTCCCAGCAGGCCTTGTTCGACTGGAGCATCGGCCGGTAGCGGGCAAGGTCGAGCACCACAAACTCTGCGGCCCCGGCGTTCAGCAGCCCGTCATAAAACGCATCGCCGCCATAGCCGCCGAGCTTAAAGTTGGCGGCGTCAGGGCCGGCGCCTGCGAAGATCGCATTGAGGATTTTCGATTTGGCTCCCGGCGGCTCCAAGCCAAAACGCAGGGGCCACGCCGAAGCGAGCGGGTACATCCCGGTGCGGTCGGTGCGGGCAAGATAGTAATCGCCGTTGAAGAGGTTGGCATTGATGCCGTCTTTCACCGTCTCGGCCGCCTGCGCACTCGTGTTGCTGTCATCTGACCGTCCCAGCACGGAAAAAATGCGCGAGGCAATGTGCAGGTTTTCGCAGTACTGGCAGGCGGTGGCGATGTTCCAGCTGTCGCTGGGCATATTGCCGCCGGCCCAGTCGGAGATGCGCCAACCGGGCGGATTCAGCAACTTGGTCTTGGGGTCCTGATAGGTTTTGATCCAGTCGAGGAAACGCGTCAGGTGCGGTGCCATCTCTTCAAGCAGCGTGACGTCGCCCGAAAACAGGTACTGCTGCCAGAGCAGCATGGGGAAGTACATCGACCATTCGGCGATTTCGTACGCGGCCGCCGGGCTGCACGCATAGAAATCTCCGCCGGGCATTTGTTCGCCCGCGTAATCGCGCAGCACCTTGTCGACCATGGTTGTATTGCGGTGGTTGTAGAGCAGGACGTTGCCGACGTTCCAACTGTCGGCCAGCCATGGCGACTGTTCGCGGTTGGCGTCCACGCTGATGATGCCTTGCTGCACGTTTTGCCGCGCCGAGCGCTCGCACATGGTGTAGATGGAATTCAAAAGCGAGCTGGAACAATCGAAGCGGCCGGCCACGTCGGCGTCGCACCAGGCCCACATCCCGTGCACGTCTGCGGGGCGCAAACTTCCCGCGTAGCCGGTGATCTTGAGCACCTGGAACGAGGTGTGGCGACCGCAGTCCGCGTCCCAGGTTTCCACGCCGCCGCTGCACGTGTACTCGTCCCAGCCGGCAGGGTTGCGCTCATCGGTCATTTGGAAATAGGTCACGCGCACTACGTCGCCGGAACGGTTGGCCCGCATTGTGAGTTTGGGCCAGCCGTTGATGCAGCGGTCGAAAACGACCAACCACGCGCCGTCAACGCGGGCGATGCTTACCGGATCGAGCGTCGCCTGCTCACGTTCGAGCGGCGCCATCTGCGCGAACAGCCTGTACTTGGCTCGATCGACCACGCCCGCCGCAGTCCACTGCGAGTCGTCGAAACCAGCCGATCTCCAGCCCTTCGGCTCGAGCCGCGAATCGTAGCGAATCGCGGCACGATTGTTCGCTCCGCCGGCTCCGCCGAAATCGACGGCGTCGTTCTCGAGAAACGCGGTGCGGGCCAGCGCCCTCCACGAGGCATCGGTCCCGATCGTGACGCGCTCTCCACCGCCGTAATCGACATGCGCTTCCAGCAGGAAAGCGGGTTCGGCGTTCACGCCGGAGTCGTGCCAATTGCCCTGCCAATGTCCGATGGCGGCAAACACATTCGTGCCTGCATGCACCAGCGCAGTGATGTCATAGCCGTTGTATTGCCCGTAATGATATGGGTCCGAGCGCGCCGGCCCCCGGCCCAGCAACTCTCCGTTCAACCAGAGGATGTAATCGTTATGAGCGGAGACGTAGACCTTGGCCAGGCGGGGCTTGCGCGCTGCGGAAAACGTTTTCCGAAGATACGCGAAGTTGTTCAGGTTCGCGGTTCCGTCCCAGATGTACTGCGCGGTCCATTCGTCTGGATTCAGTCCCGTATCGAAAAGGGCCGGCGCGCTATAGGGGCCCGGCTTGCCCGATTGGTTCCAGATTCGCACCTTCCACCAGAACCGCGCCGCCGGCGCCAGAGCTTTGCCGGCATACTCCACTGCCGCCGAGCGATCGGAAGCCACTTTTCCGCTGTCCCAGAAGTCGCCCCTTGCGTTCTCCAGGTTGGCGCGGCTTGAGGAAACCAGGATTTGATACGCTGTTTGCCTCTCGCCGCGGCCGTCGGCTTCATGGCGCCAGGTAAAGCGCGTTGTGCCCCGATCGATCGCCAGCGGATTGGCCACGCCGTTCACGTGCAGGTCCAATGGAGCGTCCGGTGCGTGCAATAGGGAAGCGTACGAAGCCGAGCCCGAGTTCGCGTCGACGGCGGCGGCTAAGCCCTCGGCAATGGAGCGCCTGCCAAGCAGTGCGGATGCCGTTACGGCGCCTGCACGTTTCAAGAAGACTCTGCGCTTGAGCATAGTTAGTTCATTCTAGGCGGTGAGGGGATGACGAGCGATTCCATGCGGCAGGTCGGGTGCAACGTAAGCGCAGTCAGCGGCCGGAATCCATTTTGCCAGACTTTGCAGGCAGTTAGAGGAACCCTTACTCTTGAGCGCACAAGGAGGGGGGAATGCGGAGCCCTGGCTCGGCAAGAAACCGTGCAGTGTCTGATAGTGTTGTCAAATGGCTAAGAAGATCAAGCGCATCGGCATCCTCACCGCCGGCGGCGACAGCCCCGGTCTGAATGCCGCCATCCGCGGTGTGGGCAAGGCCGCGCACGGCTACTACGGCATGGAGGTGGTTGGCTTTCGCGACGGCTTCCGCGGCCTGGTTGAGAATAGGCGGGTCAATCTGGATCACTCCGGTCTTTCCGGAATTCTAACCCTCGGCGGAACCATTCTTGGCACCAGCCGGGACAAGCCGCATCGCATGGTGATCAACGGCCGCACCAGGGACATGACGGACGTCATCAAAGCCAACCTCAAGAAGTGGGGGATCGATTGTCTCGTCTGCCTCGGAGGGGGCGGCACGCAGAAGAACGCATTCCGTCTGCACCAGGCCGGCATCAACGTGATCACGTTGCCCAAGACCATCGACAACGACGTGGCCATGACCGATGCCACGTTTGGCTATGCCACGGCCTTGAGCATTGCCACCGACGCGCTCGACCGCCTGCACAGCACGGCTCACAGCCATCATCGCATCATCGTGGCTGAGATTATGGGGCATCGCGCCGGCTGGCTCACGCTCGGTGCGGGGCTCGCGGGCGGGGCGGACGTGATTCTTATTCCCGAAATTCCTTACAGCGTCGAGAGTATCGCCAAGGCCATCGGCCAACGCAGCAAACAAGGGAGCAACTTCAGCATCGTGGCCGTGGCCGAAGGCGCGATGAGCCGGAACGACGCGCGCGTCTTCGGAATGGCCGAAAAGGTCCTGAAACGCGCCAAGACCTTGAGCGAGAAGCTGGAGGCCAAGCGCGAGATCGCCGCGTTTGAGGTCCGGCATCAGGGCAACACGTTGCGCCTGGCCCACCAGCTTGAGGAGTTGACCCATCTTGAGTCCCGCCTGACCATCCTTGGCTATGTGCAGCGCGGAGGCACGCCCTGCGCGGAAGATCGAATTCTGGCGACGCGCCTGGGCAGCGCCTGCGCCGATCTGATCAACGCGGGGAAGTTCGGTGTGATGGTGGCGGCGCGCGGTGACGGCACGGAACCCGTGCCGCTGGATCAAGTCGCAGGCAAGCTGAAATTGGTGCCACCTGACCATTCGTGGGTAGAAGCTGCTCGCAGGGTAGGGACGTGCCTTGGCGATTAGGACCGGCAGCCTGGGTTTGCGATGGGGCGAGTAACAATCTTCGGTAGAAACAGAGGATCTCCGGCCTGGACTGGCAAGATTGGCCTTACGCTAATAAGGAGATCCACCCGCGTAATCGCTGGCCATCGTGGCGTTCAGTAACTGGACGCTGGCTGGATCCGCGATGTAGACGCCAAGCTCGCGGTTTTCCGTCATGGAAGCAGTCGAATAATTGATTGATCCCATGTAAACGTTTTGCGTGGGCAGGCCATAGTCGGCAACTACAGCTTTTGCGTGGATATAGAAGCCGTTGGGGTTGTTGTAGGTGCTGAGCTTGCATCCTGCCGCCTTCAGGGAGTTGAAGTTGGTAACGTAATCGCTGCTGTACTCCATCGCGATGTGCACGGTGACCCCGCGGGTGCAAGCCGCCTCCAACGCGGTGACAATGTTGCTTGCGCTCATCTCTTCGTTCTCGACCAGCAGCGTCTTGGTGGCGTTGTTGATGATCGCGAGCATATCGGCCGTCGCTGTGGTGGGGCTCCAGATCAGGTCGTCGCCGGCGCCCGGCTGGTAGTTGTACTCGGTTAAGCTGTTGGTGCCACCGGCCGCATAATCCTGATTGAAGGTAGCTTCGATGGCTGCAATATCGACGGGATCGTTTTCGATCAACGCAAAGTCGCGGGTGGTGGAGTAGTACTGCGTCTGCAGGTTCAGTGACAGGATGGCAGTCTGGGCGGTGGGAAGAGCGCCGTCGATGGTGATGGTTTTCTGGTGGGTATTGACGAAGTGCGAGTTGGAATCAACCGCGCTGCAGTTGCTGCCGGCGCTGTTGAGCGCGGAATAGGCGGTAGCGCTCGAGCTGGCGATGCTGGAGGAGAAGATGACGCGGACCCTAACGCCCCGGCTGCAGGCTGCCACCAGGTCGGCGGTGAAGGTGGTGTCCTGCATCTCGTACATCGTCATATCGATGGTCTTTTGGGCACTGTTGATGAAGGTGTAAAGCGGCGTGACGCTGTTGTCGGCCTCGGGGAAGGCATAGAGCGTGTACGTCAGCGGCGTCGATGTGTTGGAGGTAATGGGCAGCGCCCAACTCGCGGGCGCGCCGGAAAGCGTGGGGATAAACGGTGGTTGCGCGGGGACCAGCGCGTAGAGCTGCGCGACGCTGGCGGTTGGCTGATTGAGAATATTGAGAATAGCTCCAACTGTATTGGTGGGGGCCGGACCGCCGGAGGGGGTCGCCAGCGCGAATAGCTGGCCGCAAACGCTCGAGTCACCGGCTACGCCGCCCGTGGAGTTTACGCAGGCGGCAAGGATGTCTCCCAGCGTCTGGAGAGTGGTGCTCGATGCGGAGAAGAACATAGGCAGGGTTGCTCCCGGAGCCGTCCCGCTGGTGGTGTTGATGTATTCGTTTGCGGTCAAGAACGCGGTTTGCAACTGCGCCGCGTCGCTGGGACCTGAGCCCATGCCGGCATACGCGGTCATGAAGTTCGCGAGCGCGGCAGTCGTGCCGATTGTGGTCAGCTCATTGATAACAATGTAGGTCGATAAGGATAGATCGCCGCATGGTCCCAGAACCGCCATCAGCGCGAGGTCCGGGTTATTGCTGCCGGCGGCGAGGCCGGGATTCCCTCCCGTGGCAACCAGATAGACTTCCGCCGTTGCGGATGGGCAGGTGTAGGCGCCGGTAACGGTAAACGAGCCGACGGGCAAGTCGTTACCGGCGTTGCCTGCGTTGGCATTGCTGTTGGGGAGGGTGGTGCCGTCGCTGGTGGTCACAATGGTGGAGATCAGAGATGTTGCTGCCGATCCGTCTCCAGTTGTGCCGACTGCATACATCTGAATCAAGCTGCCGCTGACGGGATTCTGTCCGCCGATGACAGAGCCCGAAACTCCCGGCTCCAGGACGGGCGGAGAAAACTCCGTCTTCAGGCAGCCGGTTAGACCGGTCGAAGCCAGCAGAAGCACAAGAGCGGACGCGAGCGAGCCGACGGAGCGTGCACCAGGAAGCATATTCAATCAGGCTGTGGCAAAGACAGGGAAAAGGAGTGTGACCACCGACACATTGGCTGCATACCCTCGGTACGTACCATTGCCTTGATATCTTGCTCCAACTTTTCCCGCTCTAACCCACGGATTCGCGACCACGCAGAATTCACTCTAGAGGAGTTCCCGATGTCAGACCGTTCCCTATACGTTCGTCGAGTCGCACTGCTTTGTGCGGCGGTCATCCCATTCGCGCTGCTCAGCGGCTGCGCCAACATGGTTTCGTCATCGGTGGCAGACAATTCCGTTGCTTCCACTGCGGGCATCTCGGGCATTGTGCATGGTGGCCGTCAGCCGATCAGCGGCGCGGTTGTCAAGCTATGGGCGGCGGGAAATGCGGGCTACGGCAGCGCAGCCACTGTGCTTCAAAGCACGACAACGGATACGAACGGAAATTTCTCGTTCGGTCCGGGCAGCGGCAACACGTATAGCTGCCCAAGCCTCAGCTCTGCCACGGAGAGCCAGTACATCTACATCACCACTTTGGGAGGTCAGCCAACGACCGGCGTGGCGAACCCAAACGCTGCGTTGATGGTGGCGCTGGGCAATTGCTCGAGTGTGCTTTCAGCGAATCCAGCTGTGGACGTCGACGAAGTCACAACCGTCGCCAGCATGTTCGCGCTGCAGCAGTTTTTCTCGCCCAGCGGAAGCGGCCTCGGCAACTTCGGGACCAGCCCGACCAATATCAACGGCCTCGCGAACGCCATGGCCACCGTCAACAACCTGGTCAACATCGCTAGCGGCACGGCCAACCTCAGCACCACAGCGACGGGAACTGTCGCCTTAGGCTACTCCCCCGTCGTCACCATTACGCCGGAGCAGAGCAAGATTAATTCGCTGGCCAACATCCTCGCTGCCTGCGTGAACTCGCCCGGCACCGGGACGCCCTGCTCAACGCTCTTCAGTGGCGTCAACTCGACCGCCGCGCTGGATACGCTGCAAGCCGCCTACTACCTGGCAACGAACCCGACCAGCACCGTAAGCAGCACGAGCAATATCACGGCCATCTACAACACCGCGGTTGCCAATTCGCCCTTCAACCCCAGCCTTACGGCTGTGCCAACGGACTGGAGCATCGGAGTCACGTACGGCAGCGCCAGTGTCAACACCGGTGGCACATATTTCATCAACGATCCGACCTATCTCGCAGTCGACGGCTCTGGGAACGTATGGGCGTTGAACGATGCGTCCTCCACGACGGCGAGCTACAACAGTCTCACCGAGCTGAATCCGGTTGGCATTCCCGTGGCGCAAGCGTTCACAGGCAGCGGGCTGATCGGGCCAAGCTGGCTCGCCATCGATCCTAGCGGCAACGCCTGGATAAGCAACTACGGCAGCGCCAGCGCGCTCCAGACCAGCGCTGTGGAGTACACGACCGGTGGCGCCACGAATACCTTCACCACCAACAAAGGCCCGCAGCGAATGGCTATCGATGGCAAGGGCGACGTGTTTGTCATTGAGCCTAGCTACAAAGGCCTGGGTGATCTAGAGGAGATCCCGGCAGGCTCTGCCAGCGGGACGACGGCAACCACGCTCGCCAGCAGTTTGACGACCGACTACTCGAATATCGCAATCGATGGTAACTACACAGTCTGGGTTACTGGCGGCGGCACCGGCTCCTTGGGCGGCACCAGCGGCTATCCTTATGTTTATCAGTTCCTCTACAGTTCCACGTCGCCCAACTATCCTTCGACGCCGAGCGCTACGACCAACGCCGGAGGTATCGCGGAGCCGGAACAGGCGATCTCGATCGATAGCAACAACTACGTCTGGGTTGAGAACTACGGTGCGGAGAAGGTCTCCTGCATCTGGGGGACTTCCACGATTAGCGCTCTCACAGTGCCTTACGCCGTCCAAGCCAATCTGACGAAGCCGGAATTTCAGGTTACGGACGGCGCTGGGAATCTCTGGGTCGCCGATGCGGCAACAACCGTCGCGAGTCCCGCGGGAAGCGTCTATGAGATCTCCAACGCCGGTGTATCGATAGCGCCTGCCGTGGGTTTCGCTCACACCTATAACGAGCCTTACGGAATTGCGATCGATCCGTCCGGCAACGTCTGGGTCGCAGCGTACGCGGGAGCCGAGCCAAACGGGTTCATCACGGAGATCGTCGGCCAGGCTGTTCCAGTGGTCACGCCGATTGCCGCCGGACTACCCACCACTCCGGGTGGCACCAACAGGCTTGGCACACGCCCCTAACCCTCATCTGTGAAAGGAAGACAATGATGAACGAGGTAATTCGGATTTCTCAGAGTAGGTCGGTTCGCCTGGCGCTTTTGGCGATGGCGGTGTTGGCGGTGCCGGTGATGGCCCATGCACAGACCGGTTGCACGGATTCGCCGGAGAACCCAACGGCGGTGTTGGCGATGGTCGGCTGCGCGGGGGCGTTCCTTGCGGCGGCGCGGCGGCGCTTCAAGGCACGCCGCAGGTCGATCGAGAAATAAGCATCGGGCGCTGACCCTGGCGTGGCCGCTCTCGCTGGCACGTTCTCGCGGCGGAGATCAGTGCTTCGCCATTGGAAGTTCGACTGAACCCATGCGGCCGGTGGCGGAGTCGCGGACGATAAAGCGCAGGGTGGTGGATCTGGGCGCGGGTAGCGCAGTGAAGTGGAAGTCGGCGGTCCGGGCGGCATCGCGCAGATCGGCGCCGGGTTTCGCATTAGCAGTCATGCCGCACAGGGTGTGGGCGAGCATCTGGTTCTTCGCGTTGAGCGAGACCGCCATAATGTAGACCGAAGCGGTGGCACTGCCGTCGGTCCTCGGCTTCCAGGTGAGATTGGCGACGCCGGCGTGGATGATGTAAGCGGCAGGCGGCGCGTTGGGTGAGGTGTCGGGCTCGACGGTGACGCGAACTCCATTGAGCGGGATGGTACCCTGGGCCGCGGTGGTGAGGTCGTACGCAGCCGTGGCGGCGGACTTCTCCTGCTGGGTCTGGCCGGAATAATAGCCGCTGCGGGTGGTTGCGGTGAGGCCCGGACGCAGGCAGACGACGCGGATTTTGCGATACGCGGCGACGGCATCGCTGGCGGAGCTGGGCGTATAGGAGATGGTGTAGAAGCGACTGCCCAAGTCGACGGACGAGGCAATCTGCTGGGCTATATCGTTCCTGCCGCGTACGACGCGGCCACCGGTCATTGGACCCAACTGATCGAAGCTTTCCCTGGAGTTGAATGGGTCTGAGTTGCTCGCAAGCGAATCGCCGGCAGCCAGGACGAAGGCCATTTGCGATTCGTCGGTGATCTCGGTCATGCCCGGGACGAGGCTGGTGGGATCGACAGCATACAGGGTGACGCGAGTGTCGAGCAGGACGTCGGTGACGTGTTGCAACGTGTCCTTGACCTCCTGGAGGTCGTCGCCATCGATGGATTCGGGGTCGAGAGAGGGGAAGCCGCCGCCGACCCAGATGAGGTTCTTGCGTCCGGGGATGCGGGCGTAGCTCTGGGCGATCTCTTCGAGCGCGCGCAGCGACTGGTCGAGACGATCGATGGGGCCGTAATCGGCCATGCCCTTAACTTCGAGCGTCCACGCGTTCTCCGTGGGCGCGGCGGCCAGCGCGCGGAGCAGGGCGTCACGGTCGCGAGTGAACGGCTGGAGTTGCTTGAAGCGGTTGTCACCGACGGTGAGCAGCGTGGTGGGCTGCGGCAGGAGCGCGGATTGGCGCGCGAGGTAATCATGCAGCGAGCGGCGGGCAAACGAACTGTCCGCGAAGTGCGTGTTGAGCTGGTCGAGCACCAGGATGTCCGCCGGGGAACGGCCAAAACTTGCGGGCTGTGCGGGATCGAAGACGGCGGATGTGCCCGCCGAGATCGTGGCCGGCGGCAGGATATGAGCGGACGGCAATTCGACGGAGCGAATCCGCTGGGGCTTGCCATCTTCAAAGATCTGGAAGTCCTTGGCGGTGAGGCCGTCGACGGGCTTGCCGGCCTGGTCGGTGACGACGATATCCAGCACCACCAGACGCACGTTGACGGTGAGAGCGGGGCTGGCCGGAGCAGTGGCGGGGGTGGTGGTTTGAGTCGGGGTTGGTGTCCGGCTCGAATCTGAGGACGGCGCCTGCGCGCGGAGGTGCTGTGGCCCGGCCATTGCGGCGGCTACAAGGATCGGCAGTACGACCGCAAAGGTTGTGAAATCGTAGCGAACACGGCGGTGGCAAATCGCGGACGGCAGAATCAATTTCTTCCTCTTCCCCAGGACAGGAACGCGCTCCGCCATAATAGCCTGCGGCATATCCGCAGGCGGCGCCTTCGGCGGCAGCCCTTACCGCCGCTGTACTGGCCGCTAGAAGTGGAGGCGGCCTGCAATCTGCAACTGGCGCGGTGTCATCAGCGTGTTGCTGTTGGAGTTGGTGTTGGTCCCGAACAGCGGATTGCCGACGAGATACTCCCCGACCCCCGTTACAGGCGTTGGCAGCGACTGCAGTTGCGGGCAGCCGGTTCCCACGCTTGGGGTCGACGTGGAAGGCAAGCTGGTAACGCAGTAGGCGCTTGTATTCACCGAGGTTATGTTCTGGTGGTTGAGGAGATTGAAGGCTTCGCCGAACAACTCGAATTCAGAGTGAAATGAGCCGTGTTCGATGTGGAAGGTCTTGCTGATGCGCAGATCGACAACGGCAGTGCTGGGCATGGAAAAGGCATTGCGGTCGATATCAGGTACGCGCCCGGTGCCTCCGGCGCCGATGATACCGCCGTACAAGCTGCTGCCTACGCTGTTGGTTGTGCCCGCACTATATGGCAGCCCGCTTTGCATCTGAACGATGGGCGCGATCCCCCAGCCATTGAAGGATTCCTTCCGCCAACCGGAGAGGCCGCGGAAGTCAAGGCGATAGGTGACGCCGGTGACAAAGCGATACGGTACATTCTGAGTACTGTTGGCGTGTTCCCCGGCAGGATTCAGCGGGTCCAGTAACTCGCTCGCACTGCCGTAGCCGGTGCTGAGGTATGGGTTGTAGTCCAGCGCATGGGCCCAGGTGAAGTTGGAGAGGATCGAGAGATTTTCCGAATAGCGGTGATTCAGCTGCACCACCAGCGCATTGTAGCTGGAATTGACTTCGCTCTTGAAATCCAGCACGTGATAGTAGCCGGGGAAAAGGCCGCTGTTAATGGTGTATTTCTTGTAGGTGTGTAGGCTATTTGGCAACAGCGGCAGGGTCTTGCCGCCATGCGGGTAGACGATGTAGCCACCGGAAGGAGCGGGATTGTCGAGCGCTTCGAAGGTTGCGGTGGTGATTGCGGGCGCAACGCTTTGGTCCACGGCGGCGGCGAGTTCCCGGCCCAGCGAGCCCATGTAGGAGATGGAAAAGATCGTGTTCCAGCCGAGGTCCTGTTCGAGTGCGAGATCCATCTCGTGCACTTGCGGATTCTGCAGATGCTTGTCGAGGAACGCGACGGTGCTGGAGTAGTTGCCGCCGCAGCCGGTCTGATATTGGGCTGCCGACGCGAAGATCTTTGGAAACGCCAGGCACTGAACGGAGCCATTGGCCGAAAGCGCGGTCTGGCTGCCGGCGCCGCCGGAGAGCAGGTAGGTCTGGATGATGTTTGAATTGATGACGCGCCCATAGTACATGCCATAGCCGCCGCGCAGGTAGGTCTTGCCGTCGCCGAATACGTCGTAGGTAAAGCCGACGCGCGGACCTATGTTATTGCGGTCGTCCGGCTGGTTCGCGGTTTGCGGCACAGCGCCGCCGGCGGTGCCTTGCGTGCCGCCAGTGTTGATCAGCGGATTCAACGGAATGTACTCATACTCGTAGCGTGCGCCCAGCGATAGGGTGAGACGCGGCGATATGCGCCAGTCGTCGGTGGCAAAACCGGCATAGTCGGTGGTGGCCAGTTCGAGGCGCGGGTTTCCGAAGCCCTGGCTGAAGGAGTAGTACTGCTGCTGATAGCCGGCGCCGCCGAGTCCGGTGGTTGCGTGCAGGTAGTCGGCAATGAAATCCCAGTTGTAGTCGTAGCTGTAGCTGCCGCCCTCTTCGTAGAGATTGTCGATGAAGTCGAAGACGCGGTTGACTTCGACGCCGGCCTTGAACACCTGTTTTCCGTGGCTCCAGGTCGCCATCTCCTCGCCTTGCATGCGCCGTTCGTTGGGCAGGGCGCGACGCTCCAGGAAGTAGGTTCTGCCGATGTCGAAGCCGGTCCCGTCGAAGTCGTAGCCAATCTGGACTGCCGGGGGCGCGGCCGGAGCCAGCGGATCGTCCGGGATCAATGTGCTGATCGGCTGCTCATTCGGCAGCGGCGTCTGCGAACTCTCGTACTCGAAGTCGCGGCCATACTGAAACAGAAGGCTGTTGACCAGGTTCGAGGTGAGTACCGTGGACAGGCGGGCGATGCCGAAATCTTCTTTTACGAAGTCGTTGCCGAAGGACGCGCGGCCGTAATAGTTTGAGGCTTGGGTCTCTACGCCAGCCGGCGAACTGTAGCGCAGCCGGTTGTACTGGATGATGAAGCGGTTCTTGTCATTGATCTGCCAGTCCAGTCTCGGGAAGTTGAGCACCTGGTCGGAGTGGCGCGGGACGGTGCCCAGGAATGAGGAAATGATGCCGAGGCCCTGGGTGTAGTAGGCTGCACCCGCCTGGTAACTGACGCTGAGCGCGTTGGCCTCGGCGCATGCGTACGGATCTCCTAGAGACGTTGTACTAGCCGTGCCCGGGCTGAAGCTGCCGCCGGAACACGCTGCGCCGACAGGAAGTGTGGAATCCGCCGTGGCAAAGGTGTGGACGGGGTCGGACGCACGCGCCGTTCCCGGGAAGTTTCTCTGGCTTTGATCGTAGGAGTAGAACCAGAAGAGCTTGTCGCGCAGCAGGTAGCCGCCTGCACCGAAGCCCCACTGTTTGCGCCAGTCCTTCGGCTTGTACACATACGTCTGGAAGGCATTGGAGTTCGGTATCTGCGTGGTCAGCAGGTCGTAGGGGTTTATGGCGCCAAAGTCGTTATCGCGGTCGTAAAAGAAGAGTTCGCCGTGGAACTGGTTGCCGCCGGACTTCGTGACGGTGTTGATTACGCCACCGGCTGCCCGCCCGTATTCGGCGGAGTAGTTCGAGCTGTTGACCTGAAACTCCTGCACCGCCGCCTGCGAGACGGAGTAGGAAGCGCGGGTGCGGCCGCGCTCCTCAGAGAAGTAAGCCTGGTTGTTGTCCGCGCCGTCGACGGTACTGTTGTTCAGTAGAACACTGATGCCGCGGAAGCTGAGCAGGCCGAAGCCATCGGCGTTCGACACCACGCCCGGGGTGAGCAGGGCAAAGTCGGCCCAGCGCCTGCCGTTGATGGGCAGGTTGTCGACGGCATTCTGGTCGATGGTGGTGGAGATGGCATCGTCCTGAGTGTGCATCAAGGGCGCCTCGTCCGTGACTTCGACATGGTCGGCCACCGAGCCGACCTTGAGTTGGGGCGAGACCGTGGAAATGCTGCCTACGGTTACGGTGATCGAGTTCTCCTGATAGGTCGCAAATCCACTCGCAGTGAACACCGCGGTGTAGATGCCTGGCTCCAGTTCCGGGACCAGGTACTCGCCTGAATCATTGCTCCTCGCCGTACGCGCCATGCCTGTAGCCAGATTCTTCACAGCGACGGTCGTTCCGGGCAACAGGGCTCCCCCGCTGTCGGTGATCGTGCCGCCGATCGCGCCCGTAGTTGCCGACTGTGCGAAGGCCGCAGTTCCCGGCATCAAGGCGAGAACCAGGATCACGAGAAGAGCTGCAAAGAAACTCGATTTTACGATGCAGGTGAGGTTACCAGACTTGCGGAAGTTGAGATGCATCCCGTGAATCTCCTGACTGGAAGTGGCGGGCGGCAGAAACCAAGCATCCTACCCACCGATTTCGAAGCGAACTAATTAACCGTGAAGGTTGGAAGAATGAGGGCGGACGTGCCACCGGCTGAGCCGGTTGCTGTGACCGTAATGGTGTAAGAACCGGCAGGCGTGCCGACGGGTGTCTGAATGTTGTTGCAGGCCACCACTCCGCAGGCAGCGACGAGGAGGGCGAGCGTGATCCATATCCGGCCGTAGCGCAAGGCGGAGCGGCGACGGCGAAGACCGATCAGCAGGGCCAGGCCAACGCCCGGGAACATCGTGAGAATCGACCACCAGCCCCGGCCAGATGAACCAAACGAAGCCGGCAGCACCGCTGACCCCTGCTGGGTATTGATGCTGAGAGCGACCGTGCTTCCCGCCGTGCATCCCGTCGACGAAATACTGGTGGGGCTGATCGAGTAGGTGCTGTTCGGCGGAAGACCGGAGACCGCAAGCGTAATCGTTCCCGTGTAAACGTTCTGCACCACGTTGAAGCTGAATGCGGCAATTCCGCCGGGATATACAGCTCCTGCGGGGTAGCTCGCTGTGGCAGTGCTGAAGTTTGGATTCTCGGAGTAAACCGCAACGGAAGCCTGGCTGCTCGAGGCAGTGAAGTAACTGTCCCCACTATAGGATGCGGTAATCGCGTAAGTTCCCGGCGTCGCGAACGCATAGCTGAGGGTCGCGCTGCTGCCGCTGACTGCCTGCGGTGTGCCAATCTGCGCTCCGTTCGCAAAGAATGTGACCGTTCCGGTGGGGTTGCCGGTGCTGGCAACAGTCGCCTTCAATGCGACCGCAGTTGCCGGCAGGAAGATTGGGGTGCCAGCGCAAGTAGGGGGAAGTGAAACCGAGGTGGTGGTCACCGGAGAACCGAAATAGGTTCCGGAGAGTGCGAAGTTGCCGGTGCCGCCCAGCTTGGAGACGACCTGGAGTGTGCCGGTGAACACCGAGCCGGTGCTGATGCCAACCGACGGGGGCTGCGCCGTAACCGGCAACAGGCAGTCCTCGGTCGTATCGCTGTTCGGTGCGCCGCAGGTGGCCGTACCGAGCGAAAAGTAGGGGGCGTTGGTCAGCGAGTAGGCCGACGCCGCAGGTGAGTCGCCGGCGGCAAAGTGGATCTCGACGGTCTGGACTTTCTTGGTGGTTCCGACCGGGCCGAACTGCGTGCCCGACGCTACCTCGCGCACCAGGTTGGTCTCGGTGTCGCCGACATACACGTTCGCATTGGCGTCGACGCTAATGCCGTAGATGCCCGGCCCCGGCAGTGTTGCGGTGGCATAGTTGCCGGTTCCGCTGGAACCGAACTTCGCCTGCAGAGCAGGGCAGCCATCCCCATAGGCATCGATCACGGTCGAGCAGACGTTAGTTGCGCCTCCGGCAATCACATACATCGATTGGCCCGCTCCGTCGACCCGCCAAATAGCGCCGCTGCTCGCATCCGTGACATAGACGTTCGAGTTGGCGTCGGCCGCGACGCCGAAGATGCTGCCGATTCCAAAACTGCCGGCCAGGCCGCGGTTGCCGATTGTCGGCTTCGTCCCTACGGCGTTCTGCTTGCCGGCGAACGTGGAGAGAATGCCCGCCGTGCTCACTTTGTATACCGAGTCGTAGTACTCGTTGCCGCCGTAGACAACGCCATTCGGGTCTACCGTGACTGAGTAGGTCGAATCGAAGGTGTCGCTGTTGGCTACGGCGTTTTCCGTGTAGAGGCCGTAGCTGCAGCCGTAGCCGGAAGCCGTTCCATTGACGCAGTACGGGGCGCTCGCGCCCGTGGACGTTCCGGCGATCTTCGAGATGGTTCCGGCAGCCACGGCAACGGTGTTCACGGTATTAGTGCCGGTCGCGTTGGTGTTCACAACCAGAATGGCCTCGGTGTATTCGTCGACGATGAAGAGGTCGCCCAGTTTGTCGAATGCCAGACCGTAGGGGGAGCGCAGATAGCCCTGGGTGGCGGCGACGATCGTCGTCGTGGCGTTGCTGGCGGCGTAGCCGTAGGTGCCGGCGACGTTTCCGGCGACCAGAGAGATGATGCCTCCTGTCGCCGGAATGGTTCCTGGGCCAGGTGTTCCAACTGGCGGGGGGGTGGCGGCGATCTTGCGCACCTGTCCCTGTCCGGTGTCGCTGAAATAGAGGTCCCCGGTCGTCGGGTTGAAGACGATACCCGCAGGATGCGTGAGCTTGACCAGAGTGCCCAGGCAACCGTCGCCGATGGCGTCGGTCGACATGTTGGTGCCGCAAGCCGTACCGCTGGCTGGAGACGCTGTCGCGCCACCGGCTACCGCCGTCACAATATGCGTCAGCGCGTCGACGCGACGCACCAGGCCATTGTTGTAGTCGGTGAAAAAGACGTTGCCGTTGGCATCGGCCACGGCACTGCGCGCGCCGGGCGTGTTGATGCCGGTGGCCGTGTTGCCGATCTCGATCTCGGTCGCGAGGCAGCCGTCACCGTAGGCGTCGGTAGACGAGTTCCCTGAGACCGGGCAGTTCTTGTTGCCGGCCGCTATGACGGTTGCCCCTCCACCGGCGATCAAATTCACCGTATAGGGCAGGAGTTGCGGCGCGGTCTGCGCCATCGCGTTGAAACCCAAGCCAACCAACGCGACGAAGACGAACGGCAAAAGGATACGGCGACTTGCAAGACCGGAGATGCACCTGGAAATAAACACGAAGGATAGCTCCTCGACATGGTGCTGGTATTGGCGGCGGATATGCACACGACGGCCACCCGCGGAGAAAGCCGCGTGCGACGGATAGATATGCGCAGGAGGGTAACGCTGCTTGGACGGTAGGCTAACAGCAACACAAACGCAACCTCGGTGACGCCGGTCACAGCCACCTCGACCTGAGAAAGAGCAGAACCCGCTTGGCTGCGAAAGATGGGCGTGCCGAGACTGATTCGGGCCGTGGCTTCACAACCGTTGCCTGAAAGCCCGATAATTGGCGATCGAGACCAACCTGGTCGCAACTTCGCAGGGAGATCATCCGTGAACCAAACATCTCGCCGAGAATTTCTGAAGGATGCCGCACTCACGGGCGTCGCAATCTCCGCTGGCACGCTCACCGAGCGCAGCCTGTTCGCTGCTGCAGCGCCTGCTCAAGGGCCGACGCCGGCCCGTCGCTCTGCCGTACGTTCAGTTGAGCTCTCATTGCTGAGCAAAGAGCCGTCTGTGTTACCTACTGGCGTCAGTTGGGGAGTGCCGTGGGAGCAGGGCGCGGTCGCACGCGGCGCCAGCTTCAATCTCAATGCAGGCGGCGGCAGTCTACCGCTGCAGAGTTGGCCTCTGGCTTACTGGCCGGACGGGTCGATCAAGTGGACTGGCTTCGCCAGCGTCTTGCCGGCGGGGTTCCAGGGCGCGGTTACGCTCGCCAGCGGCGCTGCGCAGGCGGCCGCGGCGGGCACGCTAAAAGTTGCGACGAATCCCAATACGGTGGTCGTGGACACCGGCGCGATGCAGTGCGCCATTCCGCTGCTAGGCCCTCACCTCATCGAATCCATCGAGAGCAATGGCAAAGTCATCGCAGGCGCCTGCCAGTTGGTTTGTATTCTTCAGAATGGGTCGGCCAACAATCCTGAAGACACTCCGGCGCGAGAACGATTTCTCTCCAGCGTAAAGAAAGTCACCGTGGAGCAGTCCGGCCCAGTGCGTGCCGTAGTGAAGATCGAAGGCATGCATCGTGCAACTGCATCCAAGCGTGAGTGGCTGCCGTTCACGGTGCGCCTCTACTTCTACAGCGGCCAGACTTCGATCCGCGTCGTCCACACGATTGTCTTCGATGGAGATCAGAACAAGGACTTTGTGCGTGGCCTCGGATTGGAGATCTACGTACCCCTGCGCGATCAGCCGTTGAACCGCACCGTGCGCTTTGCAGGCGCCGACGGCGGTCTCTGGTCGGAGCCGCTGCAGCCGGGCGGAGGCAGCGCCGCGCAGGAGTCAGGTCAGCCATTCACTGGCAACCCCATCTTTGCTAAGAACGCCATCTGGAACGACTTCAAGCTGATCCAGCCCAATCCCGACGGTTTCACTATCATCAAGCGCACCGGCCCCGAGAGCACATGGCTCTATTCCAATTCCGGCACACGTGCTCCCGGCTTGGCCTATGCGGGCGATCTCGGTGGCGGACTTGCCGTCAGCATCAAGAACTTCTGGCAGTCGTTCCCGGCCGCGCTCGAGGTCCAGAACGCCGCCAGCCCCGCGGCCAAGTTGGTCGCGTGGCTCTGGTCGCCCGACGCGCCCGAGATGGACATGCGCTTCTATGACACCCACGGCCACGGACTCGACGCCGCTTACGAGGACGCGCAGCCCGGGCTGAGCACTGCCTACGGGGTTGCGCGCACCAGCGAGCTGACCCTATTCGCCTCGTCGGCATTCCCGACCCGCCCGGACACCGTTGCCATGGCCGCCGCCGGCGCCCAACTGCCACTCCTCGCTGCGACGCCCGAGTATATCCACTCCACCGGCGTCTTCGGCGTGTGGAGTTTGCCTGACCGCTCCACGCCCTTCAAGAAATCCATCGAGGACGGCCTCGACTCCGTGCTTGCCTACTATCAGCGCCAGGTCAACGACCGCTCCTGGTACGGCTTCTGGCAGTACGGCGATTTCATGCACTCCTACTCCGCGCCGCGCCACGTCTGGCACTACGACTGGGGCGGCCATGCGTGGGACAACACGGAGCTGGGCGCTCCGCTGTGGCTTTGGTCGAGCTACCTGCGCAGCGGCCGTGCCGATCTCTTCCGCCTCGCTGAAGCCCACTCCCGCAATACCAGCGAAACCTGCTGCTACCACCTCGGTCCCATGCGGGGACTGGGCTCGCGCCACAATGTGGTCAAATGGGGCGACGGGGCCAAGGAAGCGCGCATCAGCCAGGCTGCACACTGGCGTCCCTTCTACTACCTCACCACAGACGAACGCACCGGCGACATCATCCACGAGTCCGCGGAGTACGCAGGCATAGGTATTGGTAACTACGATCCCATGCGCGAGGCCGAGCCCAAGGGTCCGGGCGAGCCGCCGGTACGCCTCCGCATTGGACCGGATTGGTTTGCCCTCGCGGGCAACTGGATGGCCGAGTGGGAGCGCACGGGCGACAAGCGCTGGCGCGACAAGATACTCGCCGGCGTGGATTCGATCCTGGCGATGCCATACGGGCTGGAGACGGGCAAGCCGGAGGCCAATTCAAAGGCGCTGGCTGCCACCGTCGGGTTCGACAACGCCACCGGCAAGCTCACCGCAATCCCCAACCCGCAGACGCACGCTCTGGTGCCCGCCAACTACAACCTCGCCACCATCCAGGGCGGCGGGGAAGTGATGTTCGAGCTGGTGCCGCTGCTCGGACGCAAGGACTTTGAGACTGCGTGGTTGCAGATGTGCCGCCTTGGCGTTGCGCCGCCCGACGTCTGGGACAAGGACCGCACCACGCACAACGAGGGCGCGGACGCCCAGTACGTGCCGCCCGGGCAGAGCGGGGCACGCCTGGCGGCGTACGCCTATGCAAAGACCGGGAATGTCGCGTATGCGAAGAAGGCGATTGCCACGCTGCTGACGCAGGGCGGAGGCATCGCCAACCCGCACATGGTCTCCGGGCCTGACTCGCTAAAACCGGTCGAGGAGGACGCAAGGCTTCAGACCAACGAGGCATCGCAGACCGCGCTGCAGTCGATCGAGGTGCTGGAGTTGTGCAAGGACCAGCTTCCTACCGAAGCCGCCGTGCGCGTGATGCGTGCTTTCCCGGGTCGCCCGGCGGCCCCGCCTGCTCCTCCAAGGTAGTTCGCCGTCCCCATTACGAACGCGTATTGACTGTGGTTACGGCTGGAGGGGAAGCGGGTAGAGGCGCCCGCGATACATTCCCATGGGTTCTATGGAACGGACCTGGATGACCTGGGCGGTCGCATTGTCGGAGCCATCGACTTCGACCGCATACTTCACGAGGTCGCGCGCGATGGCATCGGCCTCTTTGTCCTGCGAAGCGATGCGGGCTATGTCTTCCGGGTACAGGCCGTCGTAGAGGCCGTCGGTGCACAGCACCAAGACGTCGCCGGGCTTCAGCGAGACGGTGGTGGTATCGGGGGTGACGAACAGCTCGGGACCGAGCGAGCGGGTTAGGACGTGGCGGCTCTCCGAGCGTTCGGCCTCGGCGGCCGTGATCAGGCCGAGTTTGCGCTGCTCCGAAACCCAGGTATGGTCGCGGGTGAGTTGGAGAGCCTTGCCGTCGCGCACCTGGTAGCAGCGCGAGTCTCCCACATGCACAATGACGGCCTGGTCCTGGCGCAGCACACAGGCGACGACAGTGGTAGCCATATGCCGCCCGCGCCGTTCCGGATGGAGGCCCTCGTCGTGGACCGCGGAGTTGGCGAGCTGGATTAGGCTCGGCAGCAGGCTGGGCAACGAGATCCCCTCGACCGAGTGGGCAAACTCTTCGGTTATCACCTCGATTGCCTTGGCGGAGGCAACTTCGCCGAGATCCAGCCCGCCTACACCGTCGGCGACCGCGAACATCCAGCCGCGAGACCGCGATTCCTGGCGCGACCGGGGGCTGAAGAAGCCGACGGCGTCCTCATTGTGCGGGCGCACTCTGCCGGGATCGCTAGCCTGTCCAAAGACCACATCCAACATGGAAGTTCACCACCCTGCCCGTTTGGCCGGTTGTCGTTGCGGGAGGTCGGCTGTTCGTGCAGGTGAAGGAGTTCCGCCCCTCCGATGCTGCCCGGAGGGGCGGAGCTCTAATCAACCTGTACGTACAGCTTGGCGTTTCATTTGCCGGATTACGATACCTGGGCTTTGCTTGCGAGCATTACACTCCTTCCTTTGGCCTTGGAAGATTTCAGGAAGTAGAAGGCGCCGTATGCGCCCCAAAGAGCGGCGATGATGAGTGCGCCAAGCGGTTCCTTCGCAGTACCAATGCCCAGGAATGGTCCGATCAAGTAGAACATCATGCAACCGATGTTCGCCAGCACGCCAAACAGTGGAATAAGCGTGTGCTTGATCAGGCTGTGATCGGCACGCTTGTGGTAGGCGATCATGCACAGGATGCAGCTAAGCGCGTAGAGGATGAACGTCCCGAAGTTGGAGACAAGGGTGATCATCAAAAGCGAGTTGGGCAGCTTGGCCAGCGTATCGTGCGGGAGATAACCCACGCTGGAGAAGATGCCGTGAGGCAGGGCTGCAATGGTGGCATCCGGGAGCGCGGACGCGTCTCCAAACAGTACTGAAACTGACAGAACGCCGATTACTGCCGTGATGAAGGACAGGGTCCGCAGGGCGCGGTGAGGGCTGAGAGTCTTCGAGTGAAGCATGCCGAAGTGCTCGGGAGCCTCATCGTCCTTGCCCATCGCGTAGGTCACGCGGGCACCGGTGTTCATGCAGGCCAGGGTGGTGCCAATCAGCGCCAGGAAGACGGTGACGGCCTCAGCCAGCATGAAGTACTTGCCATGCCCCTGCCCGAGCAGGGCATCGCCGACGATGATCATCATGTCGCCGATGGGCGCGGCGGACCCCAATGCGCTCTGCATGGTGTAGCCCGAGTTGAGGAAGAAGTTCGCCGCAAAATACTCGATGAGATAACACACCAGTCCCTGGATGAGCAGCGAAAAGATTACCGCCATGGGGATGTCGCGCTTTGCATTTCTTGCTTCACCGCCCATCGATGTGACCGATTCGAAGCCGACCAGGATAAGGATGGCGACCGTGGCCTGAATCATCATCCAGTTGAAGCTATGGATCGATACGACGGATTTCGCGTCGGAATGCGCCTGGAAGAGCTTGCCGGTTGAGTCATACGGAGCGTAGCTGATGGCGAACGGGACCGGCTTGCCGGCCGCGTCCAGTTGCGGTTGAGGAACTCCGCTGGCGTCGCGGATGATGGTGCCGTCAGCCTTGGCGGCAAAGTTATAGGTGTAGGTGGCCAGCGATGCGGAGTCATAGTTCAACGCCTTGGCGCCTTCGGGGTGGTTGGAGCGATATCCGATGGCGAGAATGCTGAACAGAACCAGCGCTGAGATTTGAATGACGTTGATGGCCAGGTTGACGGCGGTGGAGGCGTTGGCGCCCCGCTGCGCAATCCACGTGACGGCGAAGGTGAAGACGACCGCAACCAGAGCCATAAAGATAGGGCCGGGGTTGGCTCCGCTCATGAAGCCGGGATAAAGGAAGCCAACTACATAGCCGACAAAGACGCCGGTGACGCCGACCATCACACCCGGGTAGACCCAGTAGTAGAGGTGGGAGCCCCAGCCGACGATGAATTTGGCGAGCCGGGCATACTTGAAGGCCGTGTCCTTCGACAGTAAAGCCTGTTCGGCGTAGTAGTAGCTGGAGCCGGTCCCGGGATAGAGTTTTGATATTTCGGCATAAGAGACGGCGGTTGCCAGACAGAGCAACAAAGCCGCGAATATCCCGATCCACATGGAGGGAGCGGTCGCGCCGGTGTTTGCCTGGATGGCAAAGGTCAGCCAGAGGAAGGCCCCTGGCGCGATGAGAGCCATTGCATTGCTGGTCAATCCGGTCAGACCAAGGGTTTTCTGCATTTGCGGGGCGGTTGTCTCTTCTGCCATTAGCTGTCTCCTAGTGTTGAAGGGTTATGAATATTGTGTCCTGACACACATAAGGATTCTGTGTAGTTCTGTCACGTCCTGAACATAATGCGAGAGATTGAGGACGCGCCTTCGAGCATCCGGAGGCGCGGCCGGGGAACTAGCGCTTCGGACCGAAGAAGGCGATCAGGCCGACGGTTGCAGTGTTCTGCGCGTCCTTGGACGGCCCAAACGACGTGTAGTTGGTGGAGTTGTGGCTCGGGCTGCTGAGGTTATAGTTGACGTCGTTGCCATAGAAGAAGAGGTTCTTGTTGGACCAGTCGATGCGGTACTCCACGCGAACCAGCAGACCCGCGACCCACTTGTATTCATAGGTTGCCGTGCACTCCTGGATATTCGTCTTGAAGTAGGTCGTCTGGTACAGATAGTCGGTGGCGGTGAAGCCGGAATACGTCTCGTAGTCCAACCCGGTTGCATAGCCCTGGTTGTCGGAGAAGTATTCGTACCGGAAAACGATCGCGGCATTGGGAGTGATCTGCTGACGGGCCGAGATTGCTATGCCTTGCCAGTGAGGATCCAACGACTTGACCTTCGTCGTGCCCTCCTCGTCGTTGCTGTAGGAGTAGCCGGGAATCCGGTTCTGGCCGTAGTCGTAGTTGATATAGGCGTTGAACTTGGCGTTGGGCGTGAGCAGCAGGGTGGTGTCGAACAGGTTGCGATATCCCTTCTGCGTGCCGGCGTACTGGGGTGGAAGTCCGCTGTTCTCCGGGCCTGTGTAGTAGTTGAAGTTCCAGGTGTATTTCGGCTTGACCAAAGAACTGGTGAGGCCGACCGTGACGCCGCCGTTATAGGCGGTCACATTATTCCAGCCGTTTACTACCTGCGCGCCGACGGTCCAGACCTTGGAGACGGGCATCGAGGTACGAACGCCGAAGTGGTAGTAGGGAATTGCGTAGGAGAAGAGCAGGCCGTGCGAGTAGCTCCAGTTGTTCATGGTCTCGATGACTTCCTGACCCGCAGAAGTGGTGAACTGGCCGGCATCCAGCTCAAAACCCTTGGCTTTGGGGGGCTTAACGCTGATGTAGGCCTGTTCGATGTAGTTGATACCCAAGCCACTGGATTGAACGAACGTATTGGTGCGGCCGAAGAGGAGGTCGACATGTGCTCCAATCGGATCGGGATCGTGATTGAGGGTCAGCTTTGCCGCTTCGAGATTGAAGTTGTCCTGATCGTCGAAGTTGTAGTAATCGTTGATCATGTTCTGCGGGCGGTTGTTGTTATAGCTGAAATACCCGTCGAGGTAGCCGCTGAAATCGACAGTTCCGACGCTCCAGACTGGGGCAGGAGCAGGAGCGGCAGCGGCCGGAGCAGCGGCCGGAGTGGATTCCGGGGCAGGGGTTGGGGGTGGTGGGGTGCTCGGGGTCTGAGCTCCCGCGACAATGGCGAGAGACAAAACTACTCCGGCCATACCTAACACAACGCTGTGCGGTTTGAAATCCATTCGGTCCATTCCTCCGTAAAATCGCTTGCAGGTTCGGCTTTGCGAGAAGGCACCATGGCAATCTGCGCCCCGGTGCTCCATTTGTTCGGCGCCCCTGTGGGGGTCGCCGGGGAATTGTTTGTCTCCCGGATACCTTCTATGAACGCAAGGAAGTTATAAGGAACTCATAAAGAAAACGTAAGGATTCATCTTTTCTTGCAGTCTGGGCTAAGGAGGGTTAATTCTTGCAGGGGGATGCTAGAATCTTCAGCAGACACTCTTCTAACTTCATCGATCTTCTGGTATATAGCGCGGGTTTGTAGATGAGTTCCATCCATCGAGCCTTGGAGAAGGAAGCTCTCCGATCCCATTCATGTTTCCCTGGCAATTGGGCAGGGAACTTTCCCGGCGTCTCAGTCGCTGTCTACCAGACGACACGCGAGACCTGATACGTCGACGGAGTGCAAATGATTGGTTTCCGACGCGTGCTTGCCGCCGGCAGACGCTCTCCGCAGCCCGCGCAGCCAGCAGGCCCGTTCCCGCCCCAGGCGGACCAGCTCTGCACGTTGATCCTCGAAACCACCAAGCTGGATCCGCACCGCAAACCGGGACAATCGCTGGCGACACTCGTGCAGTCGATCTTCCAGGTGGAGTCGGTTGCCATCTTCGACGCCGATCTGCGCGAAGTCTACGCGACCGGGGAATGGTTCGACGACTTGAAGGATGTGCTGCAGAACATTTACACCTTTGAGACGGTCAGCGACGACCCGGAGACCGGGCTGAGCCGTAGAGTCCTTCACATGGGCAACCTGCCCGTCGGCGCAATGATGCTGCGCGGGGAGACACGCGACCGTATGGCGAATGCCATTGCCTCGGTCGTCGCTATCACGTTCGACCGCTACCACTCGCTGGCCAATGAAAGCCGCACCGAGAGCGCACGGCAGGCCGAGCAGTTGCGGACAACCGTGCTCGACAGCCTGGCCCATGCGTACAAAACGCCTCTGACTGTGATCGGAGCGGCCAGCGAGGGATTGAGCGCGCTGGGCAGACTGTCTCCTGCCCAGGCTGGACTGGTGGCGCAGATCGACGAGCAGACGGGGCTGCTGAGCCGTCTGACCACGCGCCTGCTGAAGACGGCGCGGATGCACTCGTCGGATATGATTCCACGTGTGGAAAAGGTTGCGATTGCGCCGCTGTTTGAAGATGTTGTGGCCAGCCTCAAAGACCAACTCGCGAGCGTCTCGGTAAAGATTTTGATTTCGCGCGACGATCTGACGATCAGCTGCGACCGCAGCCTTCTGATCGTTTTGTTGACCCAGTATGTCGACAATGCGGCGAAGTATGGCGTGGCCGGCACCGAAGTTACCATTCAGGCCGCCGAACACGCGACCGAGGTCATATTCTCAGTGCATAGTTTTGGCCCCGCAATCCCACCTGCCGACTACGAGCGGGTCTTCGATCGCTACTACCGGTCTTCGGCAGCCTCGAATCGGGTACCGGGCACCGGAATCGGACTCTCAGTGGCCAAGCGCACGGCCCAGGCTCAGGGCGGACACGTGTGGGTAACCAGTGACATCGCCAAGGGGACTACCTTTTACGCATCCCTGCCGACCACCTTGCAAGGAGGCGTTCGCCCATGACTACAGCTTTCCAGGCTGCGATTCGCGTGCTGATTGTGGACGATGAGCCGTCCATTCGCCGCGCGCTGCGCACTCCACTCAGCGAGATGGGATTCGTTACGACCGAGGCGTCTCGCGGCGAAGAGGCGCTGCACCTGGCGCAGTCGCAGACGTTCGATGTTGTCCTGCTCGACGTCAACATGCCTGGCATGGGTGGCATGAAGACCCTGGCGCGGCTGCGTTCGGTCGCGCCGCGCCTGCCCATCCTGATGCTGACGGTGGTCGATGACGAAGAGCAAAAGGTGGAGGCGCTGGAGTCAGGAGCAGATGACTACATTACCAAGCCGTTCAGCGTGCGCGAGTGTGTGGCCCGCATGCGCTCGGCAGTGCGCCGCGCGCAGGCTCCGGAACGGAATGAGGATGCACCGCTTTTGATCGGCGAGATTCAGGTGGTTCCGACCCGGCGCGCCGTCACCAAGTCCGGTCAGCCGATCCACCTGACCCGCAAAGAGTACGACATTCTCTACTACCTGATGACCCATGCGGGCCGCGCAGTCACGTACGGTAAACTACTGACTTCCGTTTGGGGGCCGGAGTACCGCCAAGAGGTGGATTACTTGCGGACCTTTGTGCGCCAATTGCGGAAGAAGATTGAGAACGATCCGTCAGACCCGAAGTACCTGCTCACGGATGCCTATGTCGGCTACCGGTTTGCGGAGCTACCGCAAGTGAGTGAGGCTCCCGCTGAAGACGGGACGCCACGTTGATCTGCAAGCGGGGCGGACAAAGCCCTGCAATGCCGGCGCAGCCGTTCGATCAGTGCAGCCGCTCGAGAGTCTGGTCGTAACTCAGGTAACTAACTGTGCTGTTGGGCTTTAAGTCTTCCTTAGGGACAACCAAAAGATAGCCTCCGGATGTCCGGGGGATGAGGTAGTCTATGCTCATTCGACCCTGTGCCGCATCGAACCCTTCAATTCAATTCTGCCCTCGCTCCAAGCGTTGCTCCATGAGGGAAATCACAGCGCGAAGCATTCGAAAACGAGAACGAACTCACTCCATGAGCACATCGAGGTTGTTTCCCTGGACAGCATGTAGCTCCGTGACGCTGGCGATGCTGGTGGGAGCTTTCTGCCCGGCGGGCGCGCAGCAGGCGGCACCGGTCGGGCAGGCGGGTGAGGTGAGTTTGCCGCAGGCTCCGCTGGTGCAACCGCAACTGGCGCAGGCGGCGATTCCGGGCCTGCCCGCACCGCCGGGGCCTCTCAGTTTGACCTGGGACCAGGTGAAGGCGAAGTTCGAGGCGGTCAACCCGGTGCTGAAGTCTGACCAGTCGAACGTGGACGAGATGAAGGCGGAGGAGATCACGGCGTATCTGCGGCCGAATCCGCAGTTCAGCTTGACAGCGGATGGGCTACAGATCGCTCCCAATGGGGGCCAATGGCATCCGGTCTACGGAGAATTCGCCGTCCCCAACTTCAGCTACCTGCATGAGCGCGAGCACAAGCGCGAACTGCGGCTGAAGAGTGCACAGGAAGGCACGCAGATCGCGGCCACGCAGCACCAGGACCTCACCCGCAACATGGTCTTCATGCTCCGGTCGGCGTTCGTGCAGACGCTCCAAGCCAAGGCCGTGCTCGAACTCGCCAGGGCCGACATGGAGTATTACGACAAGATCATCGACATCAGCAAAGCCCGGTATGCGGCCGGCGACCTGGCGAAGATCGACCTGTCCCGCATCGAGTTACTGCGAGTGCAGTACGAGACGGAGATCCAGACGGCGATCGTCAACCTGCGCACGGCGAAAATCGCGCTGCTCCAACTCCTCGACGATAATCTCACGCCAGTCGACCAGTTCGATGTGGTAGGGCCCTTCGATTTCACCAGCGACCTCAAGCCGCTCGCCGACTTTCAGCAGGCAGCGCTCGACGCGCGCCCCGACCTGCGCGCCGCTATTCAGGGTATCGAGCAGGCGAAGACCAATCACAGCCTCGCCATCTCCAACGGCTCCACCGACCCAACTTATAGCGTCTGGTACACCTGGAATTCCGCAGTGAACAACCCGGACGCCCTCCACCTGCAGACTTTGGGTTTTGGCTTGGAGATTCCGCTGCGGGTCTTTGATCGCAACCAGGGCGAAAAGCAACGCACGCTCATCGACATCGACCGCAACCAGCAACTAAGCGATGCCGCCCGCGCCCAGGTGTTTAACGATGTCAACTCGGCCTATGAGCAGGTGCGCAGCAACATTGCGTTGCTGATCCCGTATCGCGACCAGTACCGGGATCAGGCAACCGACGTACGCGACACGGTGACTTTTGCCTACCAGCACGGAGGAGCATCGCTGATGGACTTTTTGAACGCGCAGAGCGACTACCGCGTGGTGCAACTGGCGTATCTCCAACTGGTGGGTGCATATCTGACCGCCGCCGGGCAACTGAATCTCGCCGTAGGGCGTGAGGTGATTCCGTGAAGAACAAGAACCTTGTATGCTCACTCACGCTCGTGGCGTGTCTTGCACTGAGTGGGTGCCAGAAGAAGTTCAACCCGACCGACGGCGCTCCTCCTCAGGCCCAGGTGGTTCCAGCCGGCGACATGAGTTTGGTGACGGTGGACAAGCCGGACCAGTTTCCGATGGTCGCAGCCGACAAGGTGGAGGCAGCGGCGGAGTTGAACGTCACCGGCTCAGTGTTTCCCGATATTTCGCGCGAGGTTCCGGTGATCTCGCTGGCCAGTGGCCGCGTGGTCGACATCAAGGCGCGGCTGGACGACCAGGTGAAGAAGGGCCAACTGCTATTGAAGGTGCAGAGCCCGGATGTTACAGGCGCGTACGACGTATACCTGAAGGCCGTCAGCGACGAGCAGATGACCAACAAGGCCTACACGCGCGCACAAACTCTCTACGAGCACGGCGCCATCTCGCAGGAGATGCTGGAGCAGGCCGAGGATGCGGAAACCGACAACCAGGCGGACCTGAAGGCAGCCGAGGAGCAGTTGAAGACGCTCGGCATCGACAAGAACAACCCCCAGAGTATCGTCCCGGTGTACGCGCCGATCTCGGGCGTGATCGTGGCGCAGAACGTGACCAACGCGGCTGCTGCCGGTGTTACCTACTCGGGCAATGCAACCGCCTTCACCATCGCCGACCTTTCCGTAGTCTGGATCGTCTGCGATGTGTACGAAAACGATATCCCGAAGCTACAGCTTGGGCAGACAGCCAAGATCAAGCTGAGCGCCTATCCCGACCGGCCGCTGACCGGCCGAATCAGCGACATCGGCCCCATCCTCGATCCCAGCATCCGCACCGCCAAGGTCCGCATCGAGGTTGCCAATCCGGGCATTCTGAAGTTGGGAATGTTCGTCACCGCAACGTTTGAGAGCAAAGTCAAGGAGAGCTACGCCGCAGTTCCGGCTTCGGCCATCCTCCACCTACACGACCGCGACTGGTTGTTTGTGCCGGCGGGCGGGAACCAGTTTCGCCGCGTCGAAGTGAATGCGGGCGAGATGCTTCCAGGCGACCGGCAACGCATATCCGCCGCCGACCCCAGACAGCCGATCGCGCCAGGGCAACAGGTGGTTTCCAACGTGCTCCAGCTGGAAGAAACGCTGGAGGCCCAATGAGGCGGAACTGGGCTTCTGTGGTGCGCTTGTAGAACGGGCTCGTCAGGGCCCGGCTGTAGGCCTCGTGGGTGGTACTGGACCTCAGGTTCTTTGACGAAGGTACCCAGCAGGTGCGCGCAGCGGTCAAACCTCCCGCCTGAAAATGAACCGGGGTGCGGAGACGGCGAAGCAAACGGCTTCCCCATCTCCACACCGCTGGTTGCTGTGAGATAGTGCCGGACACGCGCTACACCAGAGCAGGCTCCTTGACTGTATTGATAGTCTTCAGAATGCGCGAGACGATCTGGTACGGATCGCCTTCGGAGTTCGGACGGCGATCTTCGAGATAGCCTCTGTAGCCATTCTTGATAAAGTTGACCGGTAGACGGACGGAAGCGCCGCGGTCGGAGAGACCATAGTTGAACTTGTCGATGGCCTGGGTTTCGTGCAGACCGGTCAAGCGAAGATGATTGTCAGGGCCATAGACGGCGATATGCGCGGCGATGTTGTTCTCGAACGCCTTCATCAGGGCCTCAAGATACTCCTTGCCACCCACCTCACGCAGGTGCTTGGTCGAGAAGTTGCAGTGCATGCCGGAACCATTCCAGTCGCCCCGGATCGGTTTGCAATGCAGTTCCAGGTCCACTTCGTATTTCTCGCAAAGACGCATCATCAGATAGCGCGCAGTCCAGACATCATCGGCCGCCTTGGCAGAGCCTTTGGCGAAGATTTGGAACTCCCACTGGCCCTTGGCGACTTCGGCGTTGATGCCCTCGTGATTGATTCCCGCGGCAAGGCAGAGTTCAAGGTGTTCTTCGACGATGGTGCGGGCCAGGCTGCCCATGTACTTGTAGCCGACGCCGCAGTAGTAAGGCCCCTGGGGAGTCCTGGGGTGGCCATCCTTGGGGAAGCCGAGCGGCCGACCGTCCTTGAAGAGGAAGTACTCTTGCTCAAACCCAGCCCAGAAGTCAGGATCATCCTCGATGGTTGCGCGCGCATTGGTGGGGTGGGGAGTGCCGTCGGGATGCATGACTTCACTGAGAACGATGTACGCGTCCTTGCGGCTGGCATCAGGGTAGAGGGCCACTGGCTTCAAAATACAGTCGGAGCTCTTGCCTTCGGCCTGCATAGTGGAGCTGCCGTCGAATCCCCAAAGTGGCAAATCTGCTAGGGTGGGCGGCTTCTCAAACGACTTGATTTGAGTCTTGCCACGCAACTCAGGAACGGGTTTTTTTCCGTCAAGCCAGATGTATTCGAGTTTGTATTTAGCCATAGTGACGCTAATCTCCTATCTGCAAGGGGTTCTATTTTTGGGATACATACCCAACCTAGCGGGGGGGACATAAAGAACCCATGAAGATTTCAGCGAAACGTACGAGAAGGCCTGCTTTTAGTTAGCGATGCCGCGCCAGCAGGACCATGGCGAGGAAGAGCGCAAACGGAATCAAGGCCAGCGCCACGTAGTACACGACCTTTCTCGAAGTCGCGGACTTGCGCTTCTTCCAGTCGGTCAGCTCGGACCTTTCCGCCACACCAACCTGGTCCAGATGCTCCAGGTCGTGGGCAAAGGAGTGAGCTGACGGGTACCGGTTCTTGGGTTCGCGTTCAAGCGCCCGGTAGAGAACCTCCTGCAACTGCGGGCTGATGCTCGGTTCGGCCTCGTGCGGGGGCAGCGGATGATTGATCAGGCGGTCGTTCATCACCGCGAGTGGCGACGGGCCGGAAAAAGGCGTCTTGCCGGAGAGCATCTCGTATAGCATCACGCCTACCGCATACAGGTCCGACCGTGCGTCTCCACGCTTCCCCCGGACCTGCTCCGGGGAGATGTAGTCGGGGCTGCCCAGGGCCTGGGTGAAGCCCGCGTACGTCAGCCGCTTTGCGCCGGCCTGCGACGCAATGCCAAAGTCGATCAGCTTGATGTTGTCGTCGGGGTCAAGCATGATGTTCTCGGGTTTCAGATCGCGGTGCACCACGCCGTCCTTGTGGATATAGTCCAGCGCCTTCAGGATGCCCAACGTGATTTTGAGCGCCCGCGCTGTCGGCATTTTGCCCTGCTCGAACATCACCTGGCGCAGCAGGCGGCCGTCCACCCACTCCATCACCATATACACCCGCGAACGGTCGTCGTCGGGGTAGATGCGCATTACATTGGGGTGGTCGAGCGCGAGGCCGATTGCCTCCTCGCGCTGGAAGCGGTCGAAGAGGGCCGGGTCGGACTCGATGGCAAAGTGCGGGACCTTCAGTGCGACCTTGCGGCCGTTGCGCAGGTCAGTTGCCCGGTAGATGGAGGCCATCCCACTCTCGGCTACGGCTTCGTCAATGCGGTAGTGGTCAAGTTCCTGGCCGGCTGCAAGAGCTGCGGGAAGACTCATGGGCTCGCTTTCATCGGTCCGAACGTGCCTGGCCTTGGCTACTGAACTGCGCGGCCGCGCGGCGGATTCTCTTGAGTATAACCGGGCAAATTCGTGGGGTTAGTTAAGAAGTGGTAGGGGAGCAAGCGCATCGTGATGCCCGTCACACTCCTGCTTGCGGCCACGCGGCTATCCTACCGTCAGCAAACTTGAGAACCCGGGTCTTATCAGCGGAGTCGCAGGCGACAATGCCGTCCAGAGGGCGTAGCATTTCGCACCTGAGGACTTCAACCTGGCAGCGGCACGGATGAAGCCGGAATTGCCGCTATAGATTGGCACCAGCCCGCGATGGGCGGATGAATAGAGCAAGCCTGAACGGGCTGGAGGATGTGTTTTGCGCCTTGCAGTGTTGAAAGAATCCGCGCCGGGAGAGACTCGGGTTGCCCTCCTTCCTGACGCCGTCAAGGCCCTGATCGCAAAGGGACTCGAGGTCGCCGTTCAATCGGGCGCCGGAGTAGCGTCGGGCCATTCCGATGAGGCTTACGTCCAGGCCGGCGCCACACTTACCAGCGACCGTGAGAGCCTGCTCTGCTCAGCCGACATCCTGCCCGTAGTTAACGCTCCGCCGGCCGAAGATCAGCGGAAGATCAAGCGCGGGGCCATCGCCATTGGTTTTTTCCGGCCACTCGACGATCCTGCGGCGCTGCTCCCGGCCGTCGAGTCAGGCGCCACCCTGCTTGCCGTCGAACTCGTCCCGCGCATCACGCGCGCGCAGGCCATGGACGCCCTGTCCTCGATGGCCACAGTCGCTGGATACAAGGCCGTCATTCTGGCCGCCGACACCCTTCCGCGCCTCTTTCCCATGTTGATGACGGCGGCCGGAACCATCGCCCCGGCCCGGGTCTTCGTCATCGGGGCGGGGGTCGCAGGGTTGCAGGCGATCGCCACCGCCCGCCGCCTGGGCGCGGTGGTGGAGGCTTACGATGTTCGCGCCGCCGCCGGCGAGCAGGTCCGGTCCCTGGGCGCAAAGTTTCTGGACGTCGATCTCGGCGGCATCGCCACGGAGGACAAGGGCGGCTACGCGAGGGAACTCAGCGACGAAGCACTCGAACGCGGGCGCGATCTGATTTCAAAAACGGCGCGCACAGCCGACGTCATCATCACCACCGCACAAGTCCCCGGCCGCCGCGCGCCGCTGCTTATCCGGCGTGACGCAGTGGACAACATGCGCCCGGGCACCATCCTGGTCGACCTTGCGGCACCCAACGGCGGAAACTGCGAACTCACGCGTCCCGGAGAAACCCAGCTTTACAACGGAGTCACTCTCTTCGCTCCGCTGAATCTGCCCGTCAGCGTTCCCGGTCACGCAAGCCAACTCTATTCGCGCAATATTGCCAACTTCCTAGCGCTGCTCATCAAGGACGGCTCGCTCCATCTCGACATGGAAGACGAAATCATCCGCGGCTCCTGCGTGGCAAACCAAGGGCAGGTCGTGAATCCGCGCGTGGCCAGCGCGTTGGAAGCCCTGGCCGCGGCCCAAACCAACTCATGAATCCGAGAGCCCTATGAATCCAGCCGTTCTCATCGCTTCGGTCTATGTCTTCGCACTTGCCGCGTTCCTGGGTTACCAGGTCATCAGCCGCGTGCCGCCTCTGCTGCATACGCCTCTGATGTCGGCCACCAATGCCATCTCCGGCATTTCGCTGATCGGCTCGCTGGTGCTTGCGGGCGGTCACGCGCCACGGTTCGCGCACATCCTCGGGTTCGTCGCAGTCACTGCTGCCACCATCAACGTGGTCGGCGGCTTTGGCATTACCGATCGCATGCTGAAGATGTTCGGCAAGCGCCTTGACGCTAAAGCGCCCAGCTCTTCGGGGACCAAATGACCCTCGAATCCTACTTCATGGAGGCCACGTACCTCCTCGCCTCGATCCTGTTCGTCTTCGCGTTGAAGGGCATGTCGCATCCGGAGACGGCCCGCCGCGGCATGTTCCTCGCCGAGGCCGGAATGATGGCGGCGATCATCGGCACCCTCATCGGTCAGCACATCGTCACGTGGGGCTGGATCATTGCCGGCCTCAGCATCGGATCGATCATCGGCGCCTGGATGGCGGTCTCCGTTCCTATGACCGCTATGCCACAGCGGACCGCGCTCTCCCATGCCTTTGGGGCCCTGGCTGCCGCGCTGGTCGGGGTCGGCGAGTTTCTGGTCCACGGTGCGCAGATGGGCGTGGTGACGCGAGGCGCGCTGGGCTTTGAAGTCATGCTGGGTGCGCTGACCACCACGGGTTCGCTGATCGCCGCGGGCAAGTTGCAAGGCGTCATCGGCGGAAAACCGATCCAGTTCCGCGGCCAGAACGCGATCAACCTGCTCATCTTCCTGGCTATGGCGGGTTGCTTCGTCTACTTCTGGGCGCATCCAGAGACCATCGCCGCTTTCTACGCGATGCTCGGCCTGGCTTTCGTCTTCGGCGTGATGCTGGTGATCCCCATCGGCTCGGCCGACATGCCGGTAGTGATGTCGCTGCTGAACTCCTACGCCGGCCTGGCAGCTGCCGCCACCGGCTTTGTCCTTGCAAACAACGTGCTGATCATCGCCGGCACGCTGGACGGTTTCTCCGGCTTTATTCTCTCGGTCCTGATGTGCAAGGCGATGAACCGGTCGATAACAAGCGTGCTGTTCGGCGGATTTGGCTCGGTGATCGCGGAAGCCACAGCCGAAACCGGCGGGGTGATGCGCGAGATCAGCATCGAAGATGCCGCGATGCAACTGGCCTTTGCCAATCGAGTGATCTTCGTACCGGGTTACGGGTTGGCCACGGCGCAAGCTCAGCATGCGGTACGCGAGTTGGCCGATGTGCTGGAAGGCCGCGGCGTGACGGTGAAGTACGCCATCCATCCCGTCGCCGGCCGCATGCCGGGACATATGAATGTTCTGCTGGCCGAAGCCAACGTCTCCTACTCGTCTCTGTACGAGATGGACCAGATCAATCCCGAATTCCCATCGACCGATGTGGCCGTTGTGATTGGCGCAAACGACGTGGTCAATCCGGACGCCCGCGACAATCCGAACTCGCTGATCGCCGGCATGCCCATTCTCGAGGTCGATCGCGCCCGCAGCGTGATTGTGCTCAAGCGCGGTCAGGGCCGCGGCTTCTCCGGACTCGAGAACCCCCTCTTCTACAAGCCCTGCACCACCATGTTGTACGGTGACGCCAAATCCAGCCTCAGCCACCTCGCGCAGGCCATTCAGCACGTCTGACGCCAGCTTGCCGCGCGAATGCACTGCGCCGCCGACACGAGTTGCTCTAGCGGCGTTAACCGCGCACGATGGCATGCGGAATGCAGGGTTTTCGAAGACAGCGGCGTGAGTTCTGTCGGCAGGGCTGCCGGCAGCCGGCCTTTACATTACGATCTGTTTGACCTGATACACCGGGAATGCGGAACCCTGCTCTTCGAGCTTTCGGTCGGTCTCGAACTGCTCCGCCCGGCCTTCGGAGGACGCAGCGCGGATATCTTCGAGCAGCTTGCGCTCGTCGAACAGGCGATGGATCGAGTTCACTGCCGCTGCGAAACCCGCGGCGGCGACCGGTCGCGAGAAATAGTAACCCTGGGCCTCGTCGCACTGCCGTTCGGCCAGGAACTTCAGATGGTCCGGCGTCTCCACTCCTTCGGCGATCACCTTGATGCCGAGGTGGTGCGACATGGCCACGATCGTCCGCACCACGGTTGCGGCGTTTGGCTCCGTCACTGCCTTCATCACGAAACTCTGGTCGATCTTCAGCCGGTCGACCGGGTATTGCAGCAGATACGAGAAGCTGCAGAATCCCGTGCCGAAGTCGTCGATGGCGACCCGCGCGCCGAGCTGGCGAATCAATTGCAGCTTCTCCAGGTTCGACGCGGAGTTGATCATCAGCGTGTTCTCGGTCAACTCGAGTTGCAGATTCCTTGCCGGGAGCCCGCTGTCCTCCAGCGCTTCATCGATCACCTCAAGCAGATTATGCTGTTCGAACTGCCGGGGCGATAGATTCACGGACACGGAGAGGTCCATGCCCAACTCATCGCAGATGGCCTTGGCCTGGATGCAGGACTGCTTCAGCGCCCACTCGCCGATGGCCACGATCAGGCCGGTGTCTTCCGCCAGCGGAATGAAGGTCGACGGTGCAATCACACCCAGCTTGGGGTGGTGCCAGCGCAACAGCGCCTCCATGCCGATTACGCGCCCGGTGGTGAGGGAGACCAGGGGCTGATAGTGCAGGAAGAGCTCTTCGCGAACCAGGGCGTGACGCAGTGCCGTGTCCATGGACAGGCGTTCCTGGGACTCTTTCAGCATGGCCTCGGAGAACACCTGGTACTGGTTGCGGCCATTTTCCTTGGCGGCGTAGGTCGCCGCGTCCGCGCGCTCCAGCAGGCTGTCGACATCTTCAGCGAAGTCAGGGAAGACGCACACGCCCACGCTGGCGGTGAGGTTGACCTCCATTTCGCCAACCTGAGCGGTACTGGAAACGCGATCGACCAGCCGTTTCGCACATCGCTCCACGTCAACCAGGGTAGCGATGTGCGGCATCACCACGATGAACTCGTCTCCGCCCAGGCGGCCCAGAGTGTCCGACCGCCGCAGCGACTGCCGCATGCGCTCGGCCATGCCTACGATGATCTCATCGCCGGCCCGGTGGCCCAAGGAGTCGTTCATCCGCTTGAAGTGGTCAAGGTCGATGACAAATACCGCCACCTTGCGCCCGTGCAGCATTGCCTTCTCAATCGCCTCGGCGATGCGCTCGCGCAGCAGGGTACGTCCCGGCAGGCCGGTCAACTGGTCGTGGGACGCCATGTGGTTCAGATAGGTCATCAATTGTTTTCGTTCCGTGATGTCCGATGCGATTGCGATAAATCCGCTGAGATTGCCCGCACCATCCTTCACCGCGGTCACCGCAACATGCACCGGCAGCGTCGAGCCGTCGTTGCGAACGTAGGTCCACTCACGTTCGTCGACTTCGCCGTGTGCTGCCTTGGCCGTAATCAGGTTCAAACCGTTCAGGTCGGGCGCATCGCCCGGCAGCGTCTCTTCGGAGCGCCGGGTCAGCTCGCTGGGATCGTGCAGGGTGGTAATCGAGACCTTGCCGACGAGGTCTGCGCGCTTATAGCCGGTCAGCCGCTCGGCCGCCGTGTTCATTGCCTGGATTACGCCCTTCAGGTCCGTCTCGATAATGCTGAACGGAGCATTCTCGAAGACCGAGTTGCTGAAGCTCGACAGGCTTCGATAGCGTTCTTCGCTGGCTTTGATCTCTGAGGCATCGCAGGTGCGGATCGCCAAGCCGTCACCAAGTTTGGTCACTCGCTGGCGCAGCCAAAGCTCCTTGCCATCCTCCTGGGGGATGGAGTACTCCTCGGACAGCGGCTCGCCGTCCAGCACCACCTTGCGATAGCGGTCGAACATTCCGCTGGTGCGATTGGCGGGGAAGAGCACACACAGGTCCTGATTCAGGAGCTTGGTTCGCGGTGTCTTCAACAACGCTTCGGCGTGCCCGTTCACATAGACGAAACGGAAGTCCACGATATCGCCGGCCTTGGCTCTTACCGCGTCGAAGATGAAGAAGGCGTCGGGGCTGGTCTCGGCCGCGGCGATGAATCGCGCATCTTCCTCATCAGCCCGGCGATTGGAGACCCACTGGTTCCGCTCGCGCCAGACCAGCAGAACCGTGGCCAGGAAGGTTGTTCCCCAGATAAGGACATTGACTATTGGCGATGCGAGCGCTTGACGGCCTTCGCTGAGCCGGGCGAGTAGCAGGAACAGCGCAACCAGCCCTGCGGCCACACGGATCAATTGCGAGCGTCGAGAACCCTTAAGCCAACGTTTAATCAAGACTGCCTGCCTTCCAATTACCCCGCCGTGACTGAAACTTGCGTCACTTCTGGTGCTCAAGTAGCTGGGATAGCTCAGGTTCGAGCGTCAAGCAAGGCTAGCATTCGAGGAGTCAAATAGAACTACTCCGCATGGGGTCAGGGCTACAACTTCCGGGCCATTTGCGGCGGGTATAAGTATCTAAGTAGTAATGGGTTGCCCTCACTACCTGTCTTATTCGTAACAGAGTATCACGCTCGTCGACCGGGAGCGCGTGATCGTGATCACGGGTGTGATCGCGACCTTCCGCTGCGCGGGGCGCATCGCTTGAGCAGCGCTACTTCTCCTTCTCCGGTTGGCTTGCGGCCATCCAACCGTGCAACTGCATCCAGTGTTCCAGCAGGAGCGGCCAGACCTCCAGTTCGGCGAGACCCTTCAACCCCTGCCCCATGCCCGTTCCGTGCGGACCAAGCTCGAAGATGTGCAATTCCGCCGGAACTCCCGCGCGTTTCAGCGCGTCGTAGTAGGCCGTCGCATTCAGCGAGTTCACCGTCTGGTCCCCGGTGGTCGAGTAGATAAAGCTCGGCGACGTGTCCTTGGTGACGTGCCTCGCGTAAGAGATCTTGTCGAGAGTTTCCGGCGATGGGTTGTCGCCGACCAGGGCCTCCATATTTCCTGACCGCGGCACCGAAGCATCCATGGTGAGGCGCGCATACGAGAAGACGGCGAAGTCCGGATGAGCGTTCACGCGTTCCACCGGATCGGTGTTGGCGCGATCCTTCTCGAAGGGTTCGGTCGCCAGATAGCCGGCCAGGTTTCCGCCGGCGGAGAAGCCCCAGACACCGATCCTTTCCGGCGCGATTCCAAAGTCGGCGGCGTGGCTACGCACATAGCGAACCGCGCGCGCGCCGTCCATCATGGGAACTGGATAGTGGTACACGGGGGACAATCGGTACTGGAGCACAAATGCCGCGACTCCGTGCGCGGCCAGCCACTTGGCCTCGACTGCGCCTTCCTTCTCCATGACGACTTGGGTGTAACCGCCGCCGGGAAGGACGATCACGGCTGACCGGACCCCCGCAGCCGTCGCCGGGTAGTAGTAGAGCTTGGGCATATCGGCCGACGCCGAACCCCTGGCCAGGGGCGCACCATCCGGCCACAGCGTCAAGATTTTGGCGAAGCCTGTAGGAGGCGGATTGCCGGCATTTGACGGGCGTGTCGAAGAAGGTGTCTGGGTGTTGCCGGCGACCAAAGCGAGAGACAAGACAGCGGACAGAAAGGAGATGCGATTCATGACCCTGCCAGCATACCCGGACTTCGCCTTGCGGTCGCAAAATTCTGCGCGCCGCCCGCAACTGTTCCGCGCCGATTCCGTCTATTGTCTAGTTATGAGTGTCGCGCGAGGTTCCAGCACTGTTTTGTTGATGGTATCGGTGTTTGTGGCGGCGGGGAGCACGACCTTGCGGGCGCAGCAGCCCGCCGCTGCTGCCCAGACGAAGTCTCCTGCCCCCGCAGCCGAGCCTGCTCCGGCTTCCACAGCTCCCACGCTCAGTGTGGATGCGCGGCTGGTCAATATTCCCGTGATTGTGCTCGACAAGCGGGGTGCTCTGGTTCGGAACCTCACCAAGGACAACTTTGAGATAAAGGTCGACGACCACCCGCAGACGATCCGCTACTTCAACGTGGATACGGACCTTCCGCTGACATTGGGTCTGCTGGTCGACACCAGCATGAGCCAGCGCACCGTGATCGACGACGAGCGGACTGCCAGCTTCGCTTTCCTGGACGACATGCTGAACGGCCCCGCAGACCGGGACAAGGCATTTGTCGTCCAGTTTGCGCACCAGACGGACCTGCTGCAGGACGTGACCAGCTCGAAGCCGAAGCTGCAGGCGGGCTTGAAGGAACTAAGCACGCCGGCCTCCGGCGGAGATTCCGGAGGAAGTAGCTCTGGTTCCACCTCTGGCTCCAGTTCCGGCTCCGATTCCAGCGATAGCGGTACAGACCGGGCACGGCGCGGCGGCGGGACCACGCTGTACGACGCTCTGTTTCTCTCCTCCGATGAGCTGATGAGCAAGCAGAAAGGCCGCAAGGCAGTCGTCATCCTCTCCGACGGCGTCGATAGCGGGAGCAAGGAGTCGCTGGCGTCCTCGATCGAGGCGGCGCAGCGGGCCGACACCATTGTCTACGCGATCTACTACCAGGGCAGAGAGGCGGGTGGTTTTCAGCAGGATCGCAACCGGCAGGGCGGAGGCTATCCCGGAGGCCGAGGCGGTGGTTATCCAGGCGGAGGCTATCCCGGTGGCGGGGGCGGTTATCCGGGCGGCGGCGGCGGTGGCCGCGGCGGGGGCCAAAGACCGCAGCAGATTTCGCGGCCGGACGGCAGGAAAATTCTCCAGCGCATGGCCGATGAGACCGGCGGGCGCCTCTTCGAGGTGAGCAAGAAGGAGACGTTGGCGGACATCTACAAGGAGATCGGCGAGGAGTTGCGCGCGCAGTACCGGCTGGGCTATTCGCCGGACAAGGACACTTCGTCCGAAGGCTACCATCGGATCGACCTGTCGTTCTCGAAGTCGACTCCCAATGCCAAGGATCTCTATATTCAGTCACGCGACGGCTATTACATCGGCGGCTCGAACTAGAGCTAGAAATAGTGGGTGAGCTCGGCGAAGGTGGCGAGTTCGACGAGATGCCGGCCGGGTGGCGGCTGGTTGACTCGCTCGTGCTCCAGCACCCAGGTAGAGTCGTGCGGGATGAATACCGCATGCAGCCCGGCGGCAAGCGCGGGGTTGATGTCCGACTTGGGGCTGTTGCCGATCATCCAGGTGCGATCGCGGTCGCACTGGTGGTGGTGGGCGAGCGCGCGGTAAGCAGCGTCAGTCTTCTCCGGTAGAACTTCCACGGCGGCGAAGTGCGGAGCCAGGCCGGAGCGGTGCAGCTTGTCGCGCTGCTCGGCCTCGTCTCCTTTGGTGACCAGGATGCAGCGGTGACGCAAGGCCAACTCGGCGAAGGTGGCGGGCACGCCGGCGATGAGCTCAATCTCGTGGTCGGCGATGGACTGCGCGAAGCTGACGATGCGCGCGTGCTTCTCCGAGGTGACAGGCGCGTCGCTCAGTTGCTCGAAGCAGGCGACCAGGGACTTGCGAAAACTCTTCAGGCCGTAACCTTGAGCCTGAATGGTGGCGCGTTCGACGCGGTTGAGATGTTCGCGGACCTCCTCAGGCGAGTGGATGCGGTGGTCGAGGTAGGAGATGAACGAGGAGATCGCGCGCTCGAAGTAAATGTTGTTCTCCCACAGCGTGTCGTCGGCATCGAACAGGAGGGTCTGTCCGGGAGACTGGCGGATGGGTAGGGTGTCGGCGGTCACAGGTGGATTATAGGGGCTCACGGACGGGTACTTGGCGGCTCCTGTGCTAAAAACCTAAAGTATGTCTTCTAAATAGGTTAAGTCTGGACTGGTCTACATCTCCCGAAGAGGGAGGGCCAATGCGGGGCCTTCGTTGGCTAATAGGCGAGCGGTCGAACGTAAGATTTCCACAGGGCGTGGTAACTAATCCTTTAGTTGTTCGTCTGAAGAGTATCCGCGCCCCTGGTGTGGGTGCGGGAGACTGGACGCCGAATGCCGCCAAGGAAGTCGATCACGCTGACGGAAGCCGAGCTGAGACTGATGAAGATGCTGTGGGTGCGCGGCGAGTCGGCGGTGAGCGACCTGGTGGCAGCGATGCCCGAGAGCGAGGTGCTGGCCTACACATCGGTGCTGACGACGGTCCGGATCCTGGAGCAGAAGGGGTATGTGCGGCACCGGCAGGAGGGGCGCGCCTTCCTGTACAGCCCGTGCGTCAAGGAGCAGGAAGCGAGTCGGTCGGAGATCCGCCACATGATGCAGCGGTTCTTCGGCAACTCGCGGGAACGGCTGCTGCTGTCCCTGCTCGGGGACGAAGAGATTGACGCGGAAGAGCTGCGGCGCCTGAAAGACGCGATTGCGAAAGCGGCGGATGATGTCGAACCCACCCTTCACGATGGGGCTGTGAAGGATGGGCCACCCAGTTTTGTGGCTGGCCGGAAGGTGGCGCGATGATCGGGCTGGCGCATCTGTGGATTGCGGCGGTGTCTGGCTGGTCGCAGGCGGTGACCGGCTCGCTGGTGGCGGCGGTGTGGCAGGGAATTCTGCTGGCGATGGTGGCGGGGCTGGGGCTGCGGCTGCTTCCCAAGACGCCGGCGGCGGTGCGGTTTGCGATCTGGTTTGGGGTGTTTTTGGTGGTGACGGCGTTGCCGGTGCTTTCGCTATGGCCCCATGCGGCTGGAGCGGCGAGGACGAGCGGTCGCGGCGCATGGCTAGTCATGGATGAACGGTGGTGCCTGGGTATCGCGGCGGTCTGGGCGGCTGCATCGCTGGTGCGGGCGGGGACTTTGGCGGCGGCGGCGTTCCGGGTTAGGGCGCTGTGGAAACGGGCTACGCCGGTGGAGAAGTTTGGGCGTGGCGAAGTGAACCCCACGATAAACGCTCGCTGCGCTCGCGTTGATCATGGGGCACCCGGATTTGATGGCGCGGGGCGGCGTGCGCAGATTTGCACGTCGGAAGAGGTGGATCGGCCGACAGTGATTGGGTTCTTCTCGCCGAAGATTCTGATCCCGGCGTGGCTGTTGGAGAAGCTGACGGCGGCGGAACTAGAGCAGATTGTGCTGCACGAGGCGGGGCACCTGGGGCGCGCCGACGACTGGATGAACCTGCTGCAGAAGATCGCGCTGGTGGTTTTCCCACTGAACCCGGCGCTGGCCTGGGTGGAGCGGCGGCTGTGCTTTGAGCGGGAACTGGCGGTGGATGAACGGGTGCTGCAGGCGTTGGCCGGCCGGGCGGGTGCAGCCAAGGCGTATGCGGCGTGCCTGGCGACCCTGGCGGAGTACCGGCTGGGGCGGCGCGCGTTGGCGCTGGCGTTGGGCGCGCTGGGACGCGAGTCTCACCCCAGCCGGCAAGCTGGCTGGGGACCCCGGTCGGAGCTGGGGCGACGCGTGGGAAGAATTCTGCGGCGCGGTGAAGGGATGAAGCCGCTGCACTCGCGGCTGGTGCTGGGCGGAGCGATGCTGGGCTTGCTGGTTGCGGCGACGGGCTTCGAACGATGCCCGCAGGTGGTGAGCTTCTCGAACGAAAGTACCCAGACGGCGGCGAGGGATGAGCAGGGGAGGTCCACCGAAAGGGTGAGCACGGCAGTGAGCGAGAGGCCTTTCATTGCTCTCAACGTAACGTATAAGGCATCTAAGAAACGTGAGATACAGCCAGTAATTAGTGTGACACATGAGATAGTGACGATGGCGTCGGATTCAAGCACGCGGCTGAGTGCGAACTTCGAGGGCATCGACCAGGTGCAGCGACCGGTCGACCGGGGATCGGATGGTTCGGCGAGGATGATGCAGACCACTGTGCCGGTTTCAAGCGCGCGGAATCGTTCCAGGACGATCTCGGATGCCGTGCCCGCGCAGCCTGCAGATGTGGTGATGCAGTGGGTGGTGGTGACTGCGTGGCAGGACGGGCAGGGAACGCGGATGGTGTTCACAACTGAACGTACATCGAGCGCGGCGAGGCCGGCGGCTGCGGATTCCACGCCAACAGCGGGCGAACAAGTTAGGCCTTCGGAGCAGGGCTCTCGATACGCGGCGGTGCCGGTGCGGGGCGGCTGGATCGTCTTTCAACTTTGAGGTTGGAGTTCAAAGCTGTTTTGGAGGTATTTCAATGGCGGAAGCAACTAATCAATTAGTAAACGAGGTGAAGAAAATGGCACGGAAACCTTTGAGTCTAGGTGCTGGTGCAGTGTTAACGGCTGCGCTGGCTGTGAGCCTTGTGTTCCACGAGAGCTCGATGCGGGCGGCGGTGAATGCGACGCCCATTGACGACAGCAGCGTTGCGGCGCTGACGGCGCTGGATCGCGCGATGGAGGCGGTGGCAGCGCACGTTGAGCCGGCAGTGGTGAATGTGCAGGTGACCTCGAAGGCGTCGGAAGAAGAAGAGGTTGGCCAGAATCAGCAGGGCGGCGAGCAGCAGCTTCCTCCGGGCTTTGCGCAGTTCTTTGGACCGAACGGACCGTTTGGCGGGTTTGGCTTCGGTCAGCCGGGGCAAGGTCAAGGGCAGGGGCAGGGCCAGGGACGGCGGTTCCAGCAGCAGCAGCGGCCGTTGGAGCATGGAGTCGGCAGCGGCATCATCATTTCGCCTGATGGCTACATTGTGACCAACAATCACGTGGTGGACGGCGCGGTGAACGTGAAGGTGACGATGAACGATCGCCGGGTAATGGACGCGAAGGTAATCGGGACGGACAAGCTGACCGATCTGGCCGTGATCAAGATCGACGGGCACGATCTGCCGTTCCTGCAGTGGGGCGACTCGTCCACACTGAAGCCGGGACAGACGGTGCTGGCGTTCGGCAGTCCGTTTGGGTACTTCCAGGACTCGGTGACGCGCGGGATTGTGAGCGCGGTGAACCGGCAGAATCCGTATAGCGACGACGCGCGCAAGCCGGGCGGATTCATCCAGACAGACGCGGCGATCAACCCGGGAAACTCCGGCGGCGCGCTGGTGAATGCGCACGGCGAACTGGTCGGTATCAACACATTCATTATCTCGGACAGTGGATCGTTCGCGGGCGCGGGGTTTGCGATTCCGTCGCAGATCGCCAAGACGACGGCGCAGGAACTAATTGCGCATGGCAAGGTGGAGCATGGGTACCTGGGGATCAGCATCGAGAATGTGACTCCCGAGAATGCGCAGTTCTTCAACCTGAAGGAGGCGACTGGCGCACTGGTGTCGCAGGTCTCTCCGGACTCACCCGCGGCGAAGGCCGGGCTGAAAAGCGGCGACGTGATCGACCAACTGGATGGGCAAAAGGTGGTGGATTCCAGCTCGTTGCAGATTGCTGTGAGCCAGCGTCAGCCTGGGCAGAAGATCCAGCTTGGCGTTATTCGCAATGGCCAGCCGCTGAGCTTGAGCGCGACGGTTGGAGAGTACCACCAACCGGGCACGCAGGTTGCCGACAATGAGCAAGGAAATGGCGGCCAGGCGAACACGGGCAAACTGGGAATCGCGGTCGACGACCTGAACGCCGATGCGCGGCAGCAGTTGAACGTGCCTGCGGATGTGCACGGTGCGGCGATTGCGAATGTCCGTCCGGGTTCGCCGGCGGAGGATGCCGGTTTGCAGGCGGGCGATGTGGTGCTGGAAGTGAACCGCAAGCCGGTTACTTCGGCGGAACAGTTTGCAACGGCGGTGCATGCTACGCCGGCGGGGAAAGACATCCTGCTGCTGGTGTGGTCGAAGGGGAATAGCACCTTCCGCGTGCTGCATCCGACGGATGGAAACCAGAACGGGATGTAAGGAGAGTTGTTAGTTGTCAGTTCTCAGTTGTTAGTTGAAAAGCAAATGCAAGGGCAGGGGCCGTCGCGGGGGGATTGCGGCGGCCTCTTTCTTTTCATAGAGCAGGAATTGGGTTTAGCTTTGCATAATGCTTCCAAAGGGGACGGAGTGAATTTTCTCAAAGCGGCAACTCTATTGCTTGTGGCGCAGGCGTGTTTGGGTCAGGTTGTGCCGTCGATGGCGCCAGACGCAGACCCGACGTTTGAGGTCGCCACGATCAAGCGAAGCCAACCTGACGAACAGCGGGCGGTGATGGTGGTGGGCACGCGGCTGGCTACAAGGGCTACTTCGCTCGTGGACTTGATGATGTTTGCCTACGGGGTCCACTCTCTTCAGATCGTGGACGGGCCGGAGTGGATTGGGGCGGAGAAGTTCGACGTTGTCGTGCAGCCGAGCCTGCCGGGCAGGCCGAGCACGGCGCAGATGCGGTCCATCGTCCAGAAGCTTCTTGCGGACCGATTCAAACTGGCGTTTCATCACGCGCAGAGGGAGCTTCCGGTTTATCGGGTCATCACCGCGAAGGGAGGGCCGAAGCTGACACCAGCCACGAAGGAGGAGCGGGAAAACAATACTGCGGCTATTGGGATTGGTTCGGGAGGGATGACGGTGATCAATGCGAGTATGAGCGAGTTTGCCAGCTTGATGCAGCGGTATGTTCGCCTGGATCGGCCCATCGTGGACCATACCGGAATTGCCGGGAAGTACGATTTCAAACTGAGCTGGACACCTGACTTCTCGCAATTCGATGGGAATCCGCCGCCTGGGCCGGCGAAGAGCGATGAGAATGCGCCGTCCTTGTACACGGCGATCCAGGAACAGCTTGGGTTGAAGCTGGAAGCTGCGAGAGAACCGGCTGACGTGCTGGTTATCGACCGTGTGGAGCGGCCTTCGGAGAATTAGCGGTCGCGCTCAAGGTTGCGGAGGGCGAGGCGGGCGGCGTTGGCTCCGCACATGCCGTGGACGCCGCCGCCGGGAGGGGTGGAGGCGGAGCAAAGGTAGATGTCCGGCGCGGAGGTGCGGTATTGACGGCGGGTGGGGCGGAAGAGAACCTGGCGGAGGTTCATGGCACCGCCGACGATGTCGCCACCGATGAGGTTGGCGTCCATGGCTTCGAGCGCGGCGGGCGTGGAGACGTGGCGGGCGAGGACGCAGTCGCGGAAGCCGGTGGCGAAGCGCTCGATCTGCTGTTCGATGCGGGGTAGTATGTCTTCCGTTGAGCCGTTGGGGACGTGGCAGTAGGCCCAGGCAATGTGCTTGCCTGCGGGCGCGCGGGTGGGATCAAAGAGCGTGGGCTGAGCAAGGAGGATAAATGGCTTTTCTGCGTGGTGTCCGCTGGCCATCGCCTTTTCAGAAGCTGCAATTTCGGCGAGCGTGCCTCCGATATGGACGGTGGCGGCGCGGAGGCAGGCGGGGGCGTTCCAGGGGATGGGACCGGAGAGCGCGTAGTCGACCTTGAACGCGGCGGGGCCGTATTTGTACGCGGCGAGCTGGCGGCGATAGGTCGAGGTGAGTTGACTTTCGCCGCTAAGGGCCAGGAGCTGGCGGGGCGAGATGTCGCAGAGGGTGAGGTCGCACTCGGGAAGTTCGCTGAGGCCGCGGATTCGCGCGGAGGTGGTGATGCGGCCGCCGAGGTGGATGAGGTCGGCGGCGAGGGCGTTGCTGAGGGACTGCGCGCCGCCACGCAGGATGGGCCAGCCCACAGCGTGCGCTGCGGCCCCGAGAACCAGGCCGAAGGAGGCGCTGAGGGCCTGGTCGAGACGCAAAAAGGAGTGTGCGGCGATCCCGGCGAAGAGGGCGCGGGCGGGTTCGGTGCGGAAGTGTAAATGGGCGACAGTGGTGGCGGAGAGAGCCGCGTTGAGGCCGAAGCGGGCCAGCAGGAATGGATGCCTGGGCCAGGCGATAACGGGGCCGAGAATGTCGGCGCTGAACTCAGGCCAATGGGTGGAGAATGGCTCCATCAGGTTGCGCCAGACGTGGCCGTCTGCGCCGAGCGCGGCTTCAGCGTCAACCAGCTCCCGCTCCAGCGTGACGGCGGTGCCGTCGTCGAAGGGGTGGGCGAGCGCGGCGGGGGATTGAATCCACTCAATGTCGAAGTGCTCGAGGGGCAGGGAGTTGAAGAACGGAGAGCCGGCGGCCATGGGGTGCACCGCGGAGCCGAAGTCGTGCTGGAAGCCGGGGAGGGTGAGTTCCATGGTGCGGGCGGCGCCGCCGACGGTGGGCTCGGCTTCGAAAAGCTCGACGTCCAGGCCAGCCTGCGCGAGCACGATGGCGGCGGCAAGGCCGTTGGGGCCTGCGCCGACGACACAGGCTTTGCGGCGGCGACGATTCGTGGAAGGCTGAGGCATTGCTTCTCCGGATGTGGTCGGCTTGCGCTGCCTACGCACAAGGTTAATCCCGTTGGCGGGAACGGCGTAATATTTTCACGCACGGCGGATGAGTGCATCTTAAGGATCGGCCATGGACAAAGCCAGGCATGCATTTCTCTATCTGTTCGATGCGGAGCATGGCGCGAAGGACCGGCTGATTGCGCGCTGGATGTTTCTGCGCGCGATGGGGCTTATTTATTTCTCGGCGTTCTATGCGCTGCTGTTCCAGGTGAAGGGGCTGATTGGGCCGCAGGGGATTCTGCCGGCGGGCGAGTTTCTGGACGATGCGCGCAGCCTGGGCGCGGTGCGGTTCTGGTATGCACCGACGCTGCTGTGGCTCTCCAGCAGCAAACCCATGCTGATGGCGCTGATGGGTGTGGGGCTGATCGCGGCTGTGATTCTGATAGTGAACGTGTGGCCGCGGGCGATGCTGCTGGTCTGCTTCGTGTGCTACCTGTCGTTCGTCAGCGCGGCGCAGGATTTCTCCGGCTACCAGTCGGATGGGATGCTGCTGGAGGCGGGGTTCCTCTCGCTGTTTCTGGCGCCGGGAGGCCTGCTGCCGGGATGGGGAGCCAGGCGGCCACCGGCCCGGGCGGCGGTGCTGCTGCTACTGTGGGAGTGGTTCCGCATCTACTTTGAATCGGGCGTGGTGAAGTTGCTGAGCGGCGATCCGACCTGGCGCAACCTGACCGCGATGTACGAGTACTACCAGAACGGACCGCTGCCGACGTGGATTGGCTGGTACGTGCAGCACCTGCCGTATTGGTTCCACAAGGCGACGGCGGGGGCGACGCTGGGGATGGAACTGGCGCTGGTGTGGATGGCGTTCCTGCCGCGGCGCTGGCGGATTGCGTGCTTCTTTATCGTGACGGCCTGGCAGATCGGCGTGATTGCGACCGCGAATTACACGTTCCTGAACTACCTGGTGCTGGTGCTGGCGTTTCTGCTGCTGGACGATGCCTTCCTGCGGAGATTTGTCCCGGCGCGATGGAGGGAAAAGCTAATCACAGAGGAGACAGGGGAACAGAGAGAACACCGAGGGATCGTTGGAGATCAACCTGTTGCGGATGCGCGCGAGTCGGAAGCTGCGGTCGAGGGAGAGCCCGACACGGAACCGAGGGAGCCGGCGCGCTGGCTGGTGTCGGCAGGGGTGGCGATCCGCGCGATTGCGCTGACCTGGGTGTTTTACGCAACTACGGTGGAGCTGGTCGCAATGTTCTGGCACGAGATGCCGCTGCCAACGTCGCCGGTGGCAGCGATGGAGCCGTTCCGCATCGCGAACCAGTACGGGCTGTTTGCCGTGATGACGCCGCACCGCTACGAGATTGAGTTCCAGGGCTCGAACGATGGGGAAAACTGGGTTGCGTATCCCTTCCGCTATAAGCCGCAGGACGTGCGCGAGCGGCCGGGCATCTACGCGCCCTACCAGCCGCGCTTCGACTGGAACCTGTGGTTTGCGTCGCTGGGCTCGTGGCTGCAGAACCCGATGGTGCCGCGGACGGAAGAACTGCTGCTTCAGGGCGACCAGGACGTACTGGGCTTGTTTGCGGGGAATCCCTTCCCCAACGCGCCGCCGAAGTATGTGCGCGCGGTGATTTGGCAGTACTGGTTCAGCACGCCGGAGCAGAAGCGCGAGCAGGGCGTGTGGTGGACGCGCCAGTATCTCGGCACGTATGCCCCGACGATCACGCTGCGGGAGGATGGGCGGTACGGCGTGGTGGCGAGGCCGTCGCGCGAAGCCGAACCGGAGCCGTGAGGCCTGACGCAGGGGCAGATTGTAACCGAAAAGGCTTGCTTTCTGCCCGTAAATGCCTTAGAATGAATCTCGCGCGTCCTAGACGAAGAGTTATGTCGGATGCGCCACTCAAGTACTCTGGCTCGATCCAAAGGGCTGGAAACAAAGGACAAAGGACACACAACTGATGGCAAAGCGTCGTGGAAATCCAAATTGGGGCAAGCCCGAGCCGATCGGCCCGGTGGTCCCAACCGTTACCTCTTTCGAGCAAGTGGTGAAGGAATTCAAATTGACTCCGGACCAGTACATTCGTTCCACCCGGCTCCGGGAGTGGGCTCGTCGCAACAAGAATTCGAAGTACATCCCTGAGGCGCTGCTGGAGGCCTGGGGGTTCGAGATCGAGTCGACGCTGTAAGGTTTGCTTGAGTCTGAATGCGAGCGCCGCCTGGTATGGGCGGCGCTTTCGTTTTGGTGCAGGATTGAGATGCTTGGTTCGCGGCGCTTTTGCGCCCGGGAACAGGCGCGCAGGCTCATATGATGGAGAGCAGGAGATTTCATGAAAAGTTCCGGAACGGGGAGGGTGCTGGCGACCCTCTTTCTTGGCGTGATGTTCGGGATTTACCGGCACTTCCAGCAGATGCGTGCGCTGGGCCGCGGGCGCGACGCGTTCCTGGCCCGGCAGAGCCACGATTTCGACCGCATCACGCAAACGCACTCGCTGGGTTTGATGCTGATCGCGGGAGTGATTCTTGCGGTGATTGCGGTTGGCTTGTATGAGTTGATTGCGGCTGGGTTTACCAAGATGGTGGGGCCGAGCACGGCGGAGGAGTAGCGGATGGCTGAGGGACCGCAGAAGACGGTCTTCGCTGAGGTGGAAGAGGCGGTCGCGGAGATCCGCGCGGGGCGCATGGTGGTCGTCGTGGACGACGAGGACCGCGAGAACGAGGGCGACCTGACGCTGGCGGCGGAGTTCGTCACGCCGGAGGCCATCAACTTTATGGCACGCTACGGGCGCGGGCTGATCTGCCTGACGCTGACCGAAGAGCGCGCGGACTACCTGCGGCTGGGGCCGATGACGGCGGAGAACACGTCGCGCTTTGGCACGGCGTTTACCGAGACCATCGAGGCGCGGGAGGGCGTGACCACGGGCATCTCGGCGGCGGACCGGGCGCATACCATCCTCGTCGCAATTGATCCACGATCGAAGGCGAACGACCTGGCGCGGCCGGGGCATGTCTTTCCGCTGCGCGCGCGCAAGGGCGGCGTGCTGGTGCGCGCCGGGCAGACTGAGGCTTCGGTGGATCTGGCACGAATGGCGGGACTGGTTTCCGCGGGCGTGATCTGCGAGATCATGAACGAGGACGGGACCATGGCGCGCGTGCCGGACCTGATCAAGTTCTGCGAGGAGCATGGGCTGAAGATGCTGACTGTGGCGTCCCTGATCCGCTACCGGCTGCAGCACGAGCGCTATATTCACCGCGTGGCCGAGGCTACGCTGCCGACCCGGTACGGCGACTTCCGCATGATCGCGTACGAGAGCGAAGTGGACGGCGCGGAGTCGCATGTGGCGCTGGTGTATGGCAACCGTATCGACAACCAGATGGGCGACGAGGCGCCGGGGCAGGCCGAAGACGAGCCGGTGCTGGTGCGCGTGCACACGCATTGCCTGGCCGGCGACGTATTTGGGGCGACGCTGTGCAACTGCCACGCGCTGGTGGACAACTCGCTGCGCATGATCGCCGAGGCGGGCAACGGCGCGCTGATCTACCTGCACAACGGCGCACGCGGGTTCAGTATCGACCGGTCGGGGGTTGCGGGGAGGGCCGGGGTGGCGCCGCCCAGGTTGGTGCTGCATCATGACGCGAACCGGAGCCCCAGGCCAACCGAAACGCACGACGATCACAGCCAGCGGGCGCAGCGCATTCTGCGCCAGGTTGGGCTCGGCGGGCAAATCCTGTCGGACCTCGGCATCAGCCGCATTCGCCTGCTGACCAACACGCGCACGCACGTTCCTGCGCTGCAGGGGTTCGGGATCGAGATTGTGGAGCAGGTTCCGGTTCCGGTGGGCACCAATGCGGTGTCGAGAGCCTGATGCGCGGCCGGGTAACAAAGCTATGCGTGGCGTTTCTGCTGGGCTGGCTCGCCTGCACGGGCGCGGCGGCACAGACGAGCCATTGGGTGGGATCGTGGGCGTGCTCGCAGCAACTGCCTGAACCGCAGAACGCACTCGCACCCGACGATCTGCGCGATGCCACACTGCGCGAAGTCGTTCATCTCTCGATCGGTGGAGACCAGATTCGCGTGCATATTTCCAACGCGTTCGGCACTGAACCGCTGCGCCTGACCGCAGTTCACATCGCGCGACCGGGGAAGGACAGGGGAAGCATCGATGCGTCGACCGACAAGGCGCTCACCTTTGGCGGTAAGCCCGATGTGACGGTGCCGGCTGGCGCGGAGTATATCTCCGATTCCATTGTGTTTCCGGCGACGGCATTCTCCGACCTTGCGGTGTCGCTGCATTATGACCAGCCTCCGGCGCAGCAGACAGGCCATCCCGGCTCCCGCGCCACGTCGTATGTGGTGCACGGCAACGAGGTCTCTTCGGAAGATATTGAAGGGGCGAAGAAAGTGGAGCACTGGTATCAGCTCTCCGGAGTTGATGTGCTGGCGCCTGCACTGGCAGCGGCGATCGTGACGCTCGGCGATTCGATCACGGACGGCCACGGTTCGACAACCGACGGGAATGATCGGTGGCCTGACCTGCTGGCGCGGCACCTCGATTCCGATTCCAGACTGGCTACGATGAGCGTTCTGAACCAGGGCATCGGCGGCAACCGGCTGCTGTTGGATGGCCTCGGGCCGAACGCACTGGCGCGCTTCGACCGCGATGTGCTGGCCCAGCCGGGAGTCCGCTTTCTGATCGTGCTGGAGGGGGTCAACGACCTGGGAACATTGACTCGCGATCATGAGGTGACTAAGGGCGACCACGAAGCACTGGTGCAGCGGATTCTCTCGGCTTATCAGCAGATGGCGTTGCGCGCGCATGCGCACGGCATTCGCGTGATTGGGGCGACCATTCTCCCGTATGAAGGGTCGGACTACTACCATCCCGGACCGGCAAGCGAAGCAGACCGGCAGACGATCAACCAGTGGATTCGGAGTGCAAAGGACTTTGATGGAGTGGTGGACTTCGACGCAGTGACCCGAGATCCGGCGCACCCGAGCCGGCTTCTGCCTGCATTCGACTCGGGCGACCACCTGCACCCGTCACCCGCCGGGTACAAGGCGATGGGTGAGGCGATTCCGCTCACGCTATTCCCACACTAGAATAGGTTCCGCAGTCTTAGGGTTGGCTCCGGCGTCGAGCAGGGAAGCGAAGCCGCGTCGACGCATCTCGCGTTCGAATGCAGCGTGGTTGGCATATTTATAGAGGATGGTCTGAAATCCGAGTGCGTCGGCAGCGGCGACATTCTCTTCGCGGTCGTCGAGAAAGAGGATGTCTGCGGGCGCGGTGTTCAGGGCTTCGGCGGTCTTGAGGTAGATGGCGGGCTCAGGCTTGGCCATATGCAGCGCGTAGGACCAGATGCACTGGTCGAAGCCGGCGAGCCATGGGAACCTGGCGACAATCCCCTGGGCCATGCAGTCGCCGATGTTGGACAGGATGCCGGTGCGGATGCCCGCGCGCTGGAGCCGGCCGGCCCACTCGACCATGGGCGGGTTGAGGCTGGCCCAGAGGTCGACGTCGGCGGCGAGCAGCGCGGCGAGTTGCCCGGCATCGAGTGTGATTCCCGCGTGATCGGCGACCGCGCGCCAGTAGGTGGGCCCGGTCAGCGCGTCGCGGTCGTAGTCGTGGCGGAACTTCCAGTAGGCTTCGTGCAGGCGGACTTCGTCCAGGCCGGTGATGACGCGGATTCGCGCCCACGCTGCCGGATCGGGCGGGTCGGAAAGCACCTGGCCGTAGTCAAACAGGACCGCGTGAATGCGGCTTGCAGCGGACTGCTGGCGGGAAGCGGAGTTTTCTGCAAATGGAAAGGGCATCTGGCTTGATTGTAGGCGATACCCTTGAATAGGCGGTGACTACGAGTTGATGAGCGCGATGCGTTCCGCGATATGGACTCCGGAGTTGAGGTGCTGGCTGGATGAATGCGCGCGCGAGGCAGGCTTTGAGGCTGCCGGCGTGGCCGAGGTGCGCGCGCTGGACGATCCGGCCGTTGCGCAGGAGTCGGCGCGTTACACCGGATGGGTGGAAACGGGGCGCGCGGGTGAGATGGAATATCTGAAGCGGCGCGATGAGTCCGGCACGCTGGTGCGCAGTGCCCTGCGGGCGGCGATGCCGTGGGCACGCTCGGTGGTGGTGTGCGCGCTGAATTACAACGCAGACGCGCCGAGGTCGATTGACGCCGCGCCGCCGGGGACCGGTTGGATCGCGCGCTATGCCTGGAGCGGCCGCACGCTGGAGGACGGATCCAGCGTCGCTACGGATTACCACAATGAGCTGCTAGGCCGGCTGCGCCGGATCGAAGCGGGATTGCTTGCGCGTGCGGGATGCGAAACCCGCTGCTATGTCGATACGGGACCGCTGGTGGAGCGCAGTCTCGCGGTGCCGGCCGGCGTGGGCTGGATCGGCAAGAACACCTGCGTGCTGAATCAGCAACTCGGATCGTGGCTGCTGTTGGGGGTGATTGTTACCTCGCTGCCGGTAGAGGAGCGGTACGCAAGAGTTGCAGGGATGGACCGCTGCGGAAGTTGCACGCGCTGCATCGATGCGTGCCCCACCGGTGCGCTGCTGGGGACCAAGGAGATTGCGGGCCCGCGCGAGATGGACGCTTCGCGCTGTATCGCGTATCTGACCATCGAGAAGAAAGGCGCGATTGACGAGAGCCTGCGCGGGCCAATGGGCCGTCAGGTCTTCGGCTGCGACATCTGCCAGGATGTCTGCCCCTGGAACCGCAAGGCTCCCATCGGAAACGCGGAAGGCATGCAAGTGCGGCGTGAGTTGATCAACCCGGCGCTGGACTGGCTGGCGGCGATGGATGCGAAGGAGTTCAAACGGCGCTTCAGGGGTTCGCCGCTCGAACGCACCGGACGCAAGCGGCTCTTGCGCAACGTAGCGATTGCGATGGGAAACAGTGGGGAAGCAGCGTCCCTTGCCCAGTTGGACGAGTGGCGGGCCGGTGAGGATGCGGTGCTTGCGGAGGCGGCGGAGTGGGCGCGCGCGCGGATTCTGGCGCAACAGGCTGCAGGCCGAAGCAAATGCTAGCCGATTGAGGCTTCGAGTTGCTCCCGTACGTCTGCTAGCCTAGCAACGAGTCACGTTTCGCGGCTGGGGAGAGCGCGGGGCGTGAGCAGACTGGCCTCTACCCCATCCGCGCCAGCCAGGGAGCAAGATTCGCCACGATGTCCGCAGGCAACTCGAACGAAGATACCCTCGAAGCTCCGGCAACCGTCCCCATCTCCGAGGTGCGCCCGGTGGTTCGCGCCACCGGTTCGTGGGCACAGGTCGTCGCGCTGGCGAAGTACATGACTAGGACCGAGGTGCATACCTACGCGTTCAGCGTAGCGGCCAATGTCATCCTGTCGCTCTTTCCGTTCATAGTGATGATGCTGACCATCTCGCGCCAGGTCTTCCACTCGCAATCGATGGCGACGGTCGTCGGTGAGATGATGTCGACTTTTTTGCCGTCGAACCAGGATTTCATCATGCGCAACATGCAGATCCTTGCGCATCCACATAAGAGTACGCAGGTTTATTCCATCATCATGCTGTTGATCAGTTCTACCGGCGTGTTTCTGCCACTTGAGGTTGCCTTGAACCGGGTGTGGGGCGTAACCAGGAACCGCTCGTACCTGCACAATCAGATCGTCTCGCTCGGCCTGGTGTTCGGGGTCGGGGTGCTGGCGATGACTTCCGTTGCGCTGACTGCCGGGCAGAAGTCGATTCTGACATGGATGTTCTTGCGCCCCGTCAATAACAAGTTTCTGGCCAGCATCCTCGTCCCGGTTGGCAATCTACTCTACAAGCTATTCGAAGGCGGCACGATGCGCATCTGCGCTCTGGGCGCGAGCATACTCATCTTCTTTCTCATTTATTGGATACTGCCCAACCGCAAGGTCCCCGCGCGTGCGGTGATGCCTACCGCCATTGTGATCGGCCTGCTGTGGGAGGGGGCGAAGTACCTCTATGTGTTGGCGCTGCCCAAGCTGGACTTCCAGGCTGTGTATGGCCCCTTCTATGTCTCGGTTGGGTTGATGATCTGGGCGTTTCTCTCGGGCCTTCTACTGCTTGCGGGCGCGCACTTTTCGGCGACGCGCTATGCTCTGTCGGTAGCGCGTCAGGAAGAACGCAAGCAACGCGAGCAGCAGGGTAAGGAGAACGATGTCGCAGGCGCCTGAGTCCGTTGGACAACAGGACAACCCGAGGTGGTGGAGGCGAAGGCCCCCCACCGGAGTGGCCGGCGCTGTCTTCTGGCTCGCGCTGTGGTTCGGGTTGCTGTGGCTGCTGCGGCGGACCCCGATTCCCGGCCGCACACTGCTCGGCTGGATGCAGGTGCTGGTGGGGATCGCGCTGGTCGGGCTGGCGGTGCCGCTGGCCTGGCGTCTGATTAACCAACACCTGCTGTGGAGCTTGCGCAATAAGCTCATTCTGACCTACCTGTTGATCGGCCTGGCGCCGGTGGTGCTGGTAGTGACGTTTGTGACCATTTCGGTCTGGGTCGCGGCGGGACAGTTCTCCATCCATCTTGCCGACTCGCGCATGCGCCAGGAGTTGGACGAGTTGGGCGTGAACAACACTACCCGCGCGGGCATGATGGCGCGCATGATGCGCGCGCGCGAGCAGGGCTTGATCGGGCAGGCGCCGCCGCGGCGAGCCACCTTGCGACCGGAGGGGAACCCGGCCCAGCGCGCAACACCAGCCGCGCCGCAGGATACGTCCGCAGCCGCCACCGATGCCAGTGCCGCCTCGGAGGCGACGCTGTCTTCCGAAGCTCCGCCGGACCCGTTGCGCGCGCGCCTGCACCCGCACACGGCGATCTATCTGAATGGCGCTTCATTGCCGACGCTGGCGGGTGTGCCCGCGTCCATTGTTGCGCAAAATGCAATGGCGCGAACCCCGCTCGGCTTTCCCGCGTGGGCGGCCGACCTGCATGGCGAACAAATCCGCTACCTGGTACTTGACGGCGAGGATCTTTACCTGGTTGCCATCGACCAGCGTTCGGTCGAAGGCAGCGGTATAGTAACGGTAATCACCAGCCTGCCCGTCGACGGCGCGCTGGTGGACGTAATCGCAAAGGGGCTGGGCCGGGTGAACCTCCTGACCGGGGTGGTGACCGGCGACCTGCTCACCGCACCCGCAGACGCGCAGGCTGACGCAGAACCCTCGCGGCCGGGCGAGATTACTTCCGGGCAGAGCGCTCGCAAAGACACCGGAGTTGCCTCCGTTCACGGCGGGACCGAGCCGATCTCAGTCTATGTCTACGACTTTGGCGTGCGCTTTACCTCCACGCTGGACACCGTCGACTGGGAGACCGGCAAGGCGGCCGCGTTGCCCGCTGTCATCGAGGTGCACTCGCGTCCCTCGCTGCTCTACCGGCAGCTCTTCGGCAGTTCGCTGACTGGAGTTGTTACCAGCGCTATCCGCTACGGCCTGATTGCACTGTGCTTTTTTTTCGCGTTGATTGAGGCACTTGCCCTGTGGATGGCGCTGCGCCTCAGCAGCAACTTCACAGAGTCGGTCGGAGAGCTTTACGCGGCCACGCAGCGGGTTGACCGTGGCGACTTAACCCACCGTATTCCAGCAGCACACCTGAGGCAGAAGGACCAGCTTAGCGAGCTGAATCGTTCGTTCAATCGTATGACCGGATCGCTCGAACGACTGCTCGCCGAACAGCAGGAGAAAGAGCGCCTCCAGAGCGAACTCTCGATTGCGCAGGAGGTGCAGGCCAATCTCTTCCCCCACCATGTGCGCAACCTGCCCGGGCTGGAGTTGCATGGCATTTGCCGCCCGGCGCGTTCGGTCTCCGGCGACTACTACGACTTCCTGATCTTCCATCATCCGAATCATCCGGATGGCTCGCCGGGCGGTGAGTCGGGCGTCGGCATTGCGCTGGGGGACATCAGCGGCAAGGGCATCTCGGCGGCGCTGCTGATGGCGACGCTGCACTCCGCCGTGCGCGCCTACCGTCTGGCAAGCGAGGACCTGGTGTACAGCGAAAGCTCGGTTGCCGGCCTGAACGTGAGCCGCGAAGGCCTGCCCGGCGACAGTGGCAAGCTCTTCGAATCGCCCGGCCGCATCCTGTCGATGTTGAACCGCCACCTGTACCGCAGCACGCAGCCGGAGAAGTACGCCACGCTTTTCTTGGCGCACTACGACGCGGACACCGCGCAACTCACGTACTCAAACGCCGGGCACCTGCCGCCGCTGGTTCTGAGCCGCGACGGGAAAACCCGGCGTCTCGACCGCGGCGGCACCGTGGTGGGTCTGATCGACGGCATGCGCTACGAGGAAGACCGCATCCAGATGAACGCGGGCGACATCCTGGTAGCCTATTCCGACGGCATTACCGAGCCGGAGAACGACTTCGGCGAGTTTGGCGAGGCGCGCTTGATGGAGGTAGTCGCGCGCTATCGCGACCAGGCGCTGGGCATCATCTCCGCGCAGGTGATGCTGGCGCTGGATGCGTGGATCGGCGCCGAAGAACAGCCCGACGACATTACGCTGGTCCTGGCGCGGCAGTTGTGAGTGGGGCCTACTTGATCTTCGTCGAGCCGACGTAGTCCTTAAGCGCGATCGTGACGGCCGGCATTTCGATTTCGAGCCGGCGCTGGAAACGCTTTTCCACGAACTTGATCGGCATTCCAGGGCAGAGATAGCCCGCCCTCGTGGGAGCGCTCAATTGGAGCGGAGATACATCGACTGAGCTGATGTGCGGCAGCATGGAGACAGAACTGGAATTGCCAGCCATGCCGAACGCGGGATCGGCCGCTGCATCCGGGAAGGTGCACGGGCCGAGCTTCCTGAACGTCTCGATCGCGAAGCGGGGCGGGGCCTGAAAGGCCGAGCGGCAGTTGACAACCGAGTAGCTCTCATCCAATAAACAGAAACCGATTCCCGGAATCCGAGCCCCAGCCGTGGAGAGCACGGATTCCACCGGGGGTTGATCTTGAAGTTGCGTGAGGGCGAATTCGATGCGCAACAAAACAGGACTGCCGGCGAGACGACCGTAAACGTTCTTCGGAATCGAGAACTCCGAAGACGCGGTAATCTGGCCGGAAGATTGACTGGACGCAAGAGTCCCCGCCTGGGAGAGCCAGGGCGACTGCCATTGATAGCCATTCGCTCCCGTAAGGGTCAACCTGTGTCCTTGCAGGGTGAAGCTGGTACCCGGCTCCACTCCCGAGAGCAGCAGGGGTAGATGAAGGAACAGCCGCGCGTCGGGATCACTGGGCAGGGGAGTTCCAAACGCACGCAGCGGGTTGCTGTCGAATTGGACGGAGACGGAAGAACCGCTCGTAGGCAGCGGGTATTCATAAGCCGCGAGCGATGTCCCGGGCACGGTCACCTGCAGCAGCAGGGTCAGGACCGGAGCCAGGATGAGCATTTTGAGGGAGCGCCCAGTCGTGCGATTCCGGTATTGATTAATAAGCGCCGCCAAAAGCGCGGCCGCAATCAGGAAGAGTTGCAGCGGAAGAAGAGTCCGCGGAGCCAAGCCCTTGAATAGAGTTGAAAAAGAGGCTACGGCGACCAACATGGCGATGAAGACCAGCAGCACCAGCATGGCTTGGCCGATGGATCGAGTCAGGGCCGCCGCGCAGACGACTGGAAGCACAAAGACGACCGTGAATAGAAGCAGGTTGCGCAATAGCGCAGGAATGCTCTGTGCAATGGACAGGTGTGCCTGGTGCAGCAGGATGACCTGCGAAACCACCAGCGGGAGGTAAAGGAAGACGAATAGAAAATAGCACTTCGCCGCAATCAGCCTGGACCATTCGTAAGGCCGCGTTGTCCAGAACTGATTCAAACCGACCAGGCGTTCTGCCTGGATCAGGGAAGTAATCAGGACCACCCATATCATGCAAAATGTCAAAACCAATACGTTGGTTAAGGTGTCCGTGGAAAAAAACATCAAAGGGTTTGATCCCCAGCTCTTCGACTCAAGCACGGTGAAGAGAGTCAGGGTAGAAATCGGCATCAGCAGTTGCGGCAACATTTGCGCCGTGTCCTTGCGGAAGATGTTAAGGGATTGATTCATTTCGTTGCACCGTGTTCGGACTTGGCGCGGATGCCGCGATTAGTGCGGGCGTTGGCGAGGAAGATGGAACGCAGCGACAACGGCTCGAAGGTCAATTCGCTGGCACCGGGAAAGATCGTCCGGATGTGCGCAATCGTCTTTTCCTGCGTGCTGAATCCGGAATCCTTGAAGCGCACGCACGAGCCCGAGTGCTCGACCTCCAGCCACGACTCAGGCAGATCTGCTGCTCTGGTTGCACACGCATCGATGCGGAACTCGACCTGGCGGAAGCGATTGCTGAGGGAGGTCATCTCTTCGGAGAAGATCAGGCTGCCCTGCTCCAGATACCCGATGTGGCTGGCAAAAGTTTCGATTTCCGCAAGGTCATGCGAGGACAGAAAGATCGTAGTTTCTCCTATGCGGTCCAGCAATCCCTGGATCAACTCGTCCCGGACCAGGGGATCGAGCCCGGAAAAGGGCTCGTCGAGAACCAGCAACGCAGGCCGGAAGCTGAGCGTGCTGACAAATGCAGCCTTCATTCGCATCCCCCGCGAAAGATGCTGGAGTTCGCGGTCGAGCGGCAGGGCGAAGTCGGCCAAAAGTTGCTTCTCCAGCGCGTAGTCCCAGGTGGGGTAAAACGGCCGCAGGTAGCTGAGGAAGGCGCCTACGGTCATTGAGTCCGGCATCTCCTGGGTCTCTGCGACGTAGCCAATGCGATTCAACACTGCGCCGCGAATCTGCCCCGAGGCCAGCCCGAGGACCTCCGCCGTGCCCGAGGTGGCAGATTGAAGATTCATCATCAACTGAATCAGCGTGGTCTTGCCGGCCCCATTAGGGCCGACCAGGGCATAGACAGAACCCGGTTCAACGGAAAGCGTCACGTCCTTGAGTGCGGTCTGGGCGCCGTACATGCGGGTTAGGGCGTGAGTGGCAATGGTCGGAGTCGTCATCGGCGCGCCTGACCTCGACGGATTGGAGTGAGCAGCTCGTACTGCTTGGCGATGGAGCGCACGAGTTCTTCCTGATCCACCCCAAGTCTGCAGGCGTCAACCACAAGTTCTTCAATCTGGCGGCCCAGAAGCCTGGTCCGCTCGCGAGGATTTGAGTCAGGCGGCGTCAGAACAACCGTACCGATGCCGGGATGCATCGCCAATAAGCCCGCATCGATTAGCTCAGTGACAGCCCGATGGGCGGTGTTGGGGTTGATTCGCAGGTCTTTCGAGAGCGTGCGGACCGAGGGAAAGGGCTCGCCCGGGCGCATGTGCCCCGAGATAATTGCCCGCTTGGCTGCATAGACAATCTGGTCGGAGATGGGGATGCCGGGCTGCAGCGTGACGGGGAATGGTGTCACTAGTGTAGTAATACAACTAATACACCTGGATTGCAAATCGGCCTAACCGATTGACAGCCAGCGCCAAAAGGAGCTAATAGCAATAGATCACCCCGGGCCATCCCCATACAATTTGCAGTCCCCCAGGCGGTCGAGGCGCGGTATGCGTGTCCCATTGGGACACAGTTCAACATGGGAGGAGAAAATGACGAAGATAGTTCGCAAGGCGGTACATTCAACCCTGATTTTGACGGTGCTGATTATTGGCTGCACGAAAGCCGGTTCGGAGTTCGTCGGCAAATGGGTGGATACCGGGAACAGCGCCGACACCATGACCATCGCGCGCAATGGAGACCAGTTCCAGATCACCGGAGCTAACCAGCAAACCATGGACGCAACCATTGCCAAGGACGGAACGCTGCAGATGGCCGCCATGCCGGGCATGGACCTGAGCCTGACTTACGTCAAGAGTTCGGACACGCTGCAAGCACCGGGCCTGCTTGGCCCGACTGTCTATAAGCGAGCCAACTGAAGTCAGGGCGTGCCTGGCATCGCCTTTACCACGATGTTGTTGGGCGCGCCGCCAGCGGGCAGGATGGTAAACAGCGCGGGCACGCCACTGCGGTCTACGGTGCGGATGACGGAGACGTCGCCGGAGCGGGCATCGGCGGCCAGCAGAAGGTGCTCGTCGGCGGAGAACGCAAGCGCATCCGGAGCGTGGCCGGTGGGGACGCTGCCAGCTTTCATTGAATCGTCGATGCTCCACAGGTTGACCGAGTCGGAGCCGAAGTTGGAAATATACAACGTGCTGTTGTCCCCGCTGACGATGCCGAAGGATGGTTTGTTGCCGATGGGGTAGGTCCCGCCGACCTCGTTGGTCTGGGTATCGATCTCGGAGAAGGAGCCAGAAGCAAAGTTGGAGCAGAATATCTCGCCGCCATCCGGCTTGAGCGCGAGTTGGACCGGGGTCTGGCCGACGTCAATCAGCGCAAGCATGTGGTCGGTCAGCAGGGAGGGGTTCTGCTTCGCCTCCCTTGAGTCCGGCGCAGCCGCGAGCGAAATCGCCATCACCTGGTGCCCGCCTGAGCAGGCGACGAACGCCTTGTTCAGGTTGGCAGGCAGGATCACCGCATCGGTGGCGCCCGGGCAGCCGGAGAAGACGGCGCGCAGGTGCGGCAGAGTCTGCTTCTCTGCGGGCTTCGGCTTCAGCGGCAGGCCGGGAAGGATCGGCTTTGCTTCCGCTGGGGGCGGTTGGACCGCGAAGATGGAGACGCTGCCGCTGCCGCGGTTGGTCACCACCAGCGAGCGCATATCGGGCGAGATGCGCGCCAGGCCGGGCTGCTCGCCGGTACCGACTACGCCGATCTCGCGCCTGCTGTCCAGGTCGATCACGCTGACGGTGTTCGATCCGCTGTTGGCCACGTAGGCACGTTGGCCGGCAGCGTCCACCTCGATGAAGTAGGGAAGCTTGTGGACGGGGATAGTTGCGACCACGCGATTCGTATCGGTGTCGATCACCGAGACCGAGCCCGCGCCCGACGGGCTGCCTGCGTTGACCACGTACACCTCGTTCCGCTTCGGATTGGCGGCCAGCCCGGTGGGCTGGTTGCCGACCTGCAAGGTGGCCTCCTGCCGCAGGTAGACGAGGTCGAGGACGGAGACGGTGTTCGACGAGCCGTTGCTGACGTAGGCGAACTCACGGTAGCCGGCGGGGACGTCGGGAAAGCGACCGCGGTGGCAGCCAACGTCCGCCAGCAACAGCAGAGAAACGGCGCAGGTGGCAAGGCGAAGGTGGCTCGAGCTGCAGAAGTGCCTGAGCGCCTGAAGAGAAGAACCCGCGCAACAGACTGCAACCGACCAAACTGATTGGATAATTTGCACTTCTGCGAGTCTAGCGGCGGCGGAACCCCGTCCGCAAGCACGGGTTGCCTCAAGGGAAACCCGGGCTTGGGGCGAAACTTTTCGGAGCGCGCCGGTTTTATACCGGAGAAGCGAGATTCCGACTCAAGCCGGAATTCACGCATCACTGACATACTCCTCGGACAACGAAGCCGGAAGTACGATCCTTCGGCTTCGTTGATTTTTTGCCCCCACCCAAATCAGGAATCTTCGCCGTTCGCCGAAGCCAGCGGATCATCCGTGCCGGCGCTCTTCGGCGTGTGCAGCCATTGCCACGCGGTCCACGCGCAGTACCCGCCCTGGATCAGCCACACCGAAAGATAGGTCCAGAGCAGGTGATGAGCTTCCATGCTGCTGCCGAATAGCCAACTGAGCTTCATTTTGCCATCTCCAAAGAGGCTTCGATTGCCAGTAGCGCGGCGTCCTCGTCGCGTGCCTGGCGACGGCGCTCCAGCACGTAGCGAAAAACAAGGATGAAGATCCCCCACATGGTCCATCCTGCCAGGTTCCAGAGGAACGCAGGAAGCATCGAGGGATCCATCTTTGCGTCCGGATCGCCGGACAAGAAGATCGGCGCAGGATGCTGCGTACGCCACCAGCGAATGGACATGTAGACGATTGGAACATCGATTCCTGCGAAGATCGACAACACCGCCGCCAGGGTCTGGGTCTGCCCGGTGGCGGAAAGCTTGCGCAGCATCAGATAGCTGACGTAAAGCAGCCATAAGAGCAACATGCTGGTCAGGCGCTTATCCCATGTCCACCAGATACCCCAGGTCACGCGGCCCCAGAGCATTCCGGTCCACAGGCAGATGGTGGCGTAGACGACGGTTACCTCGGCCGACGAGATCGCCCACGCATCCGCGTTAAGCGCCTTCAGCGGATCGCGCTGCCGCCAGTAGAGATAGAAGAGCGACGCAAAGAGATTCACATACGGGAACAGCAAACTCAGCATCGAGTGGGGAACGTGGTAGTAGATGATGCGGAAGACGTTGCCCTGGAGCGCATCCGTAGGCGCCAGCAAGAGGCCCATCCGTGTGGCCTGCGCAAGAACACCCACCGTCAGGAGGAACCAGACGATGCCAACCAAGCCGAGAATGCGGGAGCGCTGCATGATGTGCTTAGTTTACCGCGAAGATAGAGGTTTGGGGGCAGGGGATTGTGACAGGCGTCACGCACTTCCTGCGGAGTGGGGAGCCGACCTATTCCGCGTTGAGCACGGTCTCGAACAGGAGCAGGCAGACTAGGGTGAAAATGATGTTGTAGGCGATCAGCACGTTGATCCAGAGCCCCGGCTCGAACTCGCCCGTGAGGATGGCAGTGGTGGCCTGCATCATGCCCAGCAGCGCGGGGATGGAGATGGGGAACAGGATAAGTGGAAGCATCATTTCGCGGTTGCGCGTACGCAGGCCGAGCGCGGCGAAGAAGGTGCCGTTGCACACTAAAGCCCAGGTGCCGAGCGGCATTACAACCAGGATTAGCCATCCTTGCCCGAGGGCGTGAAGGTTGTAAAAGAAGAGAAATGGCAGGGCCATGACGAGCTCCACAATCATCACGAACAGAAAGTTCGCGAGCGCCTTGCCAAGAAACATCGCGGATGGCGGCGCCGGCGACATGCGCTGCGCGTCCAGCACGCGATTGCGCAACTCGCGCGTCCAAGCCTGGTTGAGCGCAGTGATGGAGGCGAACAGAAGTACTACCCACAGAATGCCGCCGGCAATCTGGCGGGACATGGCCGCGGTGGGATCGAATGCCAGCGAGAAGACCACCACCACCAGCAGCGAGAAGAACAGCATCCCGTTGATCGAGTCGCGCGAACGCCATTCCAGTTGCAGGTCTTTGCGCAGATGGGTCAGAACGTGGCTGAAGTAATTCACGCATGCACCTCGGCGCCGGCTGCGGCGGGGGTGGCTTTGGTCAGGTCTGCGAGCGTCGCGCCAGTGGCGCGCAGGTAATCCGCGGGCGCCAGCACCAGTTGAGTTCCGCGCTGCCCGGCCGAGACCGAGATGACATCATGCAGCTCGATGGTCTCGTCCGCGAAGGCAGGGAAGGGGGTGCGCGCGGCCATCACGGTGACTCCGCCGCGCACGTAGCCGGTCAGCGGTTCGACATCCTTCAGCGAGGCCAGCTCCACCTTCTTGACATCCGCGGCATGCGCCAACTTTTTCAGGTCAAGCTCTGAATCGCCGGGGATAACAGCGAAAAAATGAGCAACAGCTTCGCTGGCCGCGCGGGTCAGCAGCGTCTTGAAGACCTGTTCGGCAGGCATGCCGAGTTTGCGCGCAACCGAGATGGCGCTGAGGTCGTCGGGATCCACCTCGTACGTCTGCACCTCGTACGCGATGCCGAGCGAGTCCAGCAGACGCGCCGCATTGGTCTTGGCCGGGCGGGTGGGCTTCATTGTTCTGCTCCGCGCGCCGCGCTTGCAGCTTGCGGGCGGGTAGTGAGAGAGATAATCGCGCCGGCCTTCATAGTCAGCGTGGTTTCGGCCAGCGGCTCGGCCAGCTTTGGCTGGTGCGTGGTGAGGATGACGGTGCGGGCGCGGGGGGCCGGCGCTGCCTCTTGCGCGGAGCCCGGCTGACCCGATGCGTCCAGCGGCGATTCCACGGGCCAGGTGCGGAAGTCAAGCAGCAGTTCCACCATATGGTGGGCGGACTCGACGTCGAGATTCGAGAACGGTTCGTCCAGCAGAAGTAGCTCGGGGTCGGTCTGCAGCACGCGGGCAAGGGAAGCGCGCTGGCGCATGCCCTGCGAGTACTGGCCGACGGGGCGCGGCAGTGCCGGGTCCAGGCCCACCGCGCGCAGCGCCATCTCCGGCGAGGTGGTGCAACTGCTGCAGAAGTGGCGCCCTTCGCGTTGCAGTGCGGCAAAGTAGCGCAGGTTTTCGAGCGCGGACAACTCGTCGTAGAGCATGGAGTCGTGGCTCATGTAGGCGACGCGGCGGCGCTGCTGGCGCGGCTCCTGCTGGAAGACATGCACCGTGCCCCGGCTGGGTGCGATCAGCCCGGCGAGCAGCCGCAACAGCGTCGATTTGCCTGCGCCGTTGTCCCCCAGGATCACCGTTGCCGATCCCACTGCGAACTCGACCGACACCTTGCGCAACGCGGCAAAGTTCCCGTAGAGCTTGGATACGGAATCAAGCCGTGCAGCCGGTGCGTGGGTGGTATTGGTTGCGGGGGCGGGTTCGATCATCTCACCGAGTATAGAGCGCATGCTTCAAATGACCGGGGATTGCGGACGGGCGTTCACATGGCAACGGAGAGTCAAGTTATGCATGAGGTTACCGGCCTATCCTAGGCGAAACCCTGGGGATATCACTTTGTCGGGGCGAGCATGGCGGTGGTGCCAGCCGGCGCTTCGCCCTGCTTTGCCGGTGCGTACTTCGAGGCGCACTTGGCCTGCAACTGGGTAGCGTGGAAGACGCCGTCGCGGCCATACGTCCCAACGGCAAGCGCCTGGGCGTCGTCCTTGAAGGTATCGGGCGGCGGCTCGGCTCCCTGATAGTCGACCTTCAGGGTATGGCCCTGTTCCAGCAGCGTGAACTGCGCGTTGGTGCCCGCACGCTGAATGCTACCCGGCACAACGTTTCCGGCGACGCGCAGATGGCGTGTGTACGCCTTATTGCCCATCGTGTTCAATTCACTGACGGTGACGTAATATTCCTTCGTCTTGTCGACGCCGGAGTAGGAGAGCCAGCCGACCGTGGCGAGAATCACGACCGTCGCTGCAATAATCTTGATGGGTGGCATACCGCGCATGATGAGTTGAGTTTACCAGCAAACGCAGGCTGCGCGGTGCTTTCGACGCGGACTAGTGTGATGGGCGTCACATTTCGGGCGTGCGCCGTCGGCGCCTGCTTTGGGACTGTACAATTCCCCTGATTCTGCAATCAGGATTTATGCGGGGTAGAGACGTGCCGGCATCCATCGATTATCTTCCTGAACCGCGAAGGCCGCGGCGAGGGCGCAAGCTTCTTATTCTTCTGGCAGTACTTGCCGCGATCCTGTTCGGGTTCGGGAGTGCGGTTTCGTATTGGGTCAACTTGCTGTGGTTTCAGTCGCTTGGCTATGGGGACGTGTTCTGGACTACGTGGCGCCTGCAGTGGGGTATCTTCGCGCTGTTTGCGGCAGTGACCTTTGTGATTCTGTTCGGAGCATTTACTGCTCTCAAGCGTGCCCACCAGGCTGACTTGCCCAGCGAGCGCACAATTCTCTTCGGCGGACAGCCGGTCAAGCTGTCGGTCGAGCCAGTGCTGAGGGTCGCGGCCGTGGTGGTTTCGCTCATCATTGCCGCGATTACTGGCGCGGCCATGACTGCGGACTGGCCGACGCTGGCGCTGTGGTGGCACGCGCCGCAGTCCACGGGCACAGTCGTCGATCCGATCTTCGGCAGGCCGCTCAATTTCTTCCTGTTCACGCTGCCGGCCTGGCACCTGATTCTCGGCTGGCTGCTGACGCTGTCGGTCATCTGCTGCATCGCCGCCGTTTTCTTTCTGATGATTACGGGCGCGTTTCGCGCGTTCGACAAAAGCCGCATGACCTATGGCGCATCGCCGTGGCGTGGGCTGTCGGTGGCGGGCGCAATCCTGCTGCTGCTGTATGCGGGCGACGTGTATCTAAGCCGGTTCGATATGCTGTTCGAGCACCACACGGTCTTTGATGGCATCAACTACACGGACGCGCACGTGATGCTGACGGGTCTGTTGATCGTGTGCGCGGCGCTGGTTCTTGGAGCGGTGATCGCCGCTGTAAATGCAGTGCGGACCCCGCGCGTGAAGTGGCTGGTTGCGGCGGTCATTCCGGCTGGGGCCTGTTACGTCGTTCTCGGCCTGGTGGGGTGGTATGTCACCAACTTCGTCGTTAAGCCGAACGAACTGGATCGGGAGAAACCGTACATTGCCTACAACATCGGAATGACGCGGCAGGCATTCGGGCTGGACAAATTCTCGCAACATGAATTCCCGGCCGAGACCACCGTCGACGCAACTGACCCAGCAAACAATCAGGCCACGCTGCAGAATATCCGCCTGTGGGACTGGCACGCCCTGCAGGACACCCTGCGCCAGGTCCAGGAAATCCGCACCTACTATGACTTTCCCGACATCGACATCGATCGCTATAGCATCGACGGAACCACGCGCGAGGTAATGCTGGCGACGCGTGAGTTGAATGTAGACAAGCTGCCGGAAAGCAGCCGGAACTGGATCAACGAGAAGCTGATCTACACGCATGGATACGGCATCACCATGAACCCGGTGAATGGATTCACGCCTGAGGGCCTGCCCACGCTGATCCTGAGCAATATGCCGGTCCAGAGCACCGTGCCAGGCCTGAGCGTGACCCGCCCTGAAGTTTACTTCGGCGAGATGACCAACGCCACCGACGTATACGTGAAGACGAAGCAGCAGGAGTTCGACTATCCGCAAGGGCAGACGAACAGCCTGACCTCCTACCAGGGCACCGGCGGCATTGTGCTGGGCGGGTTCCTGCGGCGCATCCTAATCGCCTACGACCGCGACGATCTGGGTAAGCTGCCATTCAGCGATGACGTGAACGCACAGAGCCGCCTGCTGATGCTGCGCAATGTGCGCGACCGCGTAACGGCGCTGGCTCCGTTCCTCACGTTCGATCAGGACCCATACATTGTGCTGGGTGACGATGGCCGGCTCTACTGGATGATGGATGCGTTTACCACTTCGGACAGCTACCCGTATTCGAAGCATTACGCGCTTGGCGATGATTCGCTGAACTATATGCGGAACAGCGTCAAGGTGGTGATCGACGCGTACAACGGAACCACGACGTTCTATGTATTCGACAAGGAAGACCCGATTATCGCGGCGTACCGCAGCATCTTCCCCAGCTTGTTCAAGGATGCTGCCGCCATGCCCGCCGATCTGCGCAAGCACGTGCGCTATCCCGAACTGTTGTTCAGGCTGCAGGCCGAAGTCTACGACCTCTACCACATGACCAATCCGCAGGTCTTTTTCAACCGCGAAGACCTGTGGACGGTCGCCACCCAGACCGGCTCCAGCGCCAACGGCGATCAGGCCCCGCAGACCATGCAACCGAACTTCGTTCTGATGAAGCTGCCGGGAGAGGCGGGCGCGGAGTTTGTGGAGATTCTTCCGTTCACACCGGCCAATCGCCCCAACTTGATTGGGTGGATCGCCGGGCGTTGCGACGGCGCGAACTACGGTCAATCGGTGGTCTACGACTTCCCCAAGGGAAGGGTGGTGGATGGGCCGCAACAGATTGAATCACGCATCGACCAGAACGCGGAGCTTTCCTCGCAGTTGACGTTATGGAATCAGCAAGGCTCGCATGTGGTGCGCGGGAGCCTGCTGGTGATTCCATCGGGCAAGGCGCTGCTCTATGCCGAACCGATCTTCCTGCAGTCGCAAACCAGCGCCATGCCGGAGCTGCGCCTGGTGGTGCTCGCGCTGCAGGACAAACTGGCGTATGGGCCGACGTTCCAGGCGGCGCTGACGTCGCTCTACGGTGGTGCGGCCCCGGCGGTCACTTCGTCGGAGGCGCCGCAAGCCGGCACGCCGCAGGCTGCGCCGGCAACAACAAAGGGAGCGCCTCCTTTGGCAGAAAACCAGAAGGCGCTGATCGCAGAGGCGGCGAAAGACTTTGACGATTATCAGCGCCTGACAGCCGCGGGCAAGCTAGGCGAAGCAGGACAAAAGCTGGATGAGTTGAAAGGCGTGCTCGCTAAACTAAACGCGTCCGCAAAATAGGCGGCTTCGCTTCTCTAAATAACGGCACGCGACGGGTTAGCTTGGGGAAACTGCCGCGCGTTTGCGCCCCACGCGGTACACGATAGTCAGTATCGTAACCGCGCCGCAGGTGATCAGGCTCGCAATCATCCCCACAATCAGCGCGAGATCGTGCTGATAGACCCCTTGAAGAATGGCGATCACCTGCAGCAGGTTAAAGCCCGCGAAGGTGATGAGAGAAATGCCCTCGTCGCTCTTCTTCCGCCAGATCGCCAGCGCCTGCGGAACGAACAGCGCCGCGTTGCCCATCAGGGCGAATCCAAAGACCCAAGCGACAATCAGCTTCATGCGGCGCGTCTCCTGTTGCCATGGTCTGGCGCTTGAGCTACTGCCCGCAGCCAGGGTTGCTCATGGCACCATGGGCAAACCTGCCAGTGCCATCGCGACCTCTTCGGCCGGGTAGTCGTAGTTCTGCAGCATGCCTGCCTGGTAGTTGATGTACGACTGCATGTCGAAGTGACCATGGCCGGAGAGGATAAACAGGATAGTGGGCGACGTTCCTTCTTCCTTCGCTCGCAGCCCTTCGTAGATCGCGCCGGCGACGGCGTGGTTGGCTTCGGGCGCAGGAATGATGCCCTCGGCGCGCGCAAATTGAATCCCGGCGGCGAAGGCGTCGAGTTGCTGCACCGCGCTGGCCTCAATCAATCCCAGGTCCATGCAGTGCGAGACCAGCGGAGCCATGCCGTGGTAACGCAGTCCGCCCGCATGAATTCCCGGCGGAATAAAAGTGCTGCCCAGCGTGTGCATCTTCACCAGCGGGGTCAGATGTCCGGTGTCGCCAAAATCGTACGTGAAGCGGCCCTTGGTCAGGCTGGGACACGCGGCAGGTTCAACCGCAACCACGCGCGCGTGGCACTGGCCCTTCAGCTTGCGGCCGAGATACGGCATCACCAGGCCCGCAAAGTTCGATCCGCCGCCGGTGCAGCCAATGATGATGTCGGGATCGTCGCCCGCCATCGCCATCTGCTCGATCGCCTCCTGGCCGATGACGGTCTGGTGCAGCAGCACGTGGTTCAGCACGCTGCCCAGCGCGTACTTGGTCTGCGGGTCCTTCGCGGCAATCTCCACCGCTTCGGAGATGGCGATGCCCAGCGAGCCGTTGGAGTCGGGATGCTCCGACAGAATCGCGCGGCCCGTTTCCGTCTCAATGCTGGGGCTGGCGGTCACGGATGCGCCGAATGCCTCCATCAATGCGCGGCGGTACGGCTTCTGGTCGTAGCTGACGCGCACCATGTAGACCTTGCACTCCAGGCCGAAGAACGCGCACGCCATTGCCAGCGCCGAACCCCACTGGCCCGCGCCGGTCTCCGTCGAGAGGCGCTTGGTGCCGTCAATCTTGTTGTAGTACGCCTGTGCGACGGCGGTGTTCGGCTTGTGCGAGCCGGCCGGGCTAACGCCCTCGTACTTGTAGTAGATCTTTGCCGTCGTATCCAGCGCCTTTTCGAGGCGCCTGGCGCGATACAGCGGGGATGGCCGCCACTGCGCGTACACCTGCCGCACCGGGTCGGGAATCTCGATCTCCCGCTCAGTGCTGACCTCCTGCAGGATCAGGCTCATGGGAAAGAGTGGAGCGAGATCGTCGGGGCCAATCGGCTTCAACGTGCCCGGATGCAGCACGGGCGCCATGGGTTTGGGTAGGTCGGCGACGATGTTGTACCAGACTTTGGGGATACGGCTCTGCGGCAGGGTGTACTGAATTGTTTCCATGCGCAACATTCTACAGTGACGATTGAGGGCCGGCTGTGACCGCCATTCCAATCATCGACATGTGCGGGTTATCGAGTGCCTGGCGCTATGATGGTGGGGCAGTCAGGCTGAACCTTGAACTTCATCCCAATCGCTCCGCAGCGCGCGTGTGCTTAGCGCCCCGCTAAGCCAACCGGCAGGATTCCAAGTCGATGACAGCAGAGAACGTGGCAACCAGGCAGAGCGAATCGACCAAGCAGCCGCTCTACAAGAGCCTGTGGGTGCAGGTGCTGGTCGCGATCCTGCTAGCGGTGGTGGTGGGTTTTGTCCGGCCCAAAGCCAGCGTCGCGCTGAAGCCGCTCGGCGACGCATTTATCAAGCTCATCTCCATGATCATCACGCTGGTGATTTTCTGCACTGTGGTGTCGGGCATCGCCGGGATGAAGAGCCTGAAGAAGGTTGGGCGCGTTGGCGGCAAAGCGCTGCTTTACTTTGAGGTCATCTCCACCCTGGCGCTGCTGATCGGGCTGGTGGTGGGAAACATGGTGCACCCGGGCGCTGGACTCAACATCAACGCCGCGAGCCTGGACGCGAAGAGCGTGTCGACCTACGCCAACCAGTCGAGCTACCAGACCACCAGTGATTTCCTGTTGCACATCATCCCCACCACCGTGGTGGATGCCTTCGCCAAGGGGGACATCCTCGAGGTGCTGTTCGTCGCCATCCTCTTTGGCTTCGCGCTGTCGATTGGAGGGCCGCGCTGCCAGCCGGTCACGCAACTGATTGAGTCGTTGACCGCCGTGGTGTTCAGCGTCGTCAACATCGTGATGCGTTTTGCTCCCATCGGCGCGTTCGGCGCCATGGCGTTCACCATCGGCAAGTATGGCATCTCCTCGCTGGGGCCGCTGGCCAAGCTCATCCTTGTGTTCTACGTGACCGCCATCGTGTTCATCTTGGTGGTGCTGGGCGGCGTGGCCCGGGTCTGTGGCTTCCGCATCACGCGCTTTCTCTCCTACATCAAGGAAGAGATACTGCTGGTGCTCGCGACCAGTTCTTCCGAGACTGCGCTGCCAACTTTAATGGAGAAGTTGGAGAAGCTGGGGTGCTCCGAAGGCCTGGTCGGGCTGGTAGTGCCCACTGGGTACACCTTCAACACCGACGGCACCAGCCTGTATATGACGCTGGCTGCGCTGTTCGTAGCCCAGGCAACGAATACCCACCTTTCGCTCCGCCAGCAGTTGACACTCTTTGCCGTCGCCATCCTGACCTCGAAAGGCGCCAGCGGGGTCCAGGGTGCGGCCTTCGTCGCCCTGGTCGGCACATTGATGGTCGTGCCATCGATCCCCGTCGCCGGTATGGCGATCATCCTTGGCATCGACCGCTTTCTAAGCATGTTTCGCGCAGTGGTGAACATGGTCGGCAACGGCGTGGCGACGCTAGTGGTGGCCCGCTGGGAGAGGGAACTGGACGCGCCCACGCTGCGCCAGAACCTCGCCTTGCCGTCGGATTGATCCAAATGAGAGTGACTGAGGAGCGTAACGTGAAGCGTTACACAATAGCAGTAATTGAGGGGGACGGCATCGGCCGCGAAGTAGTTCCCGAGGGCCTGCGCGTACTGGAAGCAGCGGCGCGGAAGTTCGACATTGAGTTTGCCTGGACGCACTTCGACTGGAGCTGCGAGACCTACGCCAAGACGGGGCGCATGATGCCCGAAGACGGCCTGGACCAGCTCCGCGCGTTCGACTCGATCTTTCTAGGCGCCGTGGGCTACCCCGGCGTTCCCGACCACATCTCGCTTTGGGGCCTACTCATTCCCATCCGCCGAACCTTCCAGCAGTATGTCAACCTGCGGCCGTGCCGCCTTCTGGACGGCGTAGAGACGCCGCTGAAGAAGCACCAGGCCGGAGACATCGACTTCTGCATCGTCCGTGAAAACAACGAGGGCGAATACTCCGAGGTGGGCGGGCGCATGTACCGTGGCACCGACGCTGAGGTTGCTATTCAGGAGACCATCTTCACCGGCAAGGGTTGCGACCGGGTCATCCGCTTTGCCTTCGATCTGGCGCAGAAGCGCCGCAGACACGTCACGTCCGCCACCAAATCGAACGGCATCGTCTTCACGATGCCGTTCTGGGACGAGCGGTTCGCCAAGATCGCCCGGCAGTTTCCCGATTGCCGCACCGACCAGTACCACATCGACATTCTGGCCGCCCATTTCGTCGCCCACCCGGAGTGGTTCGACGTGGTGGTCGGCTCCAACCTCTTCGGGGACATCCTCTCGGACCTGGGTGCGGCCGTGGTGGGATCCATCGGCCTGGCACCCTCCGCCAACCTGAATCCGGAGCGTGAATACCCGTCCATGTTTGAGCCGGTCCACGGGTCAGCCCCGGACATCGCCGGGAAGGGAATTGCCAACCCCGTCGCCCAGATCTGGTCGGGAGCCATGATGCTGGACCACCTGGGAGAGCCGGAGGCGGCGCTGGCTGTCGAACGCGCCTTCTGTTCGGTCCTGGCCGGCAAGGGTCCGCGCACCCCGGACCTGGGCGGAAACGCCACCACTCAGGAGGCAGGCGAAGCCGTAGCGGCAGAGGTAACCAGAAGGTAAACCGGCGTGCCGGCACGCCGGAAAATCCTCGCGCCGGCGGTGGCGTGGTTTGTCTGTTTTTGAATGGAACACTGGGGGAAATGGCGGAGAGACAGAGATTCGAACTCTGGATACCTTGCGGTATACACGCTTTCCAAGCGTGCGCCTTAAGCCACTCGGCCATCTCTCCGCGGGAATGCGGCCTGTACAAATCTATCACGCGGAATGCGGAACGACTGGGTAGGGGTCGGGACTCCAAGGCCAGAGCAACACCCCTCCGCCTCCTCATGCTGACCCAATCGTCGATTTCGGCTATGCTCTCCAGAAGGATGACCGCTTCGGTGCGGGCCAGCCACCCGAAAGGAGGATCGTTGATGGCAGCGATCTCGGAGTTTCGATGCGATGTGTGCGGTACCGTGACCGCGAATCCGATTCGCTGGCTGGTCATCGAGTGCAATGCCAGTGAGCTGCGGGTGATCAAATGGAATGCCGAAGCAGCCGCTGCTAAGGGTGCACGGCATTACTGCGGCGAGGGACATGCGGGTGTCTATATCAGCCGCTGGCTGGAAGCGGCGTGCACCCCACCCAAGCCGGACTTCACTTAGATCTGGACCGGCAAGACCGTTTCCGGAGAACTGAGGCGAGCGGATTGATCTACCTGGAAATGTCGAGGGGTGAGGATGGCGGCTGCAGCACCTTGGACTTCACGCGCAGTTCGATGCTCAATAGTCGTACGTCCGATAACGTATATTATGTATAGTGAGCGCAGATTCAGCGCTCGAATGTCCCGATTTACTCCGGCACCCTTCCCCCACTCATCCCATCACTCCACGGGTTTGTTGCACACATCACTGACGCTTTGAGGTTGGATCGCTTGACGCTCCACTCCCGCCGCCGACGAAATGCACGACCTCCAGGCGGTCCCCCGAGGCTATGGAAACCTCCGGCCAGCGGGCCCGTTGCGCGATCTCGCCGTTGTGCTCCACTGCGATTCGGTCGCCTTTCAGGCTCATCTCCGCGATGACTTGCGCGAGCGTAACCGGCGGGGTGAGGCCGGCGAACTCGCGGGCCTGACCATTTACTGTGACCGTGAGAGACATGATTCCTAAGCCTAGCAGGTCGCTGTTCCGGCTCCCGCCGGACCCGCACGGCGTATTATCGGACGCACCCGTCGGCCCTGTGACCTACCCTAATCCGTCACACGATGAAGCGGCCATAAGTGGTTCATCGGGCCATGCCCTGCCCCCACCTTGGCGGCTGTTCGGAGGGCCCTGGCCACATAGAGTTTCGCGGCCAACGCGGCTTCTCTTGGTGGATCGCCCAGCACCAGCCGGCTCAGAAAGGCGCTAGACAGCGCGCATCCAGTTCCGTGCGTGGCTTGGGTGACGACCCACTCACCGGGTAGCCAGAGCCCTTCTCCGCTGGGCAGCAGCAGAAAATCGTCTGGGGTTTCCAGATGGCCGCCGGTCGCAAACACGCCGACACGATGCCCACCTGGTCTCGTATCTATCGTATTTTGCAGGATTTCACAGGCACGCGGAAGATCACCGCGGCGGGTTGTTGCCTCGCCTGTCAGTGCCGCCAACTCGTCCAGGTTGGGGGTTACCCAGTCGACCAGAGGCAGCAGACGGTCCTTTAGGGCCGAGATTCCAGGTGCATCGATCAGTTCCCTGCCGGATGTGGACCGAAGCACAGGATCGAGAACAATGGGGACGTGAGCCCGCTTCGAATCCATCGGATGTGTCAGTCGAAGTTGTGATATATAGTCACTGATTCTAAATGTATTATCTGCATTAGCAATCATCCCTATCTTGATGCCAGCCGGCGGGATATCCACATTTAGACAGGCCAGCGTTTCTTCCACAATCTCGTCGGGCGTAGCATGTGTCGTTCGCACTCCAAGGGTCGACTGCACCGTCAATGCAGTGATACATGCGGTCCCGTAGAGGCCGTGAGCAGCGAAGACCATCAGGTCCGCCGTTACCCCAGCCCCGGAGGATGGATCGAACCCGGCGATGGTGAGAACGGTCTGCATGGGCCACAGGGACGGAAAAGCAGGAAAATTGCACTTTTTCAGAAAAAAGTTTGTTTTCTGCTCAAAAGGCCGGATGGGGGGCGCATCGAACCATATTGGTTCAGATAGCGCAACTTCCGGGGTGTTTTTACGAGTCGCGCCTGCCTATTTTCTATATCACAAAGGAGGTCATTCTGGCAAGTCCAACTCTCCGATAACTTCTTTCAGATGTTTGACTTGGGTTAGCCACCCAAAGACAATAGCAGAAGGAGCGTGCGAATGAAAAGGACTTCTTTCAGAACTGCTCGAGAGCTGTCACCCATGTCGGTCTGCAGGTTCGGGGCTGGACTGTTAATAGTGGGGATGGCGCTCTCGGCGTCGGCGAAGGATGCGGCTACAGTTAGCCCGCCCCCTGCGAAGGACGCAAGACCCAATGCGCAGACCAATTCCAAGGCTGGCCACAAGTCCCGGCGCTGGCTTCAGGTTGGAGTCGCATCGTGGTATGGATCGCATTTTCAAGGACGTACAACCGCAGCGGGCGAACGGTTCGACATGAACCTGATGACCTGCGCGCACCCGACGCTGCCGATGGGAACCTGGCTGCGGGTGACCAACCTGAAGAACCGCAAGACCGCCTACGTCCGTGTGAATGATCGCGGCCCGGTGCTGGAGGGACGGATCGTCGATCTGTCGTACGCGGCGGCAAGGGTGCTTGGACTCGCCGGCGTCGGCAAGGTGCAGTTGGAGACGGTGCGCCAGGGCGACCCCGACATGGCCCGTGCGATGGTGGCCCAGTTGCAGGTGCCCGACCTCTTCGCTCCCCTTGCGCAGTGAGTGACGCGGTAACCGCGGATAACCGGTTGCGCGGCCACAGGAGGTTCCAAGTTAGACTTACGGTATGGAAACCCTGGCCCGCCCTGACCAGCCACAACTGAATTCCAGAAACGCCGGCCTCGATGCACGGGGCCGGCGAGACCCCGTGCATCCAGGCGACCGGCTGATTGTGGCCCTCGACTTCCCTTCCGCAGAGGCTGCGATGGATATGGCCGACCGGCTCCAGGGAACCTGCCGGTGGTTCAAGGTGGGGATGGAGCTCTACTACGCGGCCGGGAACGCTGTAGTCGCGCGGCTGCGCGAGCGGGGCTTTGAGGTGTTCCTGGACCTGAAGCTGCATGACATTCCGAATACGGTTGCCGGCGCAGTGCGGTCGGTGGCGGGTGTGGGTGCTTCCCTGCTGACCGTCCATGCCGCCGGCGGCGAGCGCATGCTGCGCGCGGCGGTGCAGGCGGCGAGCGCGCCCGGCTCGCCGAAATTGCTGGCCATAACGGTGCTGACCAGCATGGACGCGGCGGAGCTGAGCGCGGTAGGCGTAGACGATACTCCCGTTGCGCAGGTGCTGCGGCTGGCGCAGTTGGCGAAGGCCGCCGGGATCGACGGCCTGGTCTGTTCGCCCCAGGAGGTCGCCGCCGTGCGTGAGCTGATGGGGCCGAACGCCCTGCTGGTGACACCCGGGATTCGGCCAGCCGGTGCAGGTGTTGGCGATCAGAGCCGGGTCGCGACCCCGGCCGATGCGATCGCCCGTGGAGCGTCGATGCTGGTGGTTGGGCGGCCGATCACCCAGGCAGCCGACCCGGCAAAGGCGGCCGCAGGAATTCTGGATGAGATTCGGAGCGCGGACCAGCAGACAAGTTGAATCCACGCACGGCCTGTGACCAGCCAGGGGAGGGTGCCTATCCCTGTTCGTGCTATTGGGGTTTACCGCGATCGACTGATATGGTGAGGCTGTGTCTACACCGACCACCTCACCCTCTCCGCCAGTGGAAGAAACCGATGCACCGCTGAGATCGCCTGCAGAGTCGCTGACTACTTCCGGTATAGGCAGCAAGAGGTCCGAGCGGTTCGCCAACGGGATCGTTCTGGCAGTCCTGTTTGCCGCGCCGGCGCTAATGTGTTTGCACACGGCCACCGCGAACGACCCCGACATCTGGTGGCATTTGCGCACGGGCGATTGGATCCTGCAGCACCACGCTGTGCCACGGGTCGACCCCTTCTCCTGGCCCAACGCAGGAAAACCCTGGCCGGCCTATAGCTGGCTCTTCGAACTGCTGGTGATCAAGGCGTTTCTGCGCTTCGGCCTGGCCGGCATCGTCGGCTACTCGGCCGCCATGGTACTGGCGATTACGGTCGCCATGCGTCACCTGGTCCAGCGCCTCCAGTCCGACTTCACCATCGTCGTCTTGCTGACCTTTGCTGCCTGCTACAGCATGGGCCACATGTACACGCCGCGGCCATGGCTGTTTACCATCCTGTTTTTCGTGCTGGAAATAGACATCCTGATGTACGCGCGCCAGACCGGGAGATTGCGCGAGCTGGCTTGGCTGCCGCTGATCTTCGCGCTCTGGAGTAATGTCCACATCCAGTTCATCGATGGCCTGCTAGTGCTCGGCCTGGCGCTGGCTGAAGCGGTTGCGGCGCGCTGGGGCATCGGCGAGAAGACCCGCCTGCCGGCGCCCTGGCTGGCTGCGGCGTTCGTTGGCAGCGTGGCGGCGACGCTGGCGAATCCGTTCGGCTGGCACATCTACCGCATCGCGTATGATCTGGCCGCGCAGTCAGGAGTTCTCGACAAGATCAACGAGCTCAAGGCCATGCCCTTCCGCGATTCCACCGACTATTGCGTGCTGTTGCTCGCGCTGGCGTCGGCAACGGCGCTGGCGTGGAGCAGGCGCTTCCGCTTCTTTGAGATTGGCCTGCTGCTGTTTGCGGTGGTGGTGTCGTTCCGCTCGCAGCGCGATGTGTGGGTGATGGCCACGGCGGCCGCGGCCATCCTCGCATCCACCGTCATGGGCACACAGCGCACCACCGTTCGGCTGACCAGATTTGCACCGGCGGTAGCGGTCGTGGTCGCGGCGCTGGCGGTACTCGCAGGCTTCCGCATTTGGCACGTCAACGACAACCTGCTGAACACACAGATTGCAAAAACCTTGCCCGTCGGCGCCGTACGGGCAATCCGTGCGAACGGCTATGCCGGGCCGCTCTATAACGACTTCAATTGGGGTGGGTATCTGATCTGGGCGCTGAGAATGCCGGTAAGCCTCGACGGCCGCGCCGCCTTTTACGGCGATCAGGCCATCGACCGTTCCGTGGAAACCTGGAACCTGCAGCCGGATTGGGCAACCGACGCCGAACTGAAGTCGGCTGGACTGGTGATTGGCCCGGTCACAGCGCCCTTGACCCAGATGCTGCGAATCGACCCCCGCTACAAGCTGGTGTACGAGGACAAAGTCGCAGCAGTCTTCGTGGCGCGAAAGTAATCGCTACCCCCCAACCTGCCGCTCAACACGGTTCGGTTAGACGACGGAGCTAAAGCTTCTCGAAGAACTCGCACGCCGAGCAGGAGATGTAGACGCCGCCGGGAATGCCGCGCTCGCGGTCCTTCACCCGCTTCACGATGCGGGTGGGCTTGGAGCACTTGGGGCAGTCGGTGCTCTTGCTGGTATCCATTGCTTTCTTACGGTCGCCGGTCTTGGCAATCTTCGCCATCGTGTTCCCATCTCCTGTTGCTGATCTGTTGGTTCTCGCTCACGTTCCAGCGGCGGCCTGGGCGTTCCCTTTTCCGGGAATGGCCGATGCACCTTTCGCTTCCCGGGGATTAATCGAGGGAGGACAGCCGCGGCGAGAATCTTCAGTTAGTTTACACGACTCGAGGCAGCAGGCGCGAGATTCCTAACGCGTGTTGCGGGCGCAGCTTGTTGGCTTGGCCGGCAAACCCCAGCCGTCAATCGCAACCGCGAAGGTCCTACTTGGAAGCCGCTGTTGAAGCGTGAGGATGTGGGACCTTGAGCGACGGCGCCAGAGCAATGCCGTGCTGCGGGCGCCTTTTGCTCACTTCGGGCTCCCATCCGTCATCGGGAACGGCTGCTTCCTGAAAGATCCGGTCGGCGTCGTTCATATTCCGGCCCCAGGTTTCGATGCGAAGCAGCGCCTTATATCCAACCCAGCCAAGCGCTACAACTGCCAACGTTGTAGCTCCAATAAGCAACGCGGTCATGTTGTTCCTCTCTGACGGCTGCAATGCTACGCCAATTGCCAGGTTCGTCAAGCCCAAGCGCACCTCAACTCATCGGACGATAGCGGTTCAATCTAGCCTATCGTCCGCCCCACCGATTCCATTAGCCCGGTTAGCAAGAATCTTGCGCGTCGATCCAAATTGGGAATCAGGATTAACCCAAGGCGTCCTCGACCTGTAACCGCCGTCACAAGAGACGCTTTCCTGCGCTGTGTAGAATTGTCCGTGAAGCTTAAAAGCAAGAAACTCAAATCAGGAGACCACCGCAAAATGAAGCTAACACCCGGAAAACTAGCAGGACTTAAAGCCGTCTCCGACGCGCGCGGCGTTATCGCAGCCGCTGCCATGGATCAGCGCGGCTCCCTCCAGAAGTCGCTCGCCAAGGAGCGCGGAGCCGCCGCCACCGGCAAGGACCTCGAGGACTTCAAGACGCTCGTCACCGACGTTCTTTGCCAGCACGCCTCGGCCATCCTGCTCGATCCCGAGTACGGCCTGCCGGCGTCCAAGCACCGCCATGGCAAGGGCCTGCTGCTCGCCTATGAGAAGACCGGCTACGACTCCAACACCGCCGGCCGCCTGCCCGACCTGCTCGACGTATGGTCCGTGCGGCGGTTGAAGGAAGCCGGGGCCGACTGCATCAAGATCCTGCTCTATTACACTCCGTTCGAGAAGTCGCACATCAACGACCTCAAGCAGGCATGGATCGAGCGCATCGGCGACGAGTGCCTCGCTCACGACATCCCGTTCTTCCTCGAGTTTGTTGGTTACGACGCCGACGGCGGCGATGAAAAATCCCTCGCCTACGCCAAGAAGAAGCCCGAGATCGTCTCCGGCGCCATGGCCGAGTTCGGCAAGGCCCGCTACAACGTCGACGTCCTGAAGGTGGAAGTCCCCATTGTGATGGAGTTCGTCGAAGGCACCAGGGCCTTCAAAGGCGAAAAGGCCTACACCCGCGCTGAGGCGCTGCAGCACTTCCGTGACGCCGAGGGCATGACCCACAAGCCGTTCATCTACCTCTCGGCCGGCGTCTCCAACCCTGTCTTCATCGAGACTCTCGAGCTCGCAGGCGAGTCGGGCACCAAGTTCAACGGCGTGCTCTGCGGCCGCGCCACCTGGAAGGACGGCATCGCCATCTTCGCCAAGCAGGGCG